>Ga0207873_1000603_pt1 | contig 38523 bp, 36 predicted proteins | sample BGWIniCompost_FD_187373 | JGI IMG/M metagenome (GOLD analysis project Ga0207873, IMG submission 187373) | Cellulose adapted compost microbial communities from Newby Island Compost Facility, Milpitas, CA, USA - BGW Initial Compost (SPAdes)... ... | reverse complement strand
ATCCTCTCGATCGCGGAGCTGCTGGCGCGGGCCATCCGCTACACGCACTCGAACGAGTCGGTGAGTCAGCTCTTCGACTGAAGGAGATCCACGGATGGTTACGACCGCGACGTTGAACGCCACGCTGCGGCAGGAACATGGCAAGGGCCCGGCCCGGCGCCTCAGGCGAGAGGGCAAGGTCCCGGCCGTGATCTACGGCCATGGTGAGGCGACGCGCTCCCTGGCGGTGGACGCGCTGGAGCTGGAGCGGCTGTTCTCCCACATTCAGGTCGAGAACACGATCATTTCCCTGAAGATCGACGGCGAGCGGGGCGGCCCCGTGCGTGCCCTCGTCCGCGAGGTGCAGATGCACCCGTTCCGCCCGGAGATCCTGCACGTCGACTTCTACCAGATCCACGCCGGCGAGCGCGTGCATCTGGAAGTGCCGGTCCGCCTGGTGGGCACGGCGGCGGGCGTGCGTGCGGGCGGCATCCTCCAGCAGACGTTGCACGACATCGAGGTGCGCTGCCTCCCGGACCAGATCCCGGAGGCGATCGAGGCCGACATCTCGGCCCTGGAGATCGGGGAGTCGCTTCACGTCTCGGACCTGCGTGCCCCGGAGGGCGTCGAGATCGAGGCGGAAGCCGAGCGCGTGGTCTGCTCGGTCCTGCCGCCGACCGTCGCGGCTCTGGAGACCGAGGCTGAGGCCGCGGCGGGGCCGGGCGGCGAGGTCGAGCCCGAGCTGATCCGCAAGCGCGCGGCCGAGGGGGCCGGCGAGGCCGAGTAGAGCCGCCCGGGTGTGGCGGAGGCGGACGACGGCGCCGTGAAGGTCGTCTGTGGGCTGGGCAACCCCGGCCCGGAGTACGAGGCCACGCGCCACAACCTGGGCTGGTGGGTCCTGGACCGGATTGCGGCGGACTGGCAGCTGGGCGCGTTCCGCCGCATCGGGGACGCGAGCATCGCCGCCGGTGTCTTCGCAGGCCACGAGGTCCGGCTCGTCAAGCCGCTGACCTACGTCAACCGGAGCGGAGAGGCGCTGGTGCCGTTCCTCGCGGCCGAGGGGTTCGTCGTCCAGAACGACCTGCTGGTCATCGTGGACGACGTGGCGCTCGACGTCGGCCGCGTGCGCTTCCGTGCCAGCGGCAGCTCCGGCGGCCACAACGGGTTGAAGTCGGTCGAGGCGGCGCTCGGGACGCGCGAGTACGCGCGGTTGCGCATCGGCGTCGGCGCGCCGCCGCCAGGCGTGGACCTGGCGGATTACGTGTTGTCTGCATTCCCACCCGAGGACGAAGAGCGGATCGTCCAGCTCCTGCCCGAGCTGTCGGAGGCGGTGGGAGTCTGGGTACGGGATGGCGTCGAGGAAGCAGCGCGGCGCTACAATCGCTAGCTTGAACGTGATTTCACGCCCATGGAGGTGTCCGTGACGGAACTCGCGAGTTGGGCCGAGTGGTCGCCGCTGCTCGGGTTGCTCGGGCTGGTCGGCGCCCTGGTGCTGTACCTGTACGTGAAGAGCCAGCCCGCGGGCAACGAGACCATGCAGGAGCTCGCCAGCCGGATCCACGAGGGGGCGATGGCGTTCTTGCGCCGGGAGTACTCGGTCCTCGCCGTGTTCCTCGTGATCGTGGCCGCGCTCCTCTGGCTCGCGGTCGGCGGGCTGGTTGCAGGGGCGTACGTCAGCGGCGCGATCAGCTCGATCCTTGCCGGGTTCTTCGGGATGACCGCGGCCACGCGCGCGAACGTGCGCACGTCGGCGGCGGCGAAGGACGCGGGGCAGGGCATGGCGCTCCGCGTCGCGTTTTTCGGCGGCGCGGTGATGGGGCTGTCGGTCGCGGCGCTCGGGTTGCTCGGGATCGGGGTCTGGTACTTCTTCCTGGGCGCCACGGGCATCAGCGACGCGGACTTCGTCCGCTTCTCCGAGGTGGTGAGCGGCTACGCGATGGGGGCCAGCTCGATCGCGCTGTTCGCACGCGTCGGCGGCGGGATCTACACCAAGGCGGCGGACGTCGGCGCGGACCTGGTGGGCAAGGTGGAGGCGGGCATCCCTGAGGACGACCCGCGCAACCCGGCGACGATCGCGGACAACGTCGGCGACAACGTGGGCGACGTCGCGGGCATGGGCGCCGACATCTTCGAGAGCTACGTCGGCAGCGTGATCGCGTCGATCGCGATCGGCGCCAGCAGCGCGCTCTACGCCGCGAACCGGCTCGAGGCGGTGGCGCTGCCCATCATCACCGTCATGGTCGGGCTCGTCACCTCGCTGCTCGGCATCGCGCTCATGAAGGTGTTCGAGCGGTTCAACCCCGCCGCCGCCCTGCGCAACGTGACGTTCATCGCGGCCGGCCTGTTCGTGGTCATCATGTACTTCGTGGTGCGCGGGCTCGGCTTCGAGATCTTCGACCCCGCCACGTCGCGTGGCTACCCGGCGACCGGGCCGTTCTGGGCCATCGTCGCGGGCGCCGCGGTCGGCATTCTGATCGGTCTGGTTACCGAGTACTACACGGCGGCCCGGCCGGTGCGGCGCATTGCGGATGCCAGCCAGACCGGCTCCGCGACCAACATCATCACCGGCCTCGCGGTCGGCATGGAGTCGGCGGCCGCGCCGGTCCTGCTGATCGCGCTCGCGATCTGGATCTCGTACTACTTCGCCGGCCTGTACGGCATCGGCATCTCGGCGGTCGGCATGCTCGCCACGGTGGGCGTCACGATGTCGGTGGACGCGTACGGCCCGATCGCGGACAACGCCGGCGGCATCTCCGAGATGAGCCACCTCGGCCCCGAGGTGCGCCGCATCACCGACGGCCTGGACGCCATCGGCAACACGACCGCCGCGATCGGCAAGGGCTTCGCCATCGGCTCCGCGGCGCTCACCGCCCTCGCCCTCTTCAGCGCGTACGCGAGCGCCGTGGGCCTGCGCGATGTCGGCCTCAACATCATCAACCCCGAGGTCGTCATCGGGATGCTCATCGGCGGCGTGCTCCCGTTCTTCATCGCCGCCTTGACGATGACGGCCGTGGGCCGCGCGGCCAGCGGCATGGTCGCCGAGGTGCGGCGCCAGTTCCGTGAGATCCCCGGCCTCATGGAGGGCACCGGCCGGCCCGACAGCGCGCGCTGCGTGGACATCTCCACACGCGCCGCGCTGCGCGAGATGATCGCGCCGGGCCTCGTCGCCGTGGCCGTGCCCGTCATCGTCGGCTACATGAGCATCCACGCGCTCGGCGGCCTGCTCGCCGGCGCCACGGTCACCGGCGTGCTCCTGGCGCTCTTCATGGCGAACTCGGGCGGCGCCTGGGACAACGCCAAGAAGTACATCGAGGGCGGCGCCTACGGCGGCAAGGGCTCGGAGCCGCATCGCGCGGCCGTCGTGGGCGACACGGTGGGCGACCCCTTCAAGGACACCGCCGGGCCGTCCATGAACATCCTCATCAAGCTGATGAGCATCGTGGCGCTCGTGCTGGCGCCGTGGTTCTCGCGCATCCACGCGGATGATGTCGCGGCGCCAATGCAGGCGCTGATCGAGAGCGCCCGTCAGATCTTCTCGGCGCTGTTCGGCTGAGCGGAGTCATACAGCGGAGTGACGGGGAGGCCGGAACTGCCGGCCTCCCCGTCCCGCGCGCTTGCGCGTACCTTCACGCCGACGCCCGCGCCCTCATGGCCCTCGACCTGAGCTTCGAGCGCGTGGTCGCGTTCGCCCGCGACCTGATCCGCATCCCCAGCCCGCCCGGCGGGGAGGGCGATGTCGCGGACCGCGTCCGTGCGGAGCTCGAGGCGCTCCGCTTCGACGACGTCTGGATCGATGATGTGGGCAACGTGATCGGGCGCGTGCGAGGCCGTGGGGCCGCGCCGCCCGTCATGCTCAGCTCGCACCTGGACGTGGTCGACGTCGGCGACCCGGCCGAGTGGGAGCACCCGCCGTTCGCCGGCGAGATCGCCGACGGCTTTCTTCACGGCCGTGGCGCCATGGACATCAAGGGGCCGCTCGCGGTCCAGACCTACGCGGCCGCCCACTTCGTGGCCGAGCGGCCGGCCGGCGATGTGATCGTCGCCCACACGGTGCTGGAGGAGCGCGGCGGGTGGGGGATGGAGCACCTCATCGCGAGCGGCGAGGTCCGGCCCGCGGCCGTCATCCTCGGCGAGGCGACGGGCTGCGATCTGTGCATCGGGCACCGCGGCCGGGCGGAGTTGCTGGTGGAGATCTCCGGGCTCGCGGGCCACGCGAGTGCGCCGGAACGGGCCAGGAACGCCCTCGATCTCGTCCCCGCCGTGCTCGCGGCGCTGCGCCAGTTCGCCGAGACCCTGCCCAGCGACCCCGTGCTCGGCCGCTCGACCCTCGCGCCGACGGCGGTCGAGACCCGCCCCGCGAGCCGCAACGTGATTCCCGACCAGGCGATCATCGTCGCCGACTGGCGGACGCTGCCCGGGCTCGATGCGGACGCCGCCGTCGCCCGCCTCGACGCGTTCCTGCGCGAGCGGGTGTCCGAGCCCGAGGGCTACCGTCTGCGCACCACCGTCGCCACGGAGGAGCAGACCACGTATACCGGCCGCAGCGGGCGTCGCACCCTCTTCGCGCCCGGGTTCCTGCTCCGTCCCGACCACCCCATGGTACGCAGCGCCGCCCAGGCCCTCCACGCCGCCACCGGCCGCCTTCCCGCCATCCGCCCCTGGACGTTTGCGACGGACGGCGGCTACACCTGCGGCGTCTACGGCATCCCTACCGTCGGCTTCGCGCCGGGCGAGGAGCGCCACGCGCACACCAACCGGGAGCGGCTGGACCTCAGTGCTGCGAGGCTCGCCTACGCAGCCTATCCGGCCCTGATCCGCGCCGTCCAGGCGGCCGCGGCGTGAGCGGCCGCCTGGGGAACGTCTGGATAAACACGTTGCAAAATAATAACTTAGAGAGAACCGTCCCGCCGGGACGAGCATGCTGGAGAGCCGATGCCGAACCTGAAGTTGGGGATCGTCGGACTCCCCAACGTGGGGAAGTCCACGTTGTTCAACGCACTCACCGCGGTGGGCGCGCCCGCCGAGAACTACCCGTTCTGCACGGTGGAGCCGAACGTCGGGGTGGTCGAAGTGCCCGACCCACGGCTCGACCTGCTGGTCGAGCGCATCCAGCCCCGGGCGCGCACGCCAGCGACCGTGACGTTCGTGGACATCGCCGGGCTCGTGAAAGGGGCGTCCAAAGGCGAAGGGCTGGGGAACCAGTTTCTTGCCAACATCCGCGAGGTGGACGCCATCGTCCACGTGGTCCGCTGCTTCGATGACCCGGACGTGGGGCACGTGGAAGGCGCGGTGGATCCCGTCCGGGACCGCGCCGTGATCAACCTCGAGCTCGCGCTGGCCGATCTCCAGACCGTCGAGCGGCGGCTCGAAAAGGTGGAAAAGGTGGCGCGCTCTGGCGTGCGCGAGGCGCAGGTCGAGGCGGCGCTGCTGGGGCGGCTGAAGGCGCTGCTGTCCGAGGGCGCTCCCGCCCGGCTGGTGGAGGCGGCCGATGAGGAGGAAGCGCGCCTGCTCCGCTCCTACAACCTGCTGACGGCCAAGCGGGTGCTGTACGTCGCCAACGTGGCAGAATCCGACCTCCCGTCGGGAGAGAACGCCTACGTCGCCGCCTTGCGGGCCGCGATCGAGGCGGATGGCGAGCCGGCCAGCCTGATCTCGCTCTCCGCCCGGATCGAGGCCGAGCTGAGCGAGCTGGATCCCGAGGAGCGCGCCGCATTCCTGGCCGACCTCGGCCTGGAGCGCAGCGGCCTCGACCGGCTGATCCAGGAGGGCTACCGCCTGCTCGGCCTGATCAGCTTTTTCACGGCGGGCGAGAAGGAGGTCCGGGCCTGGACCATCCGGGAGGGCACCCGAGCGCCCGAGGCCGCCGGCGAGATCCACTCCGACTTCGAGCGAGGCTTCATCCGCGCCGAGACCCTGGCCTGGGCGGACTTCGTCGAGGCCGGCTCGCTCAAGGCCGCCCGCGAACGCGGGCTGATCCGGAGCGAGGGGCGCGAGTACGTCGTTCGGGACGGCGACATCATGCTGTTCCGGTTCAACGTGTAGCGCCGTTCCGGGCCCGCGGGGGTGGACGCGCGCCCCGAACGGCGCTAATTTTCTGTGCTCTACATACTCCTGCTCCGCCCCTTCAAGGGGGCGGGGCCGTCCAGTCCGAAGGAGGAATCCGTGAGGGACTACGAGGTCGTCTACATCTTCGACTCGGCGGTGCCCGAATCGACCATCGCCGAGAAGCTCGACCGCTTCCACGCGCTGGTGGCGGGCGATGGCCGCGGCGAGGTCACCGCGGTCGACCACTGGGGGAAGCGTCAGCTCGCCTACCCGATCCGCAAGAAGCCGAACGGTTACTACGTTGTCGCACAGTTCCGCACGGCCGCAGAGTCGCTGCCGGAGTTCGAGCGCGCGCTGAAGCTGGACGAGGAAGTCCTGCGCTACCTCATCGTTCTGCACGAGGGCGAGCCGACGGCGCCGATGTCCGTGGCGACGCGGGAGCCGCGGGTGCGCGATGAGGAGGAAGAGGAGGAATGACGATGAAGCGTCAGCGCAAGGCCTGCCCGCTGTGCGAGTCCGGCATCCGGGTGGTCAACTACAAGGACGACAAGACGCTCTCTCGCTTCATCACGGAGCGGGGTAAGATCATGCCGCGGCGGATGACGGGGATGTGCGCGCGGCATCAGCGGCAGATCGGGACGGCGGTGAAGCGTGCCCGGTTCCTCGCCCTGCTCCCGTTCATTCGGGGGTACGAGGGCTAGGAGGTGATGGCGGGCGGGGCGCCGGGTTGGGGCACGGCCGCGCTCCTGGCGCTCGCCTGCGCCGGGCTCTCGGTAGTCGGGCCGGCGCCGCTGATCATCGTTCCGCTCGCCGTTCTGCTGATCGGCGCCCCACCGGTCCGGCCCCGGCACGTCGTGCTGGGGCTCGTCCTGAGCGCGCTGGCGTTCCAGGGCCACGCGCGGCACGGGCTGTGGATCGGTGGCCGGGGGTGGGCGCTCCTCGTGGCCGCCTGGTTCCTGGTGGCCGTTCTGGCGCTTCCGCGGGCAGCGTTCCTGGACCGCGGACTGGCGGCGCTGGCGGGGGCGGCGGCGAGCGCGGCGGTCCTGCTCCGCGTCGCCCCCGAGGTCTGGGGGGCCATCGACTGGACCGTGCGCGCCTCGTTGTGGGCCGGAGCCAGCGACGCTGTGGCGGTGGGCGGCGCGAGGTTCGGCCAGAGCCCCTGGTGGCCCGAGGCGACGGAGATGATGTACCGGCTCGCCGAGCTCCAGGCGCGCTTGTTCCCGGCGCTGCTGGCCCTCGCATCGCTGGCTGGACTGGCCGCCGCCTGGTTCGTGTACGGGCGGGTCGCGCGCGGCGAGTCCGGGCCGCTGGGCGCGCTGCGCGAGTTCCGGTTCCGCGATGAGCTGGTCTGGCTGCTGATCGTCGGAATCGTCCTGATCGTCGCGCCCCTGGGCGACGCGGCGCCGCGGATCGGCGCGAACCTCGTCGCGTTCATGGGGGCGTTGTACGCGATGCGCGGCGTCGCCGTCGTGGTGGCCCTGGCGGGGACACCCGGGCTGCCGGGAGTGGTGCTGGCGACGCTCGCCGCGGTGTTCCTTTATCCGCTGGTCATGGCCGCCATGTTTCTGGTGGGCCTGACCGACACTTGGCTGGACCTCCGCGGCCGCACGCCGTCGCGGGATCCAGGATCCGGAGAATCGGGACCATGAAGAACGTGAAAGTCATCCTGCGGGAGGACCTCCCGAACCTCGGGAGCGCAGGCGACATCGTTTCGGTGAAGGCGGGCTACGCGCGCAACTACCTCTTGCCGCGTGGCTTCGCTTACGAAGCGACCGAGGCGAACGTCCGCCAGCTCGAGGAGGAGAAGCGCCGTGCCGAGCAGCGTGCTCGCCGCGAGTATCTGGAGGCGCGGCGGCGTGCCGCGGCGCTCGAGGACATGTCGCTGACGTTCAAGGCGCGCGCCGGCGAGGAGTCGAAGCTGTTCGGCTCGATCACGGCGGCGGACATCGCCGACCGGCTGAACGAGCAGGGGCTCGACTTCAAGGTGGACCGGCGCGATGTGATGCTCGAGGAGCCGATCAAGAGCCTGGGCGTGTACTCGGTGCCGATCAACCTGCACAGCGAAGTTCGCCCCGAGATCAAGGTCTGGGTCATCAAAGAGGACTGACGCCCCCCCCCGCATTGTGACGCGGTCCGGGCGTTTGGGGTTCTTGGCTGCAGGGGCATACGTGGCGCGCGCAGCGCGCGAGTCCGCATCTCCCGGCCGGCTGCCCGGTCGCCCTGTCAATCGGCGGGGTCGGGCGGCCCCGTTCCGACCCGGCGGCGTTCCACGGTTGCCGGGCCCGCGTGGCAGGTCTGAGGCCGGGCTGTGTGGAATGGCCGCGCCCGGGGTGTCCGAGAGGCGCCAGTCCGCGCGTTTTTCTGGCGTGAGGTAGCGGGCGCCTGAGGACTCCGGGGCGGCCGGCGGCGCGCCGCGCAGCTTCGGCCCGGCGGTCGGCTGGCCTGGATGATGCACGGTCCGCGCTCGGCACGACCGTGGCCGGGAAACCTTGTCACCGGCGCGAGCCGGGAACCTCGCCCGGACCGCCGGATTATAGGGAATGACGAGAACGGACCGCGACCAGCCCGGAGACCGCATGTCCGGACCCGCTGCGCCCGTGGCGCTCGACCTGCCCGCCGAGCTCGCTCGGGCAGCCGAGGCCGCCCTCGACCGGAAGGCGCGCGAGCCCGTCGTTCTCGACCTTCGGCGCCTCTCCAACGCAACCGACTTCTTCCTCATTGTCCACGGGACCTCGGATCTCCACGTCCGGGCGATCGCCGAGCACATCATCGAGGAGTTGGAGCGAGAGGGCGTGCGCCCCGACCACGTGGAAGGCCTCCGTGGTGGCCGTTGGGTGCTGATCGATTACATCGATTTCGTCATCCACGTGTTCCACCCGGCCGCTCGCGATTTCTATCAGCTCGAGCGCCTCTGGGGCGACGCGCCCGCGCACGCCCTCGAGGCCTGAAGGGGGAGCAGGTCATGACCCAACGACTCCTGGTCGCCGTAGCGGCCGCGGTCGCCGCAGCGCTGGTCGGTGCGAGCCCTGCGTCTGCCCAGTACTTCGGACGGAACAAGGTCCAGTACCGGGCCTTCGACTTCCAGGTTATCAAGACTGCGCACTTCGACGTCTACTTCTACGACCAGGAGCGCGAGGCGGCGCTGGATGCGGCGCGGATGGTCGAGCGGGCCTACGCCCGGCTCTCGCGCGTGCTCCAGCACGAGTTCCGTGAGCGCAAGCCCGTCATCCTGTACGCATCGCACACGGACTTCCAGCAGACGAACACACTCCCGTTCTTTATCGACGAGGGCACCGGAGGCGTCACGGAGTCGCTCAAGGAGCGGGTCATCCTGCCGTTCACCGGCTCGTACGCGGACTTCGAGCACGTGCTGACGCACGAGCTCGTACACGCGTTCCAGTACGACGTGATCTTCCGCCGCGGCGTGATCTCGGAGGCCAGCCCGTTCGCGGCGCGCCTCCCGCTGTGGTTCATGGAGGGGATGGCGGAATACCTTTCCCTGGGCCGCATCGACGCGCTGACCGCGGCGTGGCTGCGCGACGCCGCGCTCTCCGGCTACCTCCGCAGCATCGAGGAGATGAGCCGGCGCGACGACTACCTGTCGTACCGGTTCGGCCAGTCGCTGTGGGCGTACATCGGGTCGAAGTGGGGCGACGAGGTGGTGGGCGTGGTGCTCCAGAAGGCGCCGCGAGTCGGCATCGAGCGCGCCTTCCAGTCGACGCTCGGGATCACGCTCCAGGAGCTGAACGACGAGTGGATGGCGGCAGTCCGGCAGACGTACCTGCCGCAGGTCGCCGAGTTCCAGCGGCCAGAGCACTTCGCGCAGCGCCTGACGCACCACGAGAAGCTGGACGACCCGTGGTTCCTCGCGCCCGCCATCTCGCCGGATGGCAAGAAGATGGCGTTCATCTCGCAGCGTGACGGCTTCTTCTTCGACCTCTGGCTGGCGGACGCGCGCACGGGCGAGATCGAGCGGAAGCTCATCGAAGCCGCGCGCGACCCCGACTTCGAGTCCCTGCGCTACCTGACGTCCTCGGCATCCTTCTCGCCAGACGGCCGGCACCTGGCGTTCGCCGCGCAGGTGGGTGGCCAGGACGCGCTCTACATCATGGACGTCGAGCGCAAGGTGATCCGCAAGAAGCTGCGGTTCGACCTGAACGGGATCACGAATCCGAGCTGGTCACCCGATGGGACCCGCCTGGTCTTCACCGGGCTGGACGGCGGCATCAGCGACCTCTTCATCACGGACCTGGACGGCAACCTCCAGCGTCTGACGGCCGACCGCTATGCGGACGTGCTGCCCGCGTGGTCGCCGGACGGCAAGGTCATCGCATTCAGCACGGACCGGGGCGAACAGACGGATTTCGATCGCCTGCGCTACGGCAACCTGCGCGTCGCGCTGTACCACCTGGAGTCGGGGCAGATCGAGGTACTCCCGCACCAGGACGTGGGCAAGAACCTGAACCCGGTGTGGGCGCCGGATGGCCGATCGCTCGTCTGGGTGAGCGACCGGACCGGGACGGACAACCTCTACCTGTTCGACCTGGACACCAAGGGGTTCTACCGGATCAGTGACGTCCTCTCCGGCGTGATCGGCATCACGCGACTGAGCCCGGTTCTCTCCTGGGCGAAGGACGGCCGGCTGCTGTTCCTCTACTTCGAGCAGGCGGGTTACAACATCTACGCCACGGACGACCCGCGCCGGCTGGACCGCGTGGCCGTCGCGGACCTGCCGGCCGAGGCCGCGCCGGCGCCGTTGGCGGGCAACGTCGCCGCGCCTGCCGCACCGGCGGCGGAGGACCGGCGACTGGAGCCGGACAGCGCGCGCACGCGCGGGTTCATCGCGTCTTACTACCGGGAAGGGGACAATTTCCGGCCGAGCGCCAGGTTGCCGGACACTGCGGTCTCGGAGGGGCCCGTGTCCGTGATCGCGCTGCTGGACAGCGCGGACCTCGCCCTGCCGGACACCACCGACTTCGAGATCCGCGACTACGCGGTGAAGTTCACGCCGGACATCGTGGGGCGTCCGACCATCGGCGCGCAGGTCGGCGGCTATTACGGGAACGGCATCTACGGTGGCAGCTACATCGCGCTGTCGGACATGCTGGGCAATCACAACATCCTGCTGGCCGGCAACGTGAATGGCTCGTTCTCCGATGCCACGTTCTTCGCGGGCTACAGTTTCCTGCGCACGCGCGCCAACTTCGGCGTGGCGATCGAGCAGGTCCCGTTCTATCGCTACGTCACGGGCGGGCTCCTCGGCATTGACGTGGGCGGACAGCTGCAGCCAGCCTGGGTCGACATCTTCGACCGCGACGTGATCCGGACGGCCCAGGCCATGATGAGCTACCCGTTCAGCACGTTCCGCCGCCTGGAGCTGGGTGTGAGCGGCACGTACATCAAGCGGGACCGCCTGGTCCGCGGTTACACCGCGCAGACCGGGAGCCGGGTGGACGAGGATTTCCCGCTCTTCGATGCAGCGTTCGCACAGCCCACCGCGGCGCTGGTGTTCGACAACTCCCTGTTCGGCTATACGGGGCCGATCTACGGTCGCCGGTACCGGCTGCAGGTGTCGCGAACGGTCGGCGAGTACTCGTTCAGCGAGCTCCTGCTGGATTTCCGGAATTACTGGAACTGGAAGCGGCGGGTCGTGTTCGCGTCACGCCTGATCGGCCTCATGCGCACGGGCCGGGACGCCGACTGGTTCACGCTGTACTGGGGCGGACCGTACTTCTTGCGCGGCTATGACGGCAACTCGTTCGACGTGAACAGCAGGGAGTGCAGCGAGCTTGCCGCAGGGTCCGTCTCGAGGTGCCCCGTCCGCGACCAGTTGATCGGCTCGAGCGCCGCGTTGCTGAACCTCGAGTTGCGCTTCCCGATCATCACGGAGCTCCAGATCGGGTTCCTGGGCAACTTCCCGCCGGTGGATGCGGTGGCTTTCTTCGATGGCGGCGTGGCGTGGGACAACGAGATCTGCCTCGAGCAAGACTTCACCCGGCAGGACGAGTGCACGCCGGGCTCGTGGCAGGACGTGACCGTGGTCTGGGACCGCAAGCCGGGCCAGGACCCGTTCCTCGTGCGGGAGCCGCTGTTCAGCTACGGGTTGGGGCTGCGCTTCAACATTTTCTACACGGTGCTCCGGTTCGATTACGCGTTCCCGCTGAACCGGCCGGACCGCAGCGGGCGGTTCTCTGTGTCGTTTGGTCCATCGTTCTGAGGGGAACGCGGCGAATCGGCTGTGAGCAAGAGCCCCGGCCGTTCGGCCGGGGCTTTTGCGTTCGGGCCGACGGGCCCTTATCATTGGACGCGTTCACGAGACGGGGCTGTGACGGACGCTGCGGCGGGTTCCGGGCCGTGGCCCCTTCATGCGCTGATCACGCAACGCCTTACCACATCAGAGTCCCATGAGCCAGGTTGGATGGCCCACGGCTGTGGCCTTCGATCCGGGCGCGGACGAGCTCCCCGCGTCGCTGGAGACGCTCGCCGATCTGCCGCCACAGAAGCTCAGGTCGTTGCTCCTGGTCGCGGGGCCGGAGGCGCTGGCCTCTGGCTGGGCGGCCCGCACGGCCGTGGCGGTGGCGGCTGGGCTGACCGCGCGTGGCCGGCGAGTGGTCCTGCTGGACCTCTGCCTGAGCGCCCCCGAGCTGCATGAGGCACTCGACGTCGAGAACCTGGAGGGCGTGGCGGATGCCTTCCTCTTCGGCGTGCCGCTGAAGCGTCTGGCGCGGCACGTGACGGGGCGGCCGTTCGCGTTCATCCCCGCCGGCGCGTACGTGCCGGACCCGGCGGAGATCCTGACGCATCCGCGCTGGGAGCACGTGCTGCGTGATCTCGCGAACACCGGCGTGCTGCCTCTGGCGCTGGTGCCGGCGGGGGCGGCGGGCCTGGAGGAGCTGGCTCGCCGGTTCGGGGCGGCAGCGATCTTCGGGGCGCCGGGCGAAGCGGAAGCCGTGATGGCCGAGCTGCCCGCGGAATGCGCGGTCCTGGCGACGCTGCGGCCGGCTGGCCGGGCGAGCACCGAGGGCAGCGCCGAGGGCGAGGAGCGTGATCCGCTCGCCGTGCTGCTGGCGGAGGTGGCACGGGGCGAGGACGAGTCCCGGGATGAGGCGCCGCTCCTGCGCCAGGCGCTGATCTGGCTCGCGGTGGGCGCGCTCATCGTGCTGGCAGGCTTCGCGGCGTGGGTCGCGTATCGGACCCTCGGGGATCAGGAGGAAGCGCTGCCTGCGGAGCCCGTCGCGCGTGTCGAGGTGGCGGCGGAGCCGCCGGCGCCGCCGCCGGAGCCGGAGGTCGTCCCGCGACCGATCGAAATGCCGATCCCGTACTCGGTGCAGGTCGAGGCGCATCAGGATCCCCGGACGGCGGCCGAGCGCGTGGCTGCGCTCCGCCGTGCCGAGCCCGGAATGGAGTTCTACATCGCGCCGGCGAACGTGGCCGGCGTCATCTACTACCGGGTCATGGCCGGCCCGGCGGCTGACCTCACCTCGGCGCAGACGCTGATGCAACGATTGGTGGACGCAGGGCACAAGGCATCGGCCGAGGCGTGGGCGCTCGCACCGACGCGTTGGGCGTTCCACATCGGCGACTTCGACACCCGGAACGCGGCGCGCGCCAGGGGCGACGAGCTGGCCGCGGAAGGCATCCCGACCTACGTCGTCGAGATCCCCTACGAGCAGGGGCCGTCGCGCTACAGGCTGTACGCGGGCGCCTACCGCACGCCGGGTGAGGCGCAGGTGCTGGCCGACATGCTGCGCCGCGCCGGATACGAGCCACAACTCGTCGAACGGCGGGGACGTCCGGCGCTATGAAGTTGAAGCGGCTTTCACTCCACGGGTTCAAATCGTTCGCCGACCGTACGGAGCTCCGATTCCACGAGGGCATCACCGCGATCGTCGGCCCGAACGGCTGCGGCAAGTCCAACATCAGCGACGCCATCCGCTGGGTGCTCGGCGAGCAGCGCGCATCCGCGATCCGCGGCTCGAAGATGGAGGAGGCCATCTTCCAGGGCACGGCGGAGCGCCGCGCCGTCCATCGCGCGGAGGTCTCGCTCGTCTTCTCGAACGATGACGGCAAGCTGCCGCTCCCACACGACGAGATCGAGATCCGGCGCACGGTCTTCCGTGAAGGCGGCAGCGAGTACGAGCTGAACCGGACGGCGTGCCGGCTGAAGGACATCCTCGACCTGTTCCGCGACACGGGGCTGGGGACCAACTCCTACTCCGTGATCGAGCAGCGGCAGGTGGACGCGATCCTGTCCGACCGGGCGGAGGAGCGGCGGCAGATGTTCGAGGAGGCCGCGGGCATCGGCCGCTACAAGGACCGGCGCAAGGTCGCGCAGCGGCGCCTGGAAGCGGCCGACGCAGACCTGGCGCGCCTCCAGGACCTCGTCGCCGAAGTCGAGACCAAGGTACGCAGCCTGGCGCGGCAGAAGCGGCGGGCACAGCGCTACCGGGAGCTGCGGGCGCGTCGCCTGGCGCTGGAGGTCGCGGTCGCCGGCATCGAGCTGGCAGAAGTGCGCGCGGTGCTCGAGACGACGACACGCCGCCTCGAGGAGCTGAGCAAGGAAGAGCCCACCGCGCGTGCAGCGCTCGCCGCCGCAGAGGCAGACCTCGAACGTCTGCGACTCGAGGCGGCGGACGCGGCGCGCACCCGCGCGGCGGCGGCGGCCCGCCTCGAGGAGACGAGCCGCCGGATCGCAGAGCGTGAGCGGGAAGTGGCGATCGCGGAGGAGCGCCGTTCACACGCCGAGCGGCGTCTCGAGCAGATCGCGGCGGAACGCGAGGAGTTGAAGCAGCGCATTGCTGCCCTGGAAGCGGAGCGCGCCACGCTGGAAACGGAGCGTGCCCGCGCTGCCGAGGAACTGGGCACCCTGCGCGGCCGGCTCGAAGAGCTGCAGGAGCGCCTGCGTGAGCTCCGCAACGCGCTGGCGGAAAGCCGGCGTGCGGAGGAGAGCGCGCGCACGGAAGACGAGGAGCTGCGCCGCCGTCTCGCACAGCTCGAGTCGGCGGCGGCTGCGGCGGAGGCGCGGGCCGCCGAGGCCGAGGCCCGGCTGGAACGGCTGCGAACGGAGCAGGAGGACGTCGGCGCCGAGCTGTCGCGTCTGGAGGAGCAGGGTGACCTGTTCACGCAGCGGGCGCGGGAGCTGGCCGAATCGCGGGAGGCGCTGGAGGCCGAGCGGCGCGCGTGTGCCGAGCGGCTGGAGGCGGCGCGGCTCGAGGAGTCTCGCGCACGCCAGGCGCTGATCGAGGCGGAGGACCGCGCGAATCGGATCGCGGTTCGGCTCGCGGCCGAGGAGGCCCTCGAGCGGGACGCGGCGGGCCTCGGCCCCGTCGCCGCGGCAGTGCTCGGAGCGCGGGGCGAGCTGGACGGCGTGCTGGGCCCGCTGGCCGAGTTCCTCCACGCGGGAGAAGCCCGCGCCGCTCTCATCGAGGGGACGCTCGGCTCGCTGCTCCAGGTGCTGGTCGTGAAGGACCCGACGGCGGCGGACGCCGTCCGACAGTGGCTGGAGGCGCGGTCCGCGGAGCTCGAGACCGGCGCGGTCGCGATGCTGGTCCGCGAGCGGATCGCGCTCGTCGAGCAGTTGCTGGAGGCCGTGGAGTTCGCGGGGCGGCCGCCTGCCGAGCCAGTCCTGCTCGGCAGGGCCGAGCGGCTGGAACGCCTGCGCGCCGAGCTCGCGGAAGCGGAGCGGGAGCGGGAGGCGCGAGCGGCGGAGCGAGCCGCAGCCCGCGAGCGCGTCACCGCGGCGGAGGCTGCATTGCGCGAGGTGGACGCCGGGATCCAGGCTGTGGAGCTGGAGCTGCGGCGCACGAACGCGGATGAGGAAGCGCGGAGCGCGCAGCGCCGCCGGGCCGAGCGGCTGCGCGAGGGGCTCCTGCGCCAGAAGGAGATGCTCCGGAAGTCGGCAGCCGAGTCGCGTGCCGCGGCGGAAGCGGCGCGGCAGGAGCGGGCCAGGGTGGAGCAGGCGCTTGCCGCGCAGCACGACGCGACGCGCGAGGCGAGCCGCATCGCGACCGAGCGGCAGGCCGCGTTCGATGCGGTGCGCGAGGAAGAGGCCGAGTTCCGCGTCGTGCATGCGCAGGCCGAGGGCGCGCTGCAGGCGCTCGAACGGCGCCTCGCCGCCGCGAACGAGGCCCTGGAGCACGCGCGCATGCGGTTGGCGGCGCTCGACCGCGAGGAGGTCGAGCAGCGCGAGGCGATCGTGCAGCTCAACGACCTGCGGGCCGCCGCGGGCGCCGAGCTCGAGCGCCTGTTCGCAGCGCGCGATGCGCTGGCGGCCGAGCTGCGTGCGCTCGACCAGCGGGCGGAGGAGTCCACGGCGGCAGCGGAGCAACTGGAGGCGCAGACCAAGGAGCTGCGCAGGGCCGCCGAGGAGCTCGCTGAGGAGCGGCACCGTCTCGACCTCCAGCGTGCGGAGCAGGAGGGAGCCGACCGCCGCATCCGCGAGCGGCTCGAGGCCGAATGGGGCCGGCCGTTCGCCCAGCTCCAGCGTGAGGCCGAGCCCGTCGAAGGCGAGCCCGACGCGCTCCGCGCGGAGCTGCAGGCCGTCACCGCCGACCTCGACCGGCTCGGCCCGGTCAACATGCTCGCGATGGAGGAGTACGAGGAGGAGAGCCGCCGGCTCGAGTTCCTTACGGCCCAGCGTGACGACCTGGTCCGGGCGCGTGACGATCTCCAGTCGGCGATCCGCCAGATCAATCGGACGGCGCGGCAGCTCTTCATGGATACGTTCGAGCAGATCCGCGCCAACTTCCGCCGGACCTTCGAGACGCTGTTCCAGGGCGGCGAGTGCGACATCTGGCTGGCGGACCCGGACGACCCGCTCGAATCCCCCATCGAGGTCTCGGCCTCGCCGCGAGGCAAGCGGACGCAGAGGATCCACCTGTTGAGCGGCGGAGAACGCGCGCTCACGGCGCTCTCGCTGCTGTTCGCCATCTACCTCGTCAAGCCGAGCCCGTTCTGCGTGCTGGACGAGGTGGACGCGCCGCTCGACGAGGCCAACATCGGCCGCTTCCTGGCGATGCTCCAGCAGTTCAAGAGCGAGACGCAGTTCATCGTCATCACCCACAACCCGCGCACGATGGAAGCGGCGGACTGGATCTACGGGGTGACGATGGAGGAGCCTGGCGTCAGCTCGATCGTGGGGGTTCGGTTGGATGAGGTTCTGGCCGGGGCCGGATCGCCGGCGTGACCGGTTTCCGCGGCTCGGCAGTGCAGCTGCGCTGAGCCGGTACATCGTGGCCCTCGGGCTCCTTGCGGCCGGGCCCCTGGCTGGCCAGGATGCCCGGCCTCCCGCTCTCCGTCGGGCCCTCGCGTCCAGGCCATCGGATTCCCTCGCGGTTTGGGTCCTGGTCGGTGCGCCGTCCGCGCAGGACGGCGCGGTCGCGCGCGCGCCGGCGGATCCCGCGCTGGTGGCGCGGATCCGCGAGGCGGGCGCGCGCGTTCAGTACGCGAGCCGCTGGCTCGGCGCCGTTGCCGCGGTGGTGGATTCGGCCGCCGCGGAGCGGGTAGCCGCGCTCGATGGAGTGAGCCGGATCGTTCCCCAGGGCGTGCTGGACGCGGCCAGCGGAGATGCGACCGAGTTGACCGCCGCGACTGCAACGGCCGAGCCCGCGAGGACGGGCCCGCCCCTGGCCGGCCCGGAGGCGCCCTCACTGCTCGCGGCGGCGATCCCGGACCAGGACTACGGCGAAGCTCTGGCCCCGCTGCAACAGCTCGGCGTGCCCATCGCGCACGCGTTCGGCTTCACGGGTCGGGGCATCCGGATCGCCCTCCTGGACACGGGTTTCAAGCGGGATCACGAGAGTCTGGCGTCGCTCACCGTGGTGGCGGCGCGAGACTTCGTCAACGGGGACACGATCGTCTCCGACGAGCCGGGGGAACCGCGGGGAACGGAGAACCACGGAACCAGTGTCTGGTCCCTCCTTGCCGGGTACCGCCCCGGCATCATGATCGGGCCCGCGTTCGAGGCGGAGTTCGCGCTGGCCAAAGTCTCGCTTCCCGGCACGCGTGCGGACGAAGCCCGTTGGGTTCAGGCGCTCGAGTGGGCGGTCGACTCCGTAGGGGTCGACATCGTTGTCTCACCCATCGGCTTCCGCTTCTTCTCCGACGGGTCGGCGTACGCATTCGCCGACATGGACGGGAACACGGCCCTGAGCACGCTCGCGGCAGACGAGGCGGCGCGGCGCGGCGTGCTCGTGGTCACCACCGCCGGCAACTTCGGGCCTGCGTCCGGGAGCCTGGTCGCGCCGGCGGACGCGGACAGCGTCATCGCCGTCGGAGCGGTGGATTCGCTCGGCGCGCCGCTCGGGTTCTCGGGGCGCGGCCCCACGGCGGATGGCCGGACCAAGCCCGAGCTGGTGGCGCGCGGCCAGCGCTTGCGGGTCGCATCGTTCGCCGGTACGGCCGCATACCAGTTCATGAACGGCGCCGATGCTGCTGCGCCCTTGGTGGGAGGCGCGGCTGCCATCGTGATGCAGGCGCTGCGCGAGCGCTGGGGCGAAGCGGACCCGATGGCCGTGCGGCGCGCGCTGCTGGAGTCCGGCACCAGCACGCACGACCCTGGCGGCCCCTTGGGGCACGGACTGCCGCGCGTGCATCTCGCGATCCTGTTCCCCGAGGGGATCCACCCGGCGCCGCTTGCCGGGGCGGGCGGCGACGGCGTGCTCCAGACGCTCGGGCCTCGCTTCGAGTGGATGGCCGGCCAGGTGCATCCGCTGGCCGGGCAGATCGTCTATCGCCTCGAGGTGGCGGGCGACCCAGAGTTCACGCGCATCCTGCACACGGACAGCGTCGTGGACGCCTTCGCCTTGGGGCTCGATCGCGCGTTCGCCCCCGGCACCCGCTTCTGGTGGCGCGTCGTGGCGCGCACGCAGGATGGCTTCGAGCATGCGACCGCGCCGAGCGGCCCGTTCACCGTGCCGAAGTGGGTGCGGCTGGACACGCTCGCAGACGCCAGCCCCATGCACATCGAGACCGCGCGGCCGACTTTGCGGTGGTCGGCGCTACCGGCGCCGGCGCCGATCGGCCCGCTCCGCTACGATGTGCAGATCCTTTCCGCCCGCGACGGCGAGGTCGTTCAGGAGGTCCCGAACCTGCGGACGGACACGGTCACGCTGCCGGTGCCTCTCGCCTACAACCACCCGTACCTCTGGCGAGTGATCGCGCGCTCGCCCCTGGGCGTTGCCGATACCGCCGAGAGCGTGGCGCCGTTCGTGGTCACCAGCCGCGTGTCCCCGCCGGCAACGCTACTCCACCAGAACTTCCCGAACCCGTTCCCGCGTCCGGAACTGGGCCAGAGCCGCACGCGCATCTGGTTCGACCTCGATCGGCAGTCCAGGGTAGAGCTGACGATTTACGATCTGCGTGGCCACGTCGTCCGTCGCCTCATCCCCGACCGGGGCTGCGGTCCCGTCGTCCTTCCCCCGGGCCTGTACGGCCGCGAGGGCGAGGGTGAGATCCCCTGCGTGCAGACCCGGTGGGATGGCAGGGACGATTCTGGCCGCCTGATGCCGCGCGGCGTCTACATCGTTCGGCTGTCCGCCGCCGGGCAGCAGTTCACCCGGCGGATCTTGTTCCTGCCGGATGGATCGTGAGGGATGGTGGAGCTGACCATCGTCGGATCCGGAACGGCGGCGCCGCACCCCTGGCGTGTGAGCGCCGCCCATCACATCCGCGCGGGCGGCACATCACTGCTGCTCGACTGCGGGCCCGGGGCGGTGCATCGCATGGCGGGCGTGGGCGTGGAGTGGCATCGCATCACTCACATCGCGGTGAGCCACTTTCACACGGACCACGTCGGCGATCTCCCGATGCTGCTCTTCGCGCTCAAGTACGCGCTGCCGGAGCCGCGCGCGGACGAGCTGACGCTGATCCTGCCGCCGGGCGGGTCCGCATGGATCGAGCGGCTGGCCGCGGCGTTCGGCGCCTACATCCTCGATCCGGGCTTCGCCGTCCACGTGCGCGAGATCGAACCAGGAACCGCATTCGAGCTGGGCGAGGCAGGGAGCATCGCCGCCCGCAAGACGCCGCACACGGAACACTCCGTGGCGTACCGAGTGAGCATCGGCCCACGCTCGATCGGCTATACCGGGGATACGGGCGTGGATCCGGGGCAGGAGGAGTTCTTCAGAGGGGTGGATGTCCTGATCGCCGAGTGCTCGTTGCCGGACGAGGCGGCGATGGACGTGCACCTGACCCCCTCCCGCGTGGCGGCCCTGGCACAGGGCGCGCAGCCCGGGCAGCTCGTCCTGACGCACCTCTACCCGCGGCTCGACGGCCGCGATGTGGCCGGCATGGTCCGGGCCGCCGGCTGGACGGGGCCGACGACGATCGCCTACGACGGACTGCGCATCCGGCTGCCAGACACGTGAGGCGCCGGGGACGGGCGTTTCCCTGGACGCCGAATCGGGCGTCGCGTAATTTGGCCCCATCTCCCGGGTTGATTCTGGCCATGGAGTCGGCGTTACCATGCTGATCGTGATGGGTCACACGGCGACCGAGCAGGATGTTCAGCGGGTCGTCGAAGTGATCGAGGAGATGGGCTACCAGGCCAGGCCGATCCCTGGCCGGCAGCGTACGGCTGTCGGGCTGATCGGCAACGACGGCCGCGTGGACAGCAGCCGCCTGGAGTCGCTGCCCGGCGTCCTCCAGGTGATCCACGTCACGCAACCATACAAGCAGGTCTCGCGCGAGTGGCGACCCGAGCCGACCGTCATCGAATTGAGCAACGGCACGACGATCGGCGGAAGGGACATCGTGCTGATGGCCGGCCCGTGCGCCGTCGAGTCGGAGGAGCAGATCCTCTCCATCGCCCGGCGGCTGCGAGCAGCCGGTGCCACCGTGTTGCGTGGCGGCGCGTTCAAGCCCCGGACCTCGCCCTACTCCTTCCAGGGGCTCGGCGTCAAGGGCCTCGAGCTGCTGGCGCGCGCACGTGAGGAGACGGGCCTCGCCATCGTCACGGAGGCGCTCGAGCCGGAGACGGTGGACGTCGTCGCCGAGTACGCGGACATCATCCAGATCGGCGCCCGCAACATGCAGAACTACCCGCTGCTGCGGCGGGCGGGCCGGACGGGCAAGCCGGTTCTCCTCAAGCGCGGCCTGGCTGCCACCATCAAGGAGCTGCTGCTCAGCGCGGAGTACATCCTCGCGGAAGGGAACGACAAGGTCATCCTGTGCGAGCGGGGCGTGCGCGGCTTCGACGAGCACACCCGCAACCTCCTGGACCTCACCGCGATCCCGGTGGTGCAGTCGCTCTCGCACCTTCCCATCATCGCGGACCCGAGCCACGGCACCGGGGTCCGCAGCAAGGTGACGCCGATGGCGCGCGCAGCGGTCGCCGCGGGAGCGGACGGCGTGATCGTGGAGGTGCACCCCGACCCGGACCGTGCGCTGTCGGACGGCGCGCAGTCCCTGACGCCGGAGCAGTTCGAGGACCTCGTCGCGCAACTCCGGCTGATCGCCGAGGCGATCGGCCGCGACCTCGTGCCCGCGCTCCCGGCAAAGGAGCCGGGGTTCGTCCCATCCGCCTAGCGTATCGGCTCGCCTCGCTATGGCGCCGGCGCGCCCCGCGCCCATGTTTTTGGGGCATGGGCGCGGGGCACGAACTCGGCCGCCGCGGCGAGGCCCTCGCCGCCGAGCTGCTGGAAGCGACGGGCTGGCGCATCCTGGCCCGCAACTTCCGCTATCGTCGCAAGGAGATCGACCTCATCGCGCGGCGCGGCGCTGTCGTCGCCTTCATCGAGGTGAAGGCGCGCGCCGGCCCGGCGTTCGGACACCCGCTTGAAGCGGTGACGCCGGCCAAGCGGCGCGAGATCGAAACCGTGGCGCGCGCGTGGGTGGCGCGCTTCGGCAAGCCGGCCTACACGTACCGGTTCGATACCGTCGCCGTGGTGTGCGGGGAAGGGGAGCCGCCCCGCCTGCTCCACGTCGAGGATGCGTGGCGGCTCTGAGCCGGGCTCACGCGCCGGCCTGCTCCTGAAGCATCTCGCCGACGCGGGTCATGCCGCGGCCGCGCTCGACGAGCGTGCGTCCCAGGCGCGCCAGCAGCTCACGCGGCGCTTCCTCGGGCACGCGGCGGAACCGGCGGACCTCCTCGACGCCGATGCCGAGGGCGAGCGCAAGCTCCTCCTCGGTGCCCATGAACAGGTCCGCCGCGCGCTTGAAATCGAGCCCTGCCACCGTCACCCTCCGCGTTCCGTGGCGATCAGCCGATGGTGCTCGACGATCAGGCAGCGGTCCTGGACGACCAGAATGCCGGCGCGGGCCAGCTCCTCGGCCGCGGCATCGTTGCGGATCCCGAGCTGGAACCAGACCGCGTGCGGCTTCTTGGCGAGGATGTCCGGTACGTGGGGTGGAATGTCGTGCGGTTTCCGGAACACCTCGACGATGTCCACCGGTTCCGGGATGTCCGCCACGCGCCGGTAAACCGGCTCGCCCAGGATCTCCGTCACCTCCGGATAGTAGACGGGCACCGGAATGATCCGGTAGCCCGCGGCCTGGAGGCTGCGCGGCACGTAGTGGGCCGGCCTGTCGGCGCGCGTCTCCGGCTTGATTCCGAGGACCGCGATGGTGCGGGTACGCTGGAGCAGCGCGCGGATGCGGTCGTCGTCCTGGAGGATGCGGTCGGACCAGTCGTTCATGTCGTTGCAGGACAAGGGGAAACGTTTGTCGATTCCGCCTTGACTCATGCCTCCGCGGCTGCTAGCTTTCAGAGCGCCCCAGGCCCGTAGGACGCGAGCTCACGAACCCCGTCAGGACCCCGCAGGTAGCAGCGGTAAGTGCGGCGGACGTCGCTACGGCTAGCCTGGGGCGTCTTGCGTCCGGCAGCCGGCACCCGGCGGCGCCGCGCGGGTAGACGGGTGGAGCGGGGCCCTCCGCCGCCCCTCAACGTTGCCCACCTTCCCGGAACTCGCAAGAGAGCGCGATGAGCAGAAAGGCACTGGCTCGTCTCTACCGGCCCCGGCGGTTCGGCGAGATGGCCATGCAGGAGCACGTCTCGGAGACGCTGAAGTCGGCGGTGGCGCGCGGGCGCACGGCGCACGCCTACCTGTTCACTGGCCCGCGCGGCGTGGGCAAGACCACCGCGGCGCGCGTGCTGGCGATGGCGCTCAACTGCGCGGCCCGGAGCGAAGACGGCGAGCCCTGCGGCGAGTGCGAGTCGTGCGTGCGGATCTGGGCGGGGCAGACGTCGCTCGACGTGGTGGAGATCGACGCGGCGTCGAACCGTGGCGTGGATGACGCGCGCGATCTGCGCGAGCGGGCCATGTACGCGCCCACGGACGAGCGGCGCTACAAGGTCTACATCATCGACGAAGCGCACATGCTGACCCGCGAGGCGTGGAACGCCCTCCTGAAGATCCTGGAGGAGCCGCCGCCGCGGGTCATCTTCGTGTTCGCGACCACGGAGCCGCAGAAGATCCAGCAGGCGGCGCCGCCGATCCTCTCGCGCTGCCAGCGCTTCGACTTCAGGCGCATCAGCGTGACCGGGATCGTGGAGCGGCTCCGTGAGGTGCTGGCGCGCGAGGGGCTCGAGGCGGAGGAGGAGGCGCTCTACCTGCTCGCGCGGCGCGCGGACGGCGGCATGCGGGACGCGCTCTCGCTGCTCGACCAGGTCCTCGCGCTTGCTGGCGGCGGATTGACCGCGGCAGATGTGCGGCGCGTTCTCGGCCTCGTCGGCGAGGAGCTGTACCTCGAGCTGTTCCGGGTGATCGCCGAGCGGCGGCACGCGGGTGTCTTCCACTTCGTGGCGCGCCTCGTCGATGAAGGGTACGACTTCGCCGACTTCTACCGCGGCCTGGCGGACGCGCTGCGCGCGCTCCTGGTGTGCCGGCTCGAAGGGCCGGCGGCGGCGGACGTGCGGGAGGACCTGAAGCCGGCGTTCGCCGAGGTCGCTTCGAGCTTCGCCGTCGGCGACCTGCTCCGCATGCTCGCGCAGGTCGCCGAGCTGGACACGGAGGGGCGGTTCCGCAAGAGCGGCAACCCCCGGATTCAGCTCGAGGCGCTCCTGCTCCGCTTCACGCACCTGGATCGCACCGTGGAGCTCGAGGAAGTGCTGCGCGCCGCGGCCGGGGATCCGAACGCAGAAGCGTTGCCGCTGCCCGGCGCGGCCAGCCGCGACGCAGGGCGCCCGGCTGTTCGGCCCGCGCCGGCCGCCCCCCGGCCCCCCGCCTCCGCGCCTGGCCGGGGCGCCCCGGCCGGCGAGAGCGCGCGAAGCCGGCAAGCGGCCTCCGCTCCTCCCGCGCCGGCAGCCCCCGCAACGGCCGATGTCGGGACGGTGGAAGCTCATCTGCGCCGGATCGCCGAGAGCGGAGAGGGCATGCAGGGGTTGAAGGTCTTCCTGCGCGCGGCCCGCGTCGCCGCTGTGGAGGAGGGCCGTGTCGTGATCGAGCTGCCCCCCGGGCCGGGCCTCGACCGCCTCACGTCCGAGCGGCCCCTACAGCAGCGGCTCGCCGCGCGGCTGGCGGAATCCCTGGGCCGGCCCATCGTGCTGGATGTGCGCGCGGCGGCGGAGCCCACGCCGGCCGACCGCCTGACGCCCGAACGCGTCAGAGACGAGCGGCTCGCCCGCCTGGCGCGCGAGGAACCCGTCCTCGGGAAGGCGGTACAAGAATGGGAGCTGGAGCTCCGGGACTGAAAGCGTCCCGGAGTGGCTCCCGCTTGCGCGCCGGCCGACGGCGCGCCTAGATTTTTTGGGGCCCTCTCTCGCGGTGTAGGGATCACGGTTCCATGACGAACCTCCAGCAGATTCTTCAGGTGGGCCAGCAGGTCCAGGCCCGTCTCACCCAGCTACAGACCGAGCTGCGCAACCGCACGTTCACCGTGTCGAGCGGCGGCGGCATGGTCACCGTGACCGTTGACGGCCGTGGCCTGATCCGCGAGGTTCGAATCGATCCGACGGTCGTCGATCCGAACGACGTCGAGATGCTCGAGGACCTCGTCCTGGCCGCGGTCGCGGAAGCGCAGCAGCGCGCGCAGCAGGTCTACGAAGAGGAACTCCGGAAGCTGACGGGCGGCATTCCGCTGCCCTTCCAGTTGCCGAACCTGCCGTGACGGCCGCCGCGGGCAGGGGGGAGGAACCGGTTGGCGGCAATTGACGATCTCGCCAGCGAGTTCGCTCGCCTGCCGGGCATCGGTCGCAAGACCGCACTCCGGCTGACCTATTACCTTCTCAAGCGTCCGCCGGAAGAGATCCGGCGTCTGGCACGCGCGCTCGAAGCCGTCGCAGAGCGTATCCGCGCGTGCTCGCAGTGCGGCAACCTGACGGAGTCCGACCCGTGCGTGTACTGCGCGAACCCGCGGCGTGATCCGAGCCTCCTCTGCGTCGTCGAAGAGGCATCGGACATCGCGGCGATCGAACGCACGGGCGAGTACAATGGATTGTACCACGTGCTGGCGGGCCGACTCTCTCCGCTGGACGGGATCGGCCCCGCCGAGCTGAACGTGGCATCCCTCATGGAGCGCCTCGGCAACGGGACCAGGGTCCGCGAGGTGATCCTGGCCACGAACCCGAGCGTGGAGGGCGAAGCGACCGCCGTGTATCTCCAGAAGCTCATCCGGCCGCTGGGGATCCGGGTCACTCGCCTGGCCCGCGGGCTGCCCGTGGGGGGAGACCTCGAGTATGCGGATGGTGTGACGATCGCACAGGCGCTCGCGGGCCGCCGCGAGATGTAGCAGGAGCCGCAATCATGTCGAACCGGGTGGCACGCACAGCAGGGCTCATCATCCTGGGAGTCGCGGCCGCGGCCGTCCTCGGCGCGCTCCTGGTCAGGGACCAGATGTCGCGTCATCGGCGCGACCTGTTCAGCTCGCACCCGCTGCGGCGCCTGGCGGCGCTGGGCTACATCGCGCGCCACGAGGCCACGGTGGACGTCATCCAGTTGCTGCGGGACTTCATCGCTTGGGAGCCGCGGCCGCTGCTCCGGCGCCGGGCGCTCCAGATCCTGGAGCGGATGGAGGAGGAAGTCCAGCGCAGCGTCGTGCCTACCGAGGAAGTTGTCGGCTGATGTACCGCGACGCCGTTCCGTTCATCGGCCCGGGAGATCAGCAGCGCTTCGAGCGGCTGATCACCTGGTACATGGTGGAGGCCGGCCTTCGTGCGGCGCTGCTGGTGGACAGGACGGGGCGCCTGCTGAGCTCCGTCGGCGAGACGGACTTCGACGGCACGGCGTTCGCGACGCTCGTGGCCGCGGATTTCGCGGCCGGCGATCAGCTCGCTGGGCTGTTGGGCGAGGAAGACGTGGCGGCGCTCTGCCATCACGGGGAGAACCGCTCGATGTATCTCTCGGACGTGGGGGGGCGTGCGATCCTCGTCGCCCTCTTCGATGGACGGACGACATTGGGAATGGTTCGGTTGAAGGCTCGCACCGTCGTCCCGGAGCTGGCCGGCGTGTTCGCCGAGCTGGCGCGGGATGATGCCCGGACGCGTGGACCGCTCGACCCTGGTTGGGTCTCTGATGCGGAGTCCGAGATCGACCGCCTCTTCGCCGACTAGGGGATCCGGCCATGTCGATGATCAACTACGCGAGCCGGGAGATCAACTGCAAGCTCGTGTACTACGGGCCGGGGCTCGGCGGGAAGACGACGAATCTGGAGTACATCTACAACAAGGTGAAGCCCGAGACGCGCGGCAAGCTGATCTCGCTGGCGACGGAGACGGAGCGCACGCTCTTCTTCGACTTCCTGCCCGTCGACCTCGGCACGATTCGCGGCTTCAACACCCGGTTCCACCTGTACACGGTGCCCGGCCAGGTGTACTACAACGCGAGCAGGCGGCTCATCCTCAAGGGCGTGGATGGCGTCGTGTTCGTCGCCGACTCGCAGGCCGAGCGGATGGATGCGAACATCGCGTCCCTCCAGAACCTTTACGAGAATCTCTCCGACTACGGGTACGACCCGCAGCAGTTGCCGATCGTGCTCCAGTACAACAAGCGCGACCTCCCCAACATCGTTTCGGTGGAAGAACTGCGCGCGGAGCTGAACCCCGACGGGCTGCCCGAGTTCGAGGCGGTCGCGGTGAAGGGAATTGGCGTGTTCGATACGCTCAAGTCGGTGAGCAAGCTCGTCCTGAAGTCTCTGGGTTGAGGCGCTCATGGGGCTGTGGCAGCGCAGCACTCTGCCGAATGCGCTGACGGTCCTGCGCGTCTTGCTCGCTCCCGCCATCTTCTTCCTCGTCTTCTCGCCGGGCTTCGGAGCGCGTGCGCTGGCGTTCGTGCTGTTCCTGGTCGCCGCCTTCTCGGACGTCTGGGACGGGTATCTCGCGCGCAAGCACGGCTGGATCACGGACTTCGGCAAGCTGGTCGATCCGCTCGCCGACAAGCTGTTGCTCGCGGCGACGTTCGTGCCGTTCTACATCCTGTCCCGCCGGCCCGACCCCGGGCCGCTGCCGCTCCTCGGCAGCCTGCCGCTGTGGATCCTGCTGGTGATCTTCGGGCGAGAGGTCCTCGTCACCGTTCTCCGGATGGTGGCGGCGCGCCGGGGTGTGGTCCTCGCGGCCGGCCGCGCGGGCAAGCAGAAGGCGCTCCTCCAGAACATCTTCATCGGCTCCACGCTCGCGTGGTATGCGATCCGGACTGCGGCGGAGGACGCGCAGTGGTCCGGCCCGCTGTGGGGAGCGTGGAAGACGTTCCACGGCGTGGTGGTCGCCACCACACTGGTGCTCGCGGTGAGCCTGACGCTCTACTCGCTCGCGGTCTACCTGTGGCGGTGGCGCTCGCTCATCCGGGAGGCCGTCTGATGGCGGCCATCCGGCTGGATGACGGCGACAGCGCGCCCGCGGTCGAGATCGTCACCATCGGCGACGAGCTGTTGCTCGGCGAGACCGTCGACCACAACAGCGCCTGGATGGGCCGCGTCCTCGCGGGGGCAGGCATCCGCGTCCGGCGCCGCGCGACGGTCGGCGACGACGCGGCGGGAATCCGTGACGCTGTCGCACAGGCGCTCGAGCGGACCGGCGTCGTGCTTTGCACCGGCGGACTCGGGCCCACGCGGGACGATCTGACCAAGCCGGTCGTTGCGGAGCTGTTCGGCCGCGAGCTGGTGCTGGATGAGGCGCTGCTCGAGCAGCTCGACCGGCGGTTCAGCGAGCGCGGCATCCGGATGGCGGCCATCAACCGGACGCAGGCGGAGGTGCCGCGCGGGGCGACGGTCTTCCCGAACTCGCGGGGGACGGCGCCCGGGCTGGCGCTGGAGGATGCGGAGGGCCGGCTCGCCATCCTGCTCCCCGGGGTCCCCCACGAGATGCGCGCGCTGATGCTCGAGCACGTGCTGCCGTTCCTCCTGGCGCGGTGGCCGGGGCGTGGCCGCCCCATCGTGCATCGGCGCCTGCGCACCACAGGCATCCCCGAGTCCACCCTCGCCGAGCGGATCGACGACCTCGTGGCGGGTTTCGCGCCGATCACGGTTGCGTTCCTCCCGGCTGCGACGGGCGTGGACATCCGCCTCACGAGCTGGGGCGCGCTGGACGAGGCCGAGGCCATACGGGCGATCGACGCGGCGGAAGCGTTGCTGCGGGAGCGCATCGGGCGCTACATCTACGGCCGCGATGACGAGGACCTCGTCGACGCCGTCGCGCGCGAGCTGACCGCGCGCGGCCTGACGCTCGCGCTCGCGGAGAGCTGCACGGGCGGCCTCGTCGCCAAGCGGCTCACGGACAGGCCGGGCGCGTCCGACTACCTGTTCGGCGGCGTGGTCGCATACGCCAACGGCGCGAAGGAAGTGTTCCTCGGCGTCCGCCCGGAGACTCTCGCCGCACACGGCGCGGTGAGCGAGGAGACCGCCCGCGAGATGGTCGAGGGCGCGCTCAGGACCACGGGCGCCGATGCCGCGCTCGCGATCACGGGCGTTGCCGGGCCGGGGGGCGGCACGGAGGCCAAGCCGGTGGGCACCGTCTGGATCGCCGCGGCGCTCGGCGGCCGCAGGGACGTGCGGCGGTTCCGCTTCGGCGGCGACCGCGAAGAGATCAGGGAGCGCTCCGCCCAGGCCGCTCTCGCGATGCTCTACACGATGCTGCGCGGAGGCGATGCCGAATGAGTGTCCCGACGCTGGCAAGGCACCACGGCTACCTCGAAGGCGTCGGCAGGCTCCGCCTGCACTACAGGACCTGGGAGCCCGCTGCGCCGCGGGCCGCGGCGCTGGTCGTGCACGACCTCGGCGAGCATGGCGGCCGCTATGCGCCGCTCGCCGAACATCTGGCCGAGCATGGCTTCGTCACCGTCGCGCCCGACCTGCGGGGGCACGGCCGCTCCGACGGCCGGAGAGGCCACGTGCCCCGCTTCGAGGTCTTCCTCCAGGACCTGGACCGGTTTCGCCGCGAGGCGCAGGGCCTGACCGAGCGGGGCAGCCCGCTCTTCCTGCTCGCCGCCGGGCTCGGCGGCCTCGTCGCGCTGCGTTACCTGCAGGAGTTCGGCGCCCCCGTCAGCGGCGCCGTCCTCGTTGCCCCCTGGATCGGCGGCGCGCCATTCCCCCCCGCGGCCGCTTCGGTCGCGCGGGCCCTCGGGCGGATCCTGCCCGCCCTCCGGCTCAAGGCGGGGCTCGGCGCGGCCCGGGCCAGCCACGATCCCGTGGACGGTCCGCCGCACGCCGACGATCCCCTCGCCCATGACTCGTTCACCCCGCGCCTCTACCACGAGGTCGCCCTGGCCACCGCCCACGTTCTCGAGCGGCGCGACCGCATTGCTGCCCCCGTGCTCGTCCTGCTGGGCGAGGAGGAACGCATCACGGATCCGGAGCGCACGACAGCGCTCCTCCGCTCGCTCGACCACCCGGCCCTCGAGGTGCGGCGCTGCGCTGGTCGCGCAGAGGGCCTCCTCGGCAAAGCGGACGGGGAACCGCTGCTTTCCATAGTCCTGGGGTGGCTGGAGGACCATCTGGATGGGTATGCTGCCGAAACGGCAGTCGGGGCCGGTACCGCGCTTGCATTCGGCGGACCGGCCGAGCACACCGCGGCGCGCCCGTGAGGGGCGCGCCTTGTCATCGAAGCACGTATCCAGGAGATCATGACGGATCAGGAACAGGGTCAGGCGGGGCGGCCGGAGCCGGAGGCGACGCCGCCCGAGTCGGCTGCGCCCGAGGCGACGGCACCTGATGAGGCGGCGTCCGGAGCGGATGCGGCGGCTGCCGCGGCTGAAGAGGCGGCGGCCCACGCCGAGACGGACGGCGCCATGGCGGAGTTGGCGAGACTTCAAGGGGAGCTGGAGGCGCTGAACGACCGGCACCTGCGGCTGGCCGCCGAGTTCGACAACTACAGGAAGCGTGTCGAGCGGGAGCGGGCGGAGGCGTGGGCGCGGGCGCAAGGCGACCTCGCCAAGCGCCTGCTCGAGGCCCTGGACGACCTCCAGCGCGTTTCGGGCTTCGACGTGGCGACGGCCACGGCGGAGTCGTTGCTCGAGGGCATCCAGCTCGTGGAGAAAAAGCTGCGCCATGCGCTGGAGTCGGCGGGGTTGGAGCCGATCGACCCGCGTGGCGAGTTCTTCAATCCGGAAACGATGGAAGCGCTCATGATGGTGCCTGCGGAACGCCCGGAGGAGGACGAGGTCGTGCTGGACGTGTTCCAGAAGGGCTACCGGTTCAAGGGCCAGCTCATTCGTCCCGCGCGCGTCCGGGTGAAGAAGTACGAGACGACGTGAGCCGACGACCGGGATCGCGGGCAGCGGCACGCTGCCCGCGATCCCGACGCCGCCGGTGCCAGCCGGCGGCCGACCCTGCGGTGCCCGGATCCACCCCCGCAGCGGTCGGGTAGGAATTTTCGTCAGGAAGCCAGGTTCGGACGGCGATGCCAGCGGCGACGAGCAAGGATTACTACCAGATCCTGGGCGTGACGGAGAATGCCACGCCCGAAGAGATCAAGCGGGCATACCGCAAGCTCGCCAAGCAATACCATCCGGACGCGAACCGGAACGATCCGCGCGCGTCGGAGCGCTTCAAGGAGATCGGGGAGGCGTACTCGGTCCTGTCCGACGCGGAGAAGCGGAAGCAGTACGACCAGCTCCGGAAGATGGGGCCGTTCGCCGGGTTCGGCTTCGGGCGGCCCGGGACGAACGCGGGCGGCGCGACCGGTGGGTTCCGGACGACGTTCGAGGACCTGGGCGACCTCGGTGGCCTGGGCGACCTGTTCAGCTCGATTTTCGACTTCGGCAAGCGAGCGCGGGGCAGGGGGCGGAGCGCGCCGGAGCGCGGCCGTGATGTCGAGTACGTCGTCGAGATCCCGTTCACGATGGCGGCGCGCGGCGGGCGGCTGCCGATCAGCGTGCCCATCACCGAGGAGTGCGCGACGTGTGGCGGCTCGGGCAACGCGCCGGGCACGAGGCCGCGGACGTGCGGCGAATGTGGGGGCTCCGGCTCGATCACCTTCGGCCAGGGCGGCTTCGCGGTGCAACGTCCGTGTCCCGCGTGCTACGGCCGCGGGCAGGTTCCGAGCGAGCCGTGCGGGGTGTGCCGCGGCAGCGGCCAGGTCCGCGAGCAGCGGCAGATCATCGTGTCGGTGCCGGCGGGCGTGGATACCGGGTCGAAGCTGCGGCTCTCGGGGCAGGGAGAGAGGGGGCCGGGTGGAGGCGCGCCCGGCGACCTGCTGATCACGTTCCGGGTGAAGCCGCATCACTTCTTCCGGCGGGACGGCCTGGACGTCCACTGCACGATCCCCATCAACGTGGCGCAGGCCACGCTCGGGACCAAGGTCCGGGTGAGTACGGTGGACGGGAAGAAGGTTGCGCTGCGGATCCCGCCCGGCACGCAGTCCGGCACGCGGTTCCGGATCCCGGGGCAGGGGATCGAGAAGGGTGGCCGCCGCGGGGACCAGTACGTCCAGGTGAAGATCGTGGTGCCGGAGAAGTTGGGAGCGGAGGAGGAGCGGCTGATGCGGGACTTCGCCAAGGCGGCGGGATTGCGCTACTGATCGGACGCGCGGCGCGGCAGCGCCGCGTCAGCGGATCCGGCCGCCTCCGACCAGCACATCGCCGCGGAAGACGACACCGGACTGCCCGGGCGTGACGGCCCGCTCGGGGCGATCCAGCCGGAGCTCGACCCGCTCCGCGTCGACGCTCACCACCTGCGCCGGCACCACCCGCGCGCGGTGTCTCACCTGCACACCCACGCGCTCGCCCTCCGCGGGCGGCGTGGCCAGCCAGTTCAGGTCTCCCAGAACGACGTCCTGGCGCTCCAGCTCGGCCTCCGTGCCCACGACGACCTCCCTGGTCGCGGGCCGGACGCTCAGCACGTACAGAGGGCGCGAGAAGCCCCCGCCCAGCCCCTTGCGCTGCCCGACCGTGTAGCGGGCGTAGCCGCGGTGCTGGCCGATCACCGTTCCGTCGGCCGTGACCAGCGGCCCCGGCGTCAGGGCGGGATGGTCCGCGCCCAGCCGGCCGGCAAGGAACTCCGCGTAGTCCCCCTCTGGGACGAAGCAGATCTCCTGCGACTCGGGCTTCTCCGCGGTCACGAGGCCCAGCGCGCGAGCGCGGGCCCGGACCTCCGCCTTGGTCAGGTCGGCGAGCGGGAAACGGAGCCGCGGCAGCACGTCGCGCGGCACGCCCCAGAGAAAATACGTCTGATCCTTCTGAGCGTCCGCCGCGCGTCGCACGACCCACGTCCCGTCCGCGGCCTTGTCGAGGCGCGCGTAGTGGCCCGTGGCGACTGCGTCCGCACCCAGCATCTGCCCGCGCCGCAGCAGGTCCGGGATCTTCGTGCTCGAGTTGCACCGCACGCAGGGGTTCGGCGTGCGGCCGGCGGCGTACTCGGCGACGAAGTCGTCGATCACGTCCCGCGTGAACGCCTCCTCCATGTCGAAGACGTAGTGCGGGATGCCCAGGCGGTCACACACGCGGCGCGCATCCTGAATCCCGTCCAGCCCGCAACACGTGCGGCTGGGACCGCTCGTGCTGGAGTAGCAGAACGTCTTGATCGTCGCTCCGATGACCCGGTGCCCCTGTTCCACGAGCAGCGCCGCCGCGACGGACGAGTCCACGCCGCCCGACATGGCAACCATGATGGTCATGGGCTTTGCTACCACTGCCTCCATCCTTCCTTCGCCTACGCGGCTCGGCTCACGCCGCGGCACGCATGCGGCCGAGCACGGAAACGATGCGCCGTGCGGCCTCGTCGATCTCCGCCGCCGTCGTCGTCCTGCCCAGGGAGAAACGCACCGACGCCGCTCGCTCTGACGCGCTTCGGCCCATCGCCGCCAGCACGTGGCTGAGCTCGATCGCGCCGCTCGTGCACGCCGAGCCGCTCGACGCGGCCACACCCTCCAGATCCAGCGCCACGAGGACCGTTTCCTGGTCCACGTCCGGCACCGACACGTTCAGGATGTGGGGGAGCCGCGGCGCGCCGCCTCCGTTCACCACCGTTCCCGGAAGCGCCTCCACGATCGCGCGCTCGAGCCGGTCCCGCAGCCCGGCGAGGCGCTCCGCCTCCTCGGCCAGCTCCTTCACCGCCAGCTCCGCCGCGACCGCCAATCCGACCGCGGCCGCAACGTTCTGCGTCCCGGGCCGCAGGCCAGACTCCTGGCCGCCGCCGTGCAGCAGCGGAGCGAGCTCGACGCCGGAGCGCACGTAGAGCGCGCCGATGCCCTTGGGTCCGCCGATCTTGTGGGCGCTTACGGAGAGCAGGTCGCACGGCACCCGGTCCACCCGGACCGGGACCCGGCCGAGCGCCTGCACCGCATCCGTGTGCATCACCACACCCGCCTCGCGGCACCGCGCGGCGACTTCCTCCACCGGCTGCAGGACTCCGACCTCGTTGTTGCCCCACATCACGGACACCACGCACGGCCGGCTGCGCAGCGCTTCCTCCAGCGCTCCGAGGTCGAGCCGGCCGTCCTCGTCCACGGCCAGGATCAGCGCCGTCGCGCCGTCACGCGCCGCGGCGCTCACCGCCTCCAGCACCGCCTTGTGCTCGACCGCGGTGCAGGCCACCGCTGTCGAGCCGCCCCCGCGCGCCAGCAGCCAGCGCCCCAGCACCGCGAGGTTGTCCGCCTCCGTCCCGCTGCCCGTGAACACGATCTCCCGCCGCGCCGCGCCCAGCACCGCGGCCAGACGCTCCCGCGCCTCTTCCAGCGCCGCGCGCGCCTGCTGACCCCAGCGGTGGACGCTCGACGGGTTGCCGAACCGCTCATCCCAGTACGGCGCCATCGCCTCCCGGACTTCCGGCCGGAGTGGAGTCGTCGCCGCATGATCGAGGTAGATCGCGTCCATTCCGCCCCCCGTGCGCTCGTGTCCGCCCTATTTGTACCACGTCCGCCGCCGTCCGGTCCGCCCGCGGCGGCCTGGCACCGCCGCCCGCAACTCCTTAAATTGGCAATGGGCTCCCAGGCCGACAGCTCAGACAAGGGGAGGCCCGCCCGCGAGCCTCCACCGCCCCGCGGTGTTCCTCCCTGCGATCCGGGGACCGACATGCGTACCAGAGAAAAGCCGCCGCCGCTGGCCCCGCAGCACCCGCGCCGCTTCCGCGCCACCGTCCACGGTCTCGTCTTCGGCCAGCGCGCCAGCCACCTCGAGCGCATTCACGAAGGCGACGAACTCCTCCTGATTCCAGACCCACCCCTCGACGACGATCCCGGCATCTGGGTCCACTTGCCCGACGGCGACACGGTCGGACACCTGCCGCCCGAAATCGAGGCATGGCTTGCGCCCTGGATGCAGCGGGGCGGCCGCGCGACGGCACGGGCGCTCCGTGTCTCCGGGGCCGACGTGCCGAGCTGGCGGCGTCTCCTGATCGAGGTCACCTGTACCGCCTGACCGCGCCCTGGAGCCGCACGGTCGAAGGCGCGGCGGCCAGCGGATCAGGTGTGGCAGGTCTGGGTCAGTTTGGGCCAGGATTGTGGCGTCCGTGGTACACATTTCCCGCTGCCGCTGAGGGCGCCCGCGGGAGACAATCGCTGTAAGTCGTTGTCACTACAACGACTTGAGTGACGATAGCCAGATGGGCGCCGCGCGGACCGGCTCTTGCACGCGCGCGCGGGCGGCCGTTCGTCATGCTTCACATTTGCCTCGCCCTCGGAACGGACAAGGTCCTTCCCGTCGCTTCCGCGCCCTCGGCAGGCAGTGCCTCGCCAAATCAGTCTCGCCTCGGCCCCGAGGGCGCGGAGATTTCTCCTCTCAGGGACGATTGAGGGAATTGGGTGGTGGACGTCCCGCCGCGCGTGAGCCCCCTCGCTACATGCTGTGGACGTCGAGCGTGACGACGTCGTCGACGCGGAGCGTCTCGTGCGTCGCGTACGGCTCGCCGTAGGGCACGCGGATGAGCGAGCCGTAGTATGCGGCGTAGGCGAGGATCTGATCGCGGAGGGGGCGGCCGCCGCCGAAGACGTCGCCCGCCGCGGTGCGGCCCTCGAACTGTGAGCGGTAAGCGAAGATCGCGTCGAGCTTGCGCTCCATCACGTCGGTGATGTCCACGACGAAGGACGGCTTGACCGGCGGCTCGAGGTAGGACAGCGCGAAGAGCACCTTGCTGGGGCGGTGCGGCTCGCCCTCGACGGGTGCGCGGCGGAGGCCGGCGATGAAGCAGGCGTCGTAGCCGAGCTGGCTGGCCGCGCGATGGTCCGGGTGGCGGGTGGAGGGGCCGTGGAGGATCACCGTGCGCGGGCGCAGGCGGCGGATGAAGCCGGCGACGATGGCGCGCGTGGCGGGGGTGTTCTCGAGCGCGGCGTCCGGCAGGCCGGCGTTGAACCTGCCGGCGAGGCCGAGGATGCGGGCTGCCTCGCGGGCTTCGGCGCTGCGGGTGTCCGCGTCGCCGTACGTGCCCGTCTCGCCAGCCGTGAGATCGAGGATGGCGGTGCGGTAGCCCTGCGCGGCGGCGCGCAGGAGAGTGCCGCCGCAGAGCAGCTCGGCGTCGTCGGGATGCGCGGCGATCGCGAGCAGATCGATGGGCTGTTCGGTCATGGGCTCACTCGTAACGGAGCGCGACGACGGGGTCCATGCGGGCCGCGCGCCACGCGGGGAACAGACCGAACGCGATGCCCGCGATGGCGGCCATGGCCAGCGCAGCGATGATGGCGGTGGCGGGGACCCTGGCCGGGATCGGCGTGACGGTGCTGATGATGAACGCCAGGCCGCCGCCGATGGCGAGGCCGATCGCGCCTCCGATGAGGGTGAGGGTCGCCGCCTCGCACAGGAACTGCCACAGGATCTCGCGGCGGGTGGCGCCGATGGCCTTGCGGATCCCGATCTCGCGGGTGCGCTCGGTCACGGCGATCATCATGATGGCGATCACGCCCACGCCGCCGACCATGAGCGCGACGCTCGAGAGCGCGATCATTACGAGGAAGAAGACCGCCGTGAGGCGGTTGAAGGTGTTGAGCGTCTCCTCCTGGCGGATGATGGCGAAGTTGTTGGGATCCGCCGGGCGCAGGCCGCGCATCCCCCGCAGGAGCCCGATCACCTGGTCCATTGCCTCGTGGATGGTGGCGTGCGGCTCGGTGACGACCGCGACCGAGATCATCCAGGGCGAGCTCTGCAGGTACTTCAGGGCCGCGGTGTAGGGTACGATCGCGATGTGCTTGGCGATCGCCGCGAAGATGTTCTCGCCGAGCTCGTAGACGCCGATCACGTGGAAGGTCGCGCCGCCGAGGCGGACCTGCCGGCCGATGGGATCGAGCGGGCCGAACAGCGCTTCCGCGAGCGGCTTCGAGATGACGACGACGGGCCGCGAGGCGGCCACGTCGCCGGGCAGGAAGTTCCGACCCGCGACCAGCGAGCCGATCGAGAACGTCTCCCAGCCGATGCCCCTGGCGCCGACCTGGACGTTTTCGACGCGCTCGCTGCCCGCCGTCATGTTCACGGTCAGATCGAAATTGACGATGGCGGCCTTCACCGCGTCGAGCCGCTCGATGGCGTGCGCTTCCTCGACCGTGATGGGGGGATTGTCGGCCCACGGCGGCCGGCCGCCGTCGTTGACGATCTGGACCTGGTTGTAGTCGTAGCGGGCCACCACGAAGTTCTTGGGCCCCGCCGCCTCGATGGCGCTCACCACGCTGTGGCGGATGCCTGCGATCATCGCGCTCATGACCATGACCGTGGCCACGCCGACGACGATGCCGAGGATCGTGAGCGCCGAGCGCGCCTTGTTGGCGCGGAGCTGATCCAGGGCGAGGGAGGCGCCCTCCGTGATGCTCTCGATGCGCACGGCTCACTCCTGGCGCAGGGCCACGACCGGGTCGAGGCGGGCGGCCCGCGCCGCCGGGTAGATGCCCGCGATGATCCCGACGCCGGCTCCCATCAGCACGGCCACCAGCATCCACTGCGGCGCGATGGCGGCAGGTAGCGGCGAGATCGCCGCGACGATCTGCGCCAGGACGTTCCCGATTGCGATGCCGATGGCCGCGCCCGTGCCGGAGAGGACGGCGGACTCGACGAGCACCTGGATGAGGATGTCCCTGCGGCGCGCGCCGATCGCCTTGCGCACGCCGATCTCGCGCGTGCGCTCCGCGACGGACACGAGCATGATGTTCATGATGACGATCCCACCCACGACGAGCGCGATCGCGACCAGGCCCGGGAAGGCGATGAGCAGGATCCGGCTGATCCGTGTCCAGAACGAGAGCGAGTCTTCCGCGGTCTCGATCTCGAAGCTGTTCGGCTCGGTGGGCCGCAGCCGGTGGCGGACGCGCATGATCGCCTCGACTTCGAGCTCGGCCTGGCGCATCAGGTCCGCATCCGGGACACGGATCAGGATCTCGCTCACATAGCCGCGAGGCATGGCGATGCGAGAGATCTGGGAGCGGGCCGGCGCGATCGCGCGGTTGTCGAGCGAGAAGCCGAACAGCGTGCCCTGCTTGGAGAGCACGCCAATGACCTGGTAGGGGAACCCGCCGATCCGAACGGTCCGCCCGATCGGGTCCAGCGTGCCGAACAGTTTCTCGGCGGCGTCGTAGCCGAGGACGACGACGTTGGCGCCCGCGCGCGCCTCGGGCGCACCGAACAGGCGACCGCGGTCCACCGTGTACTCGCGGATGCGGAAGTAATCCGCGTCCGCAGCGGTGATCCACACGTTTTCGATTTCGATGCCGGTGTCGTCTGCCTTGACGCGGCCGCCGGCATCGCTCTGGACGGCAACGAGCGCGGGCGTCGTCAACCGGGACCGGATCGCATCGGCATCCTCGAGCGTGAGGCGCGGCCGACGCCGCCACTGCCGACGGACCTCCTCCGACGGGTTGACCACGACCGACGGCGTGCGGCGCAGCGTGAGGGTGTTGAGCCCGTGGATGCGCCGGGCGAAATCCTCCTCCATGTAGCGGTTCATGCCCTCGATCACGCTGACGACCGTGATCAGGAACATGACGCCGATGATCACGCCGACGACGGCGAAGAAGCTCTTGAGCTTCTGCGCACGGATCTGCGCGAAAGCGAGGCGGATGCCCTCGCGGATCTGCATCTTGCGACCGTCCTCAGGCCGGGACCGCCGCGCGCCTCACGTCGCTGGCGATCAAGCCGTCCCGCAGGGTGATGATGCGGTGGGCGTGCTCGGCGATGTCGTGCTCGTGCGTGACCAGCACGATCGTCTGCCCCTGCCGGTGCAGCT
>Ga0207873_1000599_pt1 | contig 38703 bp, 30 predicted proteins | sample BGWIniCompost_FD_187373 | JGI IMG/M metagenome (GOLD analysis project Ga0207873, IMG submission 187373) | Cellulose adapted compost microbial communities from Newby Island Compost Facility, Milpitas, CA, USA - BGW Initial Compost (SPAdes)... ... | reverse complement strand
CCGCTCGCTCAGGCGCCCGTCCGTCTCGCCGGTTGGCGCGTCGCCGTGCGGGCCGTTGTCTTGAGACGCCGCGACCCGAGACGACACGCTAGGCCTCGACCTGCCCGGTCACCACCCCCTCGGAACGCCGGGCCATCGTTCGACTCACCCGCTCCAGCACCTCCACCACCTCATGGGCGAGTTGCTCCACCCGCTGCCGGTCGGGGCCCTCCACCATGACCCGCACCACCGGCTCGGTGCCCGATGGGCGCACCAGGATGCGGCCCGACTCTCCCAGCGCACGCTGGGCCGCCTCGATGACCTGGCGCACCTCGGGCTGCTCCAACAGCGACTCCTTGCTGGCCACGCGGGCGGCGAGGAGCACCTGCGGATAGCGCGGCATCTGGGCCGCCAGCCGGGAGAGCGGCCACCCCGAGCGCTGCATGGTCGCGAGCAGCATGAGTCCCGTCAGGATCCCGTCGCCCGTCCGGGCATGCTCCAGGAAGATGACGTGACCCGACTGCTCGCCCCCCAGCACCAGGCCCCGCTGAAGCATGGCCTCCAGCACGTGGCGGTCGCCCGGCGGGGTGACGACGACGTCGCCACCGGCCTTGTGCAGCGCCTCCCGCAACCCGCCGTTGGAGTAGACGGTGACGGCCACGGCACCTCCGGGCAGGGTGCCCTGGCGCAGGCGCTCCAGCGCGCAGATGGCCAGGATCTGGTCGCCGTCGACGACCTGCCCCTGCTCGTCGATGGCGATGCATCGGTCGGCGTCCCCGTCGAAGGTCAGCCCCACCCGGGCCCCCGTCTGGCGCACCACCTCGGCGGCCCGCTCGGGATGGGTGGAGCCGCAGCCCACGTTGATGTCCTCACCGGAGTCTCCCGTGTTGATGGCCACCACATCGGCGCCCAGGCGCCGAAGGAGCTCGGGAGCCAACCGGTGCGCCGCCCCGTTGGCGCAGTCGACCACCACCCTCCAGCCCTCGAAGGTGGTGCCCACCAGGTCGATCAGGTAGGAGAGGTAGGCCTCCTGCCAGTGGGGCTCGTAGCGGACCCGACCCACCGCCAGCCCGACGGGCCGCGGCAGCCGATCCTGGCCGTCCATCTCCTCGACGGTGCGCTCCAGCACGGCCTCGACCCGGTCGGGGAGCTTGTAGCCGTCGGCCCCCACGATCTTGATCCCGTTGTCCTCCACGGGGTTGTGCGACGCCGAGATCATGATCCCGGCGGCCGCTCCCGCGTGGGGCACCAGCCAGCTGAGGGCCGGCGTGGGCAGCACCCCCAGGCGCACCACGTCGACCCCGGCCGAGGAGAGTCCGGCCGTCACCGCCGCCTCCAGCATCCCGCTCGAGACGCGGGTGTCGGTGGCCACCAGCACGAAGGGGCGTGGATGCCTCTCATCCCGAGGAGCCGAGCCGGCCACGTGCCCCCGCTCCAGGCGGGCCTCCCCGTCGCCCCATCCCATCACCAGCGCCCCGGTGGCGCGCCCCAGTCGATAGGCCAGCAGCGGCGAAAGCTCGAGGTTGGCGACGCCTCGTACTCCGTCGGTCCCGAAGAGTCGGCCCACCAGTACCCACCCTTCCCCATCCATGGCACGGGCGGGCCCCACCGGCCCGCCACGTCAACGTCCAAGCGTCCAGCGCGGCACCAGGATCATCCGGCCCCACGGCGCCAGATCCACCGTGAGCCTCCGCTCGCCCGTCACCGTCCCCCACCCGACCAGATCGACCCACTCGCCCGGCCACCTCGGGTCACGGCAGGCCACCTCGGCCAGCGGATCACCGATATCCAGCTCCAGACGCAGAGGTGACTCGTTGCGTCCGACCACCACCACGGCGGCCTCGCCCGTCTGCCAGGCGTCGAGCCGGCCGAAGGCCACCACGTCGTCCGCGGCGCACTCGACCGTCACCGGCTCACCACCCGCCAGCGCCGGCACGGCTCGCCGCAGATGCGCCAGCCGCCGCACCCAACGCCATCGCCGCAGGTCTTGCCGCCGCTCGTCCCACGGGAAGCACCGCCGGCACTCGGGATCCTTGCCCCCGCTCATGCCCACCTCGTCGCCGTAGTAGACGGTCGGGATCCCCGGCCAGGTCATCGCCACCAGCATCATCGCCTCGGTCGCCCGCCGATCCCCGCCCGCCACCGTGGCGATGCGCTCGGTGTCATGGCTGCCCAGCAGGTTCATCAGGTTGTGGACGGCGGGGGGCGGGTAGCGACGCAACTGCCCCTCGAGGCGCTCCCTGAGTGCGGCAGCTCGGATGCTGCGGTGCACGAAGAAGTCGACGAGTGCGTCGCGCAGGGGGTAGTTCATCACCGCATCGAAGCGGTCGCCTCGCAGCCACTCGTCGGCGTCGTGCCAGATCTCGCCGACGATGTAGGCGTCGGCGTTGAGGGACTTGACGAGCCTGCGCCACTCCTCCCAGAAGCCGGGCTCCAGCTCGTTGGGGACGTCGAGCCGCCAGCCGTCGATGCCGGCCTCCATCCAGGCTCGCGTCACGTCGAACAGGTACGACCGCACCTCGGGGTGGGTCGTGTTGAGCTTGGGCAGGTGCGGCAACCCCCACCAGCACTCGTAACTCGGGGGGTCACGCCGAATGGGCCACTCGCGGACGTGATACCACGCGTAGTACGGCGACTCCGGCCCTCTGCGCACCACATCCTGGAAGGCCCAAAACGTCTCGCCGGTGTGGTTGAAGACTGCGTCGAGGATGACGCGGATCCGTCGCCGGTGGGCCTCCTCCACCAGCCGGCGAAAGTCGTCCCATCCGCCCAGGGCGGGGTCGACCTTGAGGTAGTCCGATGCGTCGTAGCGGTGATTGGACGGTGCCTGGTGGATGGGATTGAGGTAGATGGCACCGACGCCGAGGGCCTGCAGGTAGCCGAGCCGCCGGCGGATGCCCTCCAGGTCACCCCCGAAGAAGTTGTAGAAGGTCGGCTCCCCTCCCCATGGTTCGGTGCCGGGGGGATTGTTGGCGGGATCCGCATCGAAGAAGCGGTCAGGAAAGATCTGATAGAAGACGGCGCCCCGGGTCCAGGTGGGCACCTCGAAGGGCGGCAGGGCATCGACGTCGACCCGCCACCACCCCGCCGTCGTGCGGCTGACCGATGGCCCGTCCGCGGTGTCGGGCCCGTAGAAGACCGGAAGATCGGCCCGGGACCCGTCGGGGCCTTGGAGCTCGGCCTCGGCCTGGTAGGCGACCATGCCCCGCACGGGCTCGATACAAGTTAGATACTCCCAGCGCCCCCGATCCCCGGCTACCATCACGGCCGGTCTGCGGCGCAACGTGCCGTCGTCCCAGGCCAGCCACAGGCGACGGGGCGGTCGCTCGCCGGACCACGCGAGGCGCACGTAGAGCCGGCGGCCTCGGCCCCATCGTGTCAGCGCGCCAGCCGCGCCAGGCTCGTGCTGGACCCGACCTGCCGAAAGCAACGTGGCCAGCCGTTCGACGGCGTCGACACGCACGATGGCCATCGCCTCTCGTCCGCAGTCTCGCGATCGCCCGCGGTCCGGGGTGCACACACCAGGAGTCTGCCCGCTCGGGAAGCCTCGAACCAGGCCGGGTTTTCGGGAATCGTACAGGATGCTCCTGCCACGTCCAGGGCAGGCATCCCCAACGGGGCTGGAGAAGACGTGACGGCACCACGGCAGGCACCGACGCTCCGCGCCGGAGGCGGCCGGATGCGTCGAGACGGCCAAGACCGGAGAGGAGAGCGGTCAGGCGTGACGGAGCGCATCATCCCCGAGCGGACCATCGAGCTTCTGCAGGAGTTGACCGAGAGCCTGGGCGTGCCCGGCTTCGAGGACCCCGTGCGCGAGACCATGCAACGCCACCTTCGCCCCTACGCCGAGGTGAGCACCGACAACCTCGGCAGCGTCATCGCGGTGCGCCAGGGCAGCTCGGCGCGGCCTCGTGTGCTGGTGGCCGGACACCTCGATGAGATCGGCTTCCTCGTCAGCTCCATCACCGACGAGGGGTTCATCCGCTTTCAGACGCTGGGCGGCTGGTGGGAACAGGTTATGCAGGCCCAGCGCGTGGTCGTGATGGGCAAGGACGGCCCCGTCCCGGGGGTCATCGGGAGCAAGCCCCCGCACATCCTCTCCCCCGACGACCGCAAGAAGGTCGTCGAGCGCAAGGAGATGTTCATCGATATCGGCGCTGCGAGCCGCGCCGAGGTCGAAGCCCTGGGCATCCGGCCGGGCGATCCGGTGGTGCCGTATGGTCCCTTTACGCGGCTCGCCGGCGGGCGGCGCGCCATGGCCAAGGCCTTCGACGATCGCGTCGGCTGCGCCCTGGCCGTCGAGGTGCTGCGCCGGGTGGCCGAGTCGGGGCACCCCAACACCCTCATCGCGGCCGGCACGGTGCAGGAGGAGGTGGGGTTGCGCGGGGCGGCGACGGTGGTCGAGGCAGCCGAGCCTGACGTGGCCTTCGCCCTGGAGGTCTGCATCGCCGGCGACACCCCGGGCGTGCGGGTCGAGGATGCCCAGGCCAAGCTGGGCAAGGGGCCGGCCATCACCCTGTACGACGCGTCGATGGTCCCTCACCGGCGACTACGCGACTTCGTCATCGAGGTAGCCGAGCGCGAGGGGATCCCCTACCAGTTCGACGTGATGCCCGGCGGCGGCACGGATGCGGGGCGCTTCCACATCTGGCGCCGCGGCGTGCCCTCGCTGGTCATCGGGGTGCCGTCGCGCTACATCCACACCGGCTCCAGCATCATCGACCTGGGCGACTTCGAGGCGGCGGCCCAACTGGTGACGGCCGTCGTGCGGGCGCTGGACGAACAGGCGCTGGCCCGGATCCGCGGCTGAAGGGCCGTCGAGTCGACGGCTCATGATGAAAATGGGAGCATGGTTTCGAAAAATGGCGTGATTTGAAGCACGGTTTTGATCATCAGGCGGATTGAACCTCCATCGGACGAGGTGGTAGGATAGCAGTCAGAATCGCCTGTCCTACCTTCGCCGCACCCGACGCGCCCGTCGCTCGTCTCTCGCCGAGAAGGGGGAGCTCGCTCTTTGAAGGCCATCGTCATGGCCGGAGGAGAAGGGACGCGGCTCCGTCCCCTGACGGTGCAGCGACCGAAGCCGATGGTGCCGGTGGGCAACCAGCCCGTGCTCCACCACATCCTGGTGCTGCTCCGACGGCATCAGGTGCTGGATATCCGTGCCACCCTCTACTACCTGGGGGACGACATCCGCAGCCACTTCGGCGACGGCACGGAGTGGGGCGTGAGGCTGAGCTACTCCGTCGAGGAGACGCCCATGGGCACCGCCGGCAGCGTCAAGCGGTGCGAGGAGTTCGTGGGGCAGGAGCCCTTCATCGTCATCAGCGGCGACGCCCTGACCGACATCGATCTCTCGGCGGCGGTGGCCTTCCACCGACAGCGGGGCGCGCTGGCCACGATCGTGCTCACCCGGGTCCCAAATCCCCTCGAGTACGGCATCGTGGTAACCGATGACGAGGGCCGCATCCGCCGCTTCCTGGAGAAGCCGAGCTGGGGGGAGGTCTTCTCCGACACCATCAACTCGGGCATCTACGTGCTGGAGCCCGAGGTGCTCAAGTCGGTGGAGGCCTCCCGCCCGGTCGACTTCAGCCAGGACGTCTTCCCCGCCCTGCTCAAGAAGCGGGCGCCCATCTACGGCTACGTCGCGTCGGGCTACTGGTGCGACATCGGCCACATCGGAGCTTACCGGCAGGCCCACGAGCAGGTGCTGCAGGGTCTGGTCGACATCGAGCTGCCCGGGCGACGCCAGGCCGACGACGTGCGCATCGGCCGGGACGTCCTCATCGATCCCACGGCAGAGGTGCGGGGCCCTGCCATCATCGGCGACGGCTGCCGCATCGGGCCGGGCGCTCGGATCCTGGGCTACACCGTGCTGGGCGCCAACACCATCGTCGAAGAGCAGGCCACGGTCGAGCGCTCCATCGTCTGGAGCAACGGCTACATCGGCCGGGGCGCCCACGTCTCCGGCGCCATCCTGTGCCAGCAGGTGACGGTGGACCGGGGCTGCGTGGTGGGGGAGGGCGCCGTCATCGGCGACCGCTGCGTGTTGCGGCACGGCGCCCAGGTGGCGCCCAACGTCAAGCTCTGGCCCAACAAGGTGGTGGAGGCGGGAGCCCGGGTCACGATGAGCCTCATCTGGGGCTCGTCGTGGCAGGAGTCCCTCTTCAAGGAGCGGGGCGTCAGCGGCCTCACCAACGTCGAGATCACCCCGGAGTTCGCCGTGCGCCTGGGCGCCGCCTTCGGCACCCATCTGGGCAAGGGGGCCACCGTCACCGCCAGCCGCGACGACCATCCGGCCTCCCGGATGATCCTGCGCTCGCTCATCGCCGGGTTGCTGACCGTCGGCGCCCATGTCCGGGATCTTCGCTCCATGCCCGTCACCATCGCCCGCCGGGCCATCCCGGCGCTGGGATGCGCCGGCGGGGTGCACGTGCGCGTCGACAGCCGGGACCCCGCCTGCACCCTCATCGAGTTCCTGGACCATCGAGGCATCAACGTGGGGCGGCCTGTCGAGCGGCGCATCGAGTCGCTCTTCTTCCGGGAGGAGTTTCGCCGCACCCCGGCCGACGAGGTGGGCACGCTCGACTTTCCCTCCCGGGTCCTGGAGGGCTACATGGACGCCCTTTTCGCCTTCATCGACCCGGCCCGCATCGCCGGCCGGCGGCTCAAGCTGGTGGTCGACTACGCCCACGGGCGCCTCTCCACGGTCCTGCCGAGCCTGCTGGCGCGGCTGGACCTCGAGATCGTGGCGCTGCACCCCTATCCGGACCCCGCCCGGGCCCCCCGCAGCCGGGAGGAGCGGGCGAGGCTCCTGGAGGAGCTGGGCCGGGCCGTGGCCATGCTGGGCGCCGACGCAGGGGCCCTCATCGATGACGACGGCGAGCGCCTCTACCTGGTCGACGAACAGGGTCAGGGGATCCAGGACGAGCGACTGCTGGCGCTCATCACGATGGTGGCGCTGAGGGGCCGTTCGGGCGGCCTGGTCGGGGTGCCTGTCAGCGCGCCGAGCGTCATCGACCAGATCGCCCGCCAGCACGGCGCCCAGGTGCTGCGCACCAGGCACGAGGCGCGTGCCCTGATGCATCTCGCCGCCGCCCACCGGGACACTATGGTGGTGGCAGGCGATACCCGAGGTGGATTCATCTTCCCTGAGTTTCACCTCGCCCAGGACGCGGTGGCGGCCCTGGGCAGGGTGCTCGTCGCGCTGGCCGAGGGCCATCGCCTGTCGGAGCTGGTGGCCCAGGTGCCGGCCTTCTACGTGGAGCGGCAGGCCATCGAATGCCCCTGGGAGCAGAAGGGTCGGGTGATGCGCCTGCTGGCGCGGGAGGCCGTGTCGGCCCGTGAGGCGGAGTACATCGACGGGATCAAGATGTTTCACGAGCGTGGATGGGTGCTCGCCCTCCCCGATGCTTCCGAGCCTCTCTTCCACCTCATCGCCGAGGGCAAGAGCCCCACGGACGCGAACGAGCTCATCGGACGGTACGCCGACCGCATCCGCGAGCTGCAAAAGAAGGGGGCCTGACGGGCGCGGTGAGCCTGACGGATAGCCGGCCGGCCAACGGCCAGACGACCCGACTGTCGCCGGAGCGCACCGAGTTCGTGCTCCTATCCTTCGAGGGCCCGGACCCGTACAGCCGGGCCGGAGGGCTGGGGGTGCGGGTGAGCCAGCTGGCCCAGTCGCTGGCCCGCCTCGGGTACCGTACGCACCTCATCTTCGTCGGCAGCCCCGAGCGGCCAGGGTACGAGGAGCAGGAGGGGGGCCTGCTGCGGCTCTACCGCTGGTGCCAGTGGATCAGCCGGTACTACCCCCAGGGCGTGTACGAGGGCGAAAACGAGAAGCTGTACGACTTCAACGAGACCGTGCCCGACTTCGTGGCCGACCGGCTGGCCCCACCGGCGGTACGCTCCGGCCGCGTCCTCGTGGTGCTGGCCGAGGAGTGGCACACGGCCCACACCATCTGCGAGGTGAGCGACCGGCTCTGGATGGCGGGCCTGCGCCATCATGCCCTGCTGTTGTGGAACGCCAACAACACCATGGGCTTCGAACGCATCAACTGGGGACGCCTCGGCTACGTCACGACGCTGACCACCGTCAGCCGGTACATGAAGCACGTCATGTGGGGGCGAGGGGTCAATCCCCTGGTCATCCCCAACGGCATCGCCCCCGAGGCGCTGGCCCCCGTCAACCCCCGGCAGGTGTCGGCCCTGCGCCGCGGCCTCGAGTCGGGGGGTGGCCGTCTGTTGCTGGTCAAGGTGGGTCGCTTCGACCCCGACAAGCGCTGGCTGATGGCCCTCGAGGCGGTGGCCCAACTCAAGGCCATGGGGCGGGCGCCGCGCCTGGTGATGCGGGGCGGCATCGAGCCCCACGAGTACGAGGTGCTCGGACGAGCCCAGGCCCTGGGGCTGTCGGTCATGCCGGTACACGCCGAGGGCGAGATGACCGCGACGCGCCTGGCGGACGTCCTGGCCTCCCACCCGACGGTAGATGTCTTCAACTTGAAGTTCTTCGTCCCGGACGGCCTGCTGCGAGCGCTGTACCGGGCGGCGGACGCGGTCCTGGCCAACAGCGGCATCGAGCCCTTCGGCCTGGTGGGGCTCGAGGTGATGGGGGCCGGCGGGGTGGCCGTGACGGGGTCCACGGGAGAGGACTACGCCATCGCCTACCACAACGCGATGGTCATCGAGACCGACGATGCCCGGGAGATCGCCCACGGCGTGGCACGGCTGCAGGACGACCCCGGCCTCGGCGAGCGCCTGCGCCGCAACGGCCAGGAGACGGCCGCCCGCTTCGTCTGGCCCCGGGTCATCGAGGGGATGCTCGACAAGCTCGACTTCGCCGCGCAGCTGCAGGGGGTGCGCTGGCCGCCCGCACCGGCCGTCGAGGCCGAAGGACCCGGCCGGGCGAGAGAGGCGGCGGCTGCGGCGGAGGAGGCCTGGTAGCGTGGCCGAGCACCTCGTCATCTACACGGTGGTCCACCAGCCCCGTCGGCTCAAGCTGCCCGCGCAGCCCATCCCCCGGGGAGCGGTGCCGCGTGACATCGAGCGCTGCCTCTTCGATGAGCGGATGAACCGCCGCTATTTCGAGAAGGTGGCGCGCACGTGCTATCGGCCCGCGTCGGACCTCTTCCTGGAGCTGGCCGACCGGGGCCTCAAGGTCTGCATCGGCTTCTCCATCTCCTTCCTTCGCCAGGCGGAGATGTGGGACGAGGACCTGCTGGCACGCTTTCGACGGCTGGTCCAGCACCCCAACGTCGAACTCATCAACGTCGAGCCCTACCACAGCTTCCTCTTCTACGTCGACATCGACGCCTTCTGGCGGCGGATGCGGCAGGCGGCCGACTACGTGCGGAGGCTCTTCGGCCTGCGGCGCGCGCCCGTGGTGACCGACACCACCGAGATGTTCATGTCCAACGACATCTACTTCGCGCTGGTGCGCGCGGGCTTCCGGGGGGCCTTCATGGACGGGCGCCCGTGGGTGATGGGCTGGCGCCAGCCGTCGTACCTGTACCACTACACCAAGGACCTCTACCTGCTCACCCGCCACTACCGCCTCAGCGACGACGTGGGCTACCGGTTCTCCAACCGGTCATGGGCGCTGTGGCCGCTCTTCGCCGACACGTACGCGCGGTGGCTCGCGGAGGCCGAGGGCGACCTGGTCACCATCGGCTGGGACTTCGAAACCTTCGGCGAGCATCACTGGAAGGAGACGGGGATCTTCGAGTTCATGCGGGCGCTGCCGGGGGAGCTTCAGCGGCGGGGCGTCCGGCCGCTCCTGGCCAGCGAGGCCATCGAGCAACTGGGCCCTCGCAGTCATCACCTGCCCCTCCCCGCCTTCCCCACCACGTGGGCCGGCGAGGGGGGCGTCGAGTTTTTCCTGGGAAATCCTGCACAACAGGCCATCTTTCAGTTGATGCACCACGTCTACCACAAGGCCCTGCTCACCCGGGATCCCGCCATCATCGACCTGGCGATGTGGCTCTTGCAATCCGACAACCTCCACCTGATCCAGTGGTTCGGGCGCTTCGGTTCGGAGGCGGAGGTGTCGGCCTACTTCACGCCCCGCGAGTGGTGGCAGCTCGGGCCGTTTGGGATCATCCACGAGCTGCAGCAGGTCTATCGCAACTTCCTGGCGGCCATGGATGCCTCCCTCACGGGGGAGGTGCGCTATCTGCCCGGCGAGGGGCCCACCCCGGTGCGCCGGAGCGTCAGCCGCCCGGAGCTGCCCGCGGTGGCCGCGGGCATGGCGCTCCCGACCGGTACCGACGGCCGCCACGAGGTGGCCGCAGCCGGGGGCGCCCCCCACGGGCCGGCCGTCGCCCCTCCCTCCCCGCCTCGCACTCGCCCCACCCGCCGGCGCTGAGGCGCCTTTGCCGGCATTGCCCTGACCTGTGGTACAATGTTCGAGGCACCGTTGTTTCAATGGTGCCAACTGTCTGCGAGTTGGGGCAAAGGTCCGGGACACGGGCCCCGCCGGGAGCCGGGACGTCCCGGGAGGAAAGGGCGAGGCCGCGAGCGCGACGATGGCAATCAAGCAAGCCCTGGTGGAGTTCTTCCAGGCCAACATGATGGTGGTCCAGTTCGCCTACGGGCTGGCCTTCTTCGCCATGGGGCTGAGCATCGCGCTCTACTCTCGCCACCCGAGCCGTCTGCCCGTGGCCCGACATCTGCCGCTCTTGGGCACGTTCGGCATCCTGCAGGCCCTGGCCAGTTGGGGCGAGGTCTTCATCCCCATCCAGCGCAGCTACACGCCGCAGGCCATCATCGTCACCCTGCAGGCCCTGCATGCGCTGCTCAACACGCTCACCTTCGCCTTCCTCATCGCCTTCGGCGCGCAGGTGCTGGCGGATCGCTGGCCCCGCCTGGGGTGGATGCGGGCGCTGCCGGTGCTGGTGACGGCCGCGTGGGCGGTCAGCTTCTTCCTCTACCCGGTGCTGGCTCTGCCCCCCACCTACGAGCGCTGGCTCGTGGTGAGCGACGCGTGGTCTCGCTACCTCCTGGCGCTGCCCGGCGCGGTGCTGGCGGGCGCGGCCCTGTCCACCCAGATCGACGTGCTGCGCCAGCAAAACAGCGCGCACCTGGTGCGCCCCTTGCGATGGGCCATTCTCGCCTTCGGCGCCTACGGGGTGGCGGCGGGCGTCATCGTGCCCGCGGCAGGCTTCTTCCCCTCGACGGCCCTCAATGCCGGCCGCTTCTTTCAGTGGACCGGGGTGCCGGTCGAGGTGGTGCGTGCGCTGGCCGGGCTGGGGATGGCCGTCTTCATGATCCGCTGGATGGAGGTCTTCGACATCGAGGCGGCCCAGCGCCTCGAAGAGGTGCGGCGCATGCGGACCATCCTCGAGGAGCGGGACCGCATCGCCCGGGAGCTCCACGACGGCGTCATCCAGTCTCTGTACGCCCTGGGGCTCGGCCTCGAAAACACGGTGTACCAGCTGGACCGGGGCTCCTCGGCTCAAGTCAGGGCTGCGCTGACCGACATGGTGTCACGGGTCAACGAGATCATCCAGGACGTCCGGGGCTACATCATGGACCTGCGCCTGCCCGGCGAGACAGCGCTGACCCTGGCACAGAAGCTGCGCGCGGTGGTCAACGAGGCCTCTCGGGTCTATCACCTACCCATCTCGCTGGAGATGGGGGCCATCGACGAGCAGGCGCTCAGCCCGGCCGCCGCCAATGAGCTCTCCCAGATCGTCAAGGAGGCGGTCAGCAACGCCGCGCGCCACGGCCAGCCCAAGCGGATCCAGGTGGGAGTGCACCCGGGCGACGAGGGCGAGCTCGTGCTCTACGTCCAGGACGACGGGCGGGGCTTCGACCCGTCGACGGGCGAGCAGGCGGGCGGATGGGGCCTTTCCAACATGAAGAAGCGCGCCGCCATCCTGGGCGGCGATCTGGATATCGACAGCCGGCCCGGCGAGGGCACCACGGTCATCGTGAGGGTGCCGCTGCCGACGCCGCCCGCCGGGCCACGCCAGGCCGGGCGCGCCGCGTTGACGAGCGTGCCGGGGGCGGGCCCGGGCCACAGCATCGGCGCCTGAACCCCATCGCTTCGCGGCCGGCGCCACCGCCGCCGCGGGCGAAGCGAGCTTCGGCAAGAGAGGAATGGAGAGCGGATGACCACGACACAGGCGGGGAGCGGGCCCCAGCGCTCCGAGGGGTCCAAGGTGGTCAGGATCCTCATCGCCGACGACCACGAGGTGGTGCGGATCGGGCTGCGCTCGCTGTTGGAGCGCTACCCGGAGTTTCAGGTGGTGGGCGAGGCCTCCTCGGGGGCAGCCGCCATCGAGATGGTGGATCGCCTGCTCCCCGACGTGGTCGTCATGGACATCCGCATGCCCGAGGTCAACGGGGTGGATGCCTGCCGGCGCATCCGGGAGCGCCATCCCGAGGTCAAGGTGATCATGCTCACCTCGTACCCCGATGACGAGGCCGTCTTCGGCGCCGTCATGGCAGGGGCCAGCGGCTACGTCCTCAAGCAGGTGGGCTCGACGGAGCTGGTGGACGCCATCCACACCGTGGCACGAGGCGAGTCGCTCCTGGACCCCTCGGTGACGGGCAAGCTCCTCGAGCGCGTGCGCATGATGAGCGCCGACGAGCAGCCTCCCCACGAGAAGCTCAACATCCAGGAGCGCCGCATCCTCGCACTCATCGCCCAGGGCAAGACCAACCGGGAGATCGCCGAGACCCTCTTCTTGAGCGAGAAGACGGTGCGCAACTACGTCTCCATGATCCTCAGCAAGCTGGGCCTGGCCAACCGGGCAGAGGCGGCCGCCTACGCCGTGCGGCAAAACATGGTGCACGACTTCAAGTCCGGCGACGGCCAGCTCTGAGCATCGCACAAGGACGCAAGCGAGAGGGGTGGGCAGGGCATGGCGTTGTGGCTGCACGCACTGGTGCCGGCGGCCGCCGGGCTGACGAGCAGCGTGCTGGCCGTCCTGGTGCTGAGGCGCTACCGGGAGCGCCAGGCGCCGCAGCACCTATTCTGGGGCATCGGCCTGGTCATGTACGCGGTCGGCGCCTGGGCCGAGGTGCATCGCGCCATCTTCGGCTTCACGGACCTGGGCTTCCGGCTCTGGTACCTGAGCGGGGCGGTGCTGGTGGCCGCCTACCTGGGGCAGGGTACCGCCTACCTGCTGCTCAACCGCCGGGTGGCCAATCTTCTGACCGTGTTGCTCCTGGCAGGGTCGGTCTTCGCTGCGTGGCGGGTCATGACGGCGGTGCTGGACCCAGCCGCAGCCCAGGGAGTGGAGCTGACGGGCCGGGTCATCGTCTCGCCAGGCGTCCGGGTGCTGACGCCCTTCTTCAACATCTACGGCACCGCGCTGCTGGTGGGCGGCGCCGCCTACTCGGCCTGGCAGTTTGCCCGGCGCGGCGGATCCCGTGATCGGATGATCGGCAACGTGCTCATCGCCGCCGGCGGCCTGGCGCCCGCCATCGGGGGCACGCTGAGCCGCTTCGGCCTGCCCGGGCTGTACGTCGGTGAGCTGCTAGGGGCCGTCTTGCTCTACGCGGGGTTGGTGCGCGCCTCCACCTCTCGGGTGCGCGCGGCAGCTCACGCCCCCTCGTCGACAGCCGCGGGCCGCGCCTGACCGTCGTCCTCCCACCGCTGGATACTCTTGCACGCGCGAGCCAGCGGCCCGGCCGGCCTAACGCCGGTCGGGCCGCTGGAGCTCATGTATACAGTCTCCATTCGTTGGACCAGCAGGAGATGCGACCGTCGGACCGTAAACCGCCCGTCAGAGCTTTACGACACAAATCGCAAGCATGTCAGTTTACCAGGAGGTGACAGCGGCCGGACGCACTCCGTTGATGAGGCCTCGCCCCGGCGGTCGCCGCGCCCGCGCCGAGGCGACGTCGTATCCGAGGCAAGTCGTGCACGACATAAAATCCGGGAAGGAGTGGAGCACGTTGCGACGGTTGCTAGCCGTGATGGGTGCGGCGGTGGCCATCATGGCCCTCGGCGTCGGTGCAGCTTTCGCCGCGGCGCCCAAGCCTCTGCCGCCCATCGTGATGATCAGCGACACGTCGGACACGGTCCGCACCATGAACCAGGCGCTCCAGGAGATGATCCGGACCAACCTGGGGCTCGAGATCCAGGTCGAGTACATGGACTTCAAGACCCGCCTGGAGCGCATGCGCAACAAGAACTTCGCCATCGCCTTCGCGGGGTGGGGGCCGGACTACGACGATCCCCTGACCTTCCTGGATCTGTGGGTCACCGGTGGCGCGTTCAACGACCCCGGCTGGAGCAACCCGCGCTACGACGAACTCATCGAGCTCGCCAAGAACACCACTGACCAGGAGCGCCGCATGCAGTACTTCGTGGAGGCGGAGCGCATCCTGGCCGAGGAGGCGCCCATCGCCCCCATCTATTGGCGATCCCGCCTCTCGCTGTACAAGCCCTGGGTGAAGGGCATCATCCGCCGCGCGGTGGGCTCCGAGGCGGAGTACAAGTGGGCCTACACTGAGGGCCGGCCTGGTGGCGATTCGCCCATGTACCTCAACATCAACCTGGGCGAGGAGCCGCCCGATCTCGACCCCGCCACCTCGACCGACACCGTCTCCTTCCTGATCCTCAACGCCACGCTCGAGGGGCTCGTCCGCAAGGGGCCGGACGGCACCATCAAGCCGGGCAGCGGCCTGGCGGAGAGCTGGACCGTCTCGCCCGACGGGCGGGTCTACACCTTCAAGCTGCGCAAGGCCACCTGGGATGACGGCACGCCCATCACCGCGCACGACTTCGTCTACCAGTGGCGGCGGGTCATCGATCCCCGCACCGCGTCGCAGTACCAGTTCATGATGGAGCTGGCCGGCATCCAAAACGGCAGCGCGATCGCCCAGATGGATCCGGAGAAGGACGACATCGACGCGGCGCTCGAGACCTTCGGCGTCAAGGCTCTCGACGAGCGCACGCTGCAGGTGACGCTGGAGAAGCCCAACCCGCTCTTCCTGGAGCTGACCACGTTCATCAGCTTCCTGCCGGCGCCGCGGCACCTGGTGGAGCGCTTCGGCGAGCAGTACGCCGCCGACGCGGACAAACTGGGCGCCTCCGGGCCCTTCCGGGTCGCGTCGTGGACGCACGGCTACGAGCTCGTGCTGGAGAAGAACCCCCACTACTGGGATGCCGCCAGCGTCAAGCTCGAGCGGATCCACTTCGACATGATCCAGGACGTCGGCACGGCGCTGCAGCTCTACGAGCAGGGCGCGCTGGACATCGCCGGCGTCGCCTCTCGGTTCGTCGACGTCTACCGCAACCACCCGGATCTGCAGGAGCCCTGGCCTGACGGGTCGTGCTTCTACTGGGAGTTCAATGTGGAGCACCCGGTGCTCAAGAGCGCCAAGGTGCGCCGGGCCATCGCCCTGGCCATCGACCGCCAGGCCTTCGCCGAGCGGGTGCTGCGCAACGGCTCCTATCCGGCCACGTCCCTGACGCCGCCCGTCATCACGGACCCGGCCAAGGGCGGGTCGTTCCAGGCTCGCGTCGGCGAGCTCTTCCCCGCTCGGCCCAACGTCCGGCTGGCGCGCCAGCTGCTGCGTGAGGGCCTGCAGGAGCTGGGCTACGAGGTGCCGGCCGTTGCCCGCTGACGGGCACGGGATCGGCGCCGCTGCGAGGCCATCGATCCGGCTCGGGGCTGTGGGCCTGTGGGCCCACGGCCCCGAGCCCACGCCGCTCGCAGGCCCATCCGGGAGGTAAGTTTCGTTGCTTCGCTATGTGATGAGACGCCTGGCCTATGCGGTGGTGACGCTCTGGTTCATCGCCACCCTGACCTTCGTGCTCATGCACCTGGTGCCCGGCGATCCCTTCTCCAGCGAGAAGCTGACGCCGCAGATCCACCAGTTGATGCTCAAGAAGTACAACATGGATCGCCCGTTGTGGCAGCAGTACTTCACCTACCTGGGCAACCTGGTGCGGGGCGACCTGGGCTACTCGATGCGCCAGATGAACCGCACCGTCACCGACATGATCCGGGAGGGATTCCCGGTCTCCGCCCATTTGGGGCTGCAGGCGCTGGCCGTGGGGGTGACCCTCGGACTCTCGCTGGGGACCGTCGCGGCGCTAAACCACAACCGGTGGCCTGACTACGTGGCTGTCTTCCTGGCCCTGGTCTTCATCTCGGTACCCAACTTCGTGGTGGGCTCCGTGGCCCAGTACGTCTTCGGCGTCAAGCTGGGCTGGCTACCGGTGGCACGGTGGGAGACGCCCATCCACACCATCCTTCCCACCTTGACGCTGGCCGTCAGCATGCTCGCCGGACAGACCCGGCTCATGCGGACCAGCGTCCTCGAGGTCCTGAGCCAGGATTACATCCGCACCGCCCACTCCAAGGGGCTCTCGTCGGGCGAGGTGCTGCGCCGCCACACCCTGCGCAACGCCATCTTGCCCATCGTCACCATCATGGGTCCGCTGACGGCCGGCATCGTCACCGGCACCTTCGTGGTGGAGACCATGTTCGGCGTCCCGGGGCTCGGCAAGTACTACGTCCAGAGCGTCTACAACCGCGACTACCCGCTCATCATGGGCACGACCGTCTTCTACTCGGTGCTGCTGGTCGGGCTCAACTTGCTGGTCGATCTGGCCTACACGCTGGTCGACCCGCGCATCCGTCTCGGAAAGGCCGCGGATTGAGATGGCGACGTATCCGGCTGCTTCCAGAGAAGCTCCACCGGCCGAACTCTTCCGGCCGGCTTCGGGCCTCCATCACGCGGCGGAGGCCATCACCCGGCCCGCCCGGGGTTATTGGGCCGATGCCTGGGCTCGCTTCCGGAAGAACCGCATGGCGGTCGTGGGCCTCATCGTCCTCGTGCTGGTGGGCATCATGTCCATCATCGGCCCTCACCTGACCCCGTACGACTACCGGCAGACCAGCCTGCTCGACACGGACCTGCCGCCGTCGGCCGAGCACTGGTTCGGCACCGACGAGCTGGGGCGAGACATCTTCACCCGGCTGTGGTACGGCGCCCGCATCTCCCTTCTGATCGGCATCCTGGCGGCATCCATCGACCTGGTCATCGGGGTGGCCTGGGGCGGCATCGCCGGCTACTTCGGTGGGGTCGTCGACGACGTCATGATGCGGGTGGTCGACGTCCTGTACGGCATCCCCTACTTGCTCATCGTCATCCTGCTGGTCGTGGTCGTGGGGCCGGGGCTCTGGTCCATCGTCATCGCCATGGGCTCGGTGGGGTGGGTCGGCATGGCCCGGCTGGTGCGGGGCCAGGTGCTGCAGATCAAGGAGCAAGAGTACGTGTTGGCCGCCCGGGCCCTGGGGGTGCGCCCGCTCTTGATCGTCTGGCGCCACGTCCTCCCCAATACCATGGGCGTCATCCTCGTCAACATCACGCTGACGGTGCCGGCAGCCATCTTCGGCGAGGCGTTCCTATCCTTCATCGGGTTGGGCGTGCAGGATCCGCTGGCGAGCCTGGGCTCCATGATCTACTCGTCCTACCAGGTGTTGAGGGTCTATCCCCACGAGCTGTTCTTCCCTGCCGCAGTGCTGAGCCTGATCCTGCTGGGCTTCAACTTCCTGGGCGACGGGTTGCGGGATGCTCTCGATCCCCGGGAGCGTCGGTAGAGGAGGCGTCATCGGGTAAGGTGCAGCCACTACTGGAGATCGTCGGACTGAAGGTCAACTTCTACACCCACGCCGGGGTGGTGCACGCGGTCCGGGGCGCGTCCTTCGCCGTGCACCCGGGCGAGACCGTGGCCCTGGTGGGCGAGTCGGGCTCGGGCAAGAGCGTGACGGCCCTCTCCGTCATGCGGCTGGTGCCCCGACCGGGCCGCATCGATGGGGGGCGAATCCTGTTCGACGGCCGGGACCTGACGGCCTCGAGCGACCGCGAGATGCGGCGTATCCGGGGCGCCGAAATCGGCATGATCTTCCAGGATCCGATGAGCTCGCTCAACCCCACCATGACGGTCGGCCGCCAGATCGCCGAGGTGGTCCAGAAGCACCGGGGCGTCTCCCGCAAGGAGGCCATGGAGCGGGCCGCCGAGATGCTGGCCCTGGTCGGCATCCCCAATCCCCGCACCCGGCTGGGACAGTATCCCCATGAGTTCAGCGGAGGCATGCGCCAGCGAGTCATGATCGCCATGGCGCTGGCCTGCGAGCCCAAGCTGCTCATCGCAGACGAGCCCACCACCTCGCTGGACGTCACCATCCAGGCCCAGATCCTGGATCTCATGGCGTCGTTGCAGAGCCGGCTCGGCATGGCCATCCTGCTCATCACCCATGACCTGGGCATCGTGGCGCGGCTCGCCGATCGGGTCGTCGTCATGTACGCCGGGCAGGTGGTAGAGCAGGCGTCCGTGGACGACCTCTTCCACATGACGCGCCATCCGTACAGCCGCGCCCTGTTGCGGGCCATCCCCAACCCGCAAGCCCAGGGACGCCGGGACCTGGAGGCCATCCCCGGCTCTCCGCCGGACCTCTACCAGGAGCCGGAGGGCTGTGCGTTCGCGCCCCGTTGCGCCTTCGCCATGGAGGTCTGCACCCGCTTCGCCCCGCCCGACGTGCAGGTGGGAGCCGACCACCTCAGCCGGTGCTGGCTGTTGGACCCGCGCGCCGGCGAGTGGGGACGGCGGTTCCTCGAGGCCAACGGGCATGACGCGGCGGCCCGGCAAGAGGCCGCTGCCCAGGAGGCGATCCGGTGATGGCCATGCCACAGGTCCACCCGAGCGGCCCGCCGGCCCGGACCGTCGCGGAGCCGACCCAGCGGCCGCTCGTCGAGGTGCACGACCTGCAGAAGCACTTCGTCATCCGTCGAGGCCTTCGGGTGCGAGCCGTGGAGAAGGTCACCTTCTCCATCGCCCGGGGCGAGATCTTCGCCCTGGTGGGAGAGAGCGGCTCGGGCAAGACGACGGTGGGCCGCACGGTCATCGGGCTCTATCGCCCCACCGGCGGCACGGTGCGCTTCGACGGGGTCGACGTCCACTCGCTGTCGGGGTCGGCCCTGTACGCCTTCAAGCGGCGGGCGCAGATCATCTTCCAGGATCCGTACGCCTCGCTCAACCCCCGCATGACGGTGGGCGAGATCATCGGCGAGGCGCTCGACACCCATCGGCTCACCCGCACGCGAAAGGAGCGCCAGGAGCGCATCGCCGAGCTGCTTTCGGTGGTGGGCCTCTCCCCCGAGCACGCCGGGCGCTACCCCCACGAGTTCAGCGGCGGCCAGCGTCAGCGCATCGGCATCGCCCGGGCCCTGGCCGTGGACCCCGAGTTCGTCGTCGCCGACGAGCCCATCTCGGCCCTGGACGTCTCCATCCAGGCCCAGGTCGTCAATCTGCTGGCACGCCTGCAGCGAGAGCGCCGGCTGACCTACCTCTTCATCGCGCACGACCTGTCCATGGTGCGCCACATCAGCGACCGGGTCGGCGTGATGTACCTCGGGCGGCTGGTGGAGACGGGCCCGACCGCCGAGGTCTACCGGCAGCCGCTGCACCCTTATACCCAGGGATTGCTGTCGGCGGTGCCCATCCCCGATCCTCGGCGGGAGCGAGGGCGCCAGCGCATCCCCATGGAGGGCGAGATCCCCTCGCCCATCAACCCGCCCTCGGGCTGCCCCTTCCGCACCCGGTGCCCTCACGCCAAGCCGATCTGCGCGGAGGTGGAGCCGTCCCTCACCGAGGTGGCCCCCGACCACCGGGTGGCGTGCCACCTCTACTGACGGCGAGCCCTTTCGGGCGCGAAGCGGCCCGGCCTGCCGAGGGCGAGCCCATCGACAGGTCGGGCCGACGTGTCGGCACGCCGGTCGCCCGGCGGCCTTACTGGATGCCGAACGCGGACTGGGACTGCCCCGGTCGAATCTCCGACGGATTGTGAGCCGACGTGGTACCCTTCTTGGCGTCGGGCTCGAGCGGCAGCGATGCCCGGAAGGACTGCTGCGCCGCCCCCGCCGCCTGCTGGGCCAGCGTCTGCTCGGCCGCCGCGATCATCCGGCGCACCATGTTGCCACCGACGGCGCCACACTCCCGGGCGCTGATGTTGCCCCAGTAGCCCGACTTGTACTCGGGATTGATGTTGAGCTCGGAGGCAACCTCGTACTTGAACTTGTCCAGCGCCCCAACGGCCTGCGTGAGGAGCGGCCGGTTACGCTTCTGGCCTGCGGCCAATTCTGCTCACCTCCCCGGCCCTAGTTGTGGCCGGGGCGGGGGCCGACCCACGCATGCAAGTTAGGGATCGCCTGGCGCCCCCTGGCGAGCCTTGGGGGAGCCCAGAATGCGGTCCCGCAACTGGTGTGCCACGCGCTTGCCGGTCACCATGTAGATGATGCGCTCGCCGATGTTGGTGGCATGATCGGCGATGCGCTCCAGGTAGCGCGCCACGAAGATGAGGTTGATGGCCTGGGTGATGCGCTGCCGGTCGCCGGCGTCGACGTAGCCCATCAGCTCCTCGTACAACGACGCGAACAGCTCGTCGACGGGGTCGTCGGCCCGGCAGACGGACTCGGCCAGCTCCACGTCGCGCTGGATGAAGGCGTCCAGGCTTTGCCGCAGCATCTGCTGGGCCATCCGCGCCATGCGTGGGATGTCGACCAGCGGCTTGAAGAGGGGCGCACCCGCCAGCCGCACCGTGATCTCCGCGATGTTGGTGGCGTAGTCCGCAACCCGCTCCAGGTCCGTGACCAGCTTGAGGGCCGTGCCGATGGTGCGGAGATCCGTGGCCAGGGGCTGCTGGAGGGCGATGAGTCGGATGCACCGCTGCTCCAGCTCCATCTCCAGCTGGTCGACCAGGTCGTCGTCCTCGATGACCTGCACGGCCAGCTGCACGTCACCGTCCCGCAGCGATTGGACCGCCAGCTCCACGGCCCGCTCCACCAGCGAGCCCATGCGGAGGATCTCCTGCTGGAGCTGCGCCAGCTCCTGGTCGAAGGCCCCCCGGGCCAACGCCCCTCGCCTCCACCCGCTTATTGTTCCCAGTATACGGGCCGGACCCCGAGCCCATCAAGGTGCCCGGGGCAGCCAGAACCGGAAGGTCGTGCCCGCGCCGACCTCGCTGTCGACCTCGATGCGCCCTCCGTGCAGCTCGATGATGTGCCGGACGATGGAGAGGCCCAACCCCGTACCGCCCAGCTCCCTGGAACGAGCCCGGTCGACCCGGTAGAAGCGCTCGAAGATGCGTCCCAGGTGCTGGCGGGGGATGCCGATGCCGGTGTCGGACACCTCCACCCGCACCATGGGCTCCCGTGGCTCCGCCATGGCTCGCACCGTGATGCGCCCGGAGGGGGTGTACTTGACCGCGTTGTCCAGCAAATTGATGAAGACCTGCCGCAACATGTCCTCGTCCGCCAGCACCGGCGGCAGGTCGGGCGGGAGATCCTGCTCGAGCGCCAGCTGCTTGGCTGCAGCCTTGCGGGCGAACATCGCGATCACGGCCCCGGCCACGCGGGCCAGCTGCAGGGGTGTGCGCCGCAGCTCCACGTTGCGGGACTCCAGGTGCGAGAGATCCAGCAGGTCGTTGATGAGCGCCACCAGCCGGTCCGTCTCCCGCGCCATGATCTCGAGGAAGCGGGTGCGGGTGGCGGGGTCCTCGGCCGCCCCCTCCTGCAGCGCCTCGATGAAGCCCTTGAGAGCGGTGAGCGGCGTGCGGAGCTCGTGGGAGACATTGGCGACGAAGTCGCTGCGCACCCGTTCGAGCCGCCGCAACTCCGTCACGTCCCGTACCAGCGCCACCGCTCCCCAGCGCTCGTCCTCGGGGAACGGCTCGCCCCCTTCGTCACCGGGGCGGCCATCGCGGCCCCTGCGTCCCTCCGCGCGGGATAGCGGTGTGGCCGTCACCTGCAGCACCCGCTCGGTGGGTCCTGCGACCCTAAACTCCCGAATCTGCTGCCGTCCGGTGGCCAGCGTCTCGCCGATGGCCGTGGCCAGGTCGTAGCTGCGGATGGCCTCCATGAGGGGGCGTCCCAGCACGTCGGAGGCCGGTTTGCCGAAGAGCCGCGACGCCGCCTCGTTGAAGAGGATGACCCTTCCGCCGGCGTCGACGGCGATGCACCCGTCCACCAGGCTGCCGAGCACCCCGGCCAGCTGGGCCTCTCGGCGCGACGAGTGCTGGACGGCGGTCGCGATGCGCTCCGAGAGCTCCCGCAACCGCTGGCCCAGCTCCACCAGCTCCTCGGGCTCGGGCAGGACCACCTGGATGGGGCGGCCGCGCGCGATCTCGGCGACCGTGTCGGCCAGCGGCCCGATACCGCCCCGGAGCTGCCGCCAGGTCCTGAGGGCCACGACCGCCCCCAGCCCCAGGCCCAACGCGCACCCCGTCAGCGCCGCCAGCCACGGATCGTGCACGACGGCCCGGGCCAGCGCGGCGGCGCTGGCTGAGGCGCCGGCGACCAGCAGGTGCGACCCGATGAGCGCCCGCCGCCACGATGGGCGCCTGGCCGCGTCCTTACGCAGGGTGCTCTCGCATCCGGTAGCCCACGCCCCTCACCGTCTCGATGTAGCGGGGGTGGGCCGGATCGTCTTCCAGCTTTTGGCGCAGGCGCACCACGTGGACGTCGACGGTGCGGGTGTCGCCGGCGAAATCGTAGCCCCACACCTTGTCCAGCAAGAGCTCTCGGGTGAGCACGATCCCCTTGTTGCTCATCAGCATCCGCAGGAGATCGTACTCCTTGGGGGTCAGCTCGACGGGCCGGCCCTTGACCCAGACCTGGTGGCGGGCGACGTCCATGACCACGTCGCCCACCCGCAGCTCGGAGCCGGCCGACTCGGGCTGCTGGCTGGCCTCCCTGGCGGCCTGAAACCGGCGCAGCACGGCACGGATGCGTGCGACCAGCTCCCGGGGGCTGAAGGGCTTGGTGACGTAGTCGTCGGCCCCCAGCTCCAGGCCGACCACCTTGTCGACCTCACTGGCCTTGGCCGTCAGCATGACGATGGGCACCGACGCCCGCTGGCGGATGCGGCGGCAGACCTCTAGCCCGTCGAGGCCGGGCAGCATCAGGTCCAGCACGACCAGATCGGGCTTGGTGCGCTCCACCATCTCCAGCGCCTTGGGCCCATCGAAGGCCACGTCGCACTGGAAGCCCTCCTTCTCCAGGGTGAAGCGCACCAGCTCGACGATGGAAGGCTCGTCGTCCACGATCAGCACGCGGTAGCCCGTCGTCACCGCATTCGCCCCGTACCAGCTTACGACGGTGCCGACGACCCCTCCTGCGGGGTGCAGTCCTCGATGGCTGCCAGGATCCGGTCCGTCAGGGCTCGCGTGCCGACCACCGTGACACCCGGTGCCGGCACGCCGCCGGGGACCAGATCCCCGGTGCGCCAGCCGTCGGCCAGCACCCTTGCCACGGCGGCCTCGATGCAGGCGGCCGCATCGCTCCACCCCAGGCTCCACTCCAAGAGCATCGCGCCTGCGAGGATGGCGCCGATGGGATTGGCCACCCCCCGGCCGGCGATGTCGGGAGCCGAGCCGTGCACGGGCTCGTAGAGCCCCACGCGGCCCCCCAGGCTGGCCGATGGCAGCATCCCGATGGATCCGGCCAGCACCGCCGCCTCATCGCTCAGGATGTCGCCAAACATGTTTTCGCACAACAGGACGTCGAAGGCCCGCGGCTCTCGGACGAGCCGCATGGCGCAACTGTCCACGTACTGGAAGCTGACCGTCACGTCGGGATACTCCGGGGCCAGGGCCTGGACCCGTTCCCGCCACATGCGGGAGCTCTCCAGCACGTTGGCCTTGTCGACCAGGGTCAGCGAGCGCCGGCGCCGCCGCGCCATCTCGAAGGCGAAGCGCGCCGCGCGGTCGACCTGCTCCTGGGCGTACTCCAGCGTGTCGAAGACCACCGGGCCGCCAGGCCCCTCGCGGCGCCCCCGGGGGCCGTAGTAGAGGCCTCCCAGGAGTTCGCGCACCACCACCAGGTCGGTGCCCGCCACCACCTCGGGCCGCAAGGGCGAGGTGGCCTCTAGCCCTGCGAACATCCTCACCGGCCGGACATTGGCGAAGACGCCCAGCTGGCGGCGCAGCTCCAAGAGGCCGGCCTCGGGGCGCTGGGGCCCGGGCAGGTCATCCCACCGCGGGCCGCCGACGGCGCCCAGGAGCACGGCGTCGGCGGCGAGGGCCTTCCGCAGCGTCGGCTCGGGCAGGGGCGGCAACCCCATATCCAGCGCCGCTCCGCCGATGGGCGCCTCCTCCAGGCGGATGGCCCGCCCCAGGCGCCGGGCGGCCGCCTGCATGCACGCGGCCGCTGCCTCGACCACCTCGGGCCCGATGCCGTCGCCGCCCAGCAACAGCACCACCGGGGCGCCGTCTCGTCGGGGAGCGGGCGCCCCGGCCTGGACCTCATGCAGATGCGGCGGCATGGCGTCGCTGCTCCTCGAGTCGCCGCGCCACGTAGGGCACCAGCCCCCCGGCCTCCAGGATCTCCCGCATCACCGCGGGGAGCGGCTCCGCCGGGTAGACCGCGCCCGTCGCCTCGTCCGTGATGGTGCCGGCCTCGAAGTCGACGACGATGACCTGCTCCGACGCCACCGGCACGCCCTGCTTGCACTGCACCACGGGCAGCCCCACGTTGACCGCGTTGCGGTAGAAGATGCGGGCGAACGAGCGCGCCACCACGCAGGCGATGCCCGCCGCCTTGAGGGCGATGGGAGCGTGCTCTCGGGAGCTGCCACAGCCGAAGTTTTCTCCGGCCACCAGGATGTCGCCCGGCTGGATGCGGCTCTTGAGGGTCGGGTCCAGGTCCTCCAGGACGTGGCGCGCCAGCTCCACCGGGTCGGACGTGGTCAGGTACCGGGCGGGGATGATGACGTCGGTGTCGACGTGGTCGCCTACCACCCACGCCCGCCCTCGGATGCGACGGGGCAACGCCTGCGCCGGCACCGGGGCCGGCTGCTCCATCCGCTCGCTCGTCACGACGCCTTCACCCCCACCGTCTCCAAGAAGGCCTCCTCGTCGAGCCCCAGTTCCTCTGGCGAGGCGATCCGTCCCAGCACCGCCGAGGCCGCCACCACCGCGGGGCTCGCCAGATAGACCTCGCTGTCGCGGTGCCCCATGCGACCCCTGAAGTTGCGGTTGCTGGTGGAGATGGCGCGCTCGCCTCTCGCCAGCACCCCCATGTGGGCCCCGAGACAGGGGCCGCACGTCGGCGTGCTGACCGCGCCCCCCGCCTCCACGAAGATGTCCAGGAGCCCCTCCGCCAGGGCCTGGCGGTAGACCCGTTGGCTGGCGGGGATGACGATGAGCCGCACGTCAGGGTGCACCTTGCGCCCGCGCAGCACCCGGGCGGCCAGGCGGAGGTCCTCGATCCGCCCGTTGGTGCACGAGCCGATGAAGGCCTGGTCGATCCGCAGATCCAGGGCCGCCGCCTCGCTGACGGGCCGGGTGTTCTCCGGGAGATGCGGGAACGCCACCTGAGGCTCCACCTGCCTCACGTCGATCTCGACCGTGCCGGCGTAGTGCGCGTCGGGGTCGCTGCGGTAGACGCGGGGAGGTCTGCGGGCCCGTCCCTGCTCCCAGGCCAGCGTCACCTCGTCGGCTTCGAAGATGCCGGTCTTGGCGCCGGCCTCGATGGCCATGTTGGCCATGGTGAAGCGGCCTTCCATGCTGATGGAGCGCACCGTCTCGCCGGTGTACTCCAAAGCCTGGTAGAGCGCGCCGGCCACCCCGATCTTGCCGATGGTGTAGAGGATCAGGTCCTTGGGGGTGACCCAGGGCTTCATGGCCCCGTAGTAGATGATGCGCAGCGTCTCCGGCACCCGCAGCCAGGTCTCGCCCAGCGCCATGGCGGCAGCGATGTCGGTGGAGCCCATCCCCGTGGCGAAGGCCCCCAGCGCGCCGTTGGTGCAGGTGTGCGAGTCCGCGCCGATGACGACGTCGCCCGGCACCACCAGGCCCTCTTCGGGCAGGAGCACGTGCTCGATGCCCATCCGACCGATCTCGAAGAAGTACGGGAGTCCCTGCTCGCGGACGAACTCCCGCATCGCCTGGATCTGGGTCGCCGCCTGGATGTTGGGAGACGGTGCGAAGTGGCTGGGCACCATGGCGATGGCCTGGGGGTCGAAGACCCGGGTGGCCCCCATCTTGCGGAACTCCTGGATGCTCAACGGTGCCGTCACGTCGTTGGCCAGGATCATGTCGACCCGGGCCGAGACGATGTCGCCGGCTCGCACCTCCCGTCGACCCGAGTGGTCGGCCAGGATCTTCTCGACGAGGGTCATGCCCATCGGTCGCTCACCCCCGTGCGCCGGCCGCCGCGGCGGAGGCCGGCTGATCGGCCGGCGCCCCACCGCCGGCCGCGCGGACCATCCGGTTGAGAGCCTGCACGTAGGCCCGGGCGCTGGCCTCCAGCACGTCGGTGCTGACCGCCCGCCCGACGTAGACGTGGCCGTCGTCGCGCACCCGCACCGTCACCTCGCCCATGGCGTCCTTGCCCGAGGTGACCGCCTGCAGGTGGTAGCTCTCGAGTTCGGCTCGCACCCCGGTGGCACGCTCGATGGCGCGCAGCAGGGCATCGACGGGCCCGTCACCGCAGGCCGCCTCCTGCACCGGCGCCTCGACGCCCGCGATGCGGACCCGCACGGTGGCCGTCGCCACGGAGGTGCTGCCGTCGTCCACATGGAAGTACTCGAGCGCGAAGCGCTCCGGCGCGGTCACGGCCTGCTGCTCTTCCACCAGCGCCACCAGGTCTCGGTCGGTGACGTGCTTCTTGCGGTCGGCCACCTCGAGGAAGCGGCGGTAGGTGGCCTCCAGAAGCTCGGGAGACAGCGCGTAGCCGAGCTCGACCAGGCGCTGACGCAGAGCGTGCCGCCCGGAGTGCTTCCCCAGCACCAGCCGGGTCGACGTCTGGCCCACCTTCTCGGGCACCATGATCTCGTAGGTGCTGCGGTGCTTGAGGATGCCGTCCTGATGGATGCCTGCCTCGTGGGCGAAGGCGTTTTCGCCGACGATGGCCTTGTTGGGCTGCACCGGGATGCCCGTGAGGCGACTCACGAGGCGGCTCGTGCGATACAGCTGCTCGGTGACGACGCCCGTGTCGTAGGGGTAGCGGTCCTCCCTCACCTTGAGGGCCATCACGATCTCCTCGAGGGCCGCGTTGCCCGCCCGCTCGCCGATGCCGTTGATGGTGCCCTCCACCTGTCGGGCTCCCGCCTCGATGGCCGCCAGGCTGTTGGCCACCGCCAGCCCCAGGTCATCGTGGCAGTGCGCGCTGAGCACCACCCGCTCGATGCCCTCGGTATGGGTCGCCACGTACCGAAACAGCTCGGCGTACTCCGCCGGGATCGTGTAGCCCACGGTGTCGGGGATGTTGATGACCGTCGCCCCCGCCCGGATGGCGGCCTCGAAGACCCGGCACAGGAAGTCCCAGTCGCTGCGGGTGGCGTCCTCGGCCGAGAACTCCACCTGATGGGCGTGGCGGCGGGCCAGGGCCACCGCCTCCCTGGCGATCTCGATCACCTCCTGGGGCGTCTTGCGCAGCTTGTAGCGCATGTGGATCTCCGAGGTGGCCAAGAAGACGTGGATGCGGCTGGTGGACGCCCCCTTGAGGGCCTCGCCCGCATGCTCGATGTCGACCGGATTGGCGCGGGCCAGGGCGCAGATGACCGGCCGCCGCACCTGCCGGCAGATCTCCTGCACGGCCTTGAGCTCGCCGGGCGACGCCACCGGGAAGCCCGCTTCGATGACGTCGACGCCCAGCGCCTCCAGCGCCTTGGCCACCTCCAGCTTCTCCATCTCGTCCAGGCTGGCCCCCGGGGACTGCTCACCGTCCCGCAGGGTCGTGTCGAAGACCTGGATCCGTATCTTGTCGGCACGGACGCCCGAGGCGCCCATCTGCATCCCCCCTCCACAGGATGGCGGGCCGCCGCCCGGCAGCCGGTCACCACTCGGCGGCCCGCATGTTCCACAGGTCCGGGATCTGCCGCAGCTGGCGCAGCACGTCCTCGGGCACCGGGGCGTCGACGCCCAGCACCATGACGGCCTGGCCGCCGGGCCGATCCCGGCCCAGCTGCATGTAAGCGATGTTGATCCGGTGGCGCCCCAGGAGCGTCCCCACCGTCCCGATGATGCCGGGGCGATCCATGTGCTCGGAGACCAGCAGGTGACCGGGCTCCTCGATGTGGACGCGGTAGCCGTTGATGGTCAACAGGCGCGGGCGCCGATCGGGGCCCAGGTCCCCGCCCACGCTCACCGTCGGCCCCTGGCCTCCCAGCTGGGCCTGCACCAGCATCGCCGGGCCCGCCTCCTGGCCTGGCCGGTCTCCGGAGGGGCGGCTGTGGGACTCCACCACCTCGATCCCGCGGCGGGAGGCCATGAGACGGGCGTTGGCCATGGAGACGCCCTCGGGCGTGATGGGGCTCAGGATCCCCCAGAGGGTCGCCGCCGTCAGCGCCTGGCTCTCCGGCGCGTGGGCCAGCTCCCGGCGGTAGACGATCTCGATGCGTGCCGCCGGCGGCAGCCCAAACAGCTCGGTGAAGACCCGGCCCAGGCGCCGTCCCAGATCGAGATAGGGCCGTGCCCACGCCCAGCGCTCCGGGGAGATGGCGGGCACGTTGACCGCATGGCGGGGCACGTCACCGGCCAGCACCCGCAGCACCTCCTCGGCCACGGCCAGCGCCGCCGCGCTCTGGGCCTCCTGGGTGCTGGCCCCGAGGTGAGGCGTCACCACCACGTTGGGCAGCCCCAGCAGGGGGTTGTCTCCGGGCGGCTCCTCGGCGAAGACGTCGATGGCCGCCCCGGCCAGGATGCCCTCGCGCAAGGCCTCCGCCAGAGCGGCCTCGTCGACGATGCCGCCCCGCGCGCAGTTGATGAGGTAGGCCCCTCGCCGTACCCGGCGCAGGCGCTCGGCGTCGATCAGGTGGCGGGTCCGCGCCGTCAACGGGCAGTGGATGCTGATGAAGTCCGAGCGTCCCAGCAGGTCGTCCAGGTCCACCAGCTCGACGCCCGTCTCCGCCGCTCGCTCCGGCACCACGTACGGGTCGTAGGCCAGCACGTTCATGCCGAAGGCCCGGGCCCGGCGCGCCACCTCGGAGCCGATGCGGCCCAGCCCGATCAGCCCCAACGTCTTGCCGGCCAGCTGCACCCCCACGAATCGCCGCCGCTCCCACCGCCGCTCCTGGGCCAGCGCCTGGTGGGCCCACGGGATGCGGCGCGCCACCGCCAGCATCATGGCCAGCGTGTGCTCGGCGGCGCTGACGGTGTTGGCCTCCGGGGCGTTGACCACCACGATGCCGCGCCGGGTCGCCGCATCCACGTCGATGTTGTCGACGCCGGTGCCGGCCCGACCGATGACCACCAGGCGCCGGCCCGCATCCACCACCTCGGCGTCGATGCGTGTCTCGCTGCGGACGATGACCGCCTCGTACCCGCCGATGCAGGCCAGGAGCGCCTCACGCGGCAGCCCGGGCCGCACGTCGAGTTCGACGCCGCCCTGGCGCAGGCGCTCGAGCCCTGCCTCGTCGAGCGGGTCGGCCACCAGCACTCTCACCGGCGCGCGCCTCCCGCCTCGACCCAGACCCGCTGCGCGGCCGCGACCCCGGCGCCCGGCGAGACAGGGACTCCCAGGCGCATGAGGGCCATCTCGGCCGCGGCGACCGCCCCGACCATGTCCATCGGTGTGGCGTAGCCCATGTGGCCCACGCGCAGGATCTGGCCGCTCAGCTTGCCTTGCCCGCCGGAGAAGACCACCCCCAGCTCCTGGCGTGCCACCCGGCGCACCGCCTCGACGTCCACACCCGCCGGCGGGCGTACCGCCGTCACGGTCGGAGAGGCCCAGCGCTCCTGCACCATCAGCTCGAAGCCGGCAGCCGCCAGCCCGGCTCGCACCATGTCACGCATCAGTCGGTGCCGGGCCAGGCGCGCCTCGGCTCCCTCGGCCTCCATCAGCGCCAGCGCCTCGTCGAGGGCGTAGAGCACCGAGACGGCCGGCGTCCAGGGCGTCTGCCCCTTCTCGTACAGCCGCCGGTGGGCCGCCAGGTCGAGGTAAAAGCGGGGGGCCCGGCTCTCGGCGACCCGCCGCCACGCCCGCTCCGACAGGGCCACGAAGGCCATGCCGGGAGGTGCCATGATGCACTTCTGAGAGGCGCTCACCACCGCGTCGATCCCCCAGGCGTCCATGGCCAGGGGCGCCCCGCCCAGGCCGCTGACCGAGTCGACCACCAGCAGGGCGTCGGGAGCGGCTTCTCGGACGACGCGGCTGAGGGCCTCGATGTCGTTGAGCACCCCCGTCGACGACTCGTTGTGGGTGGCGAAGACCACCTTGACCCCCGGCGTGGCCCGCAACCGGCGTGCCAGCTCGTCAGGGTCGGCCCCCGTCTCCCACGGGTACTCGTAGCGATGCACCCGGGCGCCGAAGGCCTGGGCGATCTCGCCCCACCGCTGCCCGAAGACGCCCCCCTCCAGCACGAGCACCGGGTCACCCGGCGAGATGAGGTTGGCGCACGCTGCCTCCATGCCGGCCGTGCCCGAGCCCGTCAGGATGGCCACGTACTGCTCGGTCTGCATCAGGTTTTGTAGCCGGCGGGTCACCCTGCCCAACAACTCGGCGAACTCCGGACCACGGTGGTTGATCATGGGACGCGACATGGCACGCAACACGGCGGGGGGCACGGGCGTCGGCCCCGGGATGCGCAGGTCCAGCTTCTCGGGAAAGACGCCCATATCAGAGGAGCTCTGCACCTTGGCCATCACCCTTCGGTCCTTCCTTCCCACCCGTGTAGGGTCTCGTGCCAGGGCTCTTCAACGCGAGCGCCGGGTGACCTCGTCGAAGACCACCGGCTCCCGCTGCGCCCCCCGTGCTGCCGGCCGTCGGATCCGGTCGGCCTCCTGCCCTCAACCATTTGCCGCGGGCCGACCGAGCAGCTCGGACTCGACCTCGCGGGCCTCCTGGGGCGTCTCGATCCAGGGCATCATCGCCCGCAGCCGTCGCCCCACCTCCTCGATGGGGTGACGGGCCTGGGCCATGCGCAGCGCGTTCATGACGGGTCGGCCGGCCCGGTTCTCCAGGATCCACTCTCTGGCGAAGCGCCCGGAGCGGATGTCCTCCAGCACCCGCCGCATGTTGTCCCGCACATGCTGGTCGATGACCCGAGGGCCCACCGTCAGGTCCCCGTATTCGGCCGTGTCGGAGATGGAGTGGCGCATCCAGGTGATGCCGCCCTCCCACATCAGGTCCACGATGAGCTTCATCTCGTGCAGGCACTCGAAGTAGGCCACCTCGGGCTGGTAGCCGGCGGCCACCAGCGTCTCGAAGCCGGCCCGCACCAGCTCCGTCATGCCACCGCACAGCACCGCCTGCTCCCCGAAGAGGTCGGTCTCCGTCTCCTCGGCGAACGTGGTCTCGAGCACACCGGCCCGGGTGGCGCCGATGGCCTTGGCGTAGGCGAGGGCCAACTCCCGGGCGTGGCCCGACGCGTCGCGATGGACGGCGAAGAGGGCCGGGACACCCTTGCCCTCCTGGTACATGCGCCGCACCAGGTGCCCGGGGCCCTTGGGCGCCACCATGAAGACGTCCACGCCCTCGGGCGGGCGGATCTGGCCGAAGTGCACGTTGAAGCCGTGGGCGAAGGCCAGGGCCTTGCCCTCCGCCAGGACGGGGCGCATCTCCTCGAAGACCGCCGGCATCACGTGATCGGGCACCAGCAGCATCACCACGTCGGCCTGGGCCGCCGCCTGGGCCGGCGCCACCGGGTCGAAGCCGTCCTCCACCGCGCGCCGCCAGTTGCGGCTGCCCGGCCGGTTGGCCACCACCACCCGGATGCCGCTGTCTCGCAGGTTGAGGGCGTGGGCGTGCCCCTGGCTGCCGTACCCGACCACCGCCACCGTCTTGCCGGCAAGACGCTGCAGATCCGCATCCGCGTCGTAGTACAGACGGGCCATCAGATGCGCACCCCTTCCATCTCAGCGCTACGAGCGGCGGCGAGCCGGCCGGGTCGCGCCATGGCCAGCGTGCCGCTGCGCACCAGTTCCTTGAGACCGAAGCCCCGCAGGATTCGCAGGGCAGCCTCGACGTCGTCGGGCATCCCCACCAGCTCGAGGGTGACCGACTCCTCGTCGACGTCCACCACCCGGCCGCCGAAGACCTCGGCCAGCTGCACCACCTCCAGCCGCCGCCCCGAGTCGGCGTTGACCCGCACCAGGGCCAGCTCCCGGGCGATGGGGGCGTCGGAGGTGATGTCGCTCACCTTGAGCACGTCGATGAGCTTGTGGAGCTGCTTGACCACCTGCTCGACGCCGGCCTCGTCTTCGTCCACCACCAGCGTCATGCGTGCCAGATCGGGGTCGTCGGTCGGCCCCACCGCCACGCTCGACAGGTTGAAGCCCCGGCGGGAGAAGAGGGAGGACACGCGGGCCATCACGCCGGGGCGGTTGCGCACCAGCACCGCCAGGATCCTGCGCATCTCAACCCAGCCGCCCCTTCACGCCGATCATCTCGTCGATCGCGCTCCCCGGCGGCACCATCGGCATCACCTGCGCGTCCGGGTCCACCAGGACCTCCAGCAGGTAGGGGCCGGAGGCGGCCAGTGCCTCGGCCAGGGCCGCGGTCAGCTCCTCGGGGCGCTCGACACGCCGGCCGGGCACCCCGAAGCCTCGAGCCACGGCCACCAGGTCCGTGCTGGGCGGCAGGAGGCTGTGGGAGAAGCGGCCCTGGTAGAAGAGGCCCTGCCACTGCTTCACCATCCCGAGGGCGTAGTTGTTGAGCACCACGATGGGAAGCGGGAGCCCCAGGTCGGCCGCGGTGGCCAGCTCTTGCACGGTCATCAACAGCCCCCCGTCGCCCAGGACGGCCACGACGGGCCTATCGGTGACGGCCAGGCGCGCCCCGATGGCGGCCGGGAGCCCGAAGCCCATGGCCCCCAGCCCACCTGACGTGATGTTGAGGCGCGGCGCCTGGAAGCGGTAGAACTGCGCCACCCACATCTGGTGCTGCCCCACGTCGGTCACGACCACCGCCTCGCCGGCCGTCAGGGCGTCCAGCTGCACGACGACGTCCTGGGGGGCGATGTAGGGAGCGCGCCGCTCGTACACGAGAGGAAAGGACTCTTGCCACGCCCGTATCTGCTCCCACCAGGCATCCCGCCGGCCCGGCGCCACCAGGCGCACCAGTTCCTGCAGGACCCGCCGGGCGTCGCCCACGATGGGGACGTCGACGGGCACGTTCTTGCCGATCTCGGCCGGGTCGACGTCGATGTGGATCTTGCGGGCCTTGGGCGCGAAGCGCTTGACGTCGCCCGTCACCCGGTCGTCGAAGCGTGCGCCCACCGCGATGAGCAGGTCGGCATGGCTTACGGCGTAGTTGGCGTAGGCCGCGCCGTGCATCCCGAGCATGCCGAGGCTCAGTGGGTGCCGCCCCGGCAACGCGCCGAGCCCCATCAGTGTCATGACCACGGGCAGGTGGGCCCGCTCCGCCAGCTCCCGCACCTGCGCCTGGGCGCCCGATGCGATGACGCCACCGCCCACGTAGAGCACCGGCCGGCTCGCCTCCTCGATGAGTCGAGCCGCCTGCTCGATCTGGCGGGGGTGCCCGTCCAGGGTCGGCCGGTAGCCCGGCAGGTCCAGCGGGGGCGGGTACGACGGCCACCTGAGCGAGGCGTTGGCCACGTCCTTGGGCAGGTCGACGAGGACGGGGCCGGGACGGCCCGACCGGGCCAGGTAGAAGGCCTCGTGGATGACACGGGGGATGTCGCGCACGTCCCGCACCAGGTAGTTGTGCTTGGTGATGGGCATGGTGATGCCGCAGACGTCCGACTCCTGGAAGGCGTCACGCCCGATGAGGGCGGTGGGCACCTGCCCGGTGATGGCCACCACGGGGACGGAGTCCATGTAGGCGCTGGCCAGCCCCGTCACCAGGTTGGTGGCCCCGGGGCCCGAGGTGGCCATGCAGACCCCCACCTTGCCCGAGGCCCGTGCGTAACCCTCGGCCATGTGTGCGGCGCCCTGCTCGTGACGCACCAGGACGTGGCGGGGCTCTCCGATGCGAAAGAGCGCGTCGTACGTCGGCATGATGGCGCCGCCGGGATAACCGAAGACGACCTCCACGCCCTCGGCGATCAGCGACCAGACCACCGCCTCGGCGCCTGTCACGACCTGCCCGGGCTCGGGCAGGCGGGCTCGGGACATTATCTGTCCCGCCGGTGCAGCAGGTGACCCCGTGGCGTGATATCCGTCCCCCATGCGGTCTCGCCCCCCACGTCAGATGCTCGGCGGCGGATATATAACAAGCCCCTGCCGCCACTACGATGCGGCGACAGGGGCGACGGCTTGGCCTCGCGGTACCACCCTGCTTCGGATCCGCCGGCACGAGACGGATCCCTCGCTCGACGCCTCGCGATCAGCAAGACGCTGATCGAAGGCCTGCGCGGTAACGGGCGCCCACCCGGTGCGGGTGCGAGCTGCTCCGGCCGGACCTACTGGGGCCACCCCGATGAGGGATGCCCGTTGGGCCCGGCGGCTCCGGGGGGAGTTCGGGACCCTGGCCCCGCCGGCTCGCACCGCCCGCCGGCTCTCTGGAGGATGGCCTTGGGGGCCCCTACGATCGTCCCCATCTTCGCCGTTGAAACGCCGACCCGGTCAGGGTCGACCATAGGTTGTTAGCGATAACTATAAGCACGCCATCCGGGCCCGTCAAGGCCCTTTCGCGCGTCGGGGCAGGGATCGCTCGCCCGCTACTCGCGAGCGCCCGCCACGTTCTTGAGGCGGCGCCCGAAGGCCCTCGCCTCCTCCTCGCTGCCCAGGTCGGCGAAGTCCTCCACCCAGGCGCCCTGGCGCTCCAGCGCGGCCATCAACGCCTTGAGGGCGCGACCCGTGCCCAGCCCACCCCGCCGCACGAAGGCCGCGGTCCGCTTGCCCTCCAGCCGGGTACAGCGCGTCAGGGCCTCCTGGACGTCGTCGGCGGGGCGCCCCCGGATGAAGCCCAGGCTGGGGCTGCCCACGCAGACCAGGTCGTAGGGAGCCACGCTGATGGGCTGGGTGCGCGACGGGTCGGCCTTCATGACGTCGGTACGGATCTCCACCGACTCGAGCCCCTCGGCCAACGCGCGGGCCAGCCTCTCCAGCCGCCCGTCGGCGCTTATCAAGACCAGAGCTCTCACCCTCGCCATCCTCTCCCACCAGACGTCGGCCCGGCGTGCCACGGCAGCGACCCCGGACCGGCCCGATCACGCCTTTTCGCCTCGTCGGGACGACTCCCTCTCCGCCGCCTCCCCGGCATAGGGTGGGCTGCTGGGGGGTTGGGGAGCCGATGGGCCCGTCCTCGACGCACGAGCCCGCCATGTCCGCGCGAACCTCCGCCGGAGGGGGGCCCCTCCTCGGGCTTGCCCTCGGCGCAGGCGCCATGCGCGGACTCGCCCACATCGGGGTGCTGGAGGCACTCCTCGACGCCGGCATCCGGCCTCAGGTGGTGGCCGGCACCAGCGCCGGCAGCCTGGTGGGGGCGCTCTACGCCGCCGGTGTGGAGCCGCCGGCCATGATGCAGGCTGCGCCGGACCTGCTGGCGCAGGTGCGCCGGGAGATGAGGCTCTCCCCCTGGGGCGTGCTGGTGCTGGGCTCCCGCCTCACGCTGCAGGCCCTGCGCCGGGCGACGCCGTCCGCCCCTCAGGGGATGGCGGCGGGCAACCGGCTCGAGAGCTGGCTGCGGACGCACGTGCCCGTCCGGGACTTCGGCGAGATGCGGCTTCCCTTCGCGGCGGTGGCCTGCGATCTCCACTCGGGCGAGGCCGTCCTGTTGACGCGGCGCGCCTGGCTGCGAGGCCCCCTGCCGCCCCGCACGGTGGTGCTGGAGGAGGTGCCTCCGGCCGCGGCCTTGCGAGCCAGCTGCTCCATCCCGTGGCTGTACACGCCCAAGCGGCTGGCCGGCCGGGCTCTCATCGACGGCGGCACCGTGGAGCCGGTGCCCGCGCGTGTCTGTCGCCTCCTGGGAGCAGAGGTGGTGGTGGCCGTGGACCTCGGCACGGGTCATCGGCAGGATGGCGACGTGCACGCGTTGCCCCGGGTGGTGGACCGGGCCGCCGCCATCCTGCTCCAGAGGCTCACCGACCTGCAGCTCGAGCGCCACGCCGACGTGGTGGTGCGCCCCAATCTGACGCCGCCGGCGGATGGGGCGCCCCCCTTGGAGAGCTGGGTGCGGGCCGGCTACGAGGCGGCCTCGGCTTGCCTCGACGCCATCCGACGCAGCCTGGCCCGGGCAGCCGCGATGGCCTCCCGCACCGAGTCAGGCGCCGTGCCTCCGACGCTCCGACGGGCCCACAGCGCCGCCTCCACGTCCAGGCACCGGACAGCGTCGGCAGCGAACAGCGGGCTGTAGCGCCGGAGTTCGTCCACCGTCAGGCGGTCCAGGGTGCGCCCCGTCCCCTGCAGGTCCGCGACGATGCGCCCCACGACGGCATGGGCCTCCCGAAAGGGCATGCCCTTTCGCGTCAGGTAGTCGGCCAGCTCCGTCGCCAGCAGGTCTCCGGTGCAGGCCGCCCGCATGCGCTCACGGCGGAATCGCACCGACCGGATGAGCTCGGTGGCCATCTCCAGGCTGAGGAGGGTCTGGTCCGCGGCGTCGAAGAGGCCCTCCTTGTCTTCCTGCAGGTCGCGGTTGTAGGCCAGGGGCAGGCCCTTGAGCACCGTCAGGAGCGCCACCAGGTGCCCGGCCACCCGGCCCGCCCGAGCCCGCATCAGCTCGGCGGCGTCGGGGTTCTTCTTTTGGGGCATCATGGACGAGCCGGTCGCGAGCCGGTCCGGCAGCTCGACGAAGCCGAAGGCCGGATGGTTCCACAGGACCAGCTCCTCGCCCAGCCGGCTCAGGTGCACCATGATCAGGCTGCACGCGTAGAGCACATCGCAGGCGAAGTCCCGATCCGAGACGGCATCGAGGCTGTTGGCGCTGACCTCGTCGAATCCCAGCTCCCGCGCCACCGCATCCCGGTCCACCGGGAAGGCCGCGCCCGCCAGGGCGCCGCTGCCCAGCGGCAGGACGTTGGCCCGGCGTCGGGCCTCTCGCAGCCGGTCCCGGTCACGAAAGAGCATCTCGACGTAAGCCATCAGGTGGTGGCCCAGGGTGACGGGCTGGGCCGGCTGCAAGTGCGTGAGGCCGGGCATGACCGTCCCGGCCTCCTCCTCGGCCCGTGCCAGCAGCGCCTCCTGCAACCGGGCGGCCGCCTCGTCGAGCCGGTCCAGGGTCGCCCGCACGTAGAGCCGCAGGTCGGTGGCCACCTGGTCGTTGCGGCTGCGAGCGGTGTGCAGGCGCAGCCCGCTGGGCCCGATGCGCTCGACCAGCAGTCGCTCCAGGGCCGAGTGGACGTCCTCGTCGGGGCCCTGCAAAAGCTCCGGCCGCTCGCGGATCTCGGCGGCCAGCGCCTCGAGCCCGGCCACGATCCGCTGGGCGTCCTCGAGGGGGATGATGCCCTGTCGGCCCAGCATCCGCGCGTGGGCGATGCTCTGCTGCAGATCGTAGAGCCACAGGCGCCGATCGTAGGGCAACGAGGTGGTGTAGCGGCGCAGCAGCTCGTCGGGCCCTTCCGAGAAGCGCCCGCCCCACATCGAAGCCCACGCAGGAGCCTCGTCCGCCATCAGACGGCCTCCTCCACGGCCGACCGGGTGGCGGCGAGCCGCTCGTCCAACCGGGCCTCCACGTATTGCGGCAGCCCAAACAGCCGGATGAAGCCCTCGGCGTCCTGCTGGCGGTAGACGCTGTCCGCGTCGAAGGTGGCCAGCTCCGGATCGTACAGCGAGTAGGGCGACCGACGCCCGACCACCTGGACGCCGCCCTTGAAGAGGCGCAGCCGCACCTCCCCCGTCACCCGCCGCTGCGTCTGGTCGACGAAGGCGTCGAGGGCGCGCTTCAACTGGGAGTACCACTGGCCGTAGTAGACCAGCTCCGCGTAGCGCAGCGCCACCATCTCCTTGAAATGAAACGTGTCGCGGTCCAGCGTCAGGCTCTCCAGCTCCCGGTGCGCCACGAACAACAGGGTGCCACCGGGTGTCTCGTAGACGCCCCGCGACTTCATGCCCACGACGCGGTTCTCGACCAGGTCCACCCGCCCCACGCCGTGGCGCGCCCCCAGGGCGTTGAGCCGCTCCAGCAGCGCCACCGGCCCCAGGCGCTCGCCGTCCACCGAGACGGGGCGCCCCTCCTCGAAGCCGATGGTCACCTCCTCCGGCCGATCCGGCGCCCGGGTGGGGTCCTGCGTCCAGACGAACATGTCGGGGTCGGGGGCCCGTGCCGGATCCTCCAGGATGCCTCCCTCGTAGCTGATGTGCCAGAGGTTGCGGTCCATGCTGTAGGGCTTCTCCCGGGTCGCCTCGACGGGGATGCCCCGAGCCGCCGCGTAGTCCATCTCGTCCTGGCGCCCCTTGAGCTCCCACTCCCGCCACGGGGCGATGACCTTGAGCTCCGGGGCCAGCGCCCGATAGGCCAGCTCGAAGCGCACCTGGTCATTGCCCTTGCCCGTGCAGCCGTGGGCCAGGGCGTCAGCGCCCTCCTCGCGCGCCACCTTGACCTGGCAGGCGGCGATGAGCGGCCGCGCGAAGCTGGTGCCCAGGAGATATCGGCCCTCGTAGATGGCCCCGGCCCGCAGCACCTGGAAGGCGTAGTCTCGCACGAAGGCCTCGCGCACGTCCTCGATGACCGCCTTGCTGGCGCCGCTCTTGCGAGCCTTGTCGGCGATGGCGGCCAGGTCCTCGCCCTGTCCCACGTCGGCGATCATGGCGATCACCTCGCACCCGTAGCGCTCGCGCAGCCACGGGATCATCACCGAGGTGTCGAGACCGCCCGAATACGCCAGGACCACCTTGCGAACCGTCGTCACCCTCCATGCCT
>Ga0207873_1000597_pt1 | contig 38752 bp, 30 predicted proteins | sample BGWIniCompost_FD_187373 | JGI IMG/M metagenome (GOLD analysis project Ga0207873, IMG submission 187373) | Cellulose adapted compost microbial communities from Newby Island Compost Facility, Milpitas, CA, USA - BGW Initial Compost (SPAdes)... ... | reverse complement strand
TCGTCGATGTCCGCGCAGATCACGTCATTGCCCGTCTCCGCAAGACACGCCCCCACCACGAGTCCCACGTACCCCGTTCCGATGACACCTACGTGCATGAAGCCTCCGACATCTGAGGGCAAAGCCACACTCGCGGGCACCGTCAGGTCGATGCCGTCAAGTACGTTTATATGGTGCCGGCACCTCTCGGGGCGCGGACCGATGATATATGGTCGCGGGGTGTTGTTTACGACGTCGTCGATGTCCGGTACGTCACGCACGCACAGGACGACGATCGTTCCGATTCACGCTCCGTCGCACACCCCAAGGGTCAGCACTACACGACGAGGAGTTTGGCCCAAAACCCTCCCCCGCCATCCCCGCGGATGCAACCGGATCATTCGATCCGGTCGAATGCACCAACCGATTGTCGAACGGCCTCGGTGCATCCGGTAATGCCTATCGACGTCTGCGCCGCACTACCTCTTCTTCTGGAAACCGATCAGAAGTACTGGTTGGCGTAAAGGAAGGATCGCTCCAGGACCGGCTCCAAGTTGCTAGCACTATACAAGCCCCGCCATTCGGCGGCAAGGACCGGTTCTCCTGAGCGCCCGTCGATCCAACGCCATGTGCAATGTGCGTTGGGGTCGACTCCAACAATCGTGCCGTGGAACGCGTTGGACCGGAGAGACGTGTATCCTTTTCTGGCGCGTGATGTTACGCCATTCCCGACTCGAAAACAGGTTCTTCGATCACCGCTATTTGGGACATACGTGCCCCACCCCGGGACGGCGGCGCCGCTCCCGGGGCGAGGGCCAATGAGTCGATCGATCCTGCGGCCGGGTCGCTACCACTCTCGATGAAGCTACTGCCCCGCCCCCACCTCCATGGGCAGTGCCGGGACGAGGCTCCGGCCAATGGCCTCGGCGATCGGCCGGATCTGGGCCATCAGCTCGTCGAAGTGCTCGGGGGCGAGGGACTGCGCCCCGTCGGAAAGGGCGCGGTCCGGGTCCGGGTGCACCTCGATGATGAGGCCGTCGGCGCCGGCGGCGATGGCGGCGCGGGCCATGGGGATGACCTTCGCGCGCACGCCGGTCCCGTGGGACGGGTCGGCGATGATCGGCAGGTGCGAGAGCGAGTGCACGACCGGGATCGCCGTGAGGTCCAGGAGGTTGCGGGTGTGGGTGTCGAACCCCCGGATCCCGCGCTCACAGAGGATGACCTGATCGTTCCCCTCGGCCAGGATGTACTCGGCGGCGAGGAGGAGCTCGGTGATGGTGGCCGCGGGGCCGCGCTTGAGCAGAACGGGCTTCCCGGTGCGGCCGGCCCGGCGGAGCAGCGGGTAGTTTTGCATGTTGCGGGCGCCGATCTGGATGATGTCGGCGTGCTCGGCGACGATGTCGACCGTGTCGGGCTCGAGGGCCTCGGTGACGACGGCGAGGCCGGTGGCCTCGCGGGCGCGGGCAAGCAGTTCGAGCCCCTTCACGCCGAGACCCTGCCACGCGTAAGGCGAGGTGCGGGGCTTGAAGGCGCCGCCGCGGAGGACCGTGGCGCCGGCGGCGCGGACGCGATGCGCGATCTCCAGGATCTGCTCCTCGGACTCTACGGAGCAGGGCCCGGCCATGACGGCGATCTCGTTCCCGCCGATGCGCGTGCCGTTCGGGAGTTCGACGATGGTCGGCTCCGGACGCCACTCGCGGGAGACCTGCTTGTACGGCCGCGTGACGTGGATGACCTGGAGGACGCCGGGCAGCCCCTCGAGGCGGGCGCTGTCGACGTTCCCGTCGTTGCCGACGAGGCCGATGGCCGTGCGCTGCTGCCCCGGGATGGGGCGCGCCTGGTAGCCGAGGTCCTGGATCGTTTCGACGACGCGCTGGATGTCCTCCTCCGACGCGTCGTGTCTCATCACGACGAGCATCGCGGTCTATGCCTTCGGGAGAAAACCGGATTCCGGGGATGGAGTGTTAAAGGAACAATCTAGGCGACGTGGCGCCCGGCGTCCAGCGTCGGGGCGCCGTTACACCCGGCCGTATCGGTCCTCGAGACGGACGACGTCGTCGAGGTCGGGGGTCGAGGCCTCGAGGATGTCGCAGTCGGTGATGGCCTCCATCCGGTGGACGGTGCCGGTGGGGATGCGGAAGCTCTCGCCCTCGCGGATCGGGATCTCCTTCAGCTCCTCGACGGAGGGGCCCGCCCACAGTCGCATCTCCCCACGGAGCAGGTGGATCGTCTCGTCCTTGCGCTCGTGGTACTGGAGCGAGAGGGCGTGCCCCGCCTTCACGTGCAGGATCTTGCCGACGTAGCGGTCCGTGTGGGCCCAGATGAGCTCGTGGCCCCAGGGTTTCTCGACTCGCGTGACGGTCATCTCATATCGGAGCCCATGGGTGCATGCCGCCAATCCTCCGGGGCGCGACGGTCCAGGGTGGCGGATACTAGCCCGTCGCCCCGGGTCCTGCAACGGAGATACCCAACCCGTCCCTCGCCACCACGATCTCGCCGCTCCACCCTGCCCCGCGCACGGCGGCCTCGACGCGATCCCAGCCGAGCTGGGGATACACGTGGGTCAGGAGGAGGGTTCGGGGCCCGGCGCGGCGGGCCATGCGTGCGACGCTCGAGGGGGAGAGGTGGATCGGGATCGCGAGGTCGTCCGGGAGCGAGCACTCGGCGATGAGGAGGTCCACGCCGCCCAGGAAGTCGGCGACTGCATCGTCGGGGCCGGTGTCGCCCGTGTAGCCGACGGCGGCGCCGCCCGTCTCGATCCGGTACGCCAGCGACTCGTCGGTGTGCGGGACGGCATGGGCGCGAAGCGTCGTCTCCGCATCGAGGGGGACGACCTCCCCGGGCGCGACCTCGCGGACGTGGACGTGGAAGCCCGGATCCAGGATGTAGGGCCCGAAGGCGTCGGCCAGGCGGCGGAAGAGATCGACGGTCCCCACCGGGCCGACGACGTCGAGGTGCCGGCGCCGCGGCTCGGCGAGGCCGTACTTCATCGAGAAGAGGAGGATCGGGATCCCGGCGATGTGGTCCGGGTGGAAATGGCTGACCACGAGGTGCGTGACCTCGCTCCACGGGACGCCGAAGCGGGCCATGTGGTGGAGCGAGCCGGGGCCGCAGTCCAGGAGGATGCGCGCGCCGGCGCCGGCGTCCACGTGGTAGCAGGCGCAGACGCGGTCGGGTTCGGGAGCGACGGTGCCGGAGCCGACGACGGTCAGGCGCACGGTGCGACCTCCTTCGCGTGGGCCGGCGGGAACGGGCCGGCGTGCTCGAGCCCGGAAGCGGCGTGCCGACGCCCGGGCCTCAGCCGGACCCGTCCTCCCCGATCCGCACGCCGACGATGGTGCTGACCCCCGGCTCCTCCATCGTCACGCCGTAGATCCAGTCCGCCGCCTCGATGGTGCGGGGGTTGTGGGTGATGACGATGAACTGGGTGTCGGCCTTGAACTTCTGCAGCATGGCGATGAAGCGGCCGACGTTGGCCTCGTCCAGCGGCGCGTCTACCTCGTCGAGCACGCAGAAGGGGCTGGGCTTGACGAGGTAGATGGCGAACAGGAGCGAGAGCGCGGTGAGCGCACGCTCCCCGCCGCTGAGGAGGTGGATGCGCTGGGTCCGCTTGCCGCGCGGAGACGCGGAGATCTCGATCGGCGACTCGAGCGGGTCGTCCGGGTCCGCGAGCCAGATGTCGCAGGTGCCGCCCTCGAACAGCGCCTGGAACGTGTTGGCGAAGTTCTGGCGGATCCGCTCGAAGGTCTCGAGGAACAGCTCGCGCGCGGTCTTGTTAATCTGCCGGATCGCGGCCTCGAGGTCGTCGCGGGCGCGCACGAGGTCGTCGCGCTGGGCGATGAGGAACTCGAGTCGCTTGCTCTCCTCCTCGTGCTCCTCGACGGCGAGCATGTTGATGGGCCCGAGCCGTTCGATGTCGGTGGCGACGGCGCGGAGCTCGGCGCGGAGCTGCTCCGGGTCGCCTTCGACCAGCTCGACGCCGGCCGCGAGCTGCGCGAACGGACGCCCCCACTCGGCCTCGAGGCGTTCCCGTACGCTGCGCTCGGCGGCCTCGCCCTCGGCGCGGGCGAGCTCCAGGCGATGTCGTTCCTCGGCGATTTCGTCGCTGGCGCGGCGAAGCGCGCGGACGCGGGCATCGAGCGCATCGGCGCTCTCCGTCGCACGGGCGAGGTTCTCGTCGAGGGCGCGGAGCTCGTCGGCCAGGCGATCGCGCTCGGCGAAGAGCTCCTGGAGCTGCGCGCCGGCGGTGGTCCGCAGCTCCTCGAGGGCGGCGAGGGTGTCGCGGTGCTCCGTCGCCTCGCGCTCGAGGGCGGCGTCGCGGTCCCGGGCCTGCCGCAGCCCCTCGCGGGCGGCTTGGAGCCGGCGCGCGACCTCGGCGGCCGCGGCCTCGGCGCGGGCGTGGGCGACGCGCAGCTCGGACTCCTCCTCGCGGACGGCCTCCCACGCCGCTTCCCGTTCGGCGACGGCGTCGCTCCGGGCCTGCCACGCGGCGCGGTGGGCCTCGAGCTCCTCCTCCAGGCGCGCGCGCTCGCGGCGGGCGGCGTCGGCCTCGGCGCGGGCGTTGTGCGCGGCGGCGACGAGGGCCGAGTGCTGGCGGTCCAGTTCGGCGCGGGTCCGCTCGAGGCGCTCGGCCTGGCCGGAGCGTGCGATTTCGTCGGCCTCGGCGCGGCGGACCTCGATCTCGGCGGCCTGGACGGCGGCCTCTCGCTCGCGGAGCACGGCCTCGGCCTCGGCGACGGCCTCGGCGGCGGCCTCGCGGGCGCGGGCGCGGGCCTCGCGCTCCTCCTCGGCGGCCCGGGCCTCGGCCCGGAGCGCCTCGAGCTTCTCGCGGCGGCCGATGAGCACGGGCTCGGCCGCCGGCCGGCCGGCGAAGAGCATCTCGTCGAGCAGGGACTGGATGGCCGGGACGGCGTCGCGGGTCACGATGGCGATGGCGCCGTCGTCGCCTCCGTGCTCGGCGATCCGGGCGCGGACGCGCTCGGCGGCCGCGGCGTCCCGCACGACCAGGAGCTGGAGGATCGAGCCGAGGGCGCTCTCGACGTGGGCGGCGCGGTCGGTCGGCAGCTCGAGGAACTCGGCGAGGGGGCCGAGGAGCCCGTCGATCGCGTCGCGCGCGGCGAGGACCGCGGCGACGGCGGGGCGGAAGCCGTGGTAGTCGCGCTCGAGCGCCTCGAGGGCGGCGACCTGCGCGGCGAGGAGGTTGGCGCGCTCCTCGGCGGCGGCGTAGGCGCGGCGGGCCTCGGCCTCGGCTTCCCGGAGCGCCTCGAGCCGCTCCCGGGCGGCGTCGCGGGCGGCCCTGTGCTCCTCGACGCGGGCCAGGAGGGCCCGATTCTGCTGGGCGAAAAGGTCGCCCTGCTGCCCGACGCGGGACAGCTCGTCCTGGATCTCGGCGCGCTCGCGCTCGAGGCGCTGGAGCCGGGCGACGGCCTCGGCGGCCCGGGCGTCTGCGCTCGCGGCGGCGGCCTCGGCGTCGGCCATGCGTCGGGCGAGGTCCTTCTCGAGCTGCCGCGCCTGCTCGTCCAGGCGCCGCGCCTCGACCACCTCCTCGCGGAGCGCCTGCTGCCGGGCCTGGACCTCCTCGAGGGTCGCGGCGAGGGTCTCCAGCGCGCCGGCGCGCTCGTCGCGCTCGGCCTCGAGGCGCACGATCTCCTGCTCCAGCTCCGCGATGCGGCGCTTCAGCTCCTCGCGCTCCTCGGCGATGCGCTGGATCCGATGCTCGGCATTGACGCGCCGTTCCTGGGCGACGGCGAGCTCGCGGTCGCGCTCGGCGATGCGGCGGGTGACGTCCTCGAGGCGCTGGGCTGCGGCCGCGCGGGTGCGCGCCGCCTCCGCGGCCTCGACGCGACGTCGCTCGAGCTCCGTCTCCGCGGCGGCGAGCTCGGCCTTGCGGGCCGGCTCGTCCCGGGACAGCTCGTCGAGGCGCTGCGTGATCTTCTCGAGTTCGGCGCGGCGCGCCTCCAGCTCGGCGGCGGCCAGGGTGACCTCGAGGGCCAGCCGCCGGGCGCGCAGCTCCATGTACCGCTGGGCGCGCCGCTTCTGCCGCGCGAGGCCGCTGACCTTCGACGAGACCTCATTGATCACGTCCTGGAGCCGGGCGAGGTCCGCCTCGGCCGCCTCGAGGCGACGCTGCGCCGCCTTGCGCCGCTCCTTGTAGCGCCCGACGCCCGCGGCCTCCTCGAAGACCTGGCGCCGTTCGTCCGTCCTGTCCGAGAGGATCCCGTCGACCATCCGCTGCTCGATGACCGTGTAGCTGTTGGTCGCGAGCCCGGTGTCGCGGTACAGGTCGCGGATGTCCTGCAGACGGCAGGACTGGCGATTGAGCTGGTACTCGCTCCCGCCCTCCCGGAAGATGATGCGACGGATCTCGACCTCCTCGTACGGGACCGCCAGGCGACGGTCCTCGTTCGAGAAGGCGAGCGCGACTTCGGCGCGGTTGAGCGCGCGGCGCTCCGTCGTCCCCTGGAAGATCACCTCTTCCATCTTGGCGCCGCGGATCGCCGAGGCGCGCTGTTCGCCGAGGACCCAGCGGATCGCGTCGCTGATGTTCGACTTCCCGCAGCCGTTCGGGCCGACGATCGCCGTGATGCCCTCGTGGAAACGGAGCTCCGTGCGATCGGCGAACGACTTGAACCCCTGGAGATAGAGGCGCTTGAGCTTCATTCGGAGGATGGACCCGTACGCCGGACCAGCGTGGACTTGATGCCTGCCTCCTGGAGGAGGTGCGCCATGATCTCGGCCTGGGCAGGCCCTTCGTAGGCGCCGACGTAGACGCGGTAGACAGGCGGCCCGGCGGTGTACGGGATCTCGACGATGTAGTTCGGGATGTCCAGGGCGAGGAGCGAATCGGCCCATACGTCGGCCGCTTCCCTCGTCCGGAACTCGCCCACCTGGTAGGTCCAGACGGTCGGCCGGATGGACCACGGATCCAGGTCCGACTTGTGGCCCTGCCTGTACAGCCGGCGCGCGAGCTCGCCGGCCTCGACGGTGTCCGCGGCCATCCCTGCCATCACGCGGTAGTAGATCACGCTGTCCAGGACGATGGGCGTGAGGTAGAACGGAATGTCCGGCTCCGCGCGCCGCAGCGCATCGACGCGCTCCAGCGCGACCTGGTAGTCGGGGTGAGCCTCCACGGCGACGGAGTAGTACTTCGGCTCCTCGCGCGGAGACCCGACCTCGCCCCGTTCGGCGCCCGCGGGGGCGGCCGCCGCGGCCATTGCAGCGGCGGCGGGCGCGCCGTCGGACGCACCGGCGGCGGTCTCGCCGGCGGCGACCGCGGCGGCGGCGTCCCTGGTGCCGAACCGCCCGCCGGTCACGGTGGCGATGGCCATGTCGAGCTTGGCCGTCATGTCGATGCCGAGGTACTCCTCGGCGCCGAACCAGCCGCCCGCCCCCAGCGCGACGACGAGGAGGAAGAGGAGCACCCGCGAAGTGCGCCGGCGCATGGGCTTGCGACGCACGAACGTGGGCTCCGTGAGCCATTCCTCTTCCGAGGGGGCGTCGGCGGGGACCGGGTCGACCGGCGGCGCGCCCTTGGGGATCGACTGGGCGCGCGGCTCCCAGGGCAGCACGGACCACGCCTCGGCGGCGCGGAGCGCCGCCGGGTCGTCCGGGCGATGCATGACGGCCAGGATGGAGCAGTTGTCCGGCAGCGCCGCGGCGATGCGCGGGCCCTCCTCGGCGCCGGCGAGGACGATCGCCTTGCCCACGCGGCGGGCGAGGGTGTCGAGCCCCGGCGCGTCGAACGGGACCCACGCGAGGAGCGTCGCCTCGTGCTCCGCGTGTGCGAAGATCAGCCGCTCCCAGCGCGGATCCTCGAGGAGCGAACGGCTGTCCGGGACGTAGAGCCCGGGCGAGAGGAAGCGGAACCGCCGGCCCGGGACCGGCCGCGACGCGGTGGAGAGCGAGAGCCCGAACTCGAAGACCTCGGCGATCCCCTCCCCCGTCTCGATCCCGAGGTGCGGCTCCAGGACCGGCGCCTCGAGGTCGAGGTCGGTGAGCGTGATCGCCGGGCGTCGCCCGGCCCACTCGTCCGCGATCTGGATCGCGGTCCGGACCGCCCACTCCTGCCTCCGCACCGACGCGCTCACGACGAACAGGATCGCCGGGACCGTCGCCGCCGGACGTGCGAACAGGGCCTCCAGAAGTGGAGGGTGCTCACTCGAATCCGGATCGAAGGGCAACGGTGCCGGCCAGGTCGTCGGAGTCATGCGCGGAACCCTGCCTGGGAGACCACTGCGGAGCTACGAGACCATCAATGATAACCGAAGATGGGAGAAAAGGAAACGGGTGGGTGGGATAGACACGTGGGGCTGCTGCTGGGTGGAGGAGCTTGGGGCGGGCGGGTCGGCGCGTGGAGAGGGCGCACCGGAGGTGCGCGGGCGCGGTGTCCTGGCCCGGCGGCGTCGACGAGGTCGAGCGGACGCGGCCGGGCGCTCCGTGCGGAGCCGCTCCGACCGGCCGACCGAGCCGAGCCGGAGCGAACGCCGTCGCCGCGGCGAGGCCGCGGAGCGAGGAGCGCCGGGACGCCCGCATGGGGAGCGCCCCGGACGCTCGCACGCAGAGCCCCGGGACGCCGCAGCGCGCCGGTCCCCAGACCCATCGCGCCCGCCCCGAATGCCCGCCCCCGGTTCAGGAACCGTCCCGGACGCCGCAGAGCGCCCGGCGCCTCAGAACGCCGGACCGAACGAAACGCTGAACACCCCGCTCTTGTCCGGCCGGCTGCGCGGGAACGCGTAGTCCAGCCGCAGCACGCCGAAGAAGATGAAGGCGCGCAGCCCCACCCCGTAACTGTAGAGCGGCTCACGATAGTAGAGCGGGTTCTGGCCCGGCTCGCGCCGCCAGACGAGCTTGATGTCCTGGGCGTTCGGGCAGCTCCGGCTGTCGAAGACCGGCATCCCGTTGTCGATGCAGACCTGGTCGTTCCACGCCAGCCCGGCGTCGAAGAACAACACCGCGTCGACCGGCGGGAAGTTGCCCAGGAACCCGACCTGGAGCTCCGTGATGACCGGGAAACGCAGCTCCGAGCGGAACAGCGCGGCGCTCGTTCCGATCAACTGGTCGCGCACGGGGCACGTCCCGTAAGAGCGGTTCCTGCCGCACTCGTTCGGCCCCTCGAAGGACGTCGCGTCGTACCCGCGCAGGAAGTACGGCCCACCCCAGTAGTAGTAGAAGTGGCCCGACCCCTCGCCGAAACGGGTGAGCAGGAGGACCTGCGTGGCGAGAACCGCCCGCTGCTTGAAGTTGAGGTAATTCCGGAAATCGACGAGCCCTTCGTTGTAGTTGAAATCGCCCACCGTGCGAGCGACCTGCAGACGGTAGCGACGGCCGTCGATCGGAGAGATCCACCCCCACGTCGTATTGTCGAACACGAGGGCGGCGCTCGGCTGGATGTACTTCCAGTCCCTGATGTACTGGTCCACGTTGACCAGCCGACCGGTGGTGAGGCTCTCGCCCCGGAGCACCAGGTCCCGCCGGATGATGGCGGCGGTGGCCCCGAACTCGAGGCGACGGAACGTGCTGAAGGGATACCTCACCACTCCTTCGACCTGGCGGTAGAGGTCCCGGACGAACTGGTCGACGTACACGAGCTCGCCCTCGGGGCCGGCCGGATGGATACCGTAGAAGGGACCCCCGTAGCTGTACAACGGCACCTGCGAGACCGCGATCCCGTAGTTCGCACGCGTCTTCAGGTTTTCGTACCCGGCGAAGACGACGGCGTCGGAGAACGTCCCGCTCACGCTCCCGGCCAGGAAGATGTTGTGGTTCCCGAGCATGTCCGAGAGCCAGATGTAGCTCCCTCCATACAGGCCGTTCCCGTAGTAGCCGCCCACCTCCGCGCCGATGGTGGGTCGACCGATCGCCTCCGGACTGAAGCGGACCCTGTAGTCCCTGATCTCGAAGTCCGCGGTGTCCGGGAGCGCGTAATCGGCGCTGTCCAGGAGCGCCATCACGGAGATCGGCTCGGGGATCACCGTCCCCTCGGGCAGGCGGTCGCTGGGCCGGAACCCTTCGCTCGAGCGGTAGAAGGAGAGCGACGTCTTCCTCCGCTCCTCGCCCGCACCGGCCGCGGCCGCAGAGTCCGGATCGCTTCCGGCGATAGCCTGCCCGGTCCCGACGTCGCCACCCGCTCCGCCTGCGCCGCCCACCGAGTCTCCAACGGCGACCGCCACCGCGGGCGAATCCGCGGCGGGCACGTTGCCGCCAGCGACGGGGACGGGGCTCTCTCCCACCGGCACGTCGGAGACCGCGACACGCCTGAGGGCGAACGGGTCGTCGATCGCGAACACGCTGTGGCCGGCGTTCTCGAAGTAGACGAAGACGAGGGTGCCCGCGTTGCGCGACCAGCTCAGCGTCGGGCTCATGTCGGTCGCCGTCGGACCCATGGAGCCGGAGATCATCCGCGTGATGCGGTAGAGCTGCCCCTCGTCGCGACGGAAGAGGTACAGATCCTTCGTGCCGGTCCGATCGCTGACCCAGATCAGCGAGCGGCTGTCCGGCGACCAGACGGGGTTGATGTTCTTGCCCGCCTCCTGGTGAGGCAGCACCTCGACCACGCCCGTCTGGACGTCGTAGAGCGCCACGCGGAGATTCGAGTACGACAGCTTCTCGAAGTCCGTCCCGGGCCCCTGGTCGGTGCTGAAGGCGATGTACCGGCCGTCGGGAGACCACGAGGGGAACAGATTCGCGTAACGGTCGCGCGTCAGGCGCCGCAGGTTCCCCTCCAGGTCCGTGACGAAGAGATCGGTGATCCCGCCCTCGTTCCCGGCGAACGCGATCTCACGGCCATCCGGGCTCCAACTCGGGCTCATGATGGCGCTGAGCTCGTACTCGAGCTTCCGGTGGAGGCGCTTCCGCTCGACGTCGTAGATGTAGAGCGCGTCACGGCCGCCGGTCTGAGCGACGAAGGCGAGGTAGCGGCCGTCGGGCGAGAAGGAGGCGGCCGAGCTGTTGTAGCGGAGCGACTCGAAGTCCGCTTCGCGGCTCGAACGGATCAGGCGTTTCTCGAACTTGCCCGTCCTCGCGTCCACGAGCCAGAGATCGACGTCGAGCCCCTCGTGCTGGGCGAAAACGGCGAGCTTGCTTCCGTCCGGCGAGATGGCCGGGGAAAGGTAGCCGGGGCCCTCGAAGGGTTTCTCGTGGCGCAGCAGGGGCCGTGCGAAGGTCTCGGGCCGGTCGAACTCGGCGATCTGCGGCAGGTAGGTGCTGCGCACGGCCGTCGCCCACTCCTGGCTCAGCTCGGCGAGGGACACGCCGAGCGTGGTCTCGAACGCGCGAGAAAGGCCGACCCGCGTGGCGCGGTTGAGGAGGAGGCCGATGACCTCGTCGCCCCACTTCGACCCGATGTAAGCCCACAACGCCTGGCCGAAGCGGTACGAGAGGTAGTCGTTGCGGCGGTTCATCTCGCCGATCGTCCGGAAGTAGCCGGAGAGCACCGCGTCGCGGAGCCACGCGGCCGTGATGGCGTCGATGTGCCCGATCGACAGGTACTCGGCCATCCCCTCGATGAACCACAGGGGCAACGAGATCGAGAAGGGGTTCACGTTGTCGAGCGCCGCGTTCTTGAACATGATGTCGTACTGGAACGCGTGAACCAGCTCGTGGCGCAGCACGTGGTCGAACTCGGCGTAGGAGCCGATGAACGGGATCACGACCCGGCCCTTCTGCGCCTCCGCGAAGGCGCCCATCCCTTCTTCGATCGCGTACGGGTACGTGTTGGTCTGCTGGAACTCCGCGTGGGACGCGTAGAGGATGATCGGCTTCTTCTCCTTGAACTCGTGCTGCAGGAGCCTGGAGAGTCTGGCGTAGGCCCGCTCCGCCATCCGCGCGGCATCCAGCGCCGCCTCCCGCTCCTCCTCGTAGAAGTAGACGTCGAAATGCTCCGTCGAGATGATCTGGAAGTCGAAGGCGCGGTACTGCACCTTGTTGCGGCCGAAGTACTGGGCGCTCGCGTCTGCGGGTGCGAGTACGGTCGCCAGGACTGCAAGGACCGAAACGAGGAGGAGGCGGTGCATCATCAGGGTCTCCCTTCACACGTCGAGGGCGTGCATCGGAGCGTCGCCCCAGAGACGTTCGAGCTGGTAGAAGTCCCGCGCGGCGGGGTGGAACACGTGGACGACGAAGTCGATGTAATCGATCAGGACCCAGCGACCGGCCCGTAGCCCCTCGACGTGACCAGGCCGCACGCCCTCCTTCTTCAGCTCGTCGATTATGTGCTCCGCGATCGCACGCACGTGCAGATCGGAGTTCCCGCTCACGAGGAAGAAATAGTCTGTCGCGTCGGACAGTTCCCGAAGATCGAGCAAGAGCAGATCGACGCCTTTACGCTCGGCCGCCAGCTCGATGGCGCGCGCAAGCGGCGCGGGCAGATCGAGCGACTGAGGCGCCACGGCCGTCGAAATCCGTTCTCCTGTAACGCTTTCCTGGCTCGCCATTCCCTATATTGGAGCTGCCGACGGATTGTTCCCCGCCCCGTCGCCGGCGTGGCGTCCGGAGCGGCGCGCGTGGACCGGGCCGGTGCATCAATCAGGCCAGCCCGGCCCGCCGGCAGCTCGACCCGTTCGTCGCAGTGTAAACGTTCCTGCCGCGATCGGCCTGACACGGGAACGCGCGTATCCCCTCCGATGCGCGGCACACCATACCCCATGATGCGGCATGCCCCGCCTCCCCAAATTATGGGAGACGGGGCGTGCCGCGTCCACTCTTCCCCAAGGGATCGCCGATCCCGCGGCCTTCAGTCCTCCTGCTTGATGACCCAGACCTTGATCTCCGGGCGAACGTCCGGGTGCAGCCGGATCGGGACCGAGAAGACGCCGAGCGTCTTGATCGGCTCGTCGAGGTCGATCATCCGGCGATCGACCTCGAAGTCCAGCCCCTGCTGGTTCAGCCGATCGGCGATGTCGGCGGTCGTGATCGAGCCGAACAGCTTCGATTCCTCGCCCGCCCGCGCCTCGAAGGTCAGCGAGATCCCCTCGAGCGCCTTGGCGCGGCGCCGCGCCTCGAGGTAGTCCCGCCGCGCGCGCTCCTCGGCACGGCGACGCTCCTCCTCGAGCTGACGGATGTTCGCCTCCGTCGCCTCGTACGCCTTCCCCTGCGGAATCAGATAGTTGCGTGCGTAGCCCGGCCTCACGGCGACGATCGAGCCCGCCGTGCCCAGCTTCGCCACGTCCTCCCTCAGAATCACCTTGACGTTCTTCTTCATGGTCTCAACCCCTCAGGAGCCCGAGCCCGCCGTGCGGCGCGCCCTCAGGTCGATCCAGGTATCGGCCAGCCCAACGAACGCCGCGCCGAGCATGACCATCGGTAATACGAACAGCGCCAGGACCCCCAGGCCGATCGCGCCACACCCGGGCATCCCGGTCAGCGCCAGGAGCACCGCCATGCCGCGCAGCGCGTAGAGCGCGGCCATGAACAGGACAAGGTTGGAGCCCGCCCGGAGCGCCGCGCCCTCGACGGGGAGCACGACGAGCAGGATCCCGGCGATCAGGACCCAGACCAGCTCGTCGTGGAACCGGAATTCGCTGAACGGCGCGAGCGTCTGGCCGGCCGTCCCGCCCAGCCGCTTGTACCCCCACCAGGCGACGGCGAGTCCCGCCAGCGATGCCAGCGCGAGGAGCGCCGGGTGCAACAGCGCCTGGAGGTCCGCCGCGCGGTAGACGGCGTCCACGACCTGCTCGGCCCAGCGCTCCGAGCCAGCCGCCCTTGCCGAGGCCGTCGCCAGGACGCTCGCCGCGTCGTGGAACCTCCGTGACACGGCCCAATCGAGCGCGCGCCACGCGCCGGGTCGCAGCGCCAGGACGATGGCGCCCGTGCCGACCGCCGCGGCGAGCGCTCCGAGCGCCACCCCGAGGAAACGCCCGCCCGGCCGGACCGCGGCGAGCAGGACGAACCAGCCGCCCAGGACGAAGGCCCACCCCAGCTCGGCGTAGGTGACCGTGTCGGAGACCCCGCCCTGGAACGCGAGCCCGACCAACGCCGCCGCGCCCACGATCCGCACGGGGCGGCGCGGCGGGAGCGCGACCAGCAGGAGCGAGAACGGAACGAGGATCAGCGACAGCGCACTCGCCGCGGACAACGTCGCCGACGCGAACGCGAGCGCCGCGACCGCGCCCCAGCCCCGCTCCCTGCCTTCGGTCACTTCTTACCCCGCGTACCCCTTGATGAAGGGGAGGATCGCGAGGAACCGCGCCCGCTTGACCGCGGTGCTGAGCTGTCGCTGGTGCCGCGCGCACGTCCCGGTCATCCGACGAGGAAGGATCTTGCCCTGGTCGGTGAGGAACCGCGACAGCGTCTTCTCGTCCTTGTAGTTGACCAGCCGGATGCCCGCTTCGCAGAGCTGGCAGGCCTTCGCTTGACGCGCCATCGTCACTCCTCCTCGTCCACTTCTTCCTCGTCCTCTTCCTCTTCCTCCTCGACCGGGCGCGGCTCACGCGTCGCGATCGACATCGGCGCCGTGGGCTCGCCCTCGTGCAGGACCACGAGGTAGCGCAACAGCCCGTCGTCCAGCTTCAGCACGCGCTCGTACTCGGGCAGAGCGCCCTGCTCGGCACGGAACTGCACGACGACGTAGTTGCCGCTCGTCTTCTTGTTGATCGGGTAGGCGAGCTGCCGCTTCCCCCAGCGATCGATCGCCGTGATCTCGCCCTTCCCGTCGCCGGTCAGAAGCTCGTGGTAGCGCTCCAGCCGCTGCTCGACGGCCTCGTCCGGAAGCGCGGAATCGAAGATGTAGACTACTTCGTAAGCTCTCACGTGGTATCCTCCTGTGGTCTGAGAGCGGCCCCGCCGTGCCCGACGGGGCAGGAGTAAAGCACAGTAATATAAGGTCTCGCGCGGTTCCGGTCCAGGGCGGGAGGCGCCTCACACGTTGAACCGGAACAGCATGATGTCGCCGTCCTGGACCACGTAGTCCTTCCCCTCGGAGCGGACGAGGCCCTGCTCCCGGGCGGCCTTCTGGGACCCGGCGGCGACGAAGTCGTCCCAGGCGAGGGTCTCGGCGCGGATGAACCCCCGCTCGAAGTCGCTGTGGATCTCGCCGGCGGCCTGCGGCGCGCGCGTGCCCTTGCGGATGGTCCAGGCGCGGACCTCCTTCTCGCCCGCGGTGAAGAAGCTGATCAGGTCGAGGAGCCGGTAACCGGCGCGGATCAGCCGCCAGAGGCCGGGCTCCGGGAGGCCGAGCTCCTGGAGGAACACCTGGCGCTCCTCGGGCGAGAGTTCCATCAGCTCCGCCTCGATCCTGACCGAGAGCGGGATGACCTCGGCCGGCTCCCCGGAGGCGGCGATCGCGGCGCGGAGCGCGGCCACGTGCTCGTTCTCGCCGCCCGGCAGGTCCGATTCCGCCACATTCGCGACGTACAGCTCCCGCTTCGCGGTGAGGAGCTGGAGCGCCGCGAGCCGGCGGGCATCGTCCTCGTCCGCGAGCTCGACCAGCCGCGCAGGCCGCCCCTCCGAGAGGAGGGCCTGGAGCCTCTGCAGCAGCGCGAGCTCGGCCTGCGCCTCCTTGTCCCCGCTCCGGGCGACCTTCTCGACGCGCTGGATGCGCTTCTCGACGCTCTGCAGGTCCGCCAGCGCGAGCTCCAGGTTGATGATCTCCCGGTCCCGAACCGGATCCACCGATCCGAGCACGTGGGTGACGTCCGGATCGTCGAAGCACCGGACGACCTGGACGATGGCATCGACCTCGCGGATGTTGGCCAGGAACTGGTTCCCCAGCCCCTCGCCCTGGGACGCGCCTTTGACCAACCCGGCGATGTCGACGAACGTGACGACCGCGGGCGTGACCGTCTTCGGCTGCACGCGCTCGGCGAGGAGATCGAGGCGCGGATCGGGTACGGGCACGACGCCCACGTTCGGGTCGACGGTGCAGAACGGATAGTTCTCGGCCGCCGCGCCCGCCCCCGTGAGCGCGTTGAACAGGGTGGACTTGCCGACGTTCGGCAAGCCGACGATCCCCAGACGCAGGTTTGGCATTTCCTCTATACCGAAAGCCGCTTCGAATTCGATGTAATCAAGGAAATATAGCGGAATTCCGATACGATCACCACCGGCGGAGGCGCGGGAAAAAGCGGAGGGCGGGGCCCGGGAACCGCGTTGAACGCCCGGCATCGCATCGCGCACCGGAACTCGCCCCGCGCGCGGGGCTCGCGTTGCGCGCCGCCTGGCACCCGGGTCACGCTCCGCCCCGCGCCCTACCCCTCCCGCGCGGCCGCCTGCACCGCCCGCACCACCGCCGGGTACGCCTCGTACACGGCCCTGGCGCTCGTCAGCTCGAGCCGCTCGCGGTTGGTGTGGGCGTAGCGCTCCTCGCCCGGCGCGAAGCCGATCGTCGGGATCCCGTGGACGCCGCAGGCGTGCCCGCCATCGGTGGCGAAGGTCCAGGGGCGGAGCGACGGGCGCCGGCCCATCTCCCGCTCGACGGCCTCCACCGCGGCCCGGACGACCGGGTGGTCGGGCGGGATGAGATATCCGGGCGTGAAGAGGCGCCGCTCCCGCTCGCGGCCGGTGTAGGCGCGCTGGTGGTCGACGCCGTACTTCACCTCGAGGCGACACCCCTCGGGGAGCCGGACGCGGGGCTCGAGGAACGACGCGAGCTCGCGCAGCACTCCGTCCGCGGTCGCGCCGGGAAGGACGCGCCAGTCGACGGTCACGCGCAGCAGCTCCGGTATGACGTTGTTGCTGCGGGGGAACGTCTCGACGCGGGTCGGCGCGAGGGTCGAGCGGCCGAGGATCGGGTCGGAGCCGAGCCCGGCGGCGAACTCCTCGAGCGCCGGGACCAGCGTCGCGAGGGCACCCAGCGGGTTGCGCGCGCGGTCGGGCGCGCTCGCGTGCGCGGCCACGCCGTGGACTTCCACGACCAGCTCCGCGCGCCCGCGGTGCCCGATGCAGACGTCGCCCGCCGTCGCCTCGCCGAGAACCACCACGCCGGGGCGGACTTCGCCGGACTCCATGAGGTGGGCCATCCCCCAGCCGCCGCGCTCCTCGAAGACGGTGAACGCGACGACGACGTCGCCGTCCGGCCGATCCTCGACGAAGTGCGCGGCTGCGTAGAGCTGGACCGCGAGCGGGCCCTTGATGTCCATGGCGCCGCGGCCGTGGAGGAAGCCGTCGGCGACGACGCCCTCGAACGGCGGGTACTCCCACCCCGCCGGGTCGCCGATGTCGACCGCGTCGAGATGCGAGCAGAGCATGACGGCCGGCGCCTCCCCGCGCCCCGCGATGCGCCCGAGGACGTTGCCGACGTCGTCGGTCCAGACGTCGTCGAACCCGAGCGTTTCGAGCTCGCGGCGCACGCGCTCCGCCACATCCCCTTCCCCGCCCGGCGGACTCGGGATGCGGATAACGTCCCGGGCGAACGAGACCACACGGTCGAACGAAAGATCAGGCATCGCCAGACCTTGCTCGAGTACCGGTGAAACCGTGGACAAGCGTGAGCGTACGCATGCGCGCGGCAGACGTCCCGCGACGCACACGCGTACGCTCCAGGCAAACGTGCGCCCGTGCGCCCCGCTCGGAGCGCACGGGCTTCCAAATAGCTGGCGGCCGCTCAGCCGAGGAGCGCGCGAACCGCCTCGACGACGCCGTTCCAGATCGCGCCGAGGGTGTCGGCCTCCTCGCCGTGCACCCGCACGAACCACGGCGCGAGCACCAGGGCCACGATGCTCATCAGCTTGATCAGGATGTTCATCGACGGCCCGGACGTGTCCTTGAACGGGTCGCCCACGGTGTCGCCGACGACCGCGGCCTTGTGGCTGTCCGAGCCCTTGCCGCCGTAGGCGCCGCCCTCGATGTACTTCTTGGCGTTGTCCCACGCGCCGCCGGAGTTGGCCATGAAGAGCGCGAGGAGCACGCCGGTCACGGTCGCGCCGGCGAGGAGACCGCCGAGGGCCTCGATGCTGAGGTACCCGACGACGACCGGCACGATGACGGCCAGCAGGCCGGGCGCGATCATCTCGCGCAGCGCGGCGCGGGTCGAGATGTCGACGCAGCGGGCGCTGTCGGGGCGGGCGGTGCCCTCCATGAGCCCAGGGATCTCGCGGAACTGACGGCGCACCTCGGCGACCATCCCGGCCGCGGCGCGGCCGACCGCGGTCATGGTGAGCGCGCCGATGAAGAACGGCAGCACGCCGCCGATCAGGAGCCCGATCACGACGGCCGGATTCACGATGTTGAGCCCCGACTCGCCCAGGCCGACCGCGCTGGCGTAGGCGCTGAAGAGCGCGAGAGCGGTGAGCGCCGCCGAGCCGATGGCGAAGCCCTTGCCGATCGCGGCCGTCGTGTTCCCGATCGCGTCCAGCCCGTCCGTGATCTTGCGAACATCGGGGCCGAGGCCGGACATCTCCGAGATGCCGCCCGCGTTGTCGGCGATCGGGCCGTACGCGTCGACCGACATCGTCACGCCGACGGTGGCCAGCATCCCGACCGCGGCGATCCCGATGCCGTACAAACCGGCGAAGTAGTACGACACCCAGATGGCGAGGACGATCAGGAGGATCGGCGCGACGGTCGACTCCATCCCGACCGCGATCCCGGAGATGATGTTCGTGGCCGAGCCGGTCTGGCTCGCGTCGGCGATCCGGCGGATCGGCTTGGCCGCCGTGTAGTACTCCGTCGCCAGGCCGATCAGCACGCCCGCGAGGGAGCCGGCGAAGATCGCCCAGAAGGGCCCGGAGACCGGGTACACCCGCGCCTGGGCCGGGTCGAAGATCTCGAAGCCGAGCGCGGCCACCACGAAGTACATGATCACGACGAACAGCCCCGCCGCGATGAAGGTAATGTTCCGCAGCGCCGCGGCCGGGTTCGTCCGCTCGAGGACCTTCATCAGGCCGATCCCGAGGAGGGAGGTCACCAGGCCGACCATGACCGTCAGGATCGGGAGCGCGACCGCCTCCGCCCGGCTGGCCGACAGGATCGGGCTCGTCGCGCCGATCGCGATGGTCGCGATCACGGAGCCGACGTAGCTCTCGAAGATGTCGGCGCCCATCCCGGCGACATCGCCGACGTTGTCGCCCACGTTGTCCGCGATGGTGGCCGGGTTGCGCGGGTCGTCCTCGGGGATGCCCGCTTCGACCTTACCCACCAGGTCCGCGCCGACGTCCGCGGCCTTGGTGTAGATCCCGCCGCCGACGCGGGCGAAGAGCGCGATGGAGCTGGCGCCCATGCCGAAGCCCCCGACGATCTCGGAGAAGCGGACGAAGTCCGCCTCGGCGATCGCCGCAGTGCCGAGGAAGTAGTACCAGGCGCCGATGCCGAGCAACCCGAGCGCGGCCACCGACAGGCCCATCACCGCGCCGCCGAAGAACGCGATTCGCAGCGCCTTCCCCTGCCCTTCGTCCCGGGCCGCCGCCGACGTACGCACGTTGGCGCGCGTCGCCGCCGTCATCCCGAAGAAGCCGGCCAGGATGGAGCTGACCGCCCCGGTCACGTACGCCAGCGCCGTCGGGCCGCCGACCACGAAGTTGAGGAGCACGGCCACGACGATCAGGAAGACGACGAGCACCGTGTACTCGCGGCGCAGGAACGCCATTGCGCCCTCGTGGATGCGGTCGGAGATCTCCCGCATCACGTCGGTGCCGGTCGGCTGCTTCGTGATGTACAGGTACAGGACCAGCGCGCCCACGAGGCCCAACAGGCCCAGCAGGGGCGACCACGCGGCCCACGTCATGAGTTGCGACACGGACGCCTCCGTTGGAGATGAACTCGATGTGTGAGGTTTATCCTGTTACCGGTTGAAGCGATTCATCGCCGCTTCGATCCCTTCCTCCACCCAGACGCGGACCCCGTCCGCCAGCACGGGCAAGAGGGCAAGGATCTGCTCTTCATCGTCTCGGGACGGGGGCGAGAGTACCCAGTCGGCCAGGTCGACCCCGGGCGGCGGCGCGCCCACGCCGATGCGCAGCCGCGCGTACTCCTGTGTGCCGAGGGCCGCCTCGATCGACTTGAGGCCGTTGTGTCCGCCCGCGCTGCCCCGCGCACGGAACCGCAGGCGCCCGGGCTCGAGCGCCACGTCGTCGACGACGACCAGCAGGTCGCGCGTGACGTCGAAACCCGGCAACGTACGGAGCGGTGCGACGGCCGCGCCGCTCCTGTTCATGTACGTCATCGGCTTGACCAGCCGAACGGCGTGGTCGCCCAGGCGCCCGGCCGCGACGACGGCGCGGCCTTCACGTCGGAATGCGCCGAGGCGCCACGCCTCCGCCAGGTGATCGAGGAGCCACCACCCCACGTTGTGGCGGGTGGCCTCGTACTCGGGCCCCGGGTTCCCGAGCCCGCAGATGACCTTCACGAACCTACTCGCCGCGGATGCACGACAGAACGGAACCCGGCGCTACTCCTCGGCTTCGGCCGAACGCTTGCGAACCAGCTCCGGCTCGACCTCGCCGCCCACGCCCTCGCCGGCCTCCGGCCCGGTCTCGAGCGCCGCGACCGTCGGCACGCTGACCGTGCAGATCGTGTCGTCCGGGTCGTCGTGCAGCTCGACGCCCTTCGGGAGCACGACGTCGCGCACGTGGATCGAGTCGCCGATCTTCAGCGCGGTCACGTCCACGTCGATCGCTTCCGGGATCTGGTCCGGCAGGCAGCGAACGGTGATCGTGTGCCGGATATGGTCGAGGATGCCGCCCTCGCGCACGCCCTCCGAGTTGCCGACCAGCCGGATCGGCACCTCCACGCTGATCCGCTCGCCCTCGTGGACCAGATAGAGGTCGACGTGCAGCACCTGCGGCTTGTAGGGGTGAACCTGGACCTCGCGGACGAGGACGCGACCGCCGGGCCGACCGTCGAGCTCGAGCTGGATCAGCGTGCTCTCCACGGCGATCCTCGAGAACAGATGGTCGAGCTCGCGCGCGTCGACGGACACGGCGCGCGGCTCCTCGCCGTGGCCGTACAGCACGGCCGGGACCCGGCCCGCCGCGCGCAGCCGCCGCGCCGCGTTCTTGCCTCGGTCGGTACGGGACTCCGCCTTCAGAACGGCACTGGTCGCCATACTCGCCCTCCCCCTTCCGTCAGTCGAAAAGCTGGCTGATCGACTCGTTCGAGTGAGTGTACCGGATCGCCCGGGCCAGCAGCTCCGCGATCGAAAGAACCGTGAGCTTCGGGAATCTCTTCTCCTCCGGCACGTGGAGCGTGTTCGTGACCACGACTTCCACGAGCGGCGAATCCTGGAGCCGCTCGACCGCCGGCCCGGACAGCACCGGGTGCGTCGCCGCAGCGTAGATCTCCTTCGCGCCCCGCTCGTGGAGCACATCGACCACGCTGCGCAGGGTGCCCGCCGTGTCGATCATGTCGTCCACGATCAGGCACCGCCGTCCCTCGACATCGCCCACCACGCTCAGGACCTCCGCCACGTTCGCCTGGGGACGGCGCTTGTCGATGATCGCGATCGGCGCGTCCAGGCGCCGGGCATAGCCGCGCGCCATCTTCGCGGCGCCGACGTCCGGCGCGACCACGGTGAGATCCTCGAGCCCCTTCTTGCGGAAATAGCCCGTCAGGACCGGGGCCGCGTAGAGATGATCGACCGGCTCGTCGAAGAACCCCTGGATCTGGTGCGTGTGGAAGTCCATCCCCAGGACCCGGTCCGCGCCGGCCGCAGAGATCAGATTCGCCACCAGCTTCGCGCTGATCGCGACCCGCGGCTGATCCTTGCGATCCTGCCGCGCATAGCCGTAGTAGGGCACGACCAGCGTGACCCGCGCCGCGGAAGCCCGCTTGGCAGCGTCGACCAGCAGCAGCGCTTCCATCAGGTTGTCCGCCGGCGGCGGCGTCGGCTGGATGATGAAGACGTCCCGGCCGCGCGCGTTCTGGTTGATCCGAACGAAGATCTCACCGTCGGCGAACCGCTTGATCGTCACATCCCCGAGGGGCAGCCCCATGGATTCGGCGATCTCCTCGGCCAGGGGACGATTGGCCGTTCCGGCCAGGAGCAGCATCGGTCCGTGGAATCCGTGGTCAGGCATTACCGTCATCGGCTACCGGGGTCACTTGTGACGACAGCCGGGAAGTGTACAGAAATCGGCACAGTCGTGTCAACTGCCGGCGACGCTTCCGCGTGGGCGCAACGCGAGGGATACGGCGTGGGCGAGCGCCTCGGGCGTGAACGGCTTGGCAAGGAAAGTGGCGGAGTCGTGCCGCGCGGCGTCGCGGAGCACCTCGTCGTCCGCGTAGCCGGACATGAAGATGACGGCGAGGTCCGGGCAGAGGGCGCGGAACCGCTCCGCGAGCTCGCGACCGTTCATCCCCGGGAGGATGACGTCGGTGAGGAGGAGGTCGAGCTGGCAACCGAGGTTGACGAACCGGCTCAGCGCGTCCGCCCCGCTCGCGGCCTCGTAGACGACGTAGCCCATGCGCTCGAGCGCGCGGCGGGCGAGCGAGCGCACGGCGGCGTCGTCTTCGACGACCAGGATGGTCTGGCCATCGCCGCGGACGGGCTCGGTTTCGATGGAGGCCGGCTCCGGCGCGTCGAGGGGGCTGCCGACGCGCGGCAGGTAGACACGCATATCCGTCCCGCGACCGACCTCGCTGTCGACCACGATGTAGCCGCTGCTCTGCTGGACGATCCCGTAGACGGTGCTGAGGCCGAGACCGGTCCCCTTCCCCGGCGGCTTGGTCGTGAAGAACGGCTCGAAAATGTGCTCGCGCACGTCCGCGGGGATCCCGGTCCCGGTGTCGCGCACGGAGAGCAGGACCCACCCGCCCGGCCAGCCGCCGTTGGCGAACCCGCGGGCCGGCGCATCCTCGACGTTGGCCGTCGAGATGGTGATCCTGCCGCCCCCGGGCATGGCGTCGCGGGCGTTGAGGGCCAGGTTCATGATGACCTGCTGGATCTGGCCGGGGTCGGCGCGGACGTGGCCGAGGACCGGGTCGAGCGCCGTCTCCAGCTCGATGTCCTCGCCGATCAGTCTGCCGAGCATGCGCACGGTTTCGCGGACGATCGCGTTCAGGTCGATGACCCGCGGCCGGTAGACCTGCTTCCTGCCGAAGGCGAGGAGCTGGCGCGTGAGCGACGCCGCGCGCTCTGCGGCATCCCGGATCTCCACCAGGTCGGGGCGGAGCGGGTGGTCCGGGCTCAGGTCCTCGAGGAGCAGGCGGGCGTGACCCTGGACCGCGGTCAGGAGGTTGTTGAAGTCGTGCGCGATCCCGCCGGCCAGCCGGCCGACGGCTTCCATCTTCTGGGCCTGCCTGAGCTGCTCCTCGAGACGCCGCCGTTCGGTGATGTCGCGGAAGAACCACGCCCGGCCGTAGCGTACGCCGCCGGGTCCGTGGATCGGCGCAACGTGCCATTCCAGGGTGCGGCCGTCGACCAGGACGATCTCGCCGCTCCCCGGCTCCGCCGGGCGGGCGGCGAGCTGCGCGACGCGCGCCACGAACGCCTGCGGCTCCGACAGGTGGGCGCGGATGTGCCTGAAGCACTCCTCGGCCCTCGAGCCCACGGGGTCGGCCGACAAGCGCCACAGGGCGGCGAAGCGCCGGTTCGCGGTCCTGACGATCCCCTCGTCGTCCACCACGACGATCCCGTCGATCGAGCCTTCGTGCTGGGCCTCGAGGAGCGACATCTGGAAGCCGAGCTCCTCGCGGGCCCGCTCGCGCTCCGCGATGGCCGCGGCCAGGATCTGCGTCCCCAGCGAGAGGACGACGATGAACGCCTGGAAGTAGATCGAGTCCTCGACGACGCCGAGCTGGGAGAAGGGGCCGTTCCCGTGGATCGTCTGCCAGGTCGAGATCGTGGCGAACACGAGGATCGTCGCGACCGCACCGTGCTGCCCGAAGCGCAGCACGGTCCAGATGACGTAGGGGACCGCCACGAACGCGAGCGCGTACCCGACGTACGCCGGGCGGACGAGGTCGAAGGCGAGGAAGAGGACGACGACCAGCGAGGCGTGGAGCGCGAGGAACTCCGCCCGGGTGGCGCCGATCGTGCGCGGGCGCGGGTCGCGCGCCCAGACCAGGAGCGCGGGCGCGGCGATGACCGCGCCGGCCAGGTCGCCGAGCCACTCGAGGCTCCAGCGCGTGGCGAAGCCGTTCCAGGTGTCTACGCCGCTGACGGCCTGGAGCGTGAGGGCGATCGTCGGACAGAGCGCGGTCGTGATGACCGCGGCCACGATGAGAGCCAGGACGTCCGATACCCGGTCGAACCGGCCGGCCTGGCCGACGAACTTCCGGATCGCGTACGCGCCGGCGAACGCGCTGAGCGTGGACGCCACGGCCACCGCCAGAGCGCCGACGAACGGCGATCCGCGTAGCAGTCCGACCGCCAGCTGCACCACGAAGATCGAGGGGAGGACCTGGTAGCCCCAGAGCAGCACGACCGCGAGGCCGACGCCGGCCGATGCACGGAACGTCGTCGCTCCCTCGGCGTGCTCGAGCGCCACGCCCAGCTCAACGGCGAGGAGGTAGAGCGCCCCAGCGAGGAGAACGCGAACCGGTTGCGACACGCGTGACAAGCTCCTTCGTCGGGCGGCGTGCGCCGGCGACGCCCGGCTCACGGGATCCAATATGCACGGATCACGGCCGTCGCGCGCGGCTCCACCGTGTCCGATGGCCACATCGCCACACGGCAATGCCTCCGGGAGAGCGGCCCTAGTATACGTTGCATCACGCCGGATGGGAACAGGAAAGGGTCCGGTCACCCGCTCGAGCGCGGCGACCGGACCCCCGTCGACGACTCGAATCGGCCCCGTTTCGGGCAACCGATCTCACGACTGCCCGGCCAGGACTCGAACCTGGATCAAGGGATCCAAAGTCCCCTGTGCTGCCGTTACACCACCGGGCATCGGGAACGACTCCAGAACTCGAAAGATAACGGAAACCGGCGCCGGGATCAATCGCCGGCGACGACGAAGGATCGCCGGGCCGGCGACGCCGCTGACCTCGCCCGTCGGGCTTCGCGTCGCCGGAGATCGGTGCGCGCGCCAGCGGGACGGTGCCTCAGCCGGCCGTCGCCGTCCGGATGAGACGAACCCCGCCCGCGCGCGCCTCGAGGGACGCGGCCGCGTCGTCGCGCTGCTTCTCGTCGGCGAAGATCCCGAAGAGGGCGGAACCGCTCCCGGACAGGAGCGCGATCCGCGCGCCGGCCTCGAGGAGGAGGTCCTTGAGCCCGGCGAGCTCGGGGAAGCGGCGGAAGGTCGGGGGCTCGAAGTCGTTCGTGGCGGCGCGCGCCACCGCGTCCCAGGACGCGAGGGCGCCGGGCGGGATGACCGCGGCGCCGGCGCGGGCGCGGGTCTCGGCGCGGTAGGCGGCGAGGTCACGGTAGGCGTCGGGCGTCGGGATCGCGAAGCCGGGCACGACCACGAGCACGGGCGCCCGCGGCAAGGGTGGGAGCGGGAGCAGACGCTCGCCGCGCCCCCAGGCGAGGGCGAGGGGGGAGCGGCAGAGGAAGAAGGCGACGTCGCTCCCGAGCTCCGCGGCGAGGTCGACGAGCGCTGCGTCGTCGAGCGGCCGGCCGTGCATTTCGTTCAGCGCGTCGAGCGTCGCCGCCGCGTCGCTGGAGCCGCCGCCGAGCCCCGCGCCGGCGGGGATCTCCTTGCGCAGCCGGATCGAGACGTGGACCCTTCGCCCCGTCGCTCGCTCGAACGCCCGCGCGGCGCGGACGACCAGGTTGTCCTCGACGGGGCCCAGCTCCGCGCCCTCGACCTGGAGGCGGATCCCGTCGCTGCCCCTGCGGAGCTCGAGGGTGTCGGCCAGCTCGAGGGCGCAGAAGAGGGTCTCGATCTGGTGGTAGCCCGACTCCTCCCTGGCCAGGACGCGCAGGATCAGGTTGACCTTGGCGGGCGCGCGGACGACCGCCGCCTCCCCGCTCCGGTCCGGCGCGGCGCTCACGGCCGCCCCTCCTGCCGGCGGGCGGGTTCCCGACCGCGGACGACCGATGCCGCATCGCCTTCGACTGCGCGCTCGACGACCGCCTCGCTCCTTTCGACTTCGCCCAGGGACAGGCCGAGCTGCCAGGCGTGGACGAGGCCCCAGATGGTGACCGCGAGGAAGCCGCCCATGTGGAACCCGATGGCGAAACCCATCGCCTTCTCGAGGGGCACGCCGTAGATCGTGTGCAACCCGAGGCGCGCGGCGGCCTCCCAGAGCCCGAAGAAGCCGGGCGCGGACGGGAGCGACACGGAGAGCGCGATCAGCGACTGGAGGAAGAGCGCCGCGGCGAACGGGACGTGGATGTCGAAGGCCCGGAAGCCGAGCCAAAAGCCGAGGCCGGGGACGAGCCAGACCCAGACGGACCAGTGGGCGGCGCGGAAGAGGAGGCGCGGATCGCGCAGCGCGCCGATCCCGGCGAGGAACGCCTCGAGGGCGTCGATGAGGGGGCGGCGGAACGACCCCGGGAGCAGCCGGCCGGCCATGGCCTCGGCCGCGGCCACGGCGCGCCCCGGCCACAGGACGAGCGCGGCGAGGACGACGAGGAGGCCGCCCATGATTGCCATCACGACCCTGGCCGCGCCCGCCGGGTCGTCGACGCCTAAGGCGTCCAGCGCCGGGAAGCCGGGGAGCGCCATGGCCATGAAGAGGAACGTGACGACGACGATGCCGTCGAGGATTCGCTCGAGGACCAGGGTACCGAGGGACGCGACGAGCGGCACGGGCTCCATGCGCGAGAGCGCGTAGGCCCGCGCGAACTCGCCGATTCGCGCCGGGAGCACGTTGTTGGCCATGAAGCCGATCATGGTGGCACGGAACCGGGAGCGGAACGCCGTCTCGGCGCGAACCGGCTGGAGGAGCGCCTTCCAGCGCCAGGCCCGGATCGCCATCGGCGCGGTCGTGGCGGCGACGGCGAGGAGGAAGAGCCACGGGTCGGCGCGGCCGATCTCGCCGAGCACCTCCCGGGCGTCGACATCGCGGAGCGTGTAGACCAGGAGCCCGACCCCGAGCGCGATCCCGACGGCCGCCTTCCACTCGAGGCGAGCGCGGCGCGTGCCGCGAGTCACAGGCTCCCCTGGCGGATCAGGTCGTACAGCTCGGCGAGCGCATCCAGCGCCTCTTCGTTCCCGGCGAGCGCCCGCTCGAGGATCGGGCGGAGCTGCTCCGCGCGTTCCACCAGCGCGGCGCCGCGGTAGACGAGGGTCGCGATGGGCACGACCTCGCGCTCGGTCTCGCCCCCGGCCCCGTCCGCGGCGGCAGCGCCGGAAGCGCCTCCGAGCGGCGCAGCCGCGCCGGGCGCGCCGTCCTGTGAGACGCCAACGCCGTGCGCCTCGGGCGGCGCGGCGGTGCCCGGCTCCGCCCCCGTCGCCGCCTCCTCGCCCCGCGCGACGGACACCGAAACCGGCTGATCCGTCTCGACCGTTTCCCGCAGGCTCGGGAGCAGGTCGAGGACCTCGGACGCCGTGATCCCGCCCACGCGCGCGAGCGCGGTCTCCGCCAGGCGAGCGGTCCGCCCGAAGCCGAGCCCGAGGGCGGTGTCGCGCAGCGCGGTGATCGCGGCCTGGAGCTCCCGTCGCAGGACGGTCTGGCGATCCCCCGTCGCCCGGTCGAGATCGCCGGCCATGCGCTCGATGCGGGTGAGAAGCACGCCGGCCTCGTGACGGAAGAAGTCGCCGACGTTCTTGGGCGGCTCGACGCCGGCTTGCGCCGGCGGCCGCGGGGGTTCCTGGAGCACGCCGTACCGGTCGAGGAGACCGTCACGGATGCGGCGCAGCGCCTCGAGCGACGGCGTCGCGGTGGGCGGCGTCCCCGCGACCAGCCCCTCGACCGACTCGGCCAGCACGCGGCGGGCGGTCCGGAAGAGCTCGAGCCAGTCCCCTTCGACGGGAGCGTCCTGGCGCGCGATGAGGCGACAGATCCTGTCGATGGCCTGGAGCGCCTCGGCCACGGGCGGCAGCTCGTCGATGCGGGCCGCGCCCAGGAGCGCGCGCTGGCGCCGCAGGATCGCCTTGAGCGGCTCGCGGTTGCGGGGCTCGCGCTCCAGGATCGGGAGGCAGCGGTCCATCTCCGCGCCGATCCCCGCCACCTCGCGCGCCGCGAAATCCTGGAACTCCTCGGCCACGGCGCGGGCCGCTGCCGGCGACGGCTCGGCCGCCGTTTCGGCGGGCGCCGGCCGCCACCGGTCGAGCTTGCGCGCCGCCCGGGCCGCGCGCTCGGCCCGTTCCGTCCCGGCCTCGGCCTCCACGAGCGCACGCAGCTCGGCGACCGTCTCCCGGGCGCGGGCGGCCAGCTCCTCGTCCCAGGCGACGGCGTTGCTCACCACGGCGCGCGCGACCGCCTCGAACGCCCGGGCAAGGGCCGCGATGTCGTCCTCGCGGGCCATCTGCGCGCTCCCGCGGAGCAACCGCGTCACGCGCAGCAGCTCGGGTGCGTCGACCCCGTCCGTCGCCGCCCCGTCGAGCAGTGCCTCGAGGCGGCGGAGGCAATCCTCGGCTTCGGTCCGGAAGAACTCCTGAACGGTCGTCATGACCTCACGGCTCCACCAGGTTCGCCGCCAGGCGTGCGTGGCGGATGATCTCCTTCATCTCCCGGACCGCGCGCTCCATCCCCACGAACACCGCACGGCTCACCACGCTGTGTCCGATGTTCAGCTCTTCGATCTCGGGGATCTGCGCGACCGGCACGACGTTCTCGTAGGTGAGGCCGTGCCCGGCGTGGACGTCGAGGCCGAGAGAACGGGCGCGGGCCGCCGCGCTCCGCAGCCGCTGGAGCGCCGCCTCGGCTTCGGCCGCGCTCCGCTTGTACGCTTCTGCGTAATCTCCGGTGTGCAGCTCGACGGCGTCCGCGCCCAGCTCCGCGGCGTAACGCAGCGCCTCGGGGTCCGGGTCGACGAAGAGCGATGTCCGGATCCCGACCGCCCGGAAGCGCTCGAGCGTGGCCGCGACCTTGCGACGCTGCGCCTCGCCGCCGAGGGCGAGCCCGCCCTCCGTCGTCACCTCCTCACGCCGCTCCGGGACGAGCGTGGCCGCCTTCAACGGCAGCGTGACCGCGAAGTCCACGATCTCGTTGTCGACGGCCAGCTCGAGGTTCACGCCGGTCCTGGCCGTCTCGACCAGGAGCCGCACGTCCCGGTCCTGGATGTGACGCCGATCCTCGCGCAGATGAACGGTGATCCCGTCCGCGCCGCCGAGCTCCGCCAGGACCGCGGCCCGCACCGGGTCCGGCTCGTCCGTCCGCCGCGCCTGGCGAATCGTTGCCACGTGATCGATGTTGATGTGGAGTCGCATTACTCGAAGGATAGGAGTGCTTCCAGCTCCGCCGCCCTCCGGGCGTCCAGCCCCGCCGCCTTCGCCAGCTCGAGCGCCTCGAGACCGAGCGCGGAATATAGCGTTCTCTCCCTTGGTGACAACCGCGCGAGGTGACGCCGCACGGTGTCCACGTCGCCTCGCGCGATCGGGCCCGTCAGCGCGGCCGAGATCCCGAGATGCTCGAGGTTGTCCAGCGTGCCACGCACCAGCGGGAGGATCGCGGGCAGGGCCTCCGAGTCCGGGATCCCCGCCTGCTTGAGGAGCCGGGCAGCCACGGCCACGAGCGCCACGAAGTAGTTGGACGCGAAGACCGCGGCGGCGTGGTACAGCGGCCGGAGCGACGGCGGCACCACCAGCGGCGTGCCCCGCAACGCCCGGATCAGTCGCCGCGCCGCCGCGAGCGCCTCCGGCTCCCCCGCGATGGCGAACGCCGCGCCGACAAGCCGGTCCGCGCCCGACCACGGGTCCGCCACCGTCTGCAACGGGTGCAGCGAGCCGACCGCGTACCCGGCCGCGTGCAGCGGTGCGAGCACCTCGGTCGTGAGCGCGCCGGCGAGATGGAACGCCACGCACCCCGGCGGCGCGGGCCCCGCGCTCGCCACTCCCCGCGCGACCTCCTCCAGCCGATCGTCCGGCACGGCCAGGATCAGGATCGTGGTCCCGGTCGGGAGCGGCTGCGGGCCCATCCGGTACTCGATGTCGCTGCCGGGCCGGTTGAAGAGCGGATGCGGCGGCGGCTCCTCCTCCCTCCCCCAGAAGGTCAGCCGCCGGACCTCGCCGCACGCCGCGAGCGCCGAGCCGAGCGCGAGCCCCATGCGACCCGGCCCGACAATGACGACCTCGTCGCTCATGCGATGCTCGTCACGCCCACGCCGACTCGTCGCATCAGCCGCCCCAGCGCGGGACGGGGAAGCCTCGCGACGAGGTTGATGACCGCGCCTTCGTCCTTCCTCACGAGGACCTCGCCCTCCCGGTACACCACCGCGAGCGCCTCGCCGTCCTGGACGGGGATCGTGAGATGCACCTCCGGCCGCTGCTCGAGCAGCATATCGCGAACCTTCTCCCGCAGGGCGTCCAGCCCGCCCGCCTCCACCGCGGAGGCGAAGACGAACGGCTCGCCGAGCTCCAGGCCGAGCCGCTCCCGGAACGCCTCCTCCTCCGCGTGCGTCAACTGGTCGATCTTGTTGAAGACCACGAGTATCGGACGGTCCGCGACGCCCAGGTCGGCCAGGACGTCTTCGACGACCTCCTTGTGCTCCGGCCAGCTCGGGTGCGAGGCGTCGATCACGTGGAGCAGTAGATCCGCCTCACGCGTCTCCTCGAGCGTGGCCCTGAACGATGCCACCAGGTGGTGCGGCAGCTTGCGGATGAAACCGACCGTGTCCGTGAAGAGCGCACGGGTGCCCGGCCCGAGGTCGACCTGCCGCGTCGCCGGGTCCAGCGTGGCGAACAGCCGGTCCTCGACGAAGAGGTCGCTGTTCGAAAGCGCGCGCAGGATCGACGACTTCCCCGCGTTCGTGTACCCGACCAGCGCCACCCGGAACTCGCCCTTGCGCCCCTTGCGCTGCGTCGCGCGGCGCTGCGCCACCACCTCGAGCTTGGCGCGCAGATCGCGAATGCGGCGGTTGATCAGCCGGCGGTCGGTCTCGAGCTGCGTCTCACCGGGGCCGCGCGTCCCGATCCCGCCTCCCGTGCGCTCCAGGTGCGTCCACATCCGCCTCAGCCGCGGGAGCATGTACTGGAGCTGCGCCAGCTCGACCTGCATCTGCGCCTCGGCGGTCCGCGCCCGCGTCGCGAAGATGTCCAGGATCAGCTCCGCCCGGTCCACGATCCGGACCTTGAGCGCGTCCTCGAGGTTCTTCCCCTGCGCGGGCGAGAGCTCCTCGTCGAAGATGACGAGGGAGGCGCCGGTCGCCTCGACCAGCTCCTTCAGCTCCGCGACCTTCCCTTCACCGATGTAGTACTTGGGATGCGGCGAGTCGAGCCGCTGGACCAGCGTGCCGACGACGACCGCGCCGGCGGTGTCCGCCAGCCTGGACAGCTCGTGGAGGTGTTCTTCCGCCGCACGGGGCGACTCCCACTTCATCGGGGCCGAAACCAGGACCGCCCGCTCGCGCGGCGTCTCCGTCGAGATCGGTTCGCTTATGTGACGACTCCTTTCGTCGAAGTGAACGCCTGTGAATGTACCCTCCGGCGACGACTCAGTTCTCGCCGATCACCGTGACCTTCCCGGAATGGTCGTACGGGATGTCCGTGGATATCGGCTCCCTCAGGTAGATCGTTCCCCGCACCCTGTAGTCGACCGTCCCGGTGCCGATGATGCTCCGGATCGCGCCGCCGAGCCCGCGATAGGTGAACTCGACCGGGATCTCGACCTCCGTGCTGTCGTTCGCACCGACGCGGAGGCGCTCCTCGAAGGAGCCCGTCGTCACGTCCACCCAGCGCCGGCCCTCAGCGGTCTGCTCCGCCAGATTCACATCGTAGGTGAGCCCGTCCGCCTCCAGTGCGAAGTCGTTCGGGTTCACCACGCTGAGCCGCACGTACAGGAGCCCGCCCTCGAGACCGATCGCTCCGAGGCGCACGCCGGCGACCCGCACCTTCGGTTCTTCGATCCGCGGCATGCACGCCGCGGCCACGCCTGCCAACACGAACGCGAAAAGCGTCGCTCTAGCCCACTTCCTCATTGGTACTCCTGCTGCCTTCGGCGCCGCGCTCCTCGTCGCGGCCCTCCTTCGCCTCCGCCTCCCGTCGCCGTTCGGCCCACCACGCAAGCCGCTCGCCGATCCGCTTCTCGAAGCCGAACTCGCTCGGCGTGTAGAACGTCGTGCCCCGGAGCCGCTCGGGGAGATACTCCTGAGGCACGTAGTGGTCCTCGGAGTCGAAGGCGTACCGGTAGCCCCGGCCGTAGCCGAGCTCTTTCATCAGTTTCGTCGGCGCGTTCCGAATGTGGAGCGGCACCGGCTCGGCGGGGGTCTCGCGCGCCGCCGCCATCGCCCTGCCCATCGCGATGTACAGCCGGTTGGACTTGGGCGCCGTCGCTAGGAAGACTGCGGCCTCGGCGAGGGCGAGGTCGCCCTCCGGGGAGCCGAGGAAGTGGTACGCGTCCCGCGCGGCGATGGCGACCTGCAGCGCCTGGGGATCCGCGAGCCCGATGTCCTCGACCGCGATGCGCACGAGCCGCCGTGCGATGTACAGCGGGTCCTCGCCCCCGTCCAGCATGCGCGCGAGCCAGTAGAGGGCGCCCTGCGGATCGCTGCCCCGCACCGCCTTGTGCAGCGCGGAGATCAGGTTGTAGTGCTCTTCCCCGCCCTTGTCGTAGCGGGCGAAGCGGCGCTGCAGCGCCTCCCGCGCCGTCTCCAGGGAGATGCGGCCCTCGACGGCGAGGGTGGCCGCGGTCTCGAGAGCGTTCAACGCACGGCGCGCATCGCCGTCCGCCTCGCGGGCGATGAGGGCGAGCGCATCATCGTCGACCTGGAGGCCGCGCCCGCCGAGGCCACGCTCGGCATCGGCCAGCGCGCGGCGTAGGATCGTCTGGAGGTGCTCTTCCTTCAGCGGCTCGAGGACGAAGACGCGGGCCCGGCTCAGCAACGCGCCGTTCACCTCGAAGCTGGGGTTCTCGGTCGTCGCGCCGATCAACGAGATCGTGCCCGCCTCGACGTGGGGCAGGAACGCGTCCTGTTGCGCCTTGTTGAAGCGATGGATCTCGTCGCAGAAGAGGATCGTGCGCTGGCCGCCGGCGCGGCGCCGGGCCTCCGCCTCGCGCAGGATCTCGCGCACGCGCGGGACCCCGTCCGTCACCGCGCTGAAGGGGACGAACACGGCGCTCGTCCGCTCGGCGATGATCCGTGCCAGCGTGGTCTTCCCGGTCCCCGGCGGACCCCAGAGGATGAGGCTTCCGACCTCGTCGCGCTCGATCAGCTCGCGGAGCGCGCGGCCGGGTCCGAGGATGTGCTCCTGGCCGACGAACTCGTCGAGCGTACGCGGGCGCATGCGCGCGGCCAGGGGCGCGTCGGGGTCGAACCCGTCGCCCGTGGTGACCGGCGCCTGCGTCGCTCCTTCGAAGAGCTCCAGTTCGTCCATTCCGTTCTCACGCCGGGCCAGTAATGGCTCGCCCCTCAGAAGTCAGTGCTCGCCGAGCAGGACCCGGATCAGGTAATAGGATGCCGCGCCGAGAAGGACGCCGCCCGGCGCCATGAGCCCCGGCCGGTTCTGCGTCTCGGGGATCAGGTTCGACGCGGCCACGTAGATCGTCACCCCCGCCGCGAGGGCCAATCCGTACTCGCCGAGGAGGCCGATCGCCGGCGTGATCGCCGCGCCGAGCACCGTCGCCATTCCGATGGCGACCAGCGCCGCGACCGTCTGCCGCACGGCGTTCCCGCTGGCGAGCATCACGCTCGCGAGGGTGACGCCCGTCGGCACCTTGTGCAGCGCGACGGCCAGGAAGATCAACACGCCCAGTTGCTTCGCCGCCATGAACCCGCCCGCGATGGCGACGCCGTCGAAGAAGGAGTGTGGGAGCAGGCCGATCAGCGCCCAGACGCCGACGCCGCGCGAGACCATCGCATCGAAGTGCGTCTCCTCGCCGAAATGGAAGTGCGGCGTCATCACGTGCTGGGTCAGGTGCACGACCAGGTAGCCGATGACCACGGCGGTCGGGCCGCCGCTCACGGCCAGGGCGCCGGGAAGCATCTCGAGGATTGCCACGGCGAGCATGAACCCCGCGCCGAAGGCGATCATTCCATCGAGCGCGCCCAGCCCGCGCCGCGCCCTGGCGATCACCAGCGCGCCGCCCAGGAGGTTCGCCGCGCCGGCCAGGGCGGCGAACACCACCGCTATCATCACTCCCCCACCTCCCGTCGCACCCACTCCAGGAGCGACTCCCTCGTGTTCAGTGTCGGGTCTTCGATCACGGCGTCGACGAGCGCCCGGAGGATCTCGCCGAACCGGGGCCCGGGCTCGAGCCCGAGCGCTTTGAGGTCCCGCCCGTCGATGGCGAGGCCGGACGTGTCCAGGACCGGATGCTCGAGCAGGATCCGGTGCATCTTCCGCCACCGGGCGACCAGGTCGGCCGACCCCGCGCCGCCCCCGCCCGCGCGGCAGAGCGCGAAACGGAGGCGGAACAGATCATACACCAAATCCACGCCGATGTCGCGCAGCCAGCGTCTCACGCCCGCCGGCGGCGCGTCCGGCGGGAAGAAGTCGGACTGGTGGGCGACGAGCCGCCGCACCCGCGCCGTGTCCGCGTTGGACGACCGGAGGCGCCGCATGATGTCCTCGGCGATGCGCGCACCCTGGGCCTCGTGCCCGGTGTAGCGCCACCCGCCCCGCAGGTCGCGCGTCCGCGCCGCCGGCATCCCAACGGCGTGCAGCAGCGCCGCCATCCGCAGGAGCGGGCGGGTGGTCGGGAGCGCGTCGACGGCCAGGAGGCTGCGCGTCCAGGCGTCTAGGGGTGGGCCGTCGAGCGCACCGTGCACCGGCGCACTCGCCGTCCTCCGAACATCCGACGGCATGCCTGCCGCTCGCCCGCCTTCACCCGCGCCTTGCGCGTCCAGCCCGCTCCCCACGCCCACCGTCCGGTCCAGCTCAGGGATCAGGACGGCGAGCGCGCCGGACGCCGCGTACAGCGAGAGCGCCCGCGACGCACGCGGGGTCTTGGTGAAGATCTTCCAGAGCTCTTCGCGGATCCGCTCGGCGGACAGGCGGGGCAGATTCGGCGTGGCGGCGACGAGGGCGCTCCACGTGGCCGGGTCGATGGCCAGCTCGAAGTGCCCGGCGAAGCGCAGCGCGCGCAGGACCCGGAGATAGTCCTCGGCGAAGCGCTCCGCGGGCTCGCCGACCGTGCGCAGCCGCCCCGCCTGGAGGTCCTGGAGCCCGAGGTACGGGTCGCGCAGCTCACCCGTGAGCGGGTGCCACGCCAGCGCGTTGCAGGTGAAGTCGCGCCGCGAGAGGTCCTCCTCGATCGTGTCCGCGAACTCGACCGTGGCGTGGCGGCCGAAGGTCTCGACATCACGGCGGAAGGTCGTCACCTCGTAGAGGGCGCCGCCGATCAGCACACCGACGGTGCCGTGCTTGATCCCGATGGGAACGGTGCGGCGGAAGAGGCGCCGCACCTCCCACGGGCGGGCTCGCGTCGCCAGGTCCCAGTCGCCGGCCGGAAGGCCGAGGATCGCGTCCCGGACCGCGCCGCCGACCGCCCACGTCTCGTACCCCGCGTCTTCCAGCCGGCGGGCGATCTCACGTACGGCACGAGGTGGGTTCAGGTCCATCTGGTCCCCGTCTGGATCACGCGCTCACCCGCGTCTGGCCGAGCCGCGCCCGGCATGTCGGCCGGCGCGTTGCCCGGCACATCGCCCGGCGTCACCGCGCCGTGCCGTGCCCGGCCAGGCGACTCTCGACGATGTCGCAGATCGCGTGGCCGATGGCCAGGTGCAGCTCCTGGGCATGGGCGCCGTTGGCCGTGGGGACGATGATGGCGACGTCGACCATGTCTCGCAGCGGCCCGCCGTCCCCCGCCAGGAGCGCCACGGTGCGCGCATCCACGTCCCGCGCCGCGCGCGCCGCCTCGAGGAGGTTCGGCGACCGGCCCGACGTCGAGTGGAGAAACACGATGTCGCCCGCCCGGGCCAGGGCGCGGATCTGGCGCGCGAAGACGTGCTCGAAGCCGAGGTCGTTCGATGCGGCGGTGAGGAGCGAGGTGTCGGTCGTGAGCGCGATCGCGGGGAGCGCGCGCCGGTTTCGGCGGAACCGGACCACGTACTCCGTCGCCAAGTGCTGGGCATCCGCGGCCGAGCCGCCGTTGCCGCAGAAGAAGAGCTTGCCGCCGGCGTCGAAGGTGCGGATCACCATCTCCGCCACCTCGGCGATGCGACCGGACAGCTCACGCGCCGAGCGCGAGGCGGTCTCCGCCAGCTCCTCGAGGTGTCGTTCGACCTCGCTGACCAACGGACTCTTCATGACGTTCCGGGGAGCAGGTCCGCGAGCCGGCCGGGCCCGAACGCCCGGGCGGTCGATTCCAGGGCGTCCGGCCCGATCTCGGCCGCCGCCTCGAACGCGTAGGTCAGGAGCGCGTCCGCGGCCAGGAGGTCGAGGGCTGCCGCGCGGTCGTTGGGCGCGGCGAGGACGACGCGGAGCCGGTCGAGGGCGGCCGTGCCGAGCGCCGCGGGGATCGGAGGCACCGCATCCCCAGCATCTCCCAAACCGACTGCCCCCGCGGCGCCCGCAACACCCACCGGGACCGAGTCGGCGACCACGCCGAGCGCCTCGGCCATCCGCTCGAGGAGCGCCTGCGGCGGCGCGGGCCGCCGCTGCTCGAGCCAACGGAGGACGGGTTCGCTCACGATCACCCCTTGCCGAGGAGGTCTCGCACGATCGCGCTGGTGCGGCCGAGGGCCTCGGCGACCTTCGCCGGGTCGCCCACGCCGCCCTGCGCCATGTGCGGCCGCCCGCCGCCGGAGCCGCCGGTCGCCTGCGCGACCTCGCGGACCAGCCGGTCGGCGCGGACGCCCTTCGCGATGAGGTCGTCGGTCACCACGGCGAAGAGCGCGGTCTTCTCGGGGAAGCGGGCGGCCAGCACCGCGGCGCCGCTCCCCATCCGCTCGCGCAGCCGGTCGCCGAGCAGGCGCAGCTCGTCGGCCGACGCCACCTCGACCTCCGTCGCGACGACGCGCGCCCCGTCGACCGACTCGGCCGCCTCCACGAGCTGGCCGACCACGTCCGCCGCGCCCGCGGCACGAGCCCGTTCGAGCTGGCGCTCCAGCTCCCGGTTCTCCTCGAGGAGCTGCTCGATCCGCCGCAGCAGGTTGTCCGGCGAGGTCTTGAGGAGCGACGCGGCCTCGCGCAGCGTCGCCTCTTGCTCGACCGCGCGCCGGTACGCCGCGGAGCCCGTGACCGCCTCGATGCGCCGCACGCCCGAGGCGACGCCGCTCTCGCTCACGATCCGGAACAGCCCGATCTCGCCCGTGTGCCGCACGTGCGTGCCACCGCACAGCTCCATGCTCACGCCGGGCACGTCGATGACACGCACGACGTCGCCGTACTTCTCTCCGAAGAGCGCCATCGCGCCCTTCGCCACGGCCTCGGGATACCCCATGTAGTCCATGCAGACGTCGATGTCGGCGAGGATGGCACGGTTGACCTCGTCCTCGACCTGGCGGATCTCCTCCGGCGTCATCGGCCGCGGGTGCGAGAAATCGAAGCGCAGGCGGTCGGGCGCCACGAGCGAGCCCCGCTGGAGCACGTGGGTACCGAGCACCTTGCGCAACGCCGCGTGGAGCAAGTGCGTCGCCGTGTGGTTGCGCTCCGTGTCGTGGCGCGTCGGCTGCTCGACCGTGGCCCGCACTCGGAGCGGCTGACGGCCGCCGGGGAACTCGCCATCGACGTCGCCCAGGACCGCGACTCGCCCGGCGACGCGGCGCACCTCGTCGACCACGAGGCGCCAGCCGTCGCCTTCGACCGTGCCGCGGTCGCTGACCTGCCCGCCGGCCTCGGCGTAGAAGGGGTTCTCCCGGAGCTGGAGCGCGAGCCGGCCGTTCAGCCGGCGATACGCCAGGATATCAGTTTCGAGCGACGTACGCAGGTAGCCGACGAACTCTTGTTCCGCCTCCGGCTGCAGCTCCTCCCACCCGGCGCTCAGCTCGTCGGTCGCGATCTCGACGCCCGCGGCGCGACGGTCCGCGCGCGACCGCTCGCGCTGCTCCTCGAGCGCGCGCTCGAACCCCTCGACGTCCACCGCGTACCCGCGCTCGCGGGCGATCAGATCCGTCAGGTCCAGGGGGAAGCCGAAGGTGTCGTAGAGGCGGAACGCGTCGGCGCCCGGGATCGTCGGGCGCGGCTTGGCGCCCGCGTCGATCGCGGCGCGCTCCTGCGGCGAGAGTTCGGGCGCGACCTCCTCGATCCGCTCCATCCCGGTGTCGATCGTCTCGAAGAAGCGCTCCTCCTCCGTCCGCGTGGCGCGCAGCAGGTGCTCACGGCGCTCGATCAGCTCCGGGTACGCCTCGCCCATCAAATCAACGACGGCGTCGACGACGTCGACGAGGGTCGGCTCGCGGCGGCCCAGGAGCCAGGCGTGACGCACCGCCCGGCGCATGATCCGGCGCAGCACGTAGCCGCGCCCCTCGTTGGTCGGGAAGATCCCGTCCGCCATGAGGAACGCCGTCGCCCGCGCGTGGTCCGCGAGGACCCGGTACGAAACGCCCGCCGGAGACGCCGCCTCGTATGGCACGCCCACGACCTCGACCGCCCGCTCGATCAACGGCCGGAACAGGTCCGTCTCGTAATTCGAGTCGACGCCCTGGAGCAACGCCGCGATGCGCTCGAGGCCCATCCCGGTGTCGATCGAGGGCGCCGGGAGCGGCGTCAGCTCGCCGTCCGCGCCCCGATCGTACTGCATGAAGACCAGGTTCCAGAACTCGAGGATCTGGCTCCGGTCCGTGAGGGCGATGAACTCTTCCAACGTGAGCGGCTTCCCGAGCTCCGAGGCCGGACGCCGGTCGTAGTGCAGCTCCGAGCACGGGCCGCAGGGCCCCGTCTCGCCCATCTGCCAGAAGTTGTCCTTGTCGCCCAGGCGGAAGATCCGCGAGGCCGGAAGCCCGGCCACTTCCTGCCAGAGCTCGAACGCCTCGTCG
>Ga0207873_1000594_pt1 | contig 38819 bp, 37 predicted proteins | sample BGWIniCompost_FD_187373 | JGI IMG/M metagenome (GOLD analysis project Ga0207873, IMG submission 187373) | Cellulose adapted compost microbial communities from Newby Island Compost Facility, Milpitas, CA, USA - BGW Initial Compost (SPAdes)... ... | reverse complement strand
CAATTACCTGTCTTGTATTATTGTGGCTAGGCCTGCGAGGCGCTCACGACCCGAAATCGATTTGATATTTTTCTTTTAATAGTCTTTATAAGTTATTGGTTTACATAAACAAAACAGTCGAAGCCAAGGCTTTCTGATCACGCTTCGCGCTTCAACTCCGATTCGTGCTCGATCTCTATGATGCGAGCCTCGCACGCCACATTGGTCAGCTCTCGCAGTACACGAACCTGTCCCGCGAGAACCTCCAGGTCTTCCACCGTAATGTCGTATTCCTTTTTCTAGCGCGCGCCAACGTAGGCCTCGCGCAGCAGCTCGAAGCGCCGGCGGTCCTCGTCGGTTTCCAGCGGGAAAAGCTCACTGAAGCGAGCGTCCAGCGCGGCGCACTGGCGCAGGCGTTCGGCGATGTCGTGGCCCTTGGGCTTGTAGCTGGTAAGGACGAGCAAGGCCGTGGTGGTCAGGTGCTCGACGGCCTGGTGAAGCTGAAAGGCAGAGTTCTTGAGGAAACCTTTCTCCAGAGCGAGCGCGGACATTTCGAGGAATTCTTCGCCTTTCGGGAACCAGCTCTGGAAGTCCGCGGTGACTTCCTCCAGGCGCTCCTCGCGGCCGAGTTCGCGTGGCTGGCTTAACCTGATGCGTCCGGAATCGAACAGCACGACGCCTTCCTTCAACACGTCCACGTGGAAATACCGGCCACGTTCCAGCGCGGCGTTGAAGTGCTTCGAGGTGTCGGCAATCAGCGAGACCGGCGCCGGCACGATCTCCTGCAGGCGGCGCCGCAACTGTTCATTGCGTGTGAACCGATCAATGTGCTTCGCCAGACGTGTCAGCACGTAAATGTCGTAGTCGCTCTGGTAATCGAAAAGATTCCTGCCTTCGACCTGGCAGTCATCGACCCAGTCACCTCGGGCATGCGATCCGAACAGGATGATCATGTCGGGCTCGCCGGCGGCGAGAATGAGGGTGACGATGCGGTCGAGCTCCGCGCGCTTTCCTGGAGGCAGATGATCAAGCGAAGTTTTCATGAATCCATTCCTGGTGGCGACGGCAATCCGTGTCCGGGAGAAGAATTATAGTCGGGAAACGCGCCTGCCCTTCCCTGCTCATTCCCTGATTTCAGCGCTCAGAAAAGAACGCAACAGCATGCTGTTGCGATGCTGCAAGGCGTGGCCCTGAGGGATCCAACCTTGGATATCTCTACCTCTATGTGGGTTTCCTGTTTCCGCCATTTTTTCGCCACGTCCGCGTTGCTAACGCCCACCGTGTCACCACTTAGATCAAATCAATACGACCGCTTGTGGGTGGGCAACAACATGAACAGGCAAATGAAGCAGCTGACGTGGTTGACGCTGTTCGCGCTCCTGATGGGCTTTCCATATCTTGCCCACGCCGCCGAGGCGCCCGGTGCGCTGACTATCGTGGTCAGGGACCAGATCACCGCCCGGCCACTCTCGACCGTGCAGATAACGATCACCGAACGGGAAACCGGCTCCACGCAATCCGCGGAAACCGACGCGCAAGGCCGCGTCGTCGTGGAACAGCTCGATCCCGGTCTTTACTCGCTGGCCGTCGCCAAGGACGGCTTCGCCTCGTCGTTTGCGCGAAGCGTACGCGTGGTTACGCGCAAGAACACCCGGGTCGAATTCGAACTCAGGGAGCGGGCAGTTGCACTTGAGGAAGTGGAGGTTCAAGGACAGCAAGCTGATGCAAATGCAGCAGCGGAGAACACTACCTATCTCGACAGGGAAGCGTTGCGAAGTGCCGTCGGCGGTGGCGCGGATCCGCTGCTGTCGCTGGACGGGTTACCTGGCCTGGCGTCCACCGGCGAGTTCGCGAACTTCAGCGTGCGCGGCCGCGGCCCAAGGGATAACTTGTTGTACGTTGATGATTTCCCCTTTGACAAGGCAGTGCACTTCGATGCGTCACTCGGCGAACAGGAAGATGTCGGTGGTGGCGGCCGGTTCTCGATCTTCGCGCCGAACGTCATCAGTGGTGCGGAATTTTCACCGGGCGGGTGGAGCGCGGCTTATGGCGGCCGGGCGGCGTCGCTGCTCAAACTGGAAGTCGCCGGCGGCAACCCAAGCCCTTCAGCGAGTTTTCGCTACGACCTTGCGGGCTATGAAGTGGGTTACGACGGCCCCGCCGGTATCACTGAAGACTCCACCCTGCTCGTCAATGCCCGGCGCCTGGATTTTGGCAAACTGTTCGAAACCATCGAGGAACTGGACATCGGTGACCCTGTCCTTAGAGACATCATCGTGAAGTCGGTAATGCCGATCAACGAGAACCACACCTTCGAAGTTCTGCTGATCGATACGCATGAAGACTATACGCGCGACGTGACGCATGTTTTCGAGTCGCCGAATTTCGAGGATGTTTCACTTCAGGAAACCGAGCAGGACAGCGATCTGTACGGCTTCACCTTGCGCTCACTGATCGGCGAGCAAGCTGTCTTGACCAACAGGATTTACTACCGCACAAGTGACAAGATCAGCTCGGAGGGCGAAGCATTTCCCGATCTCGCACCGGAAGGATCGCCTGCGTCCGGTTTCCCGCTACGGGAAGACATTCTTACCATCAGTGAAGACGAGACGGAGATCGGCTGGCGTAGCGATTTCGAGACAGCGAATCGATGGGGCCTGTTCAGTGCCGGTATTCGATTGACGGAAATCGAACTGGACTACGACACCGTGCTGGATGGCGACTGGATCCGGTTTGTCTACGACGAAGACGATTTCAGACCCGACCCGGATCAGCGTTACATCGTGCTGACGCCCGAGAACATCAACTCTTCACTGAACCGGAAGGAAACGAACTATGCAGGTTACGTGGAGCAGGTTTTCGAGCGCGGTGACTGGGATTTCCGCACGGGCCTGCGCCTGGAACGCGACGGTTTTGCGGACGAAAGCTTCGCGTCACCCAGGTTCGGCGTGAATTGGCGGCCGAACAATTCGGTGAGGTATTTCGCGACCGCCGGGCTCTTTCATCAGTCGCCACGCTTCCTGGAACTTGCCGCCAACGAAGCGAACAACCTCGAGACCGAGAAGATCACGCACGGCAGCATCGGCTTCGAGTATTTCCCGAACAATCGCTGGTCGTTCCTGACCGAAGCCTATTATCAGGACCTCGACGACCTGGTGGTCGACCTTGATCGCGCCAGCGGAACCTTTGCGAACATTGGTAACGGCACCTCCTACGGCGTGGATTTCGTGGTCAACGGCACGATTCGCGAAGGTCTTTACACGACCGCGACCTACTCCTACAACGACGCCGTCATCGACCGGCAGGACGGTCGCGGTGACGTCGCCGCCGACTTCAGCCGCAAGCATGTCGCCACCCTCGGCCTGACCTGGGAAATCAACGATCGCTGGAAGGTCGCCGGGCGCTACAAGTATCTTTCCGGCCGGCCGGACGACGAGTTCATCATTCACTCGGACGTCCTGGGCGACGGAGAACCTCTGCGCTACTCGAAAGAGATCACCGAGCGCAATGTCGGTCGCAAAAGCAGTTACAGCCTGTTGAACCTTCGTGTCGACTATCGACGCGCCTTCGGCCCCATCGACCTGACGGCCTTTCTCGATGTGATCAACGTAACGGCGGCCTCATCGAGCGACGACACGGAGTTCGACTACCGCCGAGGCATTGAAGTGGAGGACGACAACGAGCCCGAGCCGCTTATCGGGTTGCGACTGGATTACGCCTGGTAAGGGAAAAACGACGGCGGGCGCCTCCTCGGGCGCCCGCTTATCCACGAGAGCCGTCAGGTGGTCTGTTCTTCTTCGATGGCGGTTTCGCCCCTGGCTGCCGCGCTTTCTTCCAGCTCCGTCTGCAATGACCCGCCGAAGCCCTGCGGCTTGAGCACCATCACATCGCATTTGACGACGCCGAGGATGTCTTCGGCGGTGGCGCCCATGAAGATGCGCCTGAGACCGCGCCGGGCGACGCTGCCGAGGACCACGAGGCCCGCGTCGATCCGCTTCGCCACATCCGCGATGACCACCGCCGGTGAGCCTTCCTGGAAATGCATGCGTTCCGGCGGGATGTCGTGTGCCTTGCACAGCGCCGCGAAGCGCTCGCGCCGTTCCTGCCGCGCGGCGGCGAAGTAGCGCGCGTCCGCTTCGGGGCCGATGAATGCCGACGCGGATACATATTCATAGGCGTGCGCGGCGTGCACTTCGGCATCCAGGTGACGGCCCAGTTCGAGTGCGGCGTCGAGAATCCGGTCATTGAGCTCGGCTGGCTTGTCGCGGGCGTGGTTCGGATCGACCGCGGCAAGAATGCGTTTCGGGAAGGATTGGGTGTTGGCGTGGACCATCAGCAGCGGCGCCGGGCAGGCGCGCATCAGGTGCCAGTCCGCACGCGTGAACAAGGCGCGTTCCACCGCGCTGGTTTTCTCGACGTCCTTGATCACGAGGTCCGGCGCGTGCTCGAGTGCGTGCTTCGCGATCGCTTCCCACGCCGGCTTGTGCCACACGGCGGTTGCCTGCGCCCTTATGCCCTGCTCCTTCAGTTTTTCCACTTCCTTGTTCAGCCACCGCTGGCGGATGGTGACATAGCCGCGGATGACCTTGCGCAGCCGCTCCTTGTCGAGCGAGTGCGCGCGTATCAACGCGCCGCGATAATCCGCAAGCATCAGCAGGACTTCCGCGCCGGTCTTCTTCGCAAACTCGACGCCGCGCGCGAAGGCGGCCCCGTGCTTCATCTCCTTGTCGACGACAATCATGATCTTGCGGTAGGTACCCATCGCCGCCTCCTCGCCTGGTGATCCGGTGACGTCACTTTGCCTTGTCCATGGCGGGATTCAATGATCTGGGTCAAGCGCTGATTGTCGGCGATGGGCAGCTGATGCGCGCGTTCTTCACATATCACCGCCACTCCTTTTCATGCGTTGGCAAGACAGGCACGCACGTGAGCTTCCAGCATGGTCAGGCCAGCCTGCCTGCCCTTCTCCACCGCTTCCTCGACATCGCAGCCTTCCATGAAGAAGGCCTGCAGCGCGAGCAGTGCGCCCACGCGATTGCCGCTGCCGCAGTGGACCACCATGGGGTAGTTCGCCTTGTCGCGGAGAACTTCATGCAGCTTGCCGGCATTGGCCTCGTTGATGTCGGGCGCGCCACAGACCGGGATGTTGATGTAACGCATGCCGAGCTCGCGCACGACTTCGGCTTCATCCCAGCCGCACTCGCCAGGCGAACACAGGTTGACGATCGTCCTGACGCCGGCCTCCGCGGCGAGCTCCAGTTGCTCGGCGGAAGGCTGGCCCGCGGAGATGAGGCCGCCGGTCACCTGGCGGGCATTGGGCAGATCGAGTTTCATGGGTCTCCTCCTGTTCCAGCCGCTCAGCGGCAGTAGATGTCGTGCAGGGTCGCGACCACGCGCGTCGCGGGGCCATCGGCAAGGCTGTAGAAAATGCTCTGCGCCTCGCGGCGGGTCTCGACGAGCCCGTCGCGGCGCAGGACGGAAAGATGCTGCGACAGCGCCGACTGGCTGAGCGGTACCTGCTCGTTCAGCTCGCTCACCGATTTCTCGCCCTCCGCGAGGTGGCAGAGAATCAGCAGGCGATGCTCGTTGGCCAGCGCCTTAAGCAGCTGTGCGGCGTCCTGCGCATGCGCTTCCATCTCCTCGGGTCTGATCCGCATGGCGCGGAGTCTTTTTCGTGCTGTCATTTGCATGTCTCCTTGATCGGCGGTCATACTATGTTAGCACTTTCTAATTTTCAATTGTCTAATGAAATACGGGAGATGCGCATGACCACGGGAATACAGAGCTTCTTTCACGCTGCGACCTCGACCTACAGCCATGTCGTCTGGGATACGGCCACGCGCGCGGCGGCAATCATCGACCCCGCGCTCGATTTCGATCCTGCCTCGGGGTGGACAGGCACGGAGTTCGCAGACAGCATCGCCGACTTCGTGGCGAAACAGGATTTGCAGCCGGTGTGGATACTTGAGACGCACGCGCATGCCGATCACCTCAGTGCGGCACCGCAACTGAAGGCGCGCTTCCCCCAGGCGCAGGTCGCCATTGGCCGCGGCATCATCGAAGTGCAGCGGCGCTTCGGCAAACTGTTCAACCTCGGCCCGTCGTTCCGCGCGGACGGTTCGCAGTTCGACCGGCTGCTGGTTGACGGTGAGACGCTGCCGCTGGGCGATCTCGAAATCCGCGCAATCGCCACACCCGGTCACACCGCGGACAGCCTTGCCTATCTCATCAACGATGCCGTCTTCGTGGGCGATTCGATCTTCATGCCGGACATGGGCACGGCGCGCTGCGATTTTCCCGGCGGCGATGCGCGCGTGCTGTACCGGTCCATCCAGAAGCTGTTCGCGCTGCCGGACGAAACGCGCCTGTTCATGTGCCATGACTACGCGCCGGGCGGACGCGAGCACCAGTACGTGACCACGGTGGGTGAGCAGAAGGCGCGCAACATCCACGTCGGCGGCGGCAGGACGGAGGACGAGTTCGTCAGGCTGCGCACGGAGCGTGACGCGACGCTGCCGGTGCCGAAGCTGCTCTTTCCTGCCGTGCAGGTGAATATCCGTGCAGGCGAACTTCCGCCGCCGGAAGACAACGGCATCGCCTACCTCAGGATTCCGCTCAACGCCTTCGGCCGCTGATTCATTGCGCCTTCAGGTAAGGCAGCGCGGCGAGATCGATCGCGCCGGCAGGCCCGGGAATGACGACCTGGCTCCAGCCGGCCTCGGCAAGCTTCGCGGCAAGGCCATCCAGGGCGTTGCGCTCGCCATGCACGAGCGCGACCGGCGGCCTGTCGCGGAAATGACCCAGCCAGTCCATTAGCTCGCGCTGGTCGGCGTGCGCGGACAGGCCGCCCACGGTATGCACCTTGGCGGCCACGCGAATGGTTTCGCCCCACAGCTCGATGGTGCTTGCGCCATCGACGATGGCGCGACCGGTGGTGCCTTCGGCCTGGAAGCCGACGAACACCAGGTGCGTGCCGGCCTTCCAGAGGTGATGCCTGAGGTGGTGGCGAATGCGCCCGCCCGTGCACATGCCGGAACCGGCGATGATGATCGCGCCGCTGTGCCGCTCGTTGAGCGCGCGTGATTGCTCGGCGGTTTCGCTGAAGTGCAGGTTCGGCAGGCGGAAGCGCGTCTGCCGCACGCGGCTGCCGTCTTCCTTTTCATACAGGGCCCAGTGCCGCGCATAGATCGCGGTCGCCTTGATGGCGAGCGGCGAGTCCAGGAAGATCTGCCAGCGATCCATGCCCCACTCGCGCCAGTGCTCGCCGAAGAAGTGCAGCAGCTCCTGGGTACGGCCGATGGCGAACGCGGGAATGAGAATGTTGCCCTTCGCCTGTTGCGCGGTTCGAAAGATCTCTCCCAGCTCGGCCACGGTCTCATCCCAGTTGCGATGGCAGCGATCGCCGTAGGTGGCTTCGCAGATGACGAGATCGGCGGATGCGATCACGGCAGGATGACGCAGCAACGGCACGCCGGAATGACCGAGATCACCGCTGAACACAAGCTTGCGCTTCACGCCGCCTTCCTGGAGCCACAGCTCCACGATGCAGGAGCCGAGGATGTGCCCCGCATCCTGGAAGCGCAGCTTCACACCCTCAAGCGCCTGCACGGTTTCGCCGTACTTCAGCGGCACGAACTGTGACAGGCAGGCCTCGGCATCAGCGACGGTGTACAGCGGTGCCACGGGCTCGTCGCCGCGCCGCAGGCGATGCAGCGATTCCTTCTCCGCGTCTTTTTCGTTGACATAGGCGGCGTCGCGCAACATGATCGCGGCAAGGTCGATGGTCGCCTCGTGCGCGAACACCTTGCCGCGGAAGCCGCGCCGGTAGAGCAAGGGGAGCCGGCCGGAATGATCGATGTGCGCATGCGTGAGAATGACGGCGTCGATTTCGGCGGGATCGAACGGGAACGGTCGCGCGTTGGCACGCTCGTGCTCCAGGCCGCCCTGGAACAGGCCGCAATCGACGAGCACGCGGCGTCCCGCGATTTCCAGCAAATGCAGGGAACCGGTGACCTCGCGAGCCGCACCATGAAAAATAAGCTTCATCCGAACTCCGCGCCGAACGCCGGATCAGGCCATCCTAACCGCGGGTAGCGCAGGAGTCGCGGTGCGAGTGCCGTGATCCTGGTTTTTCGTTGATCGGCGCAAGGCAAACCGCATCCCGGCAATCCCAAATGCCCTGCATCAGGCGTCCATTTGGTATTATCGGAGGGATGTTGTCTCGCGCGCACTCGACCCGCCGCGCGTATCGCATCAGCTTGCTTTTCTCCTGCCCACGGCCGCCGCATCCCGGCTTTTCGGCGCGCCGTGGCGGCGTTTCATGACTGACCCGGTATAGAAACACGGCATGCCTATCGTCACATTGCTGCTTCTCCCCTTCATCGGCAGCCTCGTTACCGCGCTGCTGCCGACGCGAGCGCGCACCGTGCTCGCGGGTTTCGCGGGACTCATTTCCGCGGCCGCAGCAATCTGGGTCCTCAGCCTGTTCCCGCAGGTGCAGAACGGCGGCGTCATCACCGAAACGATCCAATGGATTCCCTCGCTGGGTCTCGATCTCGTTTTCCGCATCGACGGCTTTGCGTGGATGTTCGGCGTGCTGGTCACCGTCATCGGCGCGCTGGTCTGCCTGTACGCCCGCTACTACATGTCGCCCGAGGATCCGGTGGCGCGTTTCTACGCCTACTTCCTCGCCTTCATGGGCGCGATGCTGGGAGTGGTGTTCTCCGGCAACCTGATCCAGCTGGTGATCTTCTGGGAGCTCACCAGTCTCATTTCCTTCCTGTTGATCGGCTACTGGTACCACCGCAAGGATGCGCAGCGCGGCGCGCGCATGTCGCTGGCCGTGACCGGCGCCGGCGGCCTGGCGCTGCTCGGCGGCGTCATCGTGCTCGGCCACATCGTCGGCAGCTACGAGCTGGAAGCCGTGCTCGCCTCCGGCGACCTGGTGCGCGAACACGCGCTCTACCCGGTCGCCCTGCTGCTGGTCCTGGCCGGCGCGCTCACCAAGAGCGCGCAGTTCCCGTTCCACTTCTGGCTGCCGCGCGCGATGGCGGCGCCGACGCCCGTTTCCGCCTACCTGCACTCGGCCACCATGGTGAAGGCCGGCGTGTTCCTGCTCGGCCGTCTCTGGCCGGTCATGGCCAACACCGAGCTGTGGTTCTGGCTGGTGAGCACCGCGGGCATGACCACGCTGCTGATCGGCGCCTATATCGCCATGTTCCAGCACGACCTCAAGCGCGTGCTGGCGTATTCCACCGTCAGCCATCTCGGCCTGATCACGCTGCTGTTCGGGCTGAACAGCCAGTTCGCCGCGGTCGCGGGCGTGTTCCACATCATGAACCACGCGACCTTCAAGGCCTCGCTGTTCATGGCCGCCGGCGTGGTCGATCACGAGACCGGCACGCGCGACGTCCGCCGCCTCAACGGCCTGTTCCGCTTCATGCCGCACACCGCGACGCTCGCGCTGGTGGCCAGTGCCGCGATGGCGGGCGTGCCGCTGCTGAACGGTTTCCTGTCCAAGGAAATGTTCTTCGCCGAGACGGTATTCATGTCGTCCTACCCGTGGGTGGAGATCGCGCTGCCCGTGCTGGCGACGCTGGCGGCCATCTTCGCCGTGGTCTACTCGCTGCGCTTCGGCTACGACATCTTCTTCGGCCCGCCGTCCACGGACCTGCCGCGCCAGCCGCAGGAGGCGCCGCGCTGGATGCGCATTCCCATCGAGTTCCTGGTGATCGTCTGCCTGATCGTCGGCATCGTGCCGGGCATTTCCATCGGCCCGTCGCTGGCGGCCGCGGCGCTGCCCGTGGTCGGCGGCGAGCTGCCGGAGTACAGCCTGGTGGTCTGGCACGGCTTCACGCCGCCACTGATCATGAGTCTCGTCGCCATCGTCGGCGGCGTCATCGGCTACTTCTGGCTGGGCAAGTACCAGGCGCGCGGCGAGTTCCAGAACCCCGTGCTGGTCTGGCGGCTGAACGGCCGGCGGCTGTTCGAGCGCACGCTCATCAATGCCACGCGGCTGTCGCGCCGGGCGCTGCGGCTCGTCAGCACGCGCCGGCTGCAGCCGCAGATGTTCGCCATCGTGCTCGTGACCGTGCTGCTGGCAGCGCTGGCGACAAGCGGCGCGCCCTTCGAGTGGGGCGACCGCGAGCAGCTGCCGCCCTCCACGGCCTTCCTGATGTTCTGGATCATCGGCATGGTCTGCGCCATCGGTGCGGGCGTGATGGCCAAGTTCCACCGCCTGGTGGCGATCACGCTGATGGGGGGCGCGGGCCTGGTCACTGCGCTGACCTTCGCGCGCTTCTCGGCGCCGGACCTTGCGCTCACGCAGCTGGTCGTCGAGGTGGTGACCACCATCCTGCTGCTGCTCGGCCTGCGCTGGCTGCCCAAGCGCCTCAAGTCCGCGGCGTTTCCGACGCGGCCGCGCGACCGCTTCCGGCGCGGCCGCGACCTGGTGCTTGCAGTGCTGGCCGGCGGCGGGCTGTCGGCGCTCTCCTACGCCATGCTGACGCGGCCGGCGCCGTACAGCATTTCGCCGTTCTTCCTGGATCACGCGCTGCCGCAGGGCGGCGGTAGCAACGTGATCAACGTGATCCTGGTGGACTTCCGCTCCTTCGACACGCTCGGCGAGATCACCGTGCTCGGCGCCGTGGCGCTCACCATCTTCGCGCTGCTGCGCCGTTTCCGGCCGGCGGCGGAAAGCATCGAGCCGCCCAAGCAGCAGCGCTACTTGGCGCCGGACGTGGTCACCGATCTCGTCAAGCCGCGCACCGCCGAGGAAGCGGGCCGCGGCTACATGCTGGTGCCGTCGGTGATCGCGCGCCTGCTGCTGCCGTTCGCCTTCCTGGTCGCCGCGCATTACTTCATGCGCGGCCACAACGAACCGGGCGGCGGCTTCGTGGCGGGCCTGATCGTCGCGATCGCCTTCCTCGCCCAGTACATCGTTTCCGGCACGCGCTGGGTGGAAGGCCGCGCAAGGCTGCATCCGCCGCGCTGGATCGCCGTCGGCCTGCTGCTCGCCGTGCTCACCGGCCTTGGCGCGATCGCCTTCGGCTACCCGTTCCTGACCACGCATACCGCGCACGCCACGCTGCCGCTGATCGGCGAGGTGCACCTGCCCTCCGCGCTGTTCTTCGATCTCGGCGTGTTCGCGGTGGTGGTCGGCGCCACGCTGCTGATCCTGATCGCGCTGGCACACCAGTCGATTCGTGCCCACCGGCCGCCGGTGCGGGCGTTGATGCCGCCAAGGAAAACGGAGTCTCGCTAGATGGAAGTCCTGCTCGCCCTTGTCATCGGAGTGTTCGGCGGCGCCGGCGTGTGGCTGGTGCTGCGGCCCCGCACCTTCCAGGTGGTCATGGGACTCACGCTGCTGTCCTACGCGGTGAACCTGTTCATCTTCAGCGTCGGCGGGCTGTTCCTGGACAAGCCGCCGCTGGTGACCCCGGGATTGCCGACCGACCTCGAGCACTACACCGACCCGCTGCCGCAGGCCCTGGTGTTGACCGCCATCGTCATCGGCTTCGCGACCACGGCGCTGTTCCTGGTCGTGCTGCTGGCCTCGCGCGGATTGAGCGGCACTGACCATGTCGATGGCGCGAGGGACGAGTCGTGATGGACTTCATGCCGCATCTCGTCGTCGTGCCCGTCGTGCTGCCGCTGATCGCGGCGGCGCTGCTGATCCTGCTGGGAGAGAAGCGCCGGCGCGCGCGCGTGCTGGTGAACATCGGCGCGACGCTGGCCGGCCTGCTGGCGGCCCTGGCGATCCTCTGGCAGGTGGATTCGGGCGGCGAGCCCGCCGCCATCGGCGTATATCTCGCGGCCAACTGGGAAGCGCCCTTCGGCATCGTGCTGGTCGCGGACCGGCTGTCGGCGCTCATGCTGGTGCTGGCAGGCATCGTCGGGCTGTTCGCCGCCGTGTACGCGGAAGCCGCCTGGGCGCGCGGCGGCATGTACTTCCATCCGCTGTTCCAGCTGCAGCTGATGGGGCTCAACGGCGCCTTCCTCACCGGCGATCTGTTCAACCTGTTCGTGTTCTTCGAGGTGATGCTGGCCGCGTCCTACGGGCTGCAACTGCACGGCTCGGGCTGGCCCAGAGTGCGCTCGGGCCTGCATTACATCGCGGTCAACCTGCTCGCCTCGTCGCTGTTCCTCATCGGTCTCGCGGTGCTCTACGGCGTCATGGGCACGCTGTCGATGGCGGACATCGCCGCCAAGCTCGCCTCCGTCCCGGGGAGCGACCGCGGCATGCTGCATGCGGGCGCGGCCATCCTCGCCGTGGCCTTCCTCATCAAGGCCGCGGCGTGGCCGCTGAACGCCTGGCTGGTGCCGGCCTACACCGCGGCCAGCGCACCGGTGGCGGCCTTGTTCGCGGTGATGACCAAGGTCGGCGTCTACATCCTCGTGCGCCTGTGGACGCTGCTGTTCTCCGACGGCCCTTCGATGAATTTCGGTTCGGACGTGCTCCTCTACGCGGGACTCGCGACCATCGCCTTCGGCGTGCTTGGCCTCATGGCCACCCTGCGGCCGGGCCGCATCGCCGGCTATTCCATCCTGGTCTCGTCCGGAACCCTGCTCGCCGCGCTCGGCATGGGCAATGCCGCGGTCACCTCGGCGGCGCTGTTCTACATGCTGAGCGCGACCATGGCGGTGAGCGTGCTGTTCCTGTTCGTCGAACTGGTCGGCCGCATCGGCAAGGACGGCCAGCCGGACCTCGTCGGCGTCGACGACGAACCTAGCGAGGACACCAACCTCGACGACGAGGAACTGCCGCTGGTCGGCCAGGCCTTCCCGATCTCCCTCGCCCTGCTCGGCCTTGGCTTCATCGCGGCCGGCCTGCTGGTCGCCGGGCTGCCGCCGTTCTCCGGATTCATTGCCAAGGTTTCGCTGTTGCAGGCGGTGCTCGCCATCCAGCCGGGTGACAAGGCCAGCGACGTGGCCTCGCAGTCGGCGGCGTTCTGGATCGTCGGCCTGGTGCTGTTCGCGGGACTGGCGACGATGGTGTCGCTGGCGCGAACCGGCATCCGTCATTTCTGGTCCACGGGCGGACGGCTTACTTCGCAGGTGAAGATCGTTGAGGGCGCGTCCGTGCTTGGACTGCTGTTCGCCTGCGCGCTGCTCACCGTGTTCGCCGAGCCAGTCCTGCGCTATACGAATGCCGCCGCCGCCGACCTGCATGCGCCCCAGCCTTACGTCAACACGGTGCTGGCGACCAGGCCGCGGCCCGGACCGACGCGTTCGGTGTACGTCGAGGAGGAGGCGCCATGAGCCTGCTGCGCCGCCTGCTCCCCGCGCCGCTGTTGTCGGCGGCCCTGTTCCTGGCGTGGCTGCTGCTCGCGCGCTCCGTGAGCACCGCCCAGGTGCTGCTGGGGCTCGCGCTCGCGCTCGCCATTCCGATCCGCACCACGAGGCTGCGGCAGACCGGCGTCAGCGTGCGCAAGCCGCTGGTGATCATCCGCTACGTCATCACGGTGATCCGCGACGTGATCGCCTCCAACCTGGAAGTGGGCTGGGGCGTGCTCACCTGGTGGCGGCGCCAGCCGGACGCGAAGTTCGTGGTCATCCCGCTGGACCTGCGCGATCCGGCGGGGCTCGCGGTGCTCGCCATGGTGACCACTGTCGTGCCCGGCACGGTGTGGTCGGAGCTCGCGCTCGACAAAAGCGCACTGATGCTGCACGTGTGGGACGCGCCCGACGAGGAAGCCTTCATCAGGCGCTACAAGCAGCGCTACGAGCTGCCGCTGAAGGAGATCTTCGAATGAGCCCGATGCTGAATGCCGCCATCATGTTTGCCATCGGCTGCTATGCGCTGGCCTCGCTGCTGGTGCTGTACCGGTTGACCATCGGTCCGCGCGCGCAGGACCGGGTGTTCGCGCTCGACCTCCTCTACATCCATGCAATGCTGGTCATGCTGGTGATCGGCATCCGCCATCAGAGCGACATCTACTTCGAGGCGGCGTTGCTGATCGCGGTGTTCAGTTTCGTCAGCTCCTCGGCCATGGCGAAGTTCATCCTGCGCGGCGAGGTGATCGAATGAACGCGAGCTTCTGGGTGGAGGCGCTGGTCGCGCTGCTGCTGGTCCTGAGCGGCGTGTTCGTGCTGGTTTCCGCGCTGGGGTTCACCTTCCTGCGTGATTTCTTCCTGCGCATGCATCCGCCGGCACTCGCCTACACCATCGCCACCTGGTGCGTGTCGATCGCCGGGATCGTGTATTTCTCGGCGCTGGGCGATGGGCTGGCCATGCATCACCTGCTGATCATCATCATGCTGTGCGTCACCGTGCCGGTGACTACCGTGGTACTTGCACGCGTTGCCCTGTTCCGCCGTCGCATGGCCGGTGTCGCGAACACCCCGCCTGCGCTCACGCCTCCTCATGGCAGCGACAGCGAAGAGTGAGCGGAACCGCTCAGTTGATTTAAGTCATTTCGCGTTCCGGCTTCATGCCTTATTAATCACCTACCGCCTCGTGTGCGCTTGAACCTGCCTCAACGAGACTCATCCATCATGGGTGGATCGTTTGCGGCAGTCTTTCCTTCAGCGCGGCCTTCAGGCATGGCCGCAGTGAGGTTCGTTACAGGAGACCATCGATGCGCAAGCTCATGATCACATCCATCGCCCTCGCCCTGGCCGGCCTCGCCGCCCAGTCGCTCGCGGCCCCGGACCCTGAACAGCTGCGGACCCTCGCGAAGGCGCTGTTCGACGTGATCCCGGAAGAAATGATCGAACACCGCGGCAAGCCGCTGAATCCCGACCAGGTGGAACTCGGCAAGATGCTGTTCTTCGAGCCGCGCATATCCCGCAGCCACATCATCACCTGCCACACCTGCCACAGCCTCGCGACCGGCGGCGCCGACAACGTGCCCGCTTCCGTGGGCCACGGCTGGCAGCGCGGCCCGCGCAACTCGCCGACGGTGCTGAACGCCGTGTTCAACGCCGCGCAGTTCTGGGACGGCCGCGCGAAGGATCTCGCCGAGCAGGCCAAGGGTCCGGTGCAGGCGATGGTGGAGATGAACAACACGCCGGAACGCGTGGTGGAAGCGCTCAGCAGCATCCCGCAGTACGTGGAGCTGTTCCGCAAGGCCTTCCCCGACGAGAAGGACCCCATCACCTTCGATACCGTGACGCGCGCCATCGAGGCGTTCGAAATCACGCTGGTGACACCGAACGCGCGCTTCGACAGGTTCCTCAAGGGCGATGACAAGGCGATGAACGCGCAGGAACTCGAGGGCCTGCGGCTGTTCATGGACACCGGCTGCGCCGCCTGCCACAACGGCCGCAACTTCGGCGGACAGGCGTATTTCCCGTTCGGCGTGGTGGAGCGCCCGGGAGCGGAAATCCTGCCCGAGGATGACAAGGGCCGCTTCCAGGTGACGCAGACTGCCACCGACGAATACGTGTTCCGCGCCTCGCCGCTGCGCAACGTCGAACTGACTGCGCCCTACTTCCACAGCGGCCAGGTGTGGGACCTTGAGCAGGCGGTCTCGATCATGGGCACCGCGCAGCTCGGCCGTGACATCAGCGAAAACGAGGCCAGGGCGATCACCGCCTTCCTGCGCACTCTCACCGGCGAGCAGCCGAAGGTGACGGTGCCGATACTGCCGCCCAGCACGCTGGATACGCCGCGGCCCGAGCACTGATCCTTCCCTCGACATCCCGGGGCGCATGCCCCGGGATTTTTTGTGTCCGGCTTCGGCTCAGGCGTTCACCGGCTGGCGCGCGCCTTGCGCCGCCGTGATGCTGCCCTGATGAAGCGAAAACCCGCCGACGGCAAACCCATCACCGATCTCCAGGGCGTGCTCGAACGCATCGATGGGGCCTACGGCGATGCCGATGACCGGGTCACGCTCGAGATGATTCGCGATGCCTTCGGTGCACGAACCTTCTCGCCACTCCTGCTGCTTGCCGGCGTGGTCACCGTCGCGCCCGTCATCGGCGACATTCCCGGGGTGCCCACGGTGATGGCCGCGCTGGTGCTGTCGGTGGCCATCCAGATGCTGTTGTTGCGCGAACACCTGTGGCTGCCGCAATGGCTGCTGAAACGCTCGGTTCGCGCCGACCGCCTCGACAAGGCCCTGAAGGTCATGCGCAAGCCCGCCCGCTGGGTAGACAAGCTGCTTCGCCCGCGCCTCGTGTTCCTCACCCGTGGTTACGGACGCATCTTCATTGCGCTGACCTGCATCCTCATCGCGCTTGCCACGCCGCCCATGGAATTCATCCCGCTGACGGCAAACGGCGCCGGCGCGGCGCTGACCGCCTTCGGGCTCGCGCTGGTCGCGCACGATGGCGTCTTTGCGCTTGCCGCCTACGTGGTGACCTTCTTCACCCTGGGCGGCATCGCCTGGGCCATTTTCTTCTGAAGCGGATTGCCTCGGGGCGCGAGCTGCCGGAACATGCGTGCATCCTGCGGAGGAGCACAGCATGAAACTCGAGTACTGGTTTGATTTCGCCAGCACCTATTCCTATCTCTCCACGATGCGCATCAAGGCACTGGCCGAACCTCTTGGCATCGCCATCGAATGGCGGCCCTTCCTGCTCGGTCCGATCTTCCGTGATCAGGGCTGGATGGACTCGCCGTTCAACCTGTTCCCTGCCAAGGGGCGCTACATGTGGCGCGACATGGAACGCAGCTGCGATAGGCTTGCGATTCCCTTCCGGCGTCCCTCGCAGTTTCCGCGGAACGGCCTGCTCGCCGCCCGTATCGTCTGCGCGCATTCACGGGCGCCATGGGTGCCTGAATTCACTCGGGCGGTGTTTCGCGCCAACTTCGCCGACGATCTCGACATTGCCGATTCGGCGGTGCTCGCGCAGTTGCTCGGCGAGGTGACCACGGATGCCGCGGCAATCATCGCTGCGGCACAGACTGAAGAGTCGAAACTCGGGCTTAGGAAGCAGACCGAGCTTGCGGCACGCAGGCAGATCTTCGGCGCTCCATCGTTCATCGTGAATGAAGAGCTTTACTGGGGGAACGATCGTCTCGAGGAGGCACTGGAATACGCGAAACAATTGAGGTGAACTCCCGCAATCCCTTGCGGCCCTCCGGTTCTTCACATTTTCTCTTCTTGAAATAAGCCCGCCCGCAATTACTTCCGCTACAGGGAAATGCGTTTTTCTGGGCGTATTCCCTCGTATCAAATTTGGCCCACGTCATTACACTGTCGCGAGTGCCGGCCAGGCCCGGTGCTCATGAAACGGGAAAACGGCATGTCGCGACGCGAACCGCATTCGGAAACTCAGCAGCCGGTTTCTCAGCGCCCGCCCGGCGCAGTCGATTACCGCAAGGTCTTCGAAAGCCTGCCACGCATGTGCTGGATCCTTGAGCCGAAGGAGTTCCGCATCCTCGCGGCCAGCGAGATGGCGATCAAGGGGCTTGGACTCACGGCACCCGAGGTCATCGGCCGGCGGCTGCTGGAACTGGTGCCGGAAGACAGCAGCTGGCAGAACCATGCGCAACAACTGAAATCGACGCTGCAGCGAACCGCGACTCGCAAGATGGCGACTGAACTTCCTCCCCGTCCCTACGTGACTTACAAGGGAGACGGCGAGCCGCAGACACGTTACTGGATTACCACCAGTTTCCCCGTTCTCGATGAAGCCGATGAACTCGTGCACATCGTTCATCAGGCCGAGGACGTGACCGACTACTACGCTGCGAAGCGAAGGAGAACACTGAGGGAAATGCTTCGACGATCTCCTGGAAGTGAACAACGGGCCTACATGGAAAGCGAGATGAGCAGGCGCAGCGGCGCGGTCGGCCACCTGGTGGATCATTTGCGCGCGGCCCAGCATGTCGCGCGCATCGGAAGCTGGGAATACGACATGCGCACCGGCAAGCGCATGTGGTCGGACGAGATATATGACTTGCTTGGACTGAGGGCAGGCACGCCTCCTCCCGAGATCCAGACCGAAGTCGGCCTCGTTCATCCGGATGACCGCGAGTACTTTCTCGACAACATTCGTCGCGCCAGGGAAGGCGAAACGACGGAAAGCGAATTTCGCGTCATCCGACTCGACGGCGGAATCCGCCATGTACGTGGCCGGACGCGTGTCCTGCGCGGAGACCACGGAGAACCCATCGTGTTGTACGGAACCCTGGAAGACATCACCGAGCGCAAGCATGCCGAGGATGAGCTGCGCACGCGTGCGCGCCAGCAGGCTTCGGTCGCCGAACTGGGTGAAAGCGCACTGGGCGTGCGCAGCATCGAGGAACTGCTTGAGCTTGCGGTGGAGAAGCTCGCCAGCACGCTCGGCATCGAATTCAGTTATGTCGCGAAACGCCTGTCCGCCAGCGATGACCTCAAGGTGCTCGCCGGCATCGGCTGGCGTACCGGCGTCGTGGGCAGGGCCATCCTGCCGATGGTGAACGATTCGCACGTCGGTGCGACGCTGGCCGGCGGCGAACCGCTGGTGATCGATGAAAAGACCCTGCGAGAGAAATACCCGAACTCGCAATTGCTGATCGATCACAACGTGCGCAGCGGCATGAGCGCCGTCATCGGCGATCGCCGTTCGCCCTGGGGCGTGATCGCCGCGCATTCCTCGCGCGCGCTTGCCTTCACCACCGACGACGTGAACTTCCTGCAGAGCGTCGCCAACATTCTCGCGGCAGCGATACGCCGCCTCGAATCCGAAGCCGACGCGGCGGCGCGCGTGCGGCAGCAGGCCGCGGTGGCGCAGCTCGGACAGCTGGCCCTGCAGCAGACCGATCCGTTTCGCCTGCAGCAGGAAGCGGCGCGCGCCGTCGCGGAGACGCTGGATGTCGAACTGTGCAAGATCCTGCGCCGGCTGCCTGGCGACGCCGGCATGAAGCTGGTTGCCGGCGTGGGCTGGAAATCGGGTCTCGTCGGTGAAGTCGTGCTGGGTTCCGGCCCGCAGTCGCAGGCCGGTTACACGGCGCGCCACGAAGGCCCGGTGATCACGCGCGATCTCAGAACGGAGGCGCGCTTCGAGCCCTCGCCGCTGCTGCTCGATCACGGCGCCATCAGCGGCATCAGCGTGATCATCGCCGGCGAAGACGGCGTCTGGGGCGTGCTCGGCGCGCACAGCACGCAGAAGCGCGAGTTCACCGAGGACGACATCAACTTCTGCCAGTCGGTGGCCAACATCCTTGCCGAAGCCCTGCAGAGGCACCAGGCGGAGGAAAACGTCCGCCAGAGCGAAGGCCTGCTGAAGATCGCTGGCCGCATGGCGCGGCTGGGCGCCTGGCGTGCCGACATCGCCAGCCATCGCATGATCTGGTCCGACGAGGTCGCCGACATCCACGACATGCCGCATGGCACGTCGCCGACCTGGGACGAGGAACTGACCTTCATCGCGCCGGAATACCGGCGTGCCGCGCACCGCGCCTTCCGCGCCTGCCTGCAGCATGGCGAACCCTTCGATCTCGAGCTCGAACTCATCAATGCGCGTGGCCGCAGGCTGTGGGCGCGCGTCATCGGCCAGGCGGTCACGCGGGGCGACGGCACCGTGGTGGAAGTGCGTGGCGCCGTCCAGGACATCAGCGCGGCGAAGGCGGCGGAAGCGGAAATGCGCAACCTGGCATCGCGGCTGACGAGCACGCTGGAAAGCATCACGGATGCGTTCTTCACGCTGGACCAAGAATGGTGCTTCACCTACGTCAACCGCCAGGCGGAAAGGATCCTGCGGCGCTCGCGCGAGGAACTGCTCGGCCGCAAGGTCTGGGAAGCGTTCGACGTCGGCGAGCGCAGCATCTTCTACCGCGAATATCATCGCGCCATCCGCGACAACGTCACGGTCGATTTCGAGGAGTTCTACGAGCCCTTCGGCATCTGGCTGGGCGTGACCGCCTACCCTTCCTCGGATGGCCTTGCCGTCTACTTCCGCGACATCACCGAGCGCAAGCATGCCGCCGAGCGCCTGAAGGAAAGCGAGGAGCGCTTCCGTTCCATCGCCAAGGTCACGGCCGACACCATCTGGGACTGGGACCTGAAGACGGACACCATCTGGTGGAACGAGGGACTGCAGAAGTACTTCGGCTACCCGCCGGGCGAAGAGCCTGTCAGGAATCTCTGGCAGCATCGCATCCATCCGGATGATCGCGACGAGGTGTTCCGCCGCATCCAGGCAGCGATCGACAGCGGCCAGAGCGAGTGGCAGGGCGAGTACCGTTTCATACGCAAGGATGGTTCGGTGGCGGACGTCGTCGCGCGCGGGCTGATCCTGCGCGATGACCGCGGCGAGCCGCTGCGCATGGTCGGCGGCATGAACGACATCACCCGCAACAAGGAATACGAGCAGCGCCTGGCGCAACAGGCCGCCCTGCTCGACCGCTCGCAGGATGCGATCCTGGTGCGGGACATGGAACATCGCATCCGTTACTGGAACCGCAGCGCGGAACGCCTCTACGGCTACAGCGCGAAGGAAGCGATCGGCCAGCGCGCCGACCTGCTGCTGCACGAGCAGCGCGAGGTCTTCGAGACCGCCATGCAGACGGTGACCGAGCGCGGCGAATGGTCTGGCGAAATCCTTCAGTGCCGCAAGGACGGCACCCAGATCATCGTCGATGCCGGCTGGTCACTGGTGAGCGACGAGAACGGTCAGCCGAGCGCGATCCTCTCCGTGTACACCGACATCACCGAGCGCATCGCGCTGGAGGAACAGCTGCGCCAGTCGCAGCGCCTGGAATCCATCGGCCAGCTCACCGGCGGCGTCGCGCACGACTTCAACAACCTGCTGACCGTGATCCTCGGCAACGCCGAGCTGCTCACCGAGTTCCTGCCTCAGGAGGACAACCTGCACCAGCTGGCGGAACTCACGCGCAGCGCCGCGCTGCGCGGCGCCGAACTCACGCACCGCCTGCTCGCCTTCGCGCGCCGCCAGGCACTTGAACCCGCGGCGCTGGACGTGAACGAGCTCGTCGCCGGCATGGAAGGCCTGCTCCAGCGCACGCTGCCCGAGGATGTGGAGATCGAGACGGTCCTGTCCACCGACCTCTGCAAGGCCTACGCCGATCCCACGCAGCTGGAAGCGGTGCTGCTCAACCTCGCCATCAACGCCAAGGACGCAATGCCGTCCGGCGGCCGGCTGATACTCGAGACCGCCAATCGCCATCTCGGCGAGGAATACATCGAGCACAACCCGGAAGTGGTGCCCGGCGAATACGTGATGATCGCGGTGTCCGACAACGGCACCGGCATGTCGCAGGAAATCATCGAGCGCGCCTTTGACCCGTTCTTCACCACCAAGGAAAAGGGCAAGGGCACGGGGCTCGGCCTCAGCATGGCGTATGGCTTCGCCAAGCAGTCCGGCGGCCACATCAAGATCTATTCCGAGCCCGGCCAGGGCACCACCGTGCGGCTGTACCTGCCGCGCGCCGGCAGCGAACGCGCCGGGCCCGCCGATGCCTCCGGGGATGAAATCGCCTTGAGCGGCAGCGGCAGGATACTGGTGGTCGAGGATGACGAGCTCGTCCGCGGCCACGCGGAAACGCAGCTGCGCAACTTCGGCTACGAGGTCATCAGCGCGAGCAACGGTCCCGAGGCGCTGGAAATCCTGCGAAGCGATGCCGCCATCGATCTCCTGTTCACTGACGTCATCATGTCGGGCGGCATGAACGGGCCGGAGCTTGCCATCAAGGCCCTGGAACTGCGCCCGGACCTGAAGGTGCTGTACACCTCCGGCTACACCGAGAACGCGGTCATCCACCAGGGCCGCCTGGACGAAGGCGTGCAGATGGTCCAGAAGCCCTACCGGCGCGCGGAACTCGCGCGCAAGGTGCAACAGGTACTCGCCGGCAAGAGCGACGGAAAAACGGGGCAATGAGCAAACGCGTCCTCATCCTGGACGACGACGCCGCGGTCGGCCAGACGATCCGGTTCACCGTGGAGGCCGCTGGCATGGAGGCGCGAGCGGTGTCCGATCCGGATGCCTTCCTGCGCCTCGTCGATGCCTGGGAACCCACGCATATCGTGCTGGACCTGGTCATGCCGCAGATGGACGGCATCGAGGTCATGCGCCTGCTGGCGGAGCGCCGCACGAGCGCGCGGCTCGTGATCCTGAGCGGCGTCGGCACGCGCGTGCTCGATGCCGCGCACCGTGTTGCCGCCGAGAAGGGCCTGCGCATCCTCGGCGTCCTGCCCAAGCCGATTCGCCCCGCCCGGCTGCGCGAAGTGCTCCAGCGCAACAACGACGACGCGCGCCTCGCCGGCAACCACCGCGAGCGCGGCGCGGCGCCGCCGGTGACCGCCGAGGACCTCAAGCGCGCCATCGAGGAGGATCGCTTCTTCCCGGTGTTCCAGCCGAAGATCCGCTGCGACAGCGGCGAGGTCACGGGCTTCGAGGTGCTGCTGCGCTGGCGGCACCACGACGGCCAGCTGATTCCGCCGGATGCCTTCATTCCGCTCGCCGAAAGCGAGGGCCTGATCGGCGAGCTGACCCGGCTGGTGCTCGAGCATGCGATCGACTGGCTGAGCGAACCCGGACCAACCGAATCCATGGGCCTGTCGGTCAACCTGTCGGCGCGGACCCTGAACGACATTCACTTCGCCGACCGCCTGGCGCGACGCTGCCGCGACGCCGGCGTGGCGCCGCACCGCCTCACCCTGGAACTCACCGAGACCGCCGCCACCGGCGATCCGGTGCTGGCGCTGGACCTCGTCACTCGCCTGCGCATGAAGGGCTTTCCGGTCTCCATAGACGATGTCGGCACCGGCTATTCGTCGATGGCGCAGCTGGCGGCGCTGCCGTTCTCGGAGATGAAGGTGGACAAGTCCTTCGTGATGAGCGCGGCGCACTCGCAGGAATCGCGCACCATCGTCACCTCCATCATCGAGCTCGGTCACAACCTCGATCTCGATGTGGTCGCCGAAGGCGTGGAAGACGAGGGCACGCTCGAGTTCCTGCGCAATCATGGCTGCGATTACGTGCAGGGCTTCCTGATCGCCCGTCCCATGGACCGGCGCCGCACCGGGGAATGGATCGCACGCCGCGGTTGAGGCTATCCTTCGCGCCCCGCTTCTGCTCGCAGCGAGAATGGCATGAAGGATTCGATATTCCTGCCGGCGGCCATCGCCGGGCTTGCGATCACCGTCGCGTTCGCGCTCCTTGGCGGCGTGGACAGCGTGCTCACCCGGGAACTGCTGCTGATCGCGGTGACGGCCGTCGCGGCCTTCGCGGCGCAGGCGTGGACGCTGCGTCACCATGAGCTTGCCGCCGGAAACAGCTTCGGCGCGCGCTTCTTCACGGCCATGCTGAGCGGCGCCATGACTGCAGGCAGCCACGCCGCCGCCACCTGGCTCTACCTCGCCTGGATCAACCCCGCCCGCCTCGAACGGCTTTACCAGGAATACCTGCGGCGCGCCGAGCAGGCCGCCGCGAGCGTGGAGCAGCGCGAGCAGGTGCTGGCGCACGCGGAACAGATGCGCGATTTCTTCCTCGACCCGCTGTCGCAGGCCATGATGCAGTTCGGCACCGCGTTGATCGTGGTGCTGCTCACCGCCCTGCTTGCCGCCCGGCTGGCACGGCCGCGGACTTCCTGAAGCCTCAACGGCCGAAGCGGCCGGCCTGGTAATCCAGGATCGCCTGCTCGATCTCCTCGCGGCTGTTCATCACGAACGGTCCGTACTGAACCACCGGCTCGCGCAGCGGCCGGGCCGCCAGCAGCAGGAAGCGCGCGCCGTCATCGCCGGCGTGCAGTTTCACGGCGTCGCCACCGCTGAAGATCGCTGCCATGCCCGTGCTGGCGCTCGGATGGCCGCTGGCCGTGGCGTTGTCCACGCTGCCCTCGAACACGTAGATGAAGGCGTTGCGCTCGTCCGGGAGCGGCAGTTCGAACGCGCTGCCCGGCTGCAGGCTCACGTCCAGGTAGAGCGGCTCGGTGTTGACGCCGTTGATGGCGCCCTGCGTGCCCGCGAACTCTCCGGCGATGATGCGCACCGTCCCGCCCTCGATGGCGGTCTCCGGGATATGGGCGGCGGGAATGTCCTGCCAGGCCGGATCCTTCATCTTCTCCGCCGCCGGCAGGTTGATCCACAGCTGGAAGCCATGCATCAGGCCGGAGTCCTGCTCTGGCATCTCGGAATGGATGATGCCGCGCGCCGCGGTCATCCACTGCACGCCGCCGCCCTCGATCACGCCTTCGTTGCCGAGGTGGTCCTTGTGCCGCATCCGGCCGGCGAGCATGTAGGTCACGGTCTCGAAACCGCGATGCGGGTGCGCCGGGAAGCCGGCGATGTAGTCGTCGCTCCGGTCGGAGCGGAACTCGTCCAGCATCAGGAAAGGGTCCAGCCGCGCGAACTGGGTCTGGCCCAGGCTGCGCCGCAGGCGCACGCCCGCGCCATCCGAGGTCGCCTGGCCGGCGATCAGCCGGTCGAAAGCTCGATAGTTCATTCAATCCTCCTGCGAAGCGGAAACGGCCGGCGCCAAGTCCGCGCCAGATACCCCTGACCCTCCGTGAAACACATTTGAAGCGGCTTCACAAACGCATCATAAGTCATTGTTTTTGAACATCCTAATAAATTGCTTCAATTGGCGCGATTTACGCTTATACCCCCTTGGGGTATTTTTGAGACATGAGTCCGCCCGATCGCACCGACCAGCTGAAACGCCTTGCCCGCATCCGCGGCCAGATCGACGGCATCGCAAGGATGCTCGACGAGGCCCGCCCCGAAACCGACGTGCTGGTGCAGCTGCGCGCGGTGCGCGCCGCGCTCGGCAAGGTGGAGGAAGGATTGCTGCGCGCTCATGCGGAGCGCTGCGTGGCCGCGGCATTGCGGTCGGAGGGAAAGGCCGAGGCCGCTGCCCGGCTGGAAGAATTCTTCGAGGTGCTGGCCCGCTTCGGGCTGCGTTGAAAGGCGGCCGCGGGCAGTCCGCCCGCGGCCGGTTCCCGGTCAGATACGAAAAGGCAGGAGCTCACGGATGCGCGCGGGGCTCTGCGCGGTGACGTGCCGCGGCACTTCGACCCCTACCCGCTTCTGCAGCTCGCGGCTGTAGTTCTCGCGCAGCCGGCCAAGGAAGCGCGGCTCCGCAACGACGTAGACCCGGTCGAGTTTCCCTTCCCGCCGCAGCTGCTCGATTTCCTCGGCGACCTGGCGCGCGAACAGGTTTTCCTGGTGTTCCTTTTCCGAGGGCTGATTAAAGATGTGCCGGCTGGCACCACCCAGCGCCTGCCCCCCGCCGCCGGTGTCCGTGATCAGCTCGCCTTCGCGCAGCCTGGCCTCGGGGTTCACCAGCGTCCGCACTTCGGTGATTTTTCCGGCCGGCGAATCCGCGCTGAACAGGCGGGCGCGCCAGCTGTCCGCCGCGATCACCCAGATTTTCGTCATGTCCGCCTCCACGTCTCGATGGGCCTCGGAATGAATATGAGGGCGGCGGACCGCAATCAAACGCGGGGGAACCCTCCCGGGCAGGACCTCAGGCGGTCCGCTCGCGGCTGCCGGCCAGCCACTCGACGATCCAGTCGGTTTCCACCAGCTGCGCGCCCAGGCTGAACAGCCAATGGGCAGTGGCGAGATCCGGCACGTCGTACACCGCCCATTTCCAGGGACCCGGCCAGAAGGCTTCGCTGCCGGGCGGCAGGCCGATGAAGCTGGTGAACAGGAACTCCGGCTGCAGGCGCTGCGCCCTGGCGAGGTGATGCGCACGCCAGGGCTCGAAGGCCCAGCCCGTGCGCCAGCCGGCCGCACCCGCTCGCCCCACGAGACCGTGGTCGAAGGACAGCAGCACGGCGCGCTCGCGCCTTGGCGCGACCAGGGGTGTGAGCGCGTGCATCGCGGCGCCGCGCCCCAGCTTGAGGAGCGAAGCGCGCTTGACCTCCATGAAGCCGATGACGGCCGGGAAGCCATCCAGCAGTTCGAGCACCTCGCTCAGCATCGGGATGCGCAGCTGCCGGAACTGTTCGCCGAACCGTGACGGCTCGCCGGCGGGCAATGCAAGGACGTCCGCGCTGTCCAGCGCGTCGATGCGCACGTTCACGCCGGTCGCGCGGCGCAGGTTGACGTCATGCAGGACGAAGGGAACCCCGTCACGGCTGAAGTTCACGTCGAATTCCACGTGACAGGCGCCCGCCTCGAGCGCGGCACGCAAGCCCGGCAGGGAGTTCTCCGGGAAGGCGGCGGGATGACCGCGATGCGCGACAAGGCGGGTGGATGGCATGGCGCGAGCATGGCAAAGCCGTGAAGTGGCGGCAACGGCTCGCGCATGCGGTGGGTTAAACTGCCCCGCATGGCACGCATCATTTACATCCCCGGCAAGAATCCCAAGCCGCCGGCGCCGAAGCATCGGGCGCAGCTGTGGCGCTGCCTGCTTGAAGGCGTGCGCCGCGTGAACCCGGAGGTGGCGGCGGAAATGGCGGAAAAGCCCGACTGCTTCCGGCTCGCCGCCTGGAACCGCGACTATTACAAGGAAGAAGTGGACGACCGGGACGAGCAGCCGTGGGTGGACGTGCTGCTGGAGCGCACCGGACCCACGGCACAGGACATCGACGAGGCGCGCCGCTGGCCGACGCGGCTGGCGTCACTGGCCTACAGCATCGCCGACCTGTTCCCCAGCCTGATTCCGCTGTTCGCGGACGAGGCCACTCGCTCCACCATCGAGGAAACCAACCGTTATTTCTCCAACCTCGGCGGCAGCGCGGAAATCATCCACGCGCACGTCATCGAGGCGCTGGAAGACGCCTTCGCCGCCGGCGAGCCGGTGCTGCTGATCGGTCACAGCCTGGGTTCGGTCATCGCCTGGAACACGCTGTGGCTGATGACCCATGAGCGCGGCGTGCGTCACAAGGTGGACCTGCTGCTGACGCTGGGCAGCCCGCTGGGCATCCGCTTCGTGCAGGAGCGGCTGCTGGGCCGCGACCATATCGGCGCGACCCGCTACCCGGGCTGCCTGCGGGAATGGGTGAACGTGGCCGCGGTCGGCGATCTCACCGCGCTGGACGGCACCATGGCGGACGACTTCCAGGAGATGGTGGAGCTTGGACTGGTCGAGAACATCAGCGATCACTTCGGCCGCATCTACAACTACTTCCGCTCGGACGAGGGCCTCAACCCGCATCATTCCTACGGCTACCTGGTCAATTCAGTGGTCGCCCAGCTCGTCGCCGAGTGGTGGTACCGGCATCACGGGCCGTCGCTGGCCTGAGCCAGCGTCCAGGACTCCTCTATGAACATGCCGGGCATCTCCCAGGGATGATGCGGCCGGATGCCCTGCGCGAGCACGGCATCCAGCAGCGCTTCGTCACGGGGCAGCGAGAAGATCAGCATGCTCACCGGCTCCTCGTGCAGTTCTCCCGCCCTGCCCTTGGCCGGCCGCGCCTTCGCCCGCGGGCGGAACTGTTCGCGCGCGTCCTCCACGTACCACAGCACGCTGTCGTAGTAGTCGTCGCCCAGCGGATGGACGCGCTTGATGGCGGCGATCACATCCTGCAGCGCGCCCTGCGGCACGAAGACGGTGATGCGATAGATGGGTCGGAGTTGCACGCGCCGCTCCCCGGATGGCATGCGGCCGATTGTCGGCGTACGCCGCGCGCGCGTCAAAGCATGGGGCGGCCGCCGGTGACGGGAACGGTGGCGCCGGTCATGTAACTCGACTCCGGCGACGCCAGCAGCACGTACACAGGCGCAAGTTCCGCCGGCTGGCCGGCGCGGCCCATGGGCGTGTTGCTGCCGAACTTCTCCACCTTGTCCGGCGGGAAGGTGGCGGGAATCAACGGCGTCCAGATCGGACCGGGCGCAACCGCGTTCACGCGGATGCCGCGCGGCGCGACCATGGCCGCGAGGCCCGCGGTGAAGTTCATGATCGCGCCCTTGCTGGCGGCGTAGGCGAGCAGCACCGGGTCCGGCGCATCGGAGTTGATGGAGGCCGTGTTGATGATGGTGCTGCCGGGCTGCATGCGCGGGATCGCACCCTTGCAGAGATAGAAGATGCTGTAGATGTTGGTGCGGAAGGTGCGGTCGAACTCCTCGACCGTGATGTCCTCGATGTTCTTGAAGGTGTCCTGGTGCGCGGCGTTGTTGACCAGGATGTCGAGCTTGCCGAACTCGTCGAAGGCGCGCTCGATCAGCGCGCGGCATTGCGCCGGCTGCGAGATGTCGCCCGGCACCAGCACCGCCTTCCTGCCCGCCTCCTCCACCCAGCGCGCGGTTTCTTCCGCGTCCTCGTGTTCCTCCAGGTAGCTGATGATCACGTCGGCGCCTTCGCGTGCGTAGGCGATCGCCACCGCGCGGCCGATGCCGGAGTCCGCGCCGGTGATGATGGCCGTGCGGTTCTCCAGCTTGCCGCTGCCCTTGTAGCTGTATTCGCCATGGTCCGGCTGCGGCTGCATCTTGCGCGTTTCGCCCGGCAGCTCCTGGTGCTGCCGGGGTTGCGGCGGCCGCGGATACTGCTGCGGAGGGTTCGGCTGCATGTCAGCGGCCGATGACCGCGCAGGCGACGCGCTCGCCGGCATTGCCCGAGGGCTGCGAGCGATAGTTGTCCTGGCCGGAATGCACCACCAGCGCCGAACCGTCGCTGTCGAACAGCGGATTGTCCCGCTCGTTCAGCGACAGGTGCTTCGAAAACACCTGGAAGCGCGCCGCGCCCGAGTCCGTGATCATGATGTTGGGGAAGTCGCCGGCGTGATAGCCGCCGCGCGCCTCGAAGCCGTGTTCCTTGTCATCCGGGTTGTAATGACCGCCGGCGGATTCGAAGTCCGGCGTGTCGCATTCGCCGCGCTCGTGCACGTGGAAGGCATGCCAGCCCGGTTCGAGATCGCGCAACTCCACGTCGATGAGCACGCCATGCTCGGTCTGCGTCAGCAGCGCCGTGCCCGTGGGCGTGCCACTGGCGTTGATGAATTCCGCCGGCACCCTGGCGCCGACCGGATAGTTCTGGTCCTCGCGATCCTCCATGTAGGCACAGCCACTCAGCACGAGCAGCGAGGAAACGGCGGCAAGCGTAAAGGCGAATCTGGTTCCCATCTGGCACCTCTGTCGATGATCTGTCGGCGCGTCACGCGCCAGCGTCACGACAGCACAACAGAGCGGCAAGGACGGTGGAATCCGGTGTTGACGGTACTTAGAGATAACGCCGCGCCAGCCAGCCGATCAGCTCGGTGGCGCGCCAGGTCCAGCCGCGGCGCTTCCAGGCGCGCTCGGTGACTTCGCGCGAGTCTTCGAGGTCCTGCTCGAAGATTTCCGCCAGCGCCATGGCGAGCGCCTTGCAGTCGGAGATGAGATTGAGCTCGTAGTTGACGAAGAAGCTGCGGTAATTGAGGTTGGCGGTGCCGATGGTGCACCAGTCGTCGTCGATGACCGCGGTCTTGGCGTGCAGGATGCGCGGCCGGTACTCGTAGATGCGCGCACCGGCTTCCAGCAGCTTCGCGTAGGCGGCGCGCGCCGCCCATTGCGCGATGCGCTGGTCGGTCTTGAAGGGCGTGAGCAGGCGCACGTCGATGCCGCGCCGCGCGGCCTCCGCCATCGCCTTCTGCGTGGCGTGGTCGGGCATGAAATAAGGCGTGGTCAGCCAGATGCGCCTGCGTGCATTGCGCATGCGCAGCTTGAGCAGGCGGCGAAAGCGATGCAGCTGGCGCAGGTTCTGGTTGGAGACGAGATAGGTGCCGGACTCATCCGGCGTCGCCGGCTGCCAGCGCCGTTCGCCGCGCCACAGGCGATCGAAGAACTCCGCCGCCTCGCTCGCCAGCCGTCCGTCCATGCGGAGGTGCGTGTCGCGCCAGCATTGCACGTCGTGATAGCGGCGCGAACTTTCCTCGTGCAGGTTGAAGCCGCCCAGCCAGGCCTTCTCGTCATCGACGACCAGCAGCTTGCGGTGATTGCGGCGGTTCAGGGAGAGCAGGCGCGTGATCCGCCAGGGGTTGAACCAGCGCAGCTCCACGCCCGCCTCGCGCAGCTGCCCAGGCCACTCCGACATCGCGAACGGCAGCGAGCCGAAGGCATCGAGATGCAGCTGCACGCGCACCCCGGCACGCGCACGCTCCATCAGCGCTTCCGCGAATTCCCCGCCGATGCCATCGTTGCCGAAGATGTAGCATTCGAGACGCACGCTCGTGTGCGCCGCACGCACATGCTCGAGCATGTCGGTGTAAAGCTCGTCGCCCTCCGTGAAGATCACGGCGCGGCAATCGCCGGAGCTCGAGCTTATGGTCAGTTCGCGCATGGCGCTTCACCCTCGCCACAAGACAGGCAATGCCTGCAGGGCGGATGCGTTGACCTGCGTGCTAGGCTGACGTCGATCACCTGTGTCATTCGACCGGACCTCGATGCGCTTCGTCCTCTACAACATCCGTTATGCCGCAGGCGCCGCGCGCAATTTCCACCTGCCCGTGCCCGGCGCCGGTTATCTCCGGCAGACCGACAGCAACCTGCAGCGGCTGATCCACTTCTTCGAGGCGCTCGACCCCGACATTCTCGGCCTGGTCGAGGTGGACCTCGGCTCGTTCCGCACCGGCACGCGGCGCAACCAGGCGGAAACCATCGCCGCGGCGCTCGGCCACGGCGCGCACGTGTTCGAATGCAAGTACAACGCGAAGTCAGTGCATCGGTTCATACCAGTCCTGAACAAGCAGGGGAATGCCTTCATTACCCGGCATTCCATCCAGAACGAGCGCTTCCACTTCTTCTCGCGGGGGATGAAGCGCCTGATCATCGAGCTGGAACTGGAAAACCTGTCGATCTTCCTGGTGCACCTGTCACTGGGCTACCGCGACCGGCAGCGCCAGCTCAATGACCTGCAACGGCTGATCCTGGCCACTCCCCGGCCGGTGATGGTGGCCGGCGACTTCAACACCTTCTTCGGCGAGGCCGAGCTGTACGCCTTCCTGTCCACCACCGGCCTGCTCAGCGCCAACCTGCGCGGCCAGCCCACGCATCCCAGCCGCTCGCCGCGCCGCGAGCTGGATTTCATCTTCCATGACCCGCGCATCGTGGTGACGGGCTTCGAGGTGCCGGCGGTGACCTTCTCGGACCACCTGCCGCTGGTCTGCGACTTCGAGGTGCGCGCGGCTGACGCGACTGCCTCGCTCCGCTAGACTGCGCGCTTCGATTCCCGGGGCGGAGCGCGGCGTGGCGATATTCCTTGTCTTCCTGGCGGTTGCCCTGCTGCTGTTCGGCGCCTGGCTGAGCGTGCTGCTGTTGCGCCAGGCCCGCCCGCGGTCCAGGGAGCGGCGCGTGGCGCTTGTGCAGGTCTGGAGACAGTGGCCGGAAGCTGGCGATGAAGTCGAACGCCAGCGACGCGGCCAGCTTCTGCTCGCCGTTGCGCCCGCACATCGCGATGCCGTCCTCGCTGACCTTCTGCAGCTCGAAGCGCGGCTCGCTGACGAGGCGGCGCCGCTCAGGCTACTGCGCGCGGAGATGATGGACAGCATCGAGCGCCGGCTGCTCAACCAGGAAATCCTCGCCCTGCCGGAAGCGGCGCGCGCCCGGATTCGCGCCGCCTCGCCCGAACCCCTGCCGGATGACGCGGAAGCTCAGGCGTACCTGGCCGCCAACGAGCTGCGTCTCGAGATCCTGCGGGAGTACGCGGCGCGGCGCTTCGGCGATCGCGCCCCGGATGACTGGTTCGCGGCCTACGAGCATGCCGCGCGGCTGCGGCAACGCGGCATCCGCAATTACCTGCAGCGCGTACTTGCCGGCGAGCACGCCGGCGCGGCCGAGGACCGCCAGCAGGCCATGAACCTGGTGGACGGCGAGTTGCGCCGCCGCCTGCTCGAAGTCGCCCCAGGTACACGCTTTCCAGGTCTCGCCGGCCCGTAGCGCGGTTGCGCACCCGAACGGCCAGCGGGTAGCATGAAACATTCGTTTGAAACGGTCCCGATCATGGATTCCAGCACTCGAAACACCGCTCTCTCGACGCGCGATCGCATCCTGCTGACCGCGGAACGGCTGTTCGCGGAAACCGGCATCGCCGCGACGTCATTGCGCACGATCACCGCCGCCGCCAGCGTGAACCTTGCCGCGGTGAACTATCACTTCGGCTCCAAGGACGCGCTGGTCGAAGCCGTCTATCGCCGCCATCTCGAGCCGCTGAACCGCGCCCGGCTCGCCAACCTCGAGCGCCTCGAGGAAGAAGCCAACGGCAAGCCGCTGGACGTGGAGACGCTGGTGCGCGCCTTCGTCGAGCCGCTGATCGAGCAGGCAGGCACGGGCGATTCGGGGCGGGTGCTCACCCGCCTGCTGGCGCAGAGCCTGCACGAGGCCGCCGGTTACGTGGAGCGCTTTTACGCGCGCGAGAACGACGCGGTGCTGCAGCGGTACCGCGACGCCATGCAGAGGGCGATCCCGGAACTCAGTCCCGACGAGATCTGCTGGCGGCTCAACTTCATGCTCGGGACCCTGCACAACGCCTTCCTCGATGCCGGCCTGCTGAAGCTGATCAGCGAAGAAAACGCGCCCGGCCCGGAAACGACGCTGGCGCAACTGATTCCCTTCCTGGTCGCCGGCCTGACGGCGCCGGGCGAGCGCGCCGCCGCCGCGCTGTGAACAACAACCTCGAACAATTCCTTCTGAAGGAGAAGACATGGCCACCAGCGTGAACTGGCTTATCGAACGCCGCGACAACGGCGTCGCCTGGTTGATCTTCGACAAGGCGGAGACCAGCACCAACGTGCTGTCGGGTCACATCATGCAGGAGCTCGACGAGCGCCTGCGCGAGCTGGCGCAGAACCCGCCCAGGGCACTGGTGGTGAAGTCGGCGAAGAACAACGGCTTCATCGCCGGCGCCGACATCAAGGAATTCACCACGCTGAAAGGCCCCGCGGATGCCTTCGAGCTGATCCGTAGCGGCCAGCAGGTGCTGGACCGCCTCGATCACCTGCCCTTCACGACGGTCGCCGCCGTGCACGGCTTCGCGCTGGGCGGCGGCCTGGAACTGGCGCTGGCCTGCGATTACATCGTCGCGGCCGATGCGCCCAACACCAGCCTCGGCCTGCCCGAGGTCAATCTCGGCATCCATCCGGGCTTCGGCGGCACGGTGCGTTCCGTGCAGAAGATCGGCGTCGCTCCGGCGATGGAGCTGATGCTCACCGGCCGGCCCTTCAACGCGAAGAAGGCCAAGGCCACCGGCCTCGTCGATCGTCTCGCCGCGCCCGAGCAGCTGGATGCGGTTGCCGAGCAGCTGGCGCTCAACCCGCCGCCGCGGCGCCGCGCGCCGCTTCCGCAGCGCCTGCTCAACCTGCCCGGCGCGCGCCAGGCATTCAGCAAGGTGCTGGAGAAGCAGGTCGCCGCCAAGGCGCGCCGCGACCACTACCCGGCGCCCTACGCGATCATCGACCTTTGGCGCGATCACATCGGCAATCCCTCGCAGATGTACATCGCCGAGGCGCATTCCATCGCCAACCTCATGACCGGCGACACGGCGCGCAACCTGGTGCGCGTGTTCCTGCTGCAGGACCGCCTCAAGGGCCTGGGCAACAAAAAGGCCTTCAACCTTGAGCACGTGCACGTCGTCGGCGCCGGCACCATGGGCGGCGACATCGCCGCGTGGTGCGCCTACAAGGGCTTCAACGTCACCGTGCAGGACCGCGAGCTCGAGTACATCGAGCCTGCCATGAAGCGCGCCCGCAAGCTTTACGAGCGCAAGTTCAAGGGCAGGCAGCCGGCGATCGAGGAAGCGCTCTATCGCCTGAAGGCGGACGTCCAGGGCAATGGCGCGCGCGGCGCGGATCTCGTCATCGAGGCGATCTTCGAGAACGTCGAAGCCAAGCAGGCGCTGTACAAGGACCTGCAGACGAAGATGAAGCCGGAGGCGATCCTTGCCACCAACACTTCCAGCATCCGCCTGGAGGAACTCGGCACGGTACTCAGCGACCCGAACAGGCTGGTCGGCCTGCATTTCTTCAACCCGGTCGCGCAGATGCCGTTGATCGAAGTCATCCACACGCCGGATACCGATCCCGCGGTGCTGGAAAAGGCACTGGCCTTCGCACGTCACATCGACCGCCTGCCGGTGCCGTGCAAGTCCTCGCCCGGTTTCCTGGTCAACCGCATCCTCATGCCCTACCTCATGGAAGCCATGCTGCTCGCCGAGGAAGGCGTGCCGCTGGAAGCCATCGACAAGGCGGCGAAGGACTTCGGCATGCCGATGGGGCCGGTCGAACTTGCCGACACCGTCGGCCTGGATGTCGCGCTGTCCGTCGCGCGCATCCTCGGCAAGGAGTTCGGTCATGCCGTGCCGAAGCGTCTCGAGCAGATGGTCGAGGCGAAGAAGCTCGGCAAGAAGACCGGCGAAGGCTTCTACCGCTATGACGACAAGGGCAAGCCGCGGAAGGACCCGACCCGCGCCAAGCTCGGCCCGGCCGACCTGCAGGACCGGCTGATCTTCCCGATGCTGAACGAGGCCGTAGCCTGCCTGCGCGAAGGCGTGGTTGCCGACGCCGAGCTGCTGGATGCCGGCGTGATCTTCGGTACGGGTTTCGCGCCGTTCCGCGGCGGCCCAATCAACTACATCCGCAGCCGCGGCAAGGACGCGGTCCTGCAGCGTCTCGAGGCCCTGCACCGCCAGCATGGCGACCGCTTCAAGCCGGATGCCGGCTGGCAGACGGTGGAAATCTGAGGAGGCCGACGTGTATTTCGAAACGCCTCCCGGAGACCGCTTGCCCGCCATCCGCACCATGGCGATGCCGAAGGACACCAACGGCCTCGGCGACATCTTCGGCGGCTGGCTCATGTCCCACGCGGACATGGCCGGCGCCGTGCTCGGCTTCCAGCGTGCCCGCGGCCGCGTGGTGACCGTGTCCGTCAACGAGTTCACCTTCCTGCGCCCCGTCTATGTCGGCGACGTGGTGAGCTTCTATACCGACGTGCACAAGGTCGGCCGGACTTCGGTCGCCATCGACATCACCATGTTCTCGATGCGCAACACCGATGGCCGCGAGGAACAGGTGCGGGTCGCCACCGCCCGCATCACCTACGTGCACATCGGCGCGGACCGCCTGCCGCGCGCCATCCCCGCCGACTGAGCCGTTTTCCCGTCTCGCAGAAGAAGCGCTCCCGGCATCCGCCGCGAGCGCTTTTTTGCTTGTGGTAGACTCGCGCCCGTGCCGGGGGGCACTTCATTTCCGGAAGAAAGGCGAGCGAGGCATGGCTAGAACGCTGGATCGACAGTTCCTCAGGACGTTGACGCCGCTGGACAGTCTCAAGCCCGAGCACCAGGTGGAACTCGGCAAGAAGTCACCGGTGCAGACGCTGGGCGCAGGACGCTACCTGTTCCGCGAAGGGGACAAGGACAACCGCACGCTGTACGTGATTTCCGGCGAAGTGGAATTGCGCAAGGGCGACGAGGTGGTGCGCGTCGTCGCCGCCGGCACGCCCGAGGCGACGCGCCCACTCGCCCAACAGACGCCCCGCCCCTGCTCGGCACGCGCGCGCAGCGACATCGAGTTCATCGCCATCGATTCCGACCTGCTCGACATCATGCTCACCTGGCACCAGACGGGTTCGTTCGAGGTGGGCGAGCTGCATGCCGGCGAGGACACCGGCGATGACTGGATGGCCGTCATCCTGCAGACCCGCGCCTTCCACCGCATTCCGCCCGCCAACATCCAGGCGATGTTCCTGCGCATGCAGCCGGTGCAGAAGAAGGCCGGCGAGGTGGTCATCAAGCAGGGCGAGGAAGGCGACTACTTCTACATCGTCACCCAGGGACGCTGCCTGGTGACCCGCGAGACGCCCGCCAACCGGGCCGGCATCAAGCTGGCCGAGCTTGGCGTCGGCGACACCTTCGGGGAAGAGGCGCTGATCTCTGACGCGAAGCGCAATGCCACCGTCACCATGCTCACCGACGGGCAGCTGATGCGCCTTGCCAAGCAGGACTTCAACACGCTGCTCAACGAGCCCATGCTGAACTGGGTAAGCCTCGAGCAGGCGAAGAACATCGTGGCAAGCGGCGGACAATGGCTGGACGTGAGACTGCCGAGCGAATTCGAAAGCGGCCATCCTGAAGGCGCCATCAACCTGCCGTTGTATTTCGCGCGCCTCAAACTGAACACGCTGGATCCGAACACACATTACGTCGCGATCTGCGACACCGGGCGCCGCTCTTCCGCCGCCGCCTACATTCTCTCGGAGCGCGGCTTCAGCTGCGCGGTACTGAAAGGCGGCTGGTCGCCGGAAGCCTGATTCCGGATCAGGCGGCGCGCCGCGCGTCCTTGAACAGCCGGAAGAAGTTCTCCGTCGTCGCCTCGGCCAGCGTCTCGACGGGCATGCCCCGCTCCCTCGCGATCGCCTCCGCCACGTGACTCACGAAGGCCGGGCGATTTTCCTTGCCGCGCATGGGCACCGGTGCGAGGTACGGGGAATCGGTCTCGATCAGTAGGCGCTCCAGCGGCACGCGTCGCGCGACCTCCCGCAAGGACTCGGCATTCCGGAAGGTGACTATCCCGGACAGGGAAATGTAGAAACCCAGCTCCATCGCGGCTTCCGCCATCTCCCAGCTCTCGGTGAAACAGTGCAGCACGCCGCCGCAGCGTTCAGCGCCTTCCTCGCGCAGGATGGCAAGGGTGTCCTCGCGCGCCTCGCGGGTGTGGATGATCAGCGGCTTGTCGAGCGTCACCGCGGCGCGCACATGGCGGCGCAGCCGCTCGCGCTGCACCTCGCGGGGCACGCTGTCGTAGTGGTAATCCAGGCCGGTCTCGCCGATGGCGACCACCTTGGGATGGCGGGCTGCCTGTTCGATGTCCGCCTGCGTCGGTTCATGTTCTACCTGAGAAGATGGATGCAAGCCAGCGGAAGCAAAGACATTTTCGTGCGAATCGACCAACGAGAGCATGGCCGGCAGGCGCACGAAATCCACTGCCACGCACAGCAGGTGGCTGACCCCGCTCGCGGCGGCGTCGGCCAGCACTTCGCTGACGCTGCCGCTGTCCTTCACGGGCGTGAGCATGTCGAGATGACAATGGGAATCGACGAACATCGCACTCGGCGCGCGCGGCGGGCAGCCGCGTGCGTCACATGGTGTGGGTAGGACGGTCGGCGCCGAGGGCGCCGGCGAGATAGGTTTCGATCTTCTTCTGCGTCTGGCCGCCATCCTGGTCGGAGAACTGCACGCCGATGCCGGCGGCACGCTTGCCCTGGGCATTGCGCGGCGTCACCCAGACGATGCGTCCCGCCACCGGGATGCGCTCGGTCTGGTCCATGAGCGTCAGCAGGATGAAGACCTCGTCACCCAGGCGATACGGCTTGCTGGTGGGAATGAACAGGCCGCCGTTCTTGATGAACGGCATGTACGCGACGTAGAGCGCGCTCTTGTCCTTGATGGTCAGCGTCAGGATGCCCTGGCGCGGTGAAGGGGTTGCCATGTCTAGTTGTCCAGCAGTCTGTCCAGCATCTTTTCCGCCACCGTGCCGGCAAGGCCGGCGGCCCAGGGAAGCAACAGCGATTCGATCAGCAGGCGCGGGTTGACGGAACCGTCCACCAGCCGCCTGCCCTCGCGCAACGCCTCGCGATAGCGGTGCAGCGCGACCAAGTCTACGCCCTCCCCGAGGGTTTTCAAGGCGTTACCGAGATCGGGGTTGCGCAGCTCGCCGCGACCCGCAGTCTGCACCAGGCGCACCAGGTCTTCAGTGACGGCGTCGAGGAAATCGACGACGTCATGCAATGCAAGCTTTTCCCATTCGCCCGCCACGGTGACCGCGCTCGCGCCGCGCTGGCGCACCGCTGCCAGCCTCTGCAGCATTTCGCCGCGCTGCTGCAGGAAACCCGAGCCGGCCAGCTCCAGGGCGCGCAGCGGGGAGCCACCTGTGAAGGCGAAGGCGACCTCGGGATTCGCCACGCCCTGCTCCCGCAGCCAGGCGATGCCCTGTTCCGCCGCGACCCGCGGCACCGCGACCTGCTGGCAGCGGCTGCGGATGGTGGCCGGGAGTGCGCCGGGCCTGTGCGTCACCAGCAGCAGCAGGCTGCGCGCCGGCGGCTCCTCCAGCGTCTTCAGCAGGCTGTTGGCGGCGTTGACGTTCATGGCGTCGGCGGGATGCAGCAGAACAGTCTTCCAGCCGGACTGCCGGCTGGTAAGCGCGATCTCGGCCGATACGTCGCGGATCTGGTCAACCACGATCTGCTTGCGCAGCGTGCCGCTGTCGGTTTCCTCGAAGGTGACCTCGTGGAAGTCCGGATGGCTGCCGGCACGATATTGCACGCAGCCATGGCAATGTCCGCAGGCGGTGGCGGATTCGCACAGCAGCAGGCCGATGAAGGCCCGGGCGAGCGCCAGCTTGCCGGTGCCGGCAGGCCCCGTCAGCAGGAGCGCGTGGGGCACGCGGGCGCCGCCGGCGAGCTCCTGCAGCCTCGCCCAAAGATCTTCCTGCCAGGGATACGGCGCGCTCATGCGTGCCGCTCCAGCAGCGCGTCCAGCGCGCCGCGCACCGCGGCACTCACCTCCTCGACCGGCCGCGAGGCGTCGATGACGATGAAACGTTCGGGCTCGGCCGCGGCGCGGGCGAGATAGACCCCACGCACGCGCTCGAAGAAGGCCGCCTGCTCGCGCTCGAAGCGGTCCGGCGCGCCGCGCTCCTGCATGCGGGCCAGGCCGATTTCCACGGGCGCGTCCAGCAGGATGGTGGCGTGCGGCCGGAAATCGCCCTGCACGAGCCGCTCAAGGACGGCGATTTCTTCCTGCGGCAGGCCGCGTCCTCCGCCCTGGTAGGCGTAGGTGGCGTCGGTGAAGCGGTCGCAGACCACCCACTGGCCGCGGGCCAGTGCCGGACGGATGCGCTGTTCCAGGTGGGCAGCACGGGCAGCGAACATCAACAGCAGCTCGGCCTGCCCGCTGACCGCTTCCTCGCGCGGCGCCAGCAGCAGTTCGCGGATGGCCTCGGCGAACGGCGTCCCGCCGGGCTCGCGGGTCACCAGCACGTCGCGACCGCTCTGCATGAGATGTTCGCGCACCACCGTAAGCTGCGTGGACTTGCCGAC
>Ga0207873_1000593_pt1 | contig 38843 bp, 34 predicted proteins | sample BGWIniCompost_FD_187373 | JGI IMG/M metagenome (GOLD analysis project Ga0207873, IMG submission 187373) | Cellulose adapted compost microbial communities from Newby Island Compost Facility, Milpitas, CA, USA - BGW Initial Compost (SPAdes)... ... | reverse complement strand
GAAGGCGCCGTCCTCGCACGACTTGCATGTGTTAGGCACGCCGCCAGCGTTCGTCCTGAGCCAGGATCAAACTCTCCAAAGAAAGTTCGATACAAGCTCCAAAAGAACGCTTAGATCAGCGTTCGGAATTACCTTTGTCGACCCTTTGGCGCTCTCGCGCCGGCCCGTGAGAAGGTACGCCCACGGGCAGGGCCCACACAGACATGCACAACCTCGGCTGTCAAACAACGGAGGCGCATTTTGCGCCAGGCAGACTATCAAGATAACGATCGGCGCCTCGATCGTCAACCCCTCTCCGGGGCGCGCAAGGCGCCGAAGCGTCAGACCCCTCTTCTTCGCCCGCCCCCGATCCCCACGTCAGGGGCAGGCGCGGCATGGCGTCAGTCCCAGTCCTCGCGGCGAGGACGACGGCCGATCACCTCCTCGTCCTCATCCTCCCATTCATCCTCCCACTCGTCCTCGTCCTCCCACTCGTCCTCGTCCTCGTCCCAGTCGTCTTCGTCCCACTCGTCCTCGTCCCAGTCCTCCTCCCAATCGTCCTCGTCGAACTCGTCTTCGTCGAAGGAAACGAGGGTGATCTCGTCCTCCCAGACGGGGAGCGAGTCGCGAGTCAGCACGTCCGCCATTGCGGGTCCTCCTTGCACGCGGTCTGTGCGAGACCGGAAAGCATGGATACTCTGGAGCAACGTCGCGAAAGTATACGACGATCGCTCTATGTCAAGGGGTTTGGCGCTCTTCTCGCTTTCTAGCTCGCCTTCCGCGCCGCTTTCTTCCTTTCGTGACTCTTCAGGTACCGCTTTCTCAGGCGAATCGCGACAGGCGTCACCTCGACGAGCTCGTCGTCCTCGATGAACTCGAGCGCGGCCTCGAGCGTGATCTGTCGTGGCGGCTCGAGAATGATGTTCTCGTCCGATCCGGCGGCGCGGATGTTGGTCAGCTTCTTCCCCTTGGTAACGTTGACCTCCATGTCGCCGGAGCGGGCGTTCTCGCCGACGATCATCCCCTCGTAGACCTCGACGCCCGGGCCGATGAAGAGCGTGCCTCTCTCCTGGAGATTGTAGAGCGCGTAGGCGACGGAGACGCCGTCGGCCATGCTGACCATGACGCCCCGGTCGCGGCTGCGGATCGGCCCGGCCCACGGGCCGTATCCTGAAAAGCGGTGGTGCAGCGTCCCCTCCCCCCGGGTGTCCGTCAGGAACTCGCTGCGATAACCGAAGAGGCCGCGCGCCGGGATGTGGAAAACGAGGCGCGCGAGGCCGGCCGCCGCGCCCGAGCGCGTCCCCGCGCCGCGCATCTCGCGAAGCTCGCCGCGTCGCGAGCCGAGCTTCTCGATGACGACGCCGACGTACGCCTCCGGGACGTCGACGATGACTTCCTCGTACGGCTCGAGCGTCTCACCGTTCGGACCCGTGCGCGTGATCACGCGCGGGCGCGACACCGCGAACTCGTACCCCTCGCGGCGCATCGTCTCGATCAGGATCCCCAGGTGCAGCTCGCCGCGCCCGGAGACGGTGAAGGTGTCGGGCGAGTCCGTGTCCTCGACCCGCAGCGCGACGTTGCGCTCCAGCTCGCGCATGAGCCGCTCGCGGATCTGACGGCTCGTCACGAACTTCCCCTCGCGCCCGGCGAACGGCGACGTGTTCACCATGAAGTCCACCGAGACCGTCGGCTCCTCGACCGTGATCCCCTCCAGCGCCTCGGGGTGCTCGGGGTCGGCGATCGTCGCCCCGATCTCGACACCCTCGATCCCCGCGAGAGCGACGATGTCGCCGGCGGCCGACTCGGGAACCTCGACCCGCTGGAGGCCCTCGAAGGTGTAGAGCTTCGCGACCTTTCCCTGCGTGGCGACGGCGCCCTCGGAGCCGTCGGACCCGGGCGTACGGGGCGAGAGGAGCGTCACGGCGTCGCCTACGTGCACCCGGCCACGCTCGATACGCCCGATCGCGAGCCGGCCCAGGTAGGGCGAGTAGTCGATGGTGGACACCAGCATCTGGAACGGACCATCTGCATCCCCCGGCGGCGGTGGGACGACCTCGAGGATCGTCTCGAAGAGGGGCCGCAGGTCGCGGCGCTCCCCGTCCAGCTCCCGCATCGCGTACCCGTCGCGGGCGGAGGCGTAGAGGAACGGGGCGTCGAGCTGCTCGTCCGTTGCCTCGAGCTCCATGAAGAGCTCGAGCACCTCGTCGTGGACCCGGAGCGGCTCCGCGTCGCCGCGGTCGATCTTGTTGATCACAACGATCGGCTGCAGCCCGAGCGACAGCGCCTTCCGCGTCACGAACCGCGTCTGCGGCATCGGGCCCTCAGCCGCGTCGACGAGCAGCAGCACGCCGTCCACCATCCGCAGGATCCGCTCGACCTCCCCGCCGAAGTCCGCGTGCCCGGGCGTGTCCACGATGTTGATCTTGTGAACGCCCCAACGAACCGCCGTGTTCTTCGACAGGATCGTGATCCCACGCTCCCGCTCGAGCGGGTTGGAGTCCATGACCCGCTCCTGCACCACCTGGTTCTCCCGGAACGCCCCGGCTTGCCGGAGCATCTGGTCCACCAGCGTGGTCTTACCGTGGTCGACGTGTGCGATGATGGCGATGTTGCGGATCATGCTTCGTCCTTCGGCCCGCGCCGTCGCGGACCCGCGCTGCATTCTTCGGCACAAAAAAACCGGGCCGCGAGCGACCCGGACATCCAGATCGTAGGAAATTAGCGGATCTTGGCCGGATCTTCAAGGGCGTTCGGCGCTTCCGGTGTTGCCCACAAGTGTTTCGGCCATCATCTTCGCGCCCGCCTCGCGCCGGGGGCCGTCTCACCCGGAGGAGGCGTACAACAAGGCGTACAGATCGTTCATGCGCATCATACACCAGACAACATGTTCGTTGGCCATTACGCTGTGAGCTATGCGGGCAAGTCACTCGCCCGGTCGGTGCCTCTCTGGCACCTCTTCGTCGCGGTCCAGTTCCTCGACATCCTGTGGGGCCTCTTTGTCCTCGCCGGCGTCGAACACGTACGGATCGTCCCCGGGATCACGGCCGCGACTCCCCTGGACCTCTACCACATCCCCTACACGCACAGCCTCGTCGGCGCCCTTCTCTGGTCGGTCGTGTGCGGCGCCGCGTATCACGCGTGGCGCGGGAGGCACCACGGTGCCCGGGCCGGGATGGTGGTCGGCGCCGCCGTGTTCTCGCACTGGCTCCTGGACCTGCTGGTCCATCGGCCCGACCTGCCTCTCGTCGGCGACCGGTTCAAGGTAGGCTTGGGGCTCTGGAACTATCCAGCCGCCGCGTTGACGGCGGAAGCCGCCATTCTCCTGGGCGGTCTCCTCTCTTACCTGCGTGCGACCCGACAGGAAACCAGGCGCGGCGCCTTCGCGTTCCTCCTGTTCGGCGCCGGGCTCGTAGTGATGCAGGGGCTCATCTTCTTCGGGCCGCCCCCCGGGTCGCCGGCCGCCCTGGCGGGTACCGGCCTGGTCGCCTACGGCGCTCTCGCAGGGGTCGCCGCGTGGCTCGAACGCAAACGGGCGCCGGCAGCCGAACCCGCGGGAGTACCCGTCGAAACCGCCGGGTAGTCACGCGCCCGCCCCCGGATTCCCTCCGGACAGTTCGGGGGCGACGTTGCCAAGAGCACCAACAGCGCGAGAAAAGAAAAAAGGCGCCCCGCCGGCTCCCGATCCTCGCCGAGGCCCTGGCGGCCGACGCCCGGGGACCCGGCGGGGCGCCCTCCGTTTCCTCATTCCCGGACGAGAACCGCGACTTCCTCAACCCCGCACGAGCACTGCGACCTCCCGCGTCCGCGGGCCGTCCCACTCGGCGAGGAACACGCGCTGCCAGGTGCCGAGGAGAAGGTCGCCTTCCTCGACGAGGAGCGTGAGGCCGGGGCCGAAGAGCGAAGTCTTGATGTGGGAGTCGGAGTTGCCTTCCGCGTGCTGGTAGTCGCCCTGGCGAGGCACCAGGCGGCGGAGGGAGGCGACGATGTCGCGGGCCACGTCCGGGTCGGCGCCCTCGTTCACGGTCAGCGCACAGGTCGTGTGAAGGCACCATAGGAAGGCGACGCCGTCCCGGACGCCGCTCTCGCGCACCCGCGCGCGAACCTCCGCCGTGATGTCGACCAGTTCCTCACGCTCGTGCGTGCGAACACGGATCCGTTCGATCATGGGTCCTCGCCGCTCCGCCTCCGCGGCTCACAGGTGGTCGATCTCGTGCCGGAAGACCGACGACTGCTCGAGCTGGATGGTGATGTGCCGGATCCCGAAGCGGTCGGACACGCGCTCGTGGATCTCCCGCAGGACCCTCTGGTGCTGCGAGAGGTCCTCGACCACGGCGTGCCCGCTCATCGCCAGGTACCCGCTCGTCACGGTCCACACGTGGAGGTCGTGGACGTCGTCGACGCCCGGGATCTCGTCGATCGTCTCCCGCACCTCGGCCAGGTCGATGTGCGGCGGCACAGCCTCGAGGAGCACGTCCACCGATTCGCGGACGAGCTTCCAACTGCTGAAGAGGATCAACCCGCCGACGACGATCGATATGAGCGGGTCGACGATCACCCACCCCGTCAGGAGGATGATCACCGCCGCGGCGATGGCTCCCACCGAGCCGAGCAGGTCCCCCAGCACGTGCAGGTACGCACCGCGCACGTTGAGGCTGTGCCCCGCCGCCCGGTGCAGCAACCAGGCAGCAACGATGTTGACGGCGAGGCCGCCCACCGCGACGCCGAGCATGAGTCCGCCCTCGACCTCGGCGGGCGAGCGGAAGCGCCGGATCGCCTCGTAGAAGATGAAGAGGGAGAGGACGATCAACGCCGCGCCGTTGATGAGGGCGGCGAGCACCTCCCAACGCAGGTAGCCGTAGGTCTTTTCCGGCGTCGCCGGCCGCTGGGCGAACCAGATCGCGAAGAGCGAGAGGGCGATCGCGGCTACGTCGGTCAGCATGTGGCCCGCATCGGCCATCAGGGCGAGCGAGTTGGCCAACCACCCGCCGACGAACTCCACCACCATGAAGGTGCCGGTAATGGCCAGGACGATCTTGAGCGCCTTCTTCCCCGTGCCGCGCCTCAGGTCGTGGAGATGGTCGTGACCGTGGCCGTGATGGTGGCCGTGATCGTGGTGATGGCCGTGCCCATGCGAGTCGTGATGATCCCCGGCGTGGCCGCGCCCCCGCCGCGCCCGCCCGTGCGCGGGCGCGACGTCGCCGGGCCGGGCCGAGGAGGGTCGGCGGGCGGGGTCGCCTCCGCGCCCGCGCGGCTCACCGAACCCGCCCGCGCCCATCGGGCAGCCGCATGGATCCAGCATGCTCATCGAGAACCTCCGGACGAATCGCGCGCGCCGCCTTCGCTCGCTGCGCCCGCGGCCGCACCCTCGCGTGCGGCGGGTGTGGCGGACCCCTCCGTGGACCCCTCCGGGGACGACCGGGCCGACGGCTCCGTGACCTGCCCCGTGACCGGCTCCGCCGACGGCTCCGTGGACGGCCGTGGCGCCGCACTCGACCACGCATCCTCGGGAATGACCCACGTCCACTCCGCGCCGTCCTCGAAGGACCGCGCCGCCAGGCGGAGCTCCGCACCCGATGCCGTGCGGGCCACGAGAATGATCGGCTCGCCCGCCAGCACGGGAGCGACGACGGCGGTGCTGCGCGCGGAGACGCCGCCGACGACGACCTCGCGGCCGGGATCGGCCACCGTGAGGAACGCCACGTCTATCGCTTCACCCGTGCGATTGTCCACGATGATCCGGGCGAGCGCCGCGCGCCGCACGCCGGCCTCCCCTCCCACGGTAGAGGCGCGTCCGAGAGCGCAGCCTGTGATGGCGATCACGGCGGCCAGGGCGACGAACTTGAGGACGACTCGCATGTCGAGCGAAAAAAGGGAACCGGTTCTCCGGCCGAATCTACACCCGCGGCGCACGACCGGTCCATGGCCCCGCTCCCGGCCTGCCGGACCGAGCCCCCCGGACCCGCCACGCAGGTCCTCACCGATCCGCCAGCGCTTCCAGCAACTCCAGCACCTCCTCCGTCGATTCGACCAGCGCCGTCGCCGCGGTGTCGGGGCGCACCTCCTCCGCCGGGGCGACCAGGACGCCGTCGCCCCGGCCGCGAAGGGCACGGAACGCGTCCTCATCGGTGAGGTCGTCGCCGAAGAAGACGACGGGCGCCCGCGTCGTCTCCAGACCGAGCGCGTCGACGAGGAAGCGGATGGCCTGTCCCTTGTCCCAGTCGACCGCCGGCCGCACCTCGAGCACCCGTTTCCCCGTGGTGATCCGGAGCCCGGCACGGTCGCCGCACGTGGCCAGAACCTCCCGCCGCACCCGCGCCACCTCCTCCTCATCGCTGACCAGGCGGTAGTGCACGCTCAGCGTGATCCTCTTGTCCTCGAGAACGACGCCCTCCACCCCGGCGAGCCGTGCCCGTAGCTCCGCCGCGCACGCCGCGATCTGCGGCAGCGCCTCGAGCGCCCCTTCGTGCACCTTCCGCAAGCCCGGCCCCTCGATCTCCAGCCCGTGATTCCCCGCGTAAAACACACCCTCGAGTCCGACCCGCGACCGGATGTCCTCCAGCCCGCGCCCGCTGATCACCGCCACGTACGTGTCGGGGCGCGCCGCCAGTCGGGCCACCAGTGCACGCGTCCCCTCCGGGAGCACCGCCGCCTCGGGTCGAGGCGCGATCGGAAGCAACGTGCCGTCGTAATCCAAAGCCACCAGCATGCGCCCCGCCCGCCGCCGCGCCTCGCGCCACCCATCCACCAGCGCCCTCGCGTGCGGGAGCCCCACCCGTACGCCCCGATCCTCCAGCTCCATCGCCTCCTCGTAGATCTCCGGATCCGTCCCGGCGTAGAAGAGTAGAAGCGCACCGGGCGCGGGGCAAACGCCCCGCGAGTTTGTTGCCGGGGACCGGCGCCTCCGTTAACTTGAAGAGACCCGGCGAGCGACGATCACCTAAACCTTTGTCCTGCAATGCGTTCGATCACTATTGCCTGCGCCGCGGCGATCGTACTGGGCATGACGGCCTGCAACGCCCGGTCGCCCGTCGCCTACGGCGATGCCAACGCCATCATCGTCCTGGCGGACGACTCCCTCTGGGCCGCCGTGGGAGACTCGATGCACTCGGTGATGGAACCGCAGGTCTTCACGGTGCGGAACGAGCGCATGTTCGAGCTGACCCACGTCTCGCCGGCTGACCCGGCGTGGGCGAAGCTGCGGGAGTGGAAGCAGGTGCTGGTCATCGGCCGGGCGGATGACCCGTGGGTCGCGGACGTGACGAATGGTGCAGTCGTATCCGACCTTCCGGCCATCTACGAGAAGGCCGACATCTGGGCGCGGGGGCAGAGGGTCACCGCAGTCATCCTCCCCGACGAGGAGGTGGAGCGGGCTGTGATCGACCTCCTCCCGGAACTGCACGAGTTCTTCGCGAGCCGGTTCCGCCAGGGCGTGCTGGAGCGAATGTTCGTGAGCGGCGCAAACACCGCCCGGCGGGATTCGCTGCGCGCTCACGCCGGCTTCGCGATCTTGCTCCCGAACGTCTACACCTACTCGCGCCTCGGCGAAGCGCACCGGTTCCTGAACGCCAACCGGGCCGCCGGCGACCGCGTGGATCGCTCGATCGTGGTGATGTGGCGCAATGGCGCGACGCCGCTCACGGCCGACCAACTCCGCGCCTGGCGCGACAGTCTCGGCACCCACGCCTACGAGTGGGGGCAGATGGTCGACCGCAACCAGATGCGGAGCCGGGCGCTCGAGTCGTATGCCGATGGGTCGATCGAGGTGCAGGGCGTGTGGCTCGGCACGGACCCGACCTTCCCGATGGCCGGGCCGTTCTTGAGCCGTGCGATCGTCTGCCCCACGCAGAACCGGACGTACCTGATCGACGCGTTCCTGTACGCCCCCGCGAGGGACAAGTACGAGTACATTCTCCAGCTCCAGACGATCCTGGATTCGTTCGAGTGCGGATCTTGAGCGCATGTCTTTCGTCCACCTGCACACGCACAGCGAATACTCCCTCCTCGACGGCGCGAACCGGATCGGCGACCTGATCCGGCGCGCCGCCGAGTTCGAGATGCCCGCCCTCGCGCTGACGGACCACGGGTGCATGTACGGCGCGTGGGAGTTCTACCAGCAGGCGGCGAAGACCCCGGTCAAGCCGATCCTGGGGATGGAAGCCTACGTCGCGCCCGGGGACCGGCGGGACAAGACCACGCCGAAGGGAGGGCGACCCTACTACCACCTCGTCCTCCTCGCCCGCGACCTGCAGGGATACCGGAACCTGGTCAAGCTCACCTCGATCGGGTTCATGGAGGGTTTCTACCACCGGCCGCGCATCGACCGGGAAGTCCTCCGCGAACACTCCGAGGGGCTGATCGTGACGTCGGCGTGCCTCGCGGGTGAGATCGCGCACCACCTCCTCGAGGATCGCTGGGATCAGGCGCGGGAAGTGGCCTCGTGGTACGCCGAGGTGTTCCCGGGGCGCTACTACCTCGAGGTCCAGGCGCACGACAGCGACGGGCAGCAAGCCCTCAACGAGCGCATCTTCCGCCTCGCCGACGAGCTGGGGCTCCCCGTCGTCGCAACGAACGATGCCCACTTCCTGCGGCCCGAGGACCACGACGCCCACGACGTCCTGCTCTGCATCGGGCTCGGCAAGGATCGGGACGATCCGAACCGCATGCGCTACGACCGCGGGCTCTACTTCAAGTCCGCGCAGGAGATCGCGGAGCGGTTCCCCGACCGGCCGGACGTCCTTGAGAACACGCTGGCGATCGCCGACTCGGTGGACCTCTCGTTCGAGAAGCGGTACTACGTCCCGAAATTCCCGCTCCCCGAGGGCGTCCCGGACGAGAAGACGCTGCTGCGGCAGATCACCTTCGAGCGCGCGCGGAAGCGCTTCGGCGACCCGCTGCCGTCGCACATCCAGGAGAGGCTCGAGTATGAGCTGAGCGTCATCAGCAACGAGCGCGCGGACTACGCCGGTTATTTCCTCATCGTCCAGGACTTCATCAACTGGGCGAAGGATCACGGGATCCCCGTCGGCCCGGGGCGCGGCTCGGCGGCTGGCTCGCTCGTCGCGTACGTGATCGGGATCACGGACGTCGATCCCATCCAATTCGATCTGCTCTTCGAGCGCTTCCTGAACCCCGACCGCGTGTCGATGCCCGACATCGACGTCGACTTCTGCTACGAGCGGCGCGGCGAGGTCATCGAGTACGTGCGGCAGAAGTACGGGAAGGAGTCGGTCGGGCAGATCATCACCTTCGGAACGATGAAGTCGAGGGCGGTGATCAAGGATGTGGGGCGCGTCCTCGGCTTCGAGCCGGCCGAGACCGACCGGCTGGCGAAGCTGGTGCCCAACTCGCCCGCCTTCTCCCTCACCGTTGCCGAGGCGGTCGAGCAGATCCCCGAGCTGCGGGAGCTCTACGCCAGCGATGAGCGCGTCCGGAAACTCATCGACTACGCCAAGGTGCTCGAGGGGCTCTCGCGCCACGCGAGCGTCCACGCGGCCGGAGTCGTGATCGCCCCCGGGCCGCTGCACCACTACGTCCCCGTCTGCACGCAATCGACGCGCGGCGCCGGCGCCGGCTCGGACGAGGACACCGTGATCGTGACCCAGTGGGACATGATCGCGCTCGAGCAGGCCGGGATGCTCAAGATGGACTTCCTCGGCCTCAAGACGCTCACGGTGATCCACGACGCGGTGCGCTGGATCCGGGAGCGGCACGGCGCGTTGCGTCACCCCGTGACCGGCGAGGAGTATGAGCGGATCGAGGATGTGCCGCTGGATGACGCGGGGGTCTACGAGATGCTCGCCCGGGGCGGCACGTCGGGCGTGTTCCAGTTCGAATCCGCGCTCGCGACGGAGAAGCTCCGCGCCATGCGGTGCGACCGCTTCGAGGACCTGGTCGCGACGAACGCGCTGATCCGCCCGGGCCCGCTCGACAGTGGGATGACGGACGTCTTCATCCGCCGCAAGCTCGGTCGCGAGCCGGTGCGCTACCCGCACCCCAAGCTGCACGAAGTCCTGGAGCCGACCTATGGCGTCATCACCTACCAGGAGCAGCTCATGCGCATCGCGCAGGTGCTGGCCGGCTTCACCCTGGCCGAGGCGGACGTCCTGCGCAAGGCGGTCGGGAAGAAGGACGCGGAGCTGATCCGCCAGGAGATCGGGAAGTTCGTCGAGCGCGCGATCGCGAACGGGATCGACGAGAAGACGGCCCGGGAACTGGGCGAGCAGATCGAGACGTTCGGCCGTTACGGGTTCAACCGGTCGCACAGCGTGGCGTACGCGCTGCTCAGCTACCAGACCGCGTGGCTCAAGCGGTACTATCCGGCGGAATTCATGGCGGCGCTCCTCTCCTCGGTGGTGGACAAGACGGACGATGTGGTGAAGTATATCGGGGAGTGCCGCGAGCTCGGGCGGTATATCCCGGACCGTCCGGGCGGGATCGAGGTGCTCCCGCCCGACGTGAACCAGTCCGGCTGGAAGTTCACGCCGGTCTCGGACAACCAGATCCGCTTCGGGCTGGGCGCGGTGCGCGGCGTTGGTGAAGGCGCGGTGCGCGCCATCCTGCAGGCCCGGGAGGACGGCGGCCCGTTCCGCTCCCTCTTCGATCTGGTCGACCGCGTCGACCTTCGGGCCGTAGGCAAGCGAACGCTCGAGGCGCTGATCCTGGCGGGCGCATGCGATTCGCTCGCGACGCGGCTCCCCTCCGGGGCGCCGCACCGGGCCCAGCTCGTGGCGGGGCTGGACGACATCGTGCGGGAGGTGCAGCTCCGGGCGCAGGAACGGGAATCGGGTCAGGCCTCGCTCTTCGACGCCCTCGACGGCGGCGCAGGAGCGGCGACGCAGGAGCTGCGCCCCGAACCGAAGCTCCCGGACGTCGAGCCGTGGCCCGAATCGGAGCGGCTCGCGAAGGAGAAAGAGATCCTGGGCTTCTTCATCAGCGGCCATCCGCTGGACAAGTTCCGTGAGGAGGTGCGCATCTTCGAGCACGTCAACACGGCCAACCTGAAGGAGCACCGGGACCAGAAGATCGAGCTGGCCTGCGTCATCACGGGCGTCAGCCGGCAGATCTCGCGGCGCAACGGGAACGAGTGGGGCCGCATCACGGTGGAAGACTTCCACGGCACCGCCACCGTGCTGGCGTTCGGCGATGCGTGGGAGCGTTGCCGCCACCTCCTCGTCCAGGACGCGCCGGTCCTGATCTTCGGGAGCGTGTCCGGCCGGGACCGTGACGAGGACGATCCGCCGATCTTCCTCGACGACGTCATGCCCCTCGCCGAGGTGCGCAAGTCGGACGCGATCGCGCTCGAGCTCTGGTTGCCGCCGGGCGGGGACGTGGCCACGATCGAGGCGGCGACGCGGGCCTTCCGCGCCAACCCCGGCGCCTCGCCCATATACGTGCGCTGGACGCCATCCGGCGCGGCGAACGGCGGCGACGGCGCAGCGGGGAACGGCGGCCCAACGAACGGCGCCGGAGCCCGCGCGAACGGCGGCAATGGCCGGCACGACTCCGGCGAGCGGCGCTTCCGCTCGCGCAGCATCACGGTCACGCCGAGCGAGGCGCTCGTGGAGGAACTGCGCGCCCTCTTCGGGGTCGACCACGTACGACTCGTCAAGACGTGAGGAACAGGGGGAGGATGAGCGCCCCACAATTGGATTTCGAGAAGGGGATCCGGGAGCTCGAAGAGCAGATCGCTCGCCTGCAGGAGCTCGCGAGGAAGAGTGGACTGAACGTGGCCGACGAGATCGCGATCTTGGAACGGAAACTCGAGCAGCTCAAGGCCGAGACGTATCGGCACCTGACCCCGATCGAGCGGGTCCAGCTCGCGCGGCACCCCAGGCGCCCGTACACGCTCGATTACATTGCCCGGATCTTCACGGATTTCATTGAGCTGCACGGCGACCGCACGTTCCGCGACGACGCGGCGATCGTAGGCGGCTGGGCGCGTCTGGACGGCCGGACGGTCATGGTGATCGGGCACCAGAAGGGGCGCGACATGAAGGAGAACCTGAAGCGCAACTTCGGGATGCCGCACCCCGAGGGATACCGGAAAGCGCTCCGCCTCATGCAGCTCGCCGAGAAATTCGGCCACCCGATCATCACGCTGATCGATACGCCTGGCGCCTATCCCGGGATCGGCGCCGAGGAGCGCGGTCAGGCCGAGGCGATCGCGCGCAATCTGCGGGAGATGGCTCGCCTGCGGGTCCCGACCATCTCCGTCGTGATCGGGGAGGGTGGTAGCGGCGGCGCCCTCGCGCTGGGCGTGACCGACCGCATCCTCATGCTCGAGAACGCGATCTACAGCGTGATCTCGCCGGAGGGGTGCGCCGCGATCCTCTGGAAGACGAACGAGGCCAAGGACAAGGCGGCGGCCGCGCTGAAGCTGACCGCCGCGGACCTTCAGGCGCTGGGCGTCATCGACGACGTGGTCCCGGAGCCCGTGGGCGGCGCCCACGCCGACTGGGATGCCGCGGCCGCCGCGCTCGCGGAGGCGCTCGGCCGCCACCTGGCGGAGCTGTCCGGCACACCGCCGGACGTGCTGATCGAGCGGCGCCTCGAGAAATACAGTCGCATGGGAGAATGGCGCGCGGTGCCGGTCGGGGCGTGATCCGCCGCGTCACGGCCGTGCGCGCCGCACCTCCCGATATCGACGAGAAGGAGGGCCGACCGTGGCCCAGATCGTTGAAGTCAGTTTCAAAGGCAACCGCCGAGGCTATTTCCTCGCGAACGGTGAGCCGATCCGGTTGAACGGCTACGTCGTGGTCGAGGCCGACCGCGGCGAAGACCTGGGACGGGTCACGGCGACCGGCGCGATTGCGGAACGCAAGTGCGCCGGCTGCACGAGCGGTTGCGCGGCACCGGTCCCGGAGAAGCGCGTGCTGCGCGAGGCGCGCTCCGAGGACCTCGAGCGCCTCCAGATGCTCCGCGCGGACGAAGACCGGGTCCGGCGGATCACCCGCGAGCGGGTTCAGAAATTCGGCCTCAAGATGAAGGTCACCGAGGCCGAGTGGCAGTTCGACCGGAACAAGCTGACGATCTACTTCACGGCCGAGCGTCGCGTCGACTTCCGCGAGCTGGTTCGCGACCTGGCGCGAACGTTCCGGACTCGCATCGAGCTGAAGCAGATCGGTGTGCGGGACGAGGCGGCCCTCCTCGGCGGCGTGGGCCGGTGCGGCCGCGAGCTGTGTTGCTCGACGTGGCTGCGCGAGATCAAGCCGGTCAGCCTCCAACTGGCCAAGGACCAGCGGCTGTCGCTGAATCCGGCGCAGATCTCCGGCTGCTGCGGCCGTCTCATGTGCTGTCTGACCTACGAGCACGAGGCCTACTTGCAGGCCCGGAAGAAGTTCCCGCGCGAGGGGAAGACGCTCGTCACGCTGCACGGGCGAGAGAAGGTCGTCAGCGTGGACATCTGGCGCGAACGCGTGCTCCTCAAGGCGGAAGACGGTACTCGCAGGATCGTGGAGCTGGCAGAGCTGAAGAACGAAGTCGCCCGAGCGGCGCAGCAGGCGGATGGATCGGCGAACGACGACAACAGGGAGCAGGGGCGGAAGCGGTGAGCAGTCGTAAGGACTTCTACATCACAACGGCGATCGACTACGCGAACGGCCCGCCGCACATGGGCCACGCGCTCGAGAAGATCGGCGCGGATGCCATGGCCCGGTACCGCCGGTTGAAGGGCGAGCGGGTTCATTTCTTGATCGGAATGGACGAACACGGCCTCAAGGTGCTGCAGAGCGCCGAGGCGTCCGGGGTCTCGCCGCAGCAATGGGTCGACCGGATCGCGGGACTCTTCCGCGACATGTGGGAGCGGCTCGCGATCAGCAACGACGACTTCATCCGCACGACGGAGCCGCGCCACCACCGGGCCGTGGATGCGATGATCCGGCGCATGCAGGCCGCCGGCGACCTCTACAAGGGCTCGTACGCGGGCTACTACTGCGTCGGATGTGAAGCGTTCAAGCGCGAAGACGAGCTGATCGAGGCGCCCGGAGACGACGCCGGGCCGTCCTGGCGCTGCCCGATCCACCCGACCCGCGAGGTCGTGTGGATGGAAGAGGAGAACTGGTTCTTCCGCCTCTCGCGATACCAGGAGCCGCTCCTCCGCCTCCTGGACGAGAGACCGGACTTCGTCCAGCCGGAGATCCGGCGCAACGAGATCCGGAACGTCATCGAGGGCGGGCTGGAGGACATCTCCGTCTCCCGCGCGCGCCTGCCCTGGGGCGTGCCGTGGCCCGGCGATCCCGACCAGACGGTCTACGTCTGGATCGATGCCCTGACCAACTATCTGTCGGCCATCGGCTTCCCGGACGAGTCCTATCGCGAGTACTGGCCCGCGGATGTCCACGTCGTCGGCAAGGACATCACGCGCTTTCATTGCATCTACTGGCCGGCCATGCTCATGAGCGCCGGGATCGAGCTTCCTCGGAGCGTGTGGGGTCACGGCTTCATCACCATCGGCGAAAGGAAGCTCTCGAAGTCCGAAGGCGTGACGGTGACGCTCGAGGCGGCGGTCGAACGCCACGGCCCCGATGCGCTCCGGTACTACCTCTTGCGGGAGATCCCCTGGAACGGCGACGGCGAGTTCTCCTGGGAGCGATTCGACGAGCGCTACACCGCCGATCTCGCGAACAATCTGGGCAATCTCGCCAACCGGGTCCTGTCGCTCGTCGAACGTTATCGTGAGAACGTGGTCCCGGCCGGGGAACGGACCGCGCTCGACCGGAGCATGGCCGAGGTGCTCGACCGCTACCGCACCGCGATGGATGCGAACCTGCTCCACCACGGTGCCGCCGCGGCCATCGACCTCGCCGACGCCGCGAACGGATTCATCGAGGAACGGGCGCCCTGGAAGCAGGCACGCGACCCGCAGCAAGCGGCAGAGCTCGACGCCACGCTGGCCTCCCTCGCCCGCGCCGTCACCGCGCTCTCGTCGCTGCTGTTCCCGTTCATGCCGCGGAAGATGACGGAGCTGGCGAACCGGTTCGGCTTCGACTCGCCGCCGCCCCTCGACCAGCTCCTCACCCTCGACCTCGCGGGCCGGCGAGTCGAGCGGGGAGAGGTCCTCTTCCCGCGCGAATCGTCACAATAAGTTCCGTCTTGTGAAAATAATTCACGGGGCGCGGCCCCAACGCCGCGCCCCGATAGTCCTTATGTCATTGTACCACAATATCTTGGATATTTCGACGAGGCAGGAACGAGGTTTGCCGCGCGCAAGTGCGGATTACAGATTCTCTTGACACCTGCCGATCATCAGGATTATCGTGGCGCCCGTGTCCCCATCTGCGACAGCGGAAGCAGGGTGAGCGGCGCAGCCGAGCGACCTCTGCATCCGAGCGAGCGGAGCCACTGCTTCACCATCCCGAGGGCATCATGGCTCGACGGCGCTGGACGCTGCTGATCATGTCAGACGACCAGACCTCCGTGCGTCAGTATCATCTGTCGCGCGAGCTGGTTCGTATCACCATTGCGGCGAGTCTGCTCATCCTTTCGGTCCTGACCTCCCTCGCGGCCGGCTTCTTCGTGCGGCAGGGCCAACGCATGCGCGCCGAGCGGCTGGAGCGGGAGAACAGTTTGCTGACGGCGGAGGTCCAGACGATCCGGAATCGGCTGGCGACGCTGGAGCAGTTGCTGCAAGAGCTGACGGTCAAGGACGAGAAGTACCGGCTGCTGGCCGGGCTGGATCCGATCGACGAGGACGTTCGCAAGGCTGGTATCGGTGGTCCGGGTACGGCCACGCTGACGGGGAGCGAGCTGTACCGGATCTCGCCGGAGAAGGGTGAGCTGGCGTTCTCGACGGCATACGACTTGAATGCGATGATCCGCCGCGCGGAGCTCCTGGCCCAGAGCTGGTCGGAGGCGACGTCGGCTCTGGAGGCGGAGCACGAGCGCCTGGCTTCGGTCCCGTCGATCCAGCCGGTCGTGGGGTACGTGTCCAGCGCGTTCACGAAGAGCCGCTGGCACCCGATCCTCAACCGCGCGCGTCCGCACGAGGGGGTCGACATCGCCGCGCCGCCGGGCACGCCGATCCTGGCGGCTGCGCGGGGCCGGGTGACGTTCGCGGGGATGAACGGGGACTACGGGTGGATGGTCGAGATCGACCATGGCAACGGGCTGGTCACGCGCTACGCACACATGCTCAACCGGCCGCCCGTGACCCGTGGGCAGCGGGTGGAGCGGTGGCAGAAGATCGGCGAAGTCGGCGCGAGCGGCCTGGCGACGGCGCCGCACCTGCACTACGAGGTGCTGAGGAACGGCGTGCCGATGAATCCGAATTCGTACTTCTTCGACGCGTCGAAAGACTGAGCAACAGGTCGATCGGGACCCCGCTTCGACGACTATGAGCGCCCCAACGGGCGCTTTTTTGTTGGCCGGTTGCAATGGGTTGGATCGCAGTATTGTGGGCAGCACTCCTGCTGCCGCCCGGTTCGAGTGGAGTGGGCGGGGTGCTGGGCCGGATCGAAGTGATAGAGCCGCGGGGCGGGCCGCGGGTGATCTACCGCTCGATGTCCACTCCGTCTCTGGTGGCGGTGCGATTGTCGGTCCCGGTGGTGGAGTGGCCGGGGACGAGAGGCGCGGCCCGATTGCTCCAGTCGCTGGCCCGCGGCGACCTCGAGAGCGGCGCCGGGGCGATCGGCGCCCGGGTCGAGCTGGAGAGCACGCCGACTCACGCTGTTTACACCATCGTGGGCCCGGCCGAGAGCTTCGAGACCATGGCCGCGCTGTTGCAACGGGCGGTGTCGGCGCCGGCGCTCTCGGAACGCGGTCTCGCGGCGTTTCAGGCCCGGTCCGAGCAAGCGGCGCTCGCCGCCCTCGAGCTGCCCCACACGCGCGTCCACCTCGCGCTGAGGGCGTCGCTCTTCGCTGCAACGGATGCCTCCGACGCCCCACCGACGCCCGATCGTCTCGATGCGGAGCACGTGGAGTGGTTCTGGCGCCGCTACTACGTTCCCGAGCGAATGACTGCGGTCGTGGTCGGTGCCGTTCCGATCGCTGAAGTGATCTCGGCGTTCGAGGGGTGGAGCACGCCTCCGCCTCCCACCCTCCCACCGGAGCCGGCCGAGTCCGTCGACCCGCCTCGCACCGAGGCCGTGGCGAGGTGGGTAGGGATCGCGTGGCCCGTCTACGGCCACGACCCCGCGACGCTCGCGGTCGCATCGGCGCTGGTGACCGACCGCCTGGCCGGGACCGGCCTGGCCCGGGCGCGCGCCGAGCTCCTGTGGGAACCCGATCGACTCGGCTTCGTCGTGGTCGGCTCCGCGCTGCCCGGCTCGCAGGGGAACCCCGCCCGGATCCTGCGGGAAGCGGTCGAAAAGGCCGCCGAAGAAGTGACCGGCGACGAGGTCGCCGCCGCGCGCCGCGCCCTGTACCACGCGCTGCTGTACCAGGCCCGCACGCCGCAGGGGCTCGCCTCGTTGATCGGACGATTCGCGGATTGCGCCGGCGACCCGCTCGGCGCTGTCCGCTTCCTCGACGCCGTCCTCGGCGTCGATGAAGCCCGCGTCGAGGCCGCGCTGCGGGACCTCGTGCGGGCGTCGCCTTCCATCGTGGAGGTCGGGCCGTGAACGGGGGCGATCGCCCCTCGCGCGGCACCCTCCTCCGGCTCACCCCCGGCGCCATCGGCACACTCGCACTCGGCGCGGCCCTCGGCCTCGGCGCGCCCGCCGCGGCCGACGCCCAATCCCGGCTCGCGGTTCTCCGGGAACCCGACGCCATCGCCGTCGGCCTCGCGATCGTGCTCAACTCCGGCAGCCCGTGGGAGCTGGACTCCGAGGCGGGGCTCGCGCCCCTCGCCGCTCTCGCCGCGATCGAGCAGGTCCGCCCGCAGCTCCAGGCGATCGGCGGGCGCGCCCGCATCGAGTGCCACGCCGCGGCCACGGTGGTCACCGTCCACCTCCCCGCGACCACGTGGCGTCTCGGCGCGCTCCTGTTCCAGGATGCGCTCTTCGACCAGCGCATCTCGACCGAGGCGATCGAGCGCGGCCGGGCCGAGCTCCTCCGCATGCTCGAGGCACAGGACCCGTTCACCGCGGGTCTGCGAGAGGCTCTCGGCCGCGCCCTCTTCGGCCACGGCCATCGCTGGGCACGCCCGCCGTGCGGGAGGCCCGAGGCGGTCCGTGAGCTCACGGAAGCCGACGTGCACCGAATCCGCCTGTCCCGGTTCCGCCCCGAACGCGCCGCCGCCGCGATCGTCGGGCCCGTCTCGGACGCCGAAGCGCGCACGATCCTCGCCGGGTTCGCGTCCGACGACGGCCTGCCCCTCCTCGTCCCCGCCCCAGAGTCGGCCGAGGGGGAAGGGCGCGTCCACGTCCCGAGCTCGACCGTCACGACCTGGGTCGCGATCGCCTACCCCTTCGACAGAGACACCGACCTCGAGGCGCTCCGGCTCCTCGGCTTCTATGTCCGTGAGTCCCTCGGCCCGACGGCCGCTCGCCCGGACGTCTACGACGTCTCGACCGCGATCGAACGGCACGGCGACGGCGGCTGGCTCACGATCTCCCTCGTCACGCTCCCCGAGACCGCCTCGGCACGCGAAGACGAGCTGCGCGCCCTCGTCCGCGAAACGGCCACGACCCCCCTTCCCGACGCGCGATTCGATGCGTTGATGCGCCGATACCGCGGCGCTCGCATGCTGGACCTGGCCACGCCCGAGGCCCGCGCCCTCGATGCCGCCCTCGACCTCTTCTTCGACCAACGCGTCCGGACGACCGATTCTCGGATCGACGCGCTCACCCCGGGCCGCCTCCGCCGCGCGGCCGCGGCGCTCCAACCCCCCGTCGCCGCGAGCCTTGGACCGATTGGATCCGATCGGGCCGCCAAACCTTGAAAAAGAAGGGCCAACCCTTTACTATGCTTGGTATTGGCCACCCTTATCATCCGGAGATTCGTCGATGAAACGACTGAAGTGGGTCCTCGTCACGGCTTTCGGTGGAGCGATGCTCGGCGCGTGCGGCAGCGGCGAGGTCATCGTTCAGGCCGAGACCACGAACGTCGAGACCGGAGAGGCGATCGCGCTCCAGGGCCTCGTGGTCCAGCTCCTCCCCTTCGATCGTGACCAGGTCTTCGACTCGCTCGCGCAGGCGTATCCGGAGCCCGAGCCGCCGATCCCGGACACCATCATCAAGCTCCAGGATGCGGTCGCGCAGGCGCAGGACGAGTGGCGTGCGATCGAGGCGCGCTGGATCACCGCGCGCGACAGCCTCAAGCAGATCTCCGACCGGATGCAGGGTTTGAGCCGCGCCCAGGCCGAGTACCGGGTCCTCTACGTGGAGTTCAACGAGCTCGAGCCGGAGGTGCAGCGCCTGGAGCGTCAGCAGAACCAGGCCTTCCAGCGCTTCGATCAGCTTCAGAAGCAGCTGGTCACGCTGGCGCAGCAGGTGCGGCTGCGCCGCCAGGAGTGGGAGGACGAGGCGTTCGCCTCCGTCGACTCGATCTTCGCCGTTCTGATCAAGCAGGCGAAGCGCGAGCCCGTGGAGGACACGACTGACGCGACCGGCCTGGCCCGCGTCTACGTCAAGCCGGGACAGTGGTGGGTGCACGCGCGCTACGAGCTCCCGTACACCGAGCTGTACTGGAACATACCGGTCGAGGTGAAGCGCGGTGAACCGGTCCAGATCAAGCTCAACCGGGAGACGGCGGAAGTTCGTCGCAGGCTCTGAGCGCGGCGGTATGACGATGGAGTAGTGCTGACAGCGGCCGGCCCGACCCTCGGGCCGGCCGTATTGCCAATGTGACCCGGGATTGGAGCTCGGACGGAGATGGCAACGACACGCGAAGCGGTGGAATCCGCGGCGGCGCTCACGCTCGAGATCGACGGTGACGGCGTCGCCTGGCTCGTCTTCGATCGGCCCGAGTCGAAGGTCAACATCCTCTCGTCCGACGTGATGCGTCGGCTGGACGGACTCCTGGCAGAAGTGGAGGAGCACGCCCGGATCGGGCGAGTCAAGGCGCTCGTGGTGAAGAGCGGCAAACCGGGCTCGTTCATCGCAGGCGCGAACGTGGAGGAGATCGCTGGCATCACGGACCCGGCGGAGGCGGAAGAAGGGTCGCGGTTGGGGCAGGAGGTGTTCCGCCGCATCGAGCGCCTGCCGATCCCGAGCATCGCCTCGATCGACGGAATCTGCCTCGGCGGCGGCGCCGAGCTCGCTCTCGCGTGCACGTACCGGATCGCCAGCGACCGTTCGGAGACGAAGATCGGGTTCCCGGAGGTCCGCCTCGGGATCATCCCCGGCTGGGGCGGGACCACGCGCCTTCCCCGGCTGGTCGGGCTGCGGACGGCGATCGAGATGATCGTGACGGGGAAGACGATCAACGCGAAGCGCGCGCTCCGGATCGGCTTCGTGGACGAGGTCGTCCCGGCTCCGATCCTGGACGAGCGAACCCGACGCTTCGCGTGGGAGCGGATCGACCGCGGTCCGCGCAGGCCGGAAGCGCGTCGGAGTCTGGGCGCTCGCCTGCTGGAGGACACGGCGCCGGGTCGCCGCCTCCTTCTCTGGCAGGCCCGCAAGCAGGTGCTCCGGGAAACGAAGGGGCACTACCCCGCCCCTCTCGCCGCTCTCGACGTGCTGGCCCGGACCCTCGCGCTCCCGCTCGACGAGGCCTTCGCCCTCGAGGCCCGGACCGTCGGCCGCCTCGTCGTCTCGGAGGTCAGCAAGAATCTGATCCACGTCTTCTTCCTCATGGAGGGGGCGAAGAAGGCGGCGCCGGCCGTCGAGCCGAGGCCGGTGGAACGCGTGGGCGTCCTCGGCGCCGGCGTGATGGGCGGTGGGATCGCGCAGCTCCTCGCATACCGTGGCATACCGGTCCGGCTCAAGGATATCAGGGCGGAGGCAATCTCCCTCGGTCTGCGCCACGCCCGCCAGATCTTCGAGCGCTCGGTCCGCCGCGGACGGATGACCCGCAAGGAGGTCGAGCGGGCGATGACCCGGATCTCGCCCACGCTCGACTATTCCGGATTCGGCGCGACCGACGTCGTCATCGAGGCCGTGGTCGAGCGGATGGACGTGAAGAAGCAGGTGCTCGCCGAGGTCGAAGAGCACCTGCCGCCGACCGCCGTCCTCGCCTCCAACACGTCTGCGCTCTCGATCACCGAGATGGCCAACGGACTGCGCCGCCCCGAGAACGTCTGCGGCATGCACTTCTTCAACCCGGTCCACCGCATGCCGTTGGTCGAGATCGTGCGCGGTGCAGCGACCTCGGACGAAACCCTCGCGACGGTCTTCGCCCTGGCTCGCCGGCTCGACAAGACGCCGGTCATCGTCAACGACGGCCCGGGCTTCCTCGTCAACCGGCTCCTCGCCCCGTACCTGAACGAGGCCGGCTGGCTCCTCTCCGAGGGCGCGCGCATCGAGGACGTCGATCGCACGCTCCTGGACTTCGGGATGCCGATGGGGCCGTTCCGCCTGCTGGACGAGGTGGGGCTGGACGTGTCGCGCCACGTCGCCGGGATCCTCTACGAGGCCTTCGGCGACCGCATGCGGCCGGCGCCCGCGCTGGTGAAACTTGCGGAGACCGCCCGACTGGGGAAGAAAGGCGGCCGCGGCTTCTACCTCTTCGAGGGCGACCGCGAGAAGGGCGTCGACGAATCGATCTACGCCGAGCTCGGGGATGCGGTGCCCGCCGAGCGCCGGACCATCGCGAGGGACGTCATCCAGGAACGCTGCGTCCTCGTCATGATCAACGAGGCCGCGCGGGCGCTCGAGGATGGGATCGTCTCGGAGCCGGGCGCCGTCGACCTTGCCATGATCACGGGGACGGGCTTCCCGCCCTTCCGGGGCGGGCTGCTCCGCTACGCTGATGCCCTCGGGCTGCCGACGATCGTGGAGAAGCTCCAGGCGTACGAGCAGGAGCTGGGGGTCCGCTTCCAGCCGGCGCCGCTGCTCCGCGCACACGCCGAAGCCGGACGGGGGTTCTACGGCTGATCGTGACGGACGTCCGGATCCACTACCATCGCCCGCCCGATCGGTGCGAGGTCTACGTCCAGCGGCTGGTGGCCCGTACCGCGGACGTCGTGATCACCCTCAACGAGCGGACGCCGCTCGCCCGGCCCGTCACGGTCGACGGCCGGGTCATCCTCGAGGATGGCTCGCCCGTCGTCTGGTTCACCTTCCCCGGCGCCTGGTACGACATTGGCCGTTTCCACCTGGCGGACGGCACGTTCACGGGGTACTACGCCAACATCCTCACCCCCGTCCGGTTCCTGGACGGCGATGCGTGGGAAACGACGGACCTCTTCCTCGATGTCTGGCTGGACCCCGTACGCGGGCCGGCGCTCCTCGATGAGGACGAATTCCTCGAGGCGATCGACCGGGGCTGGATCGACTCGTCGACCGCCGCGGTCGCGCGCGCGGAAGCCGAGCGGATCCTGGAGCACGCCCGCGGGAACGCCTGGCCGCCGTCCCCGGTAGAGGATTGGACGCTCGACCGCGCCCGGCAGGCCGCGAACGCGTTAATGTAGAGTTGCCATGGTATCCTTATCCGGCACGGTCCAAAGCCTTCGCCGCGCACGCCCGAGGGTGCTCGCCGCGGTGCCGCGACCGGGCAAGGCGACGCCGCAACCGGGCAAGGTGATGGGGCGCCTGGGCAAGGTAACGCCGCGCCTGGGCCCTGCCCTCCTGCCCCTCGCCGTCGCCCTCTGCGCGGCGACGCCCCTCGCGGCGCAGGACACCAGCGTGATCGAACGCGCGGCGGCCAGCCGCGCACGGGGCGCGCACGATGCGCCGGTCCTGGTCTTCGAGATCGCCGACTTCCAGTGCCCCTACTGCGCGCGCTTCTCCCTGGACGTATTCCCGCGCCTCGACAGCGCCTACGTACGCTCGGGGAAGGTGCAGTGGGTCTTCGTGAACCTGCCGCTCACGTCGCTCCACCCACGGGCGTGGGCGGCCGCCGAGGCCGCCCTCTGCGCCGGCGGCGTCGCCGACGGTTTCTGGACCTTCCACGACCGGCTCTTCGCCGAGCAGTCGCAGTGGGCCGAGGCCGAGAACCCGCACGAGCTCTTCGTCCGCTACGCCCGCGAGGCGGGGATCCCGACCGAGCCGTTCGAAGCCTGCATCCTCGGCGACGACGTCGTCTCGCTCCTGCTCAAGGACGTCGTCTTCGCCGCCGCCGCCCGCGTGAGCGGGACGCCGACCTTCGTCATCGACCAGGAAACCGTCGTCGTCGGCCTCAAGAGCTTCGAGGAGTGGAGCGCCCTCCTCGACGAAGCGATCCGACGCAAAGCGGGGACGGACCAGCGTTGAAGCCGTCCGTCCCCGATTGCCGACCCTGATTGGTTGACACGTTGCGCGTCCGAGCGTCCCGGCCCGCTCACGCGGCGCCGCACGGCTCCGCCTCGCCTAATCGTCGTCCTCGTCTTCGCTCACGACGTACGCCACGACCAGGCGCCGGGCGTCCACGAAGAGCTCCCCCGTGACCGCGGGATCCTCGCGCAACGCGTCGATCAATCGTCCGTAGCGGCCTACCACCGCCGCCGGTATATGCACCGTCACCTCGTGAAACGAGCCCCGATCCGCGAACACCATACGGACGGGAACCCGGTCTCCGTTCTCCATTCTCTCACCGCCTCCCGGGACGGATCAACTCGAACAGCGTAGAGATGAAAATCAGCGTGGCGATCACCGCCGATGCGACGCACCAGCGGCACCACGCGCGGATCACGAACGCCTCGATCCCCGTCAGATACGCCGAGAAACCGAACGCGCCCGCTCCCAGGACGACCAGCACCAGGCCCAGCCGGCGATTCCCCCACAGCCCCGGACGCAGGCCCGCGAGCGACACGCCCAGCAGCAACCCGTACCCCGCCACTCCCCACGCCGGGACCGGAACACCCAGGAACACCGCCCACGGCGATGCCTGCACCGTGTCGCAACTCCCCGTGCCGCACACCAGCGTGCCGACCACACCCAGCTTGTGCAGCAGGAGGTACGTCGAAATGAAGACGCCGACGAGGGACAGGAGCGCGATCGTCATCCGATTGACCGGCGGCGACGACGCGCTGCTCTCCTCCGCCCTGACTTCCATCGGCGCCACCGAACTCAAGCGTCGCCCTCCCGGAGGCTGGCCTCGATCGCCTCGACGATCGCGTTAAGACTCAGCGCATCCACACGCCGGTTGTTGACGATCAGCGTCGGCGTGGCCGCAATCCTCAGCTCTTCGCCGAGCCGCCGGTTCGCCGTCACCACATCCGCGTGCGCATCGCTCTTCAGACACGATTCGAAGGCGCCGCTGTCCAGACCCAGCTCCTTCGCATACTCCGTGAACGTCCCGATCGGCGCCGTCCGCGAGTACGACCACATCGACTGCCGGGCGAACACCAGGTCGTGGTAGTCCCAGTACCGCCCCTGGTCGGCCGCGCACCGGGCTGCACGTGCGGCAAGGAACGCGTGCGGGTGAATCTCCATCAGCGGGAAGTCGTAGTAGACGAAGTGCGCCTTCCCCGTGTCCACGAAGCGCTCCTTCAGCACCGGCTTGATCTGCATGGCGAAGCTCCGGCAGCCGGGGCACTGGAAGTCCCCGAACTCCACGATCTTCACCGGCGTCGAGGGGTCGCCGAGCACCTCCGGCTTGGCCAGCTCGTAGAGCTGCCGCGCGCTCGCCACCCCCTCGAGTTCCACGGGCTCCGTGGCCGCTTCTCCCCCACCTCCTAGCACCGCGTAGCCGAGTGCGGCGAGACCGCCGACCGCGACGACCGCCAGAACGATATAGAAGGTGCGCAGACTCGACCCGGCACCCGGACTCTTCTGGGCAGCCACCTTGCTTATCTCCTTGTGAACAAATCGTTTAGTGATGCCCGCAATTCGAGGTCCGATCAAAAGATGGCGGAACCGCCATCCCGTTGCAACCCCTCGGGCGGGCCGATGGGAGAGGGTGATCGGCGCGTTGTTCGTCGCACTGATCGGCCTATGCTGTCGGCCCACCCCTGGAACGCGCCTTGCGTCAAATGTTTGTGCCCGCCGTGGGTGACGGCACCGGAGAAAGGAGCGCGGACCAAGGTGCACTGGGGTACGGAGCCGAATGGCGCGGGGTGGACCTGGTTCATTTGCATCGCGGCGGTCGGGCTCTTCCTGTGGGGGGTGGCAGAACTGATCGGGGTGGGAGGGAGCGGGGCCGAAATGGCGAGATCCGGGGGGGCGTTGCTCGATCTTGGGGCAAGGATACGGGACGACCCGGTCATCGAGCTTCACAGGCTCCTGCCGGATGCCACGGACGATCTCGGGCGGTCGGTGACGGTGGACGGTGCGGTGGTGGGCGAGGCGTCGCGCATGGGTTTCTGGATTCGGGACCTCCGTGACAACATTGTTTTCGTGGATGCCGAAGGCGGGACCCACGCCCCGGTCGAAACCGGCACCGAGGTCCGGGTGGTCGGCCGCGTGGCGCTTTTCGCGCCCGGCGAACAGGCGGACCGCCTGGAGCGTGCGGGGCTGGTGGTCCCGGCCACGGCGCGGGTGATCCGGGACGTGAAGGTCCAGCCGTTGCCGGGAGGGATCGAGGTCATCCGCGATTAGCGTGTCCCGGGCTTCCGGGGATCAGGCGACGAAAAACGCCGGCGGCGCCCGCTGCTCCGGCGTACCCCGCCAGCCCCGGCCTCAGGCGCCCAGGAGCAGCTCGAGAACCGCGCCGGTGTCGGCGAGGTCGGGGAGCACGTGGTCCGCGCCCGCGGCCGCGAGCGAATCGAGATCATAACGCCCGGTCGCGACCCCGATGGCGCACACGCCCAGCCCCTGCCCGCACGTCACGTCGAAAGGCGTATCGCCGATCACGACCACGTCCTTCCCCCGGAACTCCCGCCGGGTGTGCTCGAACGCGCGCTGCACGGCGATGGCCGGGAGCGCGTCCCTGCGCTCCGCATCCGACCCGTAAGCACCGAAGAGGAAATGGCCGTCGAGCCCGGCCGAGCCGAGCTTGAGCGCCGCGCCTCGCTCGATGTTGCCCGTGAGCAGCCCCACGACGGCGTCGTCCCGGTACTCGGCCAGTGCGTTCAGGATCTCGGGCACGCCGGGCATGACCGTGGTTCGGTGCCCAGGGGTCGCGAGCTCGGTCGCAAGCCCGCGCAGGTAGCAGCGCCAGAGGTCGTCGAACCCCTGATCGATCTGGGCGTCGGTCAGGCCCGCCTCACGCATCAGCTCCCGTGCGATCTGGGGGTCGGTCTTCCCGTCGAACGGGTGGGTCGCGATCGGGCCGGTCACGCCGTACACCTCGAGGAGCGCCCTGTGGAACGCACGCTTCGCGGCGCCGTTGGTGCTGAGGAGGGTGCCGTCGATGTCGAAGAGGATCAAACGTCTCATCTACCGATCACATCCTGCGGGCCGGCTCGCCGCGGCTGCACGGCAGGGCGCGGGCGCCGACGCCGGCGGCCTCGTCGCCGCTGCAATACCCGCCTGCATCGCGTCCGATCCCCGCGCTGTGCGATCAAACCGTGACCGCCCGCTCGATGGCGCGCTCCACGGCGTAGGCCGCGAGCACGCCGAGGGTGAGGAGGAGCGCCGGGCTGGGTTCGCGGGCCTCGGTCGCCGTGGACACGGCGAACGTCACGTCCCCGTCGAACGTCGTGTGCACGGGAGAGATCCGGCGCGCTACGCCGAGAGCGGCCATACGCGCGAGCGCCTGGAGCGCCGTGCGCCCGAGTGGCGCGTCGGTCGCCACGACGGCGAGGGTCGTGTTCTGGCCCGGCTCCACGCCGAGCGCCGGAACGCCGCGGTCGGAGATGGCGCCCTCGCGGATGGCGCGCTCCGTGCCGATGAAGCGACCCTCCACATCCCGCGCGCCGGCGATGATCCGCCCGTTGGCGTCGAGGACGTCGCCCATCGCGTTCACGACGACGAGGGCGCCGACCGTGCACCCTGCGGGCCCCTCGACGGCCCACGTCCCGACGCCGCCGGGCATGGCGCCCTCGAGCCCGCGGAGCTTGCCGACCGTCGCGCCGGTGCCGGCGCCCACCCTTCCTTCGGCGACGGGGCCGGAGCCCGCGGCCTCGCACGCGGCCCGGCCCATGGCGGCATCCGGGCGGCGGTCCGCGCGGCCGACGCCGAGGTCGAAGATGACGGCCGCGGGGACGATCGGCACCCGCGCGGGCCCGGTGTCGAACCCTGCCCCTCGCTCCTCGAGCCACTGCATCACGCCCGCGGCCGCGTCGAGACCGTAGGCCGAGCCGCCGGTCAACAGGATCGCGTCGGCGCGCGGAACCAGGTGCGTGGCCGTGAGCGTCTCGAGTTCCCGCGTCCCCGTGGCGAGACCACGGACGTCGCACGCCGCCCGGAAAGGGCCCAGCACGACGGTGCACCCCGTCGCCGCCTCGGCGTCGGTCGCGTGGCCGACGCGAATCCCCGGCACATCCGTGATCCCCGCCATCTCACGCAGCCATCGATCGTCCTGTCCGTGAGCCGCCCCGCCCGCGCGCCCTGCGGCGCACCGCGTCCCGGAACGCGAGGAGCAGCCGACGGTCGGGGTCGGTTTCCGGAGCCGTCGCCTCGTGCCGCTCCGGGTGCCACTGCACGCCGATGAGCCACGGGTAGTCCGGGGCCTCGACCGCCTCCACGATCCCGTCCTCGGCAACCGCCACCACCTCGAGCTGCTCTGCCACTTTCTTGATCCCCTGGTGGTGAAACGAGTTGATCAGCAGATCTTCGCTCCCGACGATCTGCCCCAACCTCGAATCGCGCCGGATCCGGACCCGGTGCGTCCGCCGCTCCCACGTTTCCGCCTGCATGTGCGCGAGCACCGTCTCCGGCCGCTGCGTCGGCAGGTCCTGGTACAGTGTGCCGCCCAGGCACACGTTCAGGAGCTGGCACCCCCTGCAGATCGCGAGCACCGGTAGCTCGCGCTCGAGAGCGAGCTTGAGCACGGCCAGCTCCGTCCGGTCGCGCGCGCGGTTGACGATTCCGAGCTGCGGGATCGGCTCCTCCCCGTACAGTGCCGGATCCACGTCCTCGCCGCCCGTGAGGACCAGCCCATCACAGCGGTCCAGGAGCGTGGGGAGCGAGCGCAGATCGTGGGCCGGCGTGATCATCAACGACGCCAGCCCGATCCGCTCGAAAACCTGCAGATAGATGGCGTAAAGCGCGATCTCGGGGCGCTGGTACGGGCCCGCTTCCGGAACGATCGTCGCGGTGACGGCAACGAGCGGTCTCATGCCCGCTCGACACGTCAAGTCCGGTGCCGTCAGGGCGACATGGCGGCTTGCCGCGGCAGAGCGCCCCGGATCACCTCGAACAGGAGCTGACCCACCCGATCGTTACGGATAAGGCCGCCGAAGTGCTCTGCGCCCGGACCCTTCGCGAAGAGCGGGATCATCTGCGCCGTGTGGTAGTCGGTCGTGTACCGGGCGACGAGCTCGCCATCCGGGCCGCCCTCGATGGCCAGCCCGCCCGTCTCGTGGTCCGCCACGATCACGATCAGCGTCTCCGGGTGACGCTCCTGGTACTCGAGGGCGACGGAGATCGCACGGTCGTAGTCCAGCATCTCCGCCACGACCGTCTCGAGCGGCTCGTTGGCGTGGCCGCGCCAATCCGGCTGCGATGCTTCGACCATGAGGAAGAAGCCGGCCGGATTGCGGTCCAGGATCTCGAGCGCGGCGCGCGTCATCTCGGCGAGGGTCGGCGTCCGTCCGTCGATCGCGCGGTCCATCCCCTCCGGCGCGAAGAGGCCCAGCAGCGCCTCGATCGTGTCGGTCCGGAGCGAGCGGAGCTGCTCCGCCGACTCGATGTAGGCGTACCGCCGCTTCAACTCGGGGAGCAGATTGCTGGCCCCGTTCGCGCTGCCATCGAAGAACTGCCGGCCGCCGCCCAGGATCACCTCGATCGACTGCCGCGCCATCTGACGCGCGATCTCAGGCTCCATCCGACGGTGCTGGACGTGGGCGGCGAAGGACCCCGGCGTCGCGTGCGTCACCGTCGAGGTCGCCACGAGACCGGTCGAAAGGCCCCGCTCCTCCGCGACCTCGAGGACCGTCCGCCGCGGCAGCGTGTCCGGCCCCATCCCGATGGCGCCGTTGTACGTGCGTACGCCCGTCGCATACACCGTCGCGCCCGCCGCACTGTCCGTCACCTTGTGAGAAGCGCTCCTCGTGTCGACCAGGCCGATGACGGGGAACGCCTCCACCGCGAGCCTGTCCGACGCGAACCGGGCCGCGGTCCAGTAGCTCACCCCCACCCCATCTCCGATGAACAGGATGAGGCGCGTCGGCTGCGCAGCGGGCGTCGGCGCGGCGACCTCGCGAGGCGCAGAGCCGCACCCGGCGGCCAGGACGAAGAGCAACGGCACGAACACACGAATTCTCATCAGGTCCTCCAGGAACTCTAAACCCGCCGCGGCGCGAACCTTGCGCCCAGGACTACCCGAACCCCGCTACGGACGCCGGAGACCGGCCATGACCGATCGCAGAGAGTTCGCACCGGAAGAACGGGACCCGGACTTCGATTACTACGACGCCGCCCCGCCCGACATGCCGCCTTCCCCAGCCGGCGCCGATGTCGAGATCGGCGGCGAGGCCGCCGCGTCACGACGTCAGGCGGGCGTGCCCCGGCGACTCGCCCGCGATCCCGAGCGAATCCCCGGTCGCAACACCCCCGGCCCGGAACCCATCCTCGGTTACGACGCCATGCGAACCGACGACGTCCTCGCCTGGATCGGCGAAGCCGACCCCGAACCGGACCAGCTCCGCGCCATCCTCGAGTACGAGCGTACCCACCGCGAGCGCGAGCCCATCATCGAAGAGTGCACGGAACGGCTCCAAAAACTGCTCGGGGAGGACCAAAGCTAAACGCGAGAGGGGCGCATCGGCAAGCCGATGCGCCCCTCTTCCCCAGTCGCGGTCCGGGTCAACCTTCCCCCGCGCCGCGGCGCCCCAGTTGCTTCTCGATCCGTTCCACCAGCTCCTCGAGCCGGAACGGCTTCGGCACCACGTCCCCGACACCCCGCCGCGCGGCCTCTTCGCTCACGTCCGCATGCGGATACGCCGTAACCATCATCACCGGCAGCTCCGCCCACCTCTCGTCCGCTCGCAGGCGACGCAACACTTCCAGCCCCGACATTCCCGGCATCATGACGTCCATCACCACCAGATCCGGCGATTCGGACTCCAGGAGCTCCAGGAACTCGGCGCCACCCGGTGCCGTGCGGACGGCGTACCCCCTCCCCTGCAGCGCGATGTCCAGTCCGCGCAGCAATGCAGGGTCATCATCGACCACGAAGATCGTAGGCTCTTCGTTCGAGCGCGTCATGGGGTGGTGCTAATGTGCAAGACCGACGCCACCGCTCCGACGATCAGAACGCCGGATTATTGCATCGTTTTTCATCAGGGCGCCCGGCCCGGCGTGGCACGGCCGCCACACGGTGCCCCCATCATGTCCCGGCCAGCAGGGCAGCGGCACGTGATGGATCGAGGTTGCCGCCCGAGATGACGACCGCGATGCGGCCCGCGTCACCGCGCCATGCGCCGGAGAGGAGCGCGGCGGCGGTCGCCGCGCCCGAGAACTCCACGAACAGGCGCGACCGCGTGATGAGGCCGCGGGTGGCGTCGGCGATCGCCTCGTCGGTGACCGTGATGACGTCGTCGACGAGGTCGCGGGCGTGGGCGAACGTCAGGTCGCCGGGCCTGACGGGGAGGAGCCCATCCGCGATGCTGGAGCTGCTCTCGATGGTCGTGGGCGCGCCGGCGTCGAGGGAGCGGCGCATGGCGTTGGCGCCGACGGGCTCGACGCCGATCACGCGGCACTCGGGCCGCTGGCGCTTGATCCACGCGGCGATCCCGGCGAGGAGCCCTCCCCCGCCGACAGGGACGAGAATCGCATCGACATCCGGCCAATCCTCGAGGATCTCCACCCCCACGGTCCCCTGTCCGGCGATGATGTCGGGGTGGTCGAAAGGCGGCACGACGACGAGACCGCGTTCCCGAGCGATGGCCTCCGCGCGCTGCTGCCGCTCGAGGGAAGTGGTGCCCTCGAGGACCACCTCGGCGCCCAGCCTGCGCGCGCCCTCGCGCTTGACCTCCGGCGCGTTCGCGGGCATGACGACGACGGCGGGCACGCCAAACCTCCGGGCCGCGAAGGCGACGGCCTGGCCATGGTTGCCGGAGGAGTAGGTGATGACTCCGCGGCGGCGGGCCTCCTCCGGGAGACGCGCGACCATGGTGTAGGCGCCGCGGATCTTGAAGGCGCCGATGGGCTGGAAGTTCTCGCACTTCAGCCGCACCTCGACGCCGACGGCCTCGGAGATCCAGTCTGCGGGGAGGAGCGGGGTGCGGACGGCGACGCCGCGCAGCAACTGCGCGGCGTCGCGGATCGAGTCCGGGTGTACCAGCGAGCTCATCCCCCGATCTCCTCCTCGAGGGACGGCGCGCCGCCGGCGGGTGCGAGATCGGTCTCCTCTTCCGCACCGCCGCCACTCGTGGTCCCGCCGTTGCCGCCGCTCGCCCCGCCGTTGCCGTTGGAGTCCTCGGAGACGAGGCGCGCGACGTCGACGACCGTATCGCCCTCCCCGAGCGTCACGAGGCGCACGCCCTGAGTAGCCCGGCCGATGACCCGGATCCCCTTCACCGCCTGACGATTCACGACGCCGTTCCGGGTGATCAGCATGACCTCGTCGTCCGGGAGGACCTCCTTGATCGCGATCACCTTTCCGGTCTTCTCCGTGATCCTGAAGTTGATCACGCCCTTCCCGCCGCGGTTCTGGAGGCGGTAGTCCCCGATGCGCGTCCGTTTGCCGGCGCCGTTCTCGCTCACGACGAGGAGCGTTGCATCCTCTCGCGTGCTCTTGCGGACGACGACCATGCCGACCACCCGATCCCCGTCGGCGAGCGTGATCCCCCGCACGCCGGTCGTCGCGCGCCCCATCTCCCGGACGTTCGACTCGTGGAACCGGATCGCCATCCCCTCCCGCGTGGCGAGGATGATCTCATCGTCACCCTCGGTGATCTGGACGTCGATCAGCTCGTCGCCCTCCTCGATGTTGATGGCGTTGATCCCGACGACGCGCACGTTCGAGTAGGCGCTCAGCGCGGTCTTCTTCACGATGCCGCGCCGGGTCGCGAACATCAGGAACTTGTCCGGGCTGAACTCGCGCACGGGGACGAGCGCGGCGATCTGCTCGTCCTCGCGCAGCCGCAGCAGGTTCACGATCGGCTTGCCCCGCGCCGCCCGTCCGGCCTGCGGGATGTCGTGGACCTTGAGCCAGTAGCAGTGGCCCTGGCGCGTGAAGAACATGAGGTAGTCGTGGGTCCGGGCCGTGAAGAGGTGCTCGACCCAGTCCTCTTCCTTGGTCTCCATCCCCACGAGCCCGCGCCCGCCGCGGCGCTGCGCCCGGTACGTGTCGACCGGGAGGCGCTTGATGTATCCCGCGTGGGAGACGGTGATGACCATCTCCTCGTCGGGGACCAGATCCTCGATCGTGAGGTCGGTGCTCTCGCCCACGATCTCGGTGCGGCGCTCGTCGCCGTAGGTCTCGGCGACCTCGCGCAGCTCCTTCTTGATGATCTCGAAGCGCTTCTCGCGGCTCTCGAGGATCGACCGCAGCTCGGCGATCAGGGCGCGGACCTCGGCCAGCTCCGTCTCGAGCTTCTCGATCTCCAGGCCGGTCAGCCGCGCGAGGCGCATGTCGAGGATCGCCTTCGCCTGGCGCTCGGAGAGTCCGAACCGTTCCTGGAGGCGCGCGCTCGCGGTCTCCGTATCCGGCGAGCTCTTGATCAGCTCGACGACCTCGTCGATGTTGTCGACGGCGATCTTGAGACCCTCGAGGATGTGCTCCCGCTCGAGAGCCTCGGCCAGGTCGTGCTCGGTCCGCCGAACGACCACCTCGTGCCGGTGGTCGATGAAGTGCTGGATCAGCTGCCTCAGATTCAGCACCTTCGGGATCCCGCCCTTCCCCTCGCCGATCTTCTCACCCGGCACGAGGGCGAGGAGGATCACCCCGAAGGTCGACTGCATCTGCGTGTGCTTGTAGAGCTGATTGAGCACGATCTGCGGGATCGCGTCGCGTCTCAGCTCGATGACCACGCGGATCCCGTCGCGGTCGGACTCGTCACGCAGGTCGGTGATGTCCGTGATCTTCTTCTCCCGGACGAGCTCGGCGATCTGCTCGATCATCCGGGCCTTGTTGACCATGAACGGGATCTCGGTGACGATGATGCGCGGCTTGCTCCCGTCGTCCTCGATCACCGCGCGGGCCCGCATCACGATGCGCCCGCGGCCCGTCTCGTACGCCTCTCGGATCCCGTCCCGTCCATGGACGAATCCGCCCGTCGGGAAGTCCGGACCTTTGATGAAGCGCATGAGGTCCCGGACTTCGGCGTCCGGGTGATCGATCATGTAGATGCAGGCGTCGACCACCTCGCGCAGGTTGTGGGGCGGGATGTTCGTCGCCATCCCGACCGCGATCCCGGAGCTGCCGTTGACGAGGAGGTTCGGGATGCGCGCCGGCAGGACGGTCGGCTCCTGGAGGCGATCGTCGAAGTTGGGCGCGAAATCGACGGTGCTCTTGTCGATGTCCGCCAGCATCTCGGTGGCGATGCGGGCGAGACGAGCCTCCGTGTAGCGGTAGGCCGCCGCGCTGTCGCCGTCGATCGAGCCGAAGTTCCCCTGCCCATCGATGAGCGGGTAGCGCATCGAGAAGTCCTGGGCCATCCGCACGAGCGAGTCGTAGACGGCCATGTCGCCGTGCGGGTGGTACTTACCGAGCACGTCCCCGACGACCGTCGCGCTCTTCTTGAACGGCCGGTTCGGGCCGAGCCCCAGCTCGTGCATGGCGTACAGGATTCGGCGGTGCACGGGCTTGAGCCCGTCGCGCACGTCCGGCAGCGCCCGCTGCACGATGACGCTCATCGAGTAGTTCAGGAAGGAATCCCGGATTTCATCCTCGATGAGGCGCGGCAGGATCTTCTCTTCTCGCTGATCGGGCGTGGACATCGAGTGTGTTCCTGGTTCGGCGGAATATCACGAAAATTTCCCCAATCCGGGGAGACAACGATCATACCCCGGACCCCTGGGGGAGTGCCTCGAAAATCGCCTCACGGGGGCCGGAACTCGTGTTGGTCGTGAACGAGAACCGGGGGCGCCACGACGCCGGCGGTGGACCTCCATTGGCCCCCGGGGGCGCCACGCGAGCGCCCCATGGACGCCGACCGCGAACGCCCCAACGGTGCGCCGTGGACGCCAGTCGTGGACGCCCCGGTTCCCGCCCCGGCGCCGGCGTCGCCGTCAGTGCCTGTAGGCGTTCGGCATCGTGCCGTCGAGCCGGCGGTAGCGCTCGAAGAGACGCTTCTGGCGGTTGTCCGTGGACACCTCCCGCCCCCGGATGATGACGTGCTCGACCGAGGTCGTCAGTTCGAGCGGATCGCCGGACCAGACGACGACGTCGGCCTCCTTGCCGACCTCGATCGTGCCGTAGCGGTCGTCCACCCCCCAGACGCGGGCCGCGTCGGCGGTGACCGCGCGCAGGGCCGCCTCGTAGGGCATGCCGTAGGCGACGGCGTTCCCCGCGGCCTGCTTCAGGTTGCGCGAGTTGTGTGCGTCGAAGCTCGCGAAGGCGACGGTCACACCCGCGGCGTGGAGCCGGGCGGCGTTCTCGAGCGTCGCACCGAGCTGCTCGAAGCTGCTCGGGAGGTTGACGAGCGGGTTCAGGACGACGGGCACGCCCGCCGCCGCGATCTCGTCGGCGACCATCCAGCCTTCCGTCGCGCCCGCGAGGATGAGGCGAACCCGCAGCTCCCGGGCTAGCCGCAGGGCGACGAGGATGTCGCTGGACCGGTGGACCTCGAGGATCAGAGGCACCTCGCCGCGAGCCACGGGGACGAGCGCCTCGAGGTCGAGTCGGCTCAGTGAGTAATCGCGCCGGCTCGCGGTCTCGTAGGCGTTACGGTTCACCATGTAGTCCCGCACATCCTCGAAGACCTCCCGGAGACGCAGGATCGCCGCCGCCCGGGCGCCGCCGGAGAGCTGCGACCCGCGCTCGCCCAGGACGGCGACCATCCCTACCGGGCTCTTGCGCACCATCTCCATCGGCGTCTCGCCGCCCAGATCGACGAGCACCGCCTGCCCGGCAATCAGCGACGCGCCCGGCGTCGGCGCGACGATGGCGCGCGTGATCCCCTCGGCCCGGGTCACGGCCACCGGCGACGAGTGCGGATCCAGTCCGTCGGCCGGATTGAACGCGGCGGTGATGCGGTCGTCGTTGACGCGCGCGTCACGGGTGCCCTCCACCGCGCCGACTTCGACCAGCCCGAGCTGGGTGCCGGAGTCGATGAAGCCCGGGGTCACGACCTTGCCGGCTGCGTCGATGACGCGCGCGCCCGCCGGGACCTCGACGCCGGCGCCGACGGCGGCGATGTAGCCGTCACGGATGACGACGGTGCCGCGCTCGATGACCGGTCCCGCCATCGTATGGATGCGGGCGTTCGTGATGGCGATCGTCTGGGCCGGGGCAGTGCCCGCGCCCGCGAGCAGGACCGTCGCGGCGGCTGCAACGGCAAGGCGCCTCATGACACCACCTCCTTCCGCTCGTTGCCCAGCATGAAATCGCTCTTCGGCTGGAGGTTCGGGTCGTTCCGGTCGAAGACGAGCGCGCCGTCGATGAAGACCTTCTCCGCGCGCGTGTACACGCTGAACGGGTCGCCCGACCAGATCACGACGTCGGCCATCTTCCCGGGCTCGAGCGACCCGGTGCGGTCGTCGATCCCGAGGGCCTTGGCCGGGTTGATCGTGATCCAGCGGATGGCGTCCTCGTACGTGATCCCCATCCCGGCCTCGTTGGCCGCGCGCAGCACCTTCGCCGCCTCCTGGTTCAGGCGCTGGATCCCCGACGCATCGTCCGAGTGGACGATGGCGCACCCACCCGCCTCGTGGACCAGGGCGATGTTCTCGAGGATGCCGTCGTAGGCCTCCATCTTGAAGCCCCACCAGTCGGCCCACATGCTGGCGCAGATCCCCTCACGGGCCAGGAGGTCGCGGACCTTGTACGCCTCGACGGCGTGGTGGAAGGACGAGATCCGGTAGCCGAACTCCTTGGCCAGGTCGATCATGATGGCCATTTCGTCGGCGCGGTAGCAGTGGTTGTGGACCAGGATCTCGCCCTCGAGCACGCCGGCCAGCGTCTCGAGCTGCAGGTTCCGCTGCGGCATGCGGGCCGGGTCGGCGCCGCCCTCTTCCCACCGCTTCCACTCGTCGCGGTAGCGCGCCGCCCGGATCCACGCCTCGCGGTAACCCGCCACGTTCCCCATCCCGGTCATGGGCGACCGGCCGCGGCCGCCGTAGACCCGCGACGGATTCTCGCCGCACGCCATCTTGAGCCCGTGCGGCGCGCCGGGGAACTTCATCGCCTGGTACGTCCGGGCGGGGACGTTCTTGACGGTGACGCCCCGGCCGCCGAAGAGGTTCGCCGAACCGGGGAGGATCTGCATGGTGGTGACGCCGCCGGCGAGGGCCAGGGCGAACTGCGGGTCCTGGGGCCAGATCGAGTGCTCGGCCCAGACCTCGGCGGTGTTGGGCGCCGTCATCTCGTTCCCGTCGGCGAGGGCGTCGACCTCGGGCGACGGGTAGACGCCCAGGTGCGAGTGCGTGTCGATGATCCCCGGCGTCACCCACTTCCCGGTCGCGTCGATCACGACCGCGTCGGCCGGGGCCTCGATGTTCGTACCGACCTCCACGATCCGCCCGCCGCTCATGAGGAGCGACGCGTTGCGCAGGATCGGCCCGGCGGCCGTCAGGATCGTGGCGTTGCGGATCAGCGTGGGCCGCGAAGGGAGCGGCTCGTAGGTGGAGACGAAGGGGTCGGCCGCGAAGACCGACGCCTTCTCGGCCGTGCCGGCCGCCTCGGCGCGCGGTTTCGGGCCCGACGAAGCGCCCTGCGGCGACGCGGTCGCGCACCCGGCGGTCGCCGCCGCGGCGAGCACCCACAGACAAGCGCGTAGATGCATGGAACGACTCCCGGATGAACTGGACTCGAACCCACGCAAACTACGGCAGAGCGCGAGGGCGGAGCAAGCGAGGGACACGGCGGCGAGAGCGCGATATGGCAGCGGCGAGCAGAGTACGCCCGCGGTGACAGCGGAGGCCATGCGCTCGTGTCCGCGGCGAGAAGCTTGCTGCGGCGGACCCGCCGACGGCGTCCGGTCCCATGGGAAGAGTGGCGTGCAACCGCGGCGACGACGACCGGCGCGCTCAGCGAACCTCCTCCGTCTCCGCCGCCGCCCCGGCCCGCGTCTCCCAGCCCCGCACCACCGCTTCCGAGACGGCGCCCCGATAGACGATCTGCGCCGGCCCCTCGAGCCGGACGAGTCCGCCGGCTTCGAGGGTCACACCCAGCGAGCCCCCAGGCATGCGCACCACCACACGCGGCCCCTCGACGAGCCCCAACCGCGCCGCGGCGGAGGCCGCCGCGCACGCGCTCGAGCCGGAGGCGAGCGTCTCGCCCGCGCCGCGCTCCCAGACCCAGGCCTCGATCGTGTCTGGCCCGGTCACGCGGACGAACTGGACGTTCGTTCCCGCCGCGAAGGCGGGGTGCGTGGCCAGTCGCGGCGCGCGGCGCAGGAAGTCGTCGCGCTCGAGGGCGTCCACGAAGACCACGCAGTGCGGATTGCCGATGGAGACCGGGTTCACCCGCGCGGTCAGGCCATCACCCAGGTCGAGGACGTGGCCGAACGCGTCGCCCGGCTCCGGCCGGAACCCGACGTCCTCGCCCCTGAACGACGCGCGCCCCATGTCGACCACGATCGAGACCACGCCGCCGGGCTCGACGCCCTCCACCTGCATGCGAACGGTCTCGCCGGGTAGCCGTACCTCGAACGGCTCGCGCCCGACCCGCCCAAGGAGGTGCAGGTAGGCCCCGAAGATGCGAAGCCCGTTGCCGCTCTTCTCGGCCTCGGTGCCGTCCGGATTGAAGATGCGCAGGCCGAAGCTTCCATCCCGGCCGAGATCGGCCAGGAGCACGCCGTCCGAGCCAACGCCGAAATGGCGGTCGCACAGGGCGCGGACGAGGCTCGCGCTCGGCTCGCCGCCGAGGTCGGCCGCGTCGAGCACGATGTAGTCGTTGCCGAGGGCCTGGCCCTTGGTGAATGGAAGATCGGACATACCCGGAGGATGGTAACGCGCGACGTCGTTGACCGGTAGGGTACGATCCGCGAGGTTGAGCGTGCGGCGCGACGTGGTGTCCGGCCGCGCCGAGCCCGGCCGCCGTGCCCCGTTCGAGCCACGCGCCGCGACCAGGCCCTGTGCCGCCCCCTGACCGATCGACGAGGAGGGCATGAAGCTTCGCAATCTCCACCCCTGGGACGTCTCGACCGAGGAGGCGCGGGAGATCCAGCGCCAGCTCCGCGAGCGGATCGTGCTCAAACCGCCGTCGGGGTTCAAACCGCGTCGCGTCGCCGGAGCGGACCTCTCGATCCGCTGGAAGCGGGACCGCGGCTACGCCGCGATCGTCACGCTGGACGCCGAGTCGCTCGAGACGATCGAGGAGGCGACGGCGGTCGTCGATGTTGAGTTCCCCTACGTGCCGGGGCTCCTCTCGTTCCGGGAGCTACCGCCCCTCGCCGCCGCGTGGAAGCGGCTCCGCCGCAAGCCGGACGTCATCATCTTCGACGGCCACGGGATCGCCCACCCGCGCCGCTTCGGGATCGCCTGCCACGGCGGGCTCCTCTTCGATGTCCCGTCCATCGGGTGCGCGAAGTCGCTCCTGGTCGGCACCCACGGGCCCCTCGGCGAAAAGCGCGGCGCGACGGCCGAGATCGAGATCGACGGCGAGGTCGTCGGGATGGCCGTCCGCACCCGCGACGGCGTGAAGCCGGTCTACGTCTCGCCGGGGCACCTCATGGACCTCCCCACCGCCGTGGAGGTGGTGCTCTCCATGGGCGCCGGCTACCGCGAGCCGGAGACGACGCGCCGGAGCCACGCTCT
>Ga0207873_1000592_pt1 | contig 38876 bp, 40 predicted proteins | sample BGWIniCompost_FD_187373 | JGI IMG/M metagenome (GOLD analysis project Ga0207873, IMG submission 187373) | Cellulose adapted compost microbial communities from Newby Island Compost Facility, Milpitas, CA, USA - BGW Initial Compost (SPAdes)... ... | reverse complement strand
GTCCGAGCCCGAGCCCGACTACCAGTCCGAGCCCGACTACCAGTCCGAGCCCGACTACCAGTCCGAGCCCGACTACCAGCCCGAGCCCGACCGCCGAACCCACCGAGACCGCCAGTCCCGATCCGAGTGCGAGCCCGAGCCCGGACCTGACAGGCGACCAGCTCCCGGTAACCTCCGGGGTCCGGCTCCTCCCGACCCTTCTGATCGGTGGGTTCCTCCTGACGGGCCTGGGTACCAGCCTGTACTACGTCACCCGGCGTAAGGAGGACCCCACCCCGTAGTCCAACCCCCATACGGGCCGCTTCCCGGGTAGCGCGGTCCGTCCATCCCGGAGCCCTGGCCCTCCAAGGAGCCAGGGCTCCGGTGCGTCTCCGGGATGCTTCCTTTTTCCCTCCCCCAGGTGCGCGGATTGGTGCTATAGCCCACTTGACTCCAGAGCTGTAGCGCGCTATGATAGAGGTGTCAGGCAGACAGAGAGAGGAGAGACAAATGACCGCCACCACCACCATCACCGCCCAGCAGATTCTTGACCTCGGTGGCCGCGAGTGGGTCGGACAGAGCGGCCAGAAGCGGATCTACCTCAACAACTGGCACGAGCTGGCCGGGTTGGAGGTAGTGCGGTACGGGTCCGGCAACATCCGATGGGCAACGGTCGGCGGCGAGCCGATCAGCAACACCAAGGCCGCCGCGTTGCTGACCGCCAAGGTCTGGTTCGAGCCTGAGACCGGGGAGCTGAAGCACACCATCCGCAGCGTCGCGAAGGCCGCCCGGGTTGAGCACATCGGAGATGTGCTGATCGAGAACTTGACCAAAGCGATCCGCCGGGCTGGGGCCCGACCGCTAACCACCGCGCAGGCCGCGCAGGAGCTGGGCGTCTCGCCACGCACCGTGCGCCGGTGGGCCGCGGTCGGCAAGCTCAGTGCCCGCAAGAACGCTCGCGGGCACTGGGTCATCACCCTCTGATGCAGCAAAAGTGACAGATCACCCCCGCCTTCGGGCGGGGGTCTCCTAGGAGGTATCTGATGAGTGTATACATCGCACATGTGATCACCGAGGCCGTCGGCCTCGGTGACCCGGAGGTCGTCATCACAACGGACACCGATGAGGTCGGCGCCGCTGACCTGCTTGTGTCCTATCCCCTTCCCCCGGGTTCCGACCCGAGCGAGGTGCTCACCGAGCACGGATGGCGAGTCTGCGGCGTAGCTGCCCGAGACCCGTACCTGATCGTGACGGTGGAGCCCAGCGACTGGGTTTCCTTGGTGCGTGAGCTGACCGCTCAGCGCGAGGCGGCGCGTGTCGAGCTGCAACGCCAGGACGTGTCTTGGCGTCGCGTGATCGGCGACGCTATGCGGGTGCCCGGCGTGGCACGGCAGGAGATCGCGCGCGCAGCCAAAGTCAGCGTCGCACGGCTGTACCAGATCAGGGACGGACGGCGCTGAGGCCCGCCCCCAGTCGCTGATGCTGACACGACAAAAGGCCCGCCCGGGGTGGGTGATCCTCGGGCGGGCCTCGCCCCCACCACTCACCAGAGGGACACCTCTACTCCCGTCGCCACTCCCTGCGCAAGTGGACGAGAAACCACACTGCGAGCCCTACCAGGATCACGGCCACCAGCAGCGTAGCCACCCCTGCGGGATGCTCCGCCCCTGCGGGATGCTCCGCCCCTGCGGGATGCTCCGCCCCTGCGGGATGCCACCTTGTCCCCGAACCGGGTGACACTGGTATCCTTACAGGCGTGACTACGGCCGCGCTCATGCAATGGGGGACGGACATGGCACCGGTCCCGAACCCCGGGGGCGCTCGGTGGTGCCCAGACCACAACCGGCTGGAATGCACGGGAAACAGGTCCCGAGGCCGGGGGATCTGCCACGGCCCGGCCATTCGAGGGACCTCGAAGTGCCGGACCCATGCTGGCAAGAAGACTGAGCTGGCCAAGGCCCAGGGCCAGGCCGTGATCACTGCCTGGAACGCGATGGGGGGAACCCCGAACATCGACTATCGGATGGCGGTGCTCGGGGTGCTCCAGATGACCTGGCTCCGGCTGGCCGCGTACTCGGAACTCCTGCGGCGCCAGGTGGCTGCCGAGGGGGAGGTGACCGAGGCTGAGATTTTCGACCCGGACGAGGGGAGCCCGAAGACCTCGGGCCTGATCGGGTACCGGTACGGGGCCGCTGGCAAGGAGGGCCGGATCTATGCCCAGTCTGAGGAGGTCCGGGCGCTGGTGGCGTTGGAAAGCGCTGAGCGGGACCGGGTGGTCAGGTACTCGAAGGTCGCCCACGATATGGGGATCTCCGAGCGCTTGACCTCTTTGGCTGAGCGCTGGGGGGACCTGGTGGCCGGCCGGATCTCGGCCATCCTGGGGGAGCTGAACCTCACGCCCGAGCAACAGGCCCGGGTTCCGGAGCTGATCCAGCGCCACCTCGGGTCCATCGATATGGACGCGGTGACCACGGGGGTGATTGGGAAGTGACCGCTCCTCCGCTGGGACTTGAACCGCCGTGGGAGTTGTTGGCCCGGAAGGTCCTCAGCCGGACGCGGTTGTCTCGGTGGATGTATTCCCCGGTGACCTGGGCCAAGGACTGTCTACGGGTGAACCTGACCAGGTACCAGGCTGAGATCCTGGACGCCATCCCGGTTCGGCGCCGGGTGGCGATTCGAGGCCCCCACGGGCTTGGGAAATCTTTTATTGGGGCGGTGGCGGTGAACTGGTTCGCGACCACCCGGGATCTGGCGGGCGTCGACTGGAAGATCATCACCACGGCGAGCGCGTGGCGCCACTTGGAGGTCTACCTGTGGCCGGAGATCCACAAGTGGGCCAACCGGATCGACTTCGAGGTTCTGGGTCGGGCGCCGTTCGATCGGCGTCGGGAGCTGATGGATCTTCGGTTGAAGCTCAATCACGGCGCGGCTACGGCCGTGGCCTCGAACATGCCGGAGAAGATCGAGGGGGCGCACGCGGACAGCCTGCTGTACATCCTCGATGAGGCGAAGATCATCGAGCCGGCCACCTGGGATTCGGTGGAGGGTGCGTTCTCCGGCGCTGGCACCGATACCGCCGCTGAGGCTTTCGCGCTGGCGATGAGCACTCCCGGCCCCCCGGCCGGCCGGTTCTACGACATCCACAGGAGAGCGCCTGGGTACGAGGACTGGTGGGTGCGCCACGTCACGCTGGACGAAGCGATCGAGGCCGGCCGGATCTCCCGAGAGTGGGCTGAGCAGCGGGCCAGGCAATGGGGGCCGGACAGCGCGATGTACGCGAATCGGGTCCTTGGTGAGTTCCACGCGAGTGACGAGGATGCCGTGATTCCGCTGGCCTGGATCGAGGCCGCTATCGAGCGCTGGCATGAGTGGGACCGCGCGGGCCGGCCAAGCCCTGGGGGGCCACTCTGGATCGGGGTGGACGTGGGCCGGGGCGGAGACGAGACCGTGTTGGCCACCCGCGACGGGTGGGCCGTTACGTTGGAGACGAACCGCCTCCGGAACACGATGGCCACGGTGGCCGCTGTCCAGGCTCGGCCGGGCCGCGCGATCGTGGACGTGATCGGGCTCGGTGCCGGGGTGTACGACCGGCTTCGCGAGGTGGGCGCCAAGCCGCTGGCTTACACCGGGTCGGGCAAGACTGGTCGGCGCGACAGGTCCGGCAAATTCGGGTTCACCAATATCCGGAGCGCCGCTTATTGGCACGTCCGGGAGCTGTTGGACCCTGCTTATGATCCGGTGCTCGCCCTCCCCCCCGATGACTTGATGATCTCGGACCTGACCACCCCGACCTGGGAGGTCACCTCCGGGGTTCCGCCGAAGATCAAGGTGGAGGCTAAGGAGGATGTGGTGGCGCGCCTGGGCCGGTCCCCCGACCGGGGGGACGCCGTGGTCATGAGCTTGTGGGCTGATGCCATGGGTGGACGGTCCCAGCACGCTGAGCCGGTGGGTTGGATGCCGACCACCGGGCTGTCCCCGCTGGCAGGTTGACACTTAGCGGACAACCCCCGGGACATCCTGGGGGTTGTTTGCTGTCCTGACCAGGGCAGATAACGCCTGTGAGGTAGGACACGCCGCCGGACGTTGACACTTGACCGTCATGGCTGTAAGGTTAGAGGCACAACACCACAGGGGAAGGATCACCAGCCATGATCGAGATGATCGGGACGCACGAAGTGATCGAGACCATCCCGGTTCGCGCGACCACTAAGAACGGCCTGGAGCGGGACGCTGTGGAGCACGCCCGGGACTTGGTTTGGCGCAACGGGGAGCGCAAGGCGATCAAGCGGGGTATGAACCGCCGCCATCGTCGCCAGGCCCGCCAGGTTCTCCGGGCCGCGCTCAGCTACTGATCCACCAAACACCGGCCCTCGGGGATCACCCCGGGGGCCGGTTGCGTGTTCCCCCACCGGAGTACCGTGAGACTCACACGATCGACCACAAGGAGGGGGGAGAGAGTGGACGTGATCGCAATGACCAGCGAGGGCTTCAGCGCTCGAGGCGCCACCACGGAGGAGCTGGTGGCCGAGAGTGGGGAGGGTGACCTGTTGCCGGCTGAGGAGCTGGACGAGATCGAGCCCTACGCCGAAGCCACTGGGGTCGATCCGGGCTGGACCGACGATGAGGGGGACGGGTGAGCATCTACCGAGGCCGCTACTACAGCGCGACCAGGTGCGACTCCAGTCCCAAGCCGGGGACCAACGCCCTGGTGAGCTGGTTCCTGGGGGCCTACGCTTCCCGGGGCGCGGCCAACCTCGGCACCTACGCCTGTAAACGCTTGGGCTCGGGCTGGAGCATCCACGCTGAGCGCCGGGCCGCTGACCTGGGCACCGCCCCGTACGGCGGGGTGGACTCGGATTGGGGGTGGAACCTGGCCAACGCGCTGCGCCTGAACTCGGCCGAGCTGGGCATCCAGTGCATCATCCTCGGGCGCCGGATCTGGAGCTGTTCGTACCCGGACGCCGGGTGGCGACCCTACTCCGGCCAGTATCACGGTCACGCTCACGTGGAGTTGATCCCAAGCGCCGCTCAGAACCTGACCGCCGCCACGATTCAGTCCCTGATCGGGGGATCGGGTGGACCGACTACACAAGGAGGAGTCATGTTGCCACGCAAAGGGGACGGGCTAGACGCCAACGGGAAGCCGCTCCCTTCAGCTCACCCGGTCCGGGAATCGGTGCGGTACTGGCAGCGCCGGCTAGTCCGGCTGGGATTTGACACCATCAGGCCGGGTGACCCGGAGAGTTGGCGATATGACGGGATCTACGGCGACAGCATGCAGCGCGCCGTAGCTGCTTCCCGCAAGGCGTACGGTGCTGAGGACCACGACGTGGAGCGGATCACCGGGTGGCACGCTGAGCGAATGGATTACGAGGTAGCCAAGAAGTACGGGCCGTCCGGTCAGATTCCGGACAGCGTGATCAAGACCGCCGCCCAGGCCGCCGTTTCCGACGTGATCAGTAAAGTCCGTCTGACCGTACCCAAGTAGGAAAAGAGAGGTCACCTGTGGAAGACAGAATTCCCCAGCCCGTCCGGGCCTGGCTGTACCGGATCGGGGCCGCCGTGGTTCCGCTCCTGGTCTTCTATGGCGTGCTGGCCGAGGATGCCGCCGCACTCTGGATCGGCGTGCTGGGCGCGATCCTGGGCTTCGGCCAGGCCACGCTAGCGGCCGTCCACACCCCCACCCACCCGAGCGCCGACCCCGACACGCGGTAACGTGCTGAGTAGCTGACGGGTGTTATCGCCCCAACAGGAGGCCCCCGTCGAGTGGGAACCGACGGGGGCCTTCTTTCGTGTCCGAGGGATCGCTTTCCGATCAGCGCTCGGTGAACCAGTCACCCTTTCCCTGGTCCAGGCGCTGGAAGCGCTCCGGGTCGCCGACCCGGAACCCACCGGGCTTCTGGGCCTCGGCCTGGGCCTTAGCGGTGTGCCTGCCCTGGTAGCCCTTCGGGGCTTTGGGTTCGCGGTGCCTGCCCTGGTAGCCCTTCGGGGCCTGGTGCTCGCCCATGATCTCTCCCTCCTGGCGGGGCCTTCCCGCCGTTCGCTCTCCACTATACAGGCATGGCGGCTAGGTTGCAACCCAGGGGAGGGGACAATGTCGCGGCCCCCACCCATCAGATAGGTGGGGGCCGCTGGGGTGGTGATCACCTCTCCTGTACGAGCCAGGTGACAATGCCTACCAGATCCCGGGGCTTCCCGTCCCACGGGATCACGGTCGCGTCCCCGGGGAGCCTCCCGGGGCGCACGTGGCCCCGCAGCTGCACCCCGGACGGCAGGACAATGACCGCCACGATCGGCCGCTTGGCATCGGTCGGGTCGTGTTCGATCCCGACTTCCCATCCCTCTGCGCGGGCCATGTACCAGGCCCGCACGAGCAACTGCTCCCGGCGCTCTGAGGCGCCGCGCGGCCATACCGCGTCCTTGTCATGTGGCAGGGACGCATCGATCGCGAGGATCTCGGCTATGACCGGCCGCAGGTCAAGCGGCCTGACCCGGTAGCCGCCCTGGTCGATGCCAGGACGGTAGGGAACGTCGAGAATCACCTCGGGGGCGTCGATGATCAACAACCTCATCCCGTCGGAGTGAGTGTCGAACACGACCGACATCTCGGCCTGGTCGGCCGCCTTGGCAGCGGCCCACATGAGCCGCTGCGCTTCGGGGGTCCAGCCCCGGCCGTCGAGCTCGGCCTGGACGCGCGCGATCGCGTCCAGCGCCTTGTCCATCGACGCGATCCTGGGGTGGTTGGCGGCCAGCGCCGCCAGCACCGCCTTGTCATCGCGAGCCAGCATGGTGACCTGTCGCAGCCCGAGCCTCTCGATGAGGCAGTCGGGCAGGCTGGTCGGGTCGAGCGACCAGAGGGGGTCCAGGATTCTGGCGATAAGCCAGCCGACCTCCCGGTCGGCCGGGTCCTGCCACGACCACACCGCGTCCCACAGTCGGACGCCGACCTCCCGCCGCCGCTCAGGCGGGGTGCCCGGGGCGGCCACGTCCTCGATCGCCGCCGCTGCCTCCGGTGGCAGCATGCCCCGCTCGGCGAGTTCGGGGCACACGTAGGTGAGCGTCCACTGCTGGATCGCAGCGTGCAGGTCGTCCGAGCTAGTCGCGGCGTAGGTGGTCTCCATGATCTCCATCCTTCCTGGCGGGGCCTTCCCGCCGTTCGCCATCCACTATACAGGCATGACGGCTAGGTTGCAACCCGGGGGGAGGGGGCCTGGAGGTCCCCCCACGGCCTCCCAGGGCAAAACCCCAGCTCAGGGGACCGGGGGGACCGGGGGAACCGGTGCCTCTCCAGTCAGATCGTTTCTTACGTGTTTACACGCGCGCACACGCGCGTGTATAAACCTGGGACGTGTTTCTAAGGAAGTAGGTGAGTGGCCCTTCCCCCGGTCCCCCCAGTCCCCCCGGAGGGCCGTCATCCGGCGCCGGACACGAACAGGGGGGCCGAGCCCAACCGGACCCGGCCCCCCCTGGCGCTAACCGACCGTTACGGAACCACTCCGCTAACGTCGCAATCGCCAGCGTCGTTACGGTGCATGTACCCGCTGGGAAGGAGGACCTTCCCGTTTGCCGAGATCGAGCACATGAGGAACCCGCCGACCCCGTGTTGCTCCACCAGGAGCCGGACCTCGGCCCCGGAGTGGAGCGCCAGGTACTCGGTCCAGGGCTCCCCGGGCCGATCGTCCCGGGTGGCCGCGTGCTGCACCCCATCCACCCAGTACGTGATCGTCACGTCTCGGTCATCGTCACGGAACTCCCGGCGCGGCTCTCCGTCCGGCCAGGTCCCCTGCCCAGGCTCGAAGTGGCCCCAGGCCGCCGTGAGGATGACCAGCCGGGGTTCCTCCTCCGGCGCGCCCCCGGGCTCGGACGGGTCCCCTCCCGGGCTGATCCACCCCTTGGCGCTGGCGAACCCGAGGCCCGCCAGGATCAGGATGATCACTCCGGCCACCTTCAGCGCGTTTCCGCTCCCGGTGGACGTTGCGGTTCCCGTGCTCATGCCGACTCGGTCTCCTGGGTGGCCAGGGCTTCCCCGGAAACCGGGATGATGGCGTACCCTGCCTCGGTCAGGTGGGCCGCCTGGAAGGCCGCCACCTTGAGCCCGTCCCCCACCTTCGGGTGAGTGGTCCCGGCCGGGAGGTGGTGGCTCAGCGTGGCCACCAGGTTGTCCCAGTCCAGCGGACGGGGACCGGATGGCAGGCCCCGGCGCTGGGACTCGGCATTGACCAGCTCCTCCAGTCGGGCCAGCGCGGTACGGACCTCGGCCAGCACCCCGCCCAGCTCACGCTCCAGCCGGCTGGACACCGCCACCGCGATCTCCTCCAGCGGGGTGGTCCCCCCGTCCGGAGCCTGCCGGGTCAACAGGGCGTCCAAGATGGCCCGGGTGGTCTCCCGGACCAGCTTGCTTGTCTCCAGGGAGATGGAGCCCGAAATTTGCGCCATGATCCCTTCCTTCCTGTCCGGTTCCGTTCGTGCCGGACCCTTGTCACTTTACAGGCAGTACGGTAAGGTGTCAAGCATGGCGAAGATGACGACTACGGCCCCCGTTCCTAGGACGGGGGCCGTAGCCTCAACAGGAAGGAAGGATCATGAATGACCGCCGAGACCACCGTATCACCGAAGTCCCCTCGGTGGCCTCCATCCTGTTCACGGCCACGCTGGGTGTGGTAACCATGTGCGGGACCTTCTGGATTCTGACCGCTGAGGTATTCGACGGTCGCCACCTGGTGGGTTTCTTGGCGGGCCTGCTGGCTAGCGGGACCCTGTTCGGGAAGGCCATCGACCGGGCCGGCCGGCGCGGCATGGCGCGGTTGATGGCGCTCTGGGATGCTGAGGAGATCGCGCGCAACACGGGCACGTGGACCGACCCGGAAGGTCGGACCATCCTGATCCGGTACTGCCCGAGCGCGAACCACTACCACGTCACGGGCAGCCTGGCTGTTGGCTGGGACCTCCAGGGAGAGGTCTGGCCGGACCAGGCCACCTTGACTCATGTGATCACTGAGTTTGAGCGTGACGGGTACGTCCCGGCCAACGATGCGCCCACCCGCTCGATCCGGGCGCGGTTAATGGTTCCGGGCTGGGACCGGATCGCGCGTTCGGGCTGGGGGGATGCTTGGTCATGAGCCGGTACACGCTTCGACAGCGGGACCTAAACCAGGCGGAATGCACGCCTACCGGCCCACTCCAGGCGATAGAACTTCCCACCCGGACCCGGTGCCTGACGTGTGAGTGCGTCCTGCTTCTCACCTGGACCAAAGACGGCACCGATTACCACTGGTTGGATGAGGAGGGAAGGAGGGTTGGGGGCCGGCCCCCGCACGGGTTCCCGAGCGGGTACCACGTCCTGAATCACTTGTCCCGACCGGGTGCCAGCGACCGGGAGATGGCCGCGTACTCCCGGATCAGCGCGGCCAAGGCGTTGGGGGCGATGTGGCCGTGGGAGCACCTGCACGTGCCGGCACCGACGCCACCCAACACGCTCCCGGTGCCGGAGTGCTGCGGTTCCCCGATGCAAGCCACTCGGGACGGTTGGCTGTGCCGGGTGGCGCGCCGCTCCGTGGTCCCGTACGGGGGCCGGTCATGAGCGCCGGGTACCTGCGAAAGTGCGCGGGCAAGCGCCGGCACCCCACCAGACAGGCCGCCGAGGCCCACCGCCGCCAGATGGTCCGCTCGGGCCGGTGGCGCCTGGATCAGACCAACACGTACCGGTGCCTTCAGTGCGGGAGCTTCCATGCTGGCCATATCGGGTCCAGCAACCGGGGGAAGCGATGAGACAGCTCGGAGCGGACCCGGACATGCCGGAAGTGAGCCTGTGATACCCCGATGGCCGGAAGAATCCTCCGGCCATCGGGCATCGTGCTTGAAGTGCCACCCATCCCGTACCCTGGGTGTCATGCTTGATCCAGTGATCCTGGTGGTCTACGCCCTGGCCGTGGCCCGTGTGACCGGCCTGGTGACCCTGGACACGATCACCGAGGACCTCCGGGACCGCGCCATCGATTGGCTGGACGATCGACCCCGAACCCTGGGCGCGTTCGTGGCCAAGCTGATCACCTGTCCGTGGTGTACCGGGGTGTGGGTCTCGATGGCCGCCGCTCCCCTGGCCTGGTTCTGGGGGGACCACCCTCTCCTCCTGATTCCCGCGATGGCCCTGGCCCTGGCCCAGGTGGCCGGGATGATCTCGAACATGGGGAGGTAAGCCGTGGCCCTGAAACGCCCCCGGATCAAGGACAAGGGCCACCGAGCGTTGGCCGGCGCCACCGCCATGATCCCGCTGGATCAGTCCAGCTCCTGGAAGACCTGGAAATTTGGGAACAGAGATTGGCAGGTCGAAGCCTGGCGCCTGTACGACATCGTCCCCGAGCATCGGTTCCTGGCCAACTGGATCGGAGACTCGGTGTCCCAGGCCAGGTTGTTCGTCACCGAGGTGGGCGAGACCGGGGAGGAGACCGGGGAGGTCGCCGATCCGCGCATCGCGCGCCTGGCCGCCGTGCCGCTCGGGACCGGCGCCCAGCGAGACGATAACCTCCGGCTGGCTGGGGTGGACCTGGCCGTGGGTGGGGAGTGCTGGATCGTCGGCGAGGGGGCCGCCGAAGACCCCGAGAACGCCGAAGGCTCCTGGTTCGTGGTCACCGGGTCCGCCTTCAAGCGCCAGGGTAATGACGTGATCGTGCGCCGACCGAAGAACCGGGGAGGGGACGAGCTTCAGCTACGTGACGGGGTGGACATTCTGGTCCGGTGTTGGCGCCCCCATCCCAACGACGTGGACCAGGCCGACTCTCCCACCCGGGCCGCCATCGTGCCACTTCGGGAGATCGAGCTTCTGACCAAGCGGGAGTTTGCCGAGCTGGACTCCCGGTTGACCGGCGCTGGGTTCTGGTTCCTGCCCGAGGGGATCGATTTCCCCCGGGGTGAAGATGACCCTGAGGGTTTGGCCGGGTTCATGGCCTACATGCAAAGGGCCGTGGCCGCTTCGATGCGGGACCAGTCTAGCGCCAGGGCCATGGTCCCGATCATGGCTACTGTCCCGGACCAGTTCCTTGAGCACCTGGACAAGCTCCGGCCCATCACGTTCTGGTCCGAGCTGTCTGCCGAGATCACCGTGATGAAGGAGAAGGCGATCGGGCGCGTGGCCTCGGCCTTCGAGATCCCGAACGAAATCCTGATCGGGATGAGCACGGCCAATCACTGGTGTAAGCCCGGTGAGACCGAGGCGTTGACGCCGGACGGTTGGCGCTCGGACATCCAGGTGGGTGACACCGTGCTTACGCTGGATCACGAGACTGGTACCGCTCGGTGGTCCCCGGTGCTGGACCTCTACCGGGCACCGGTAGTCAACGAACCGATGCTCACTGTTGAGCTATCCAGCGGTCATGGTGGCAAGCGATTCGAGGTGACGGGCACTCCGGACCACCGCTATCCCATCATCCGCGATGGGAAACGTCTGATAGTTCGTGGATACGAGCTTGAGCCGGGTGACGTGTTGATCCGGGGGGCGGTTGCCCCCGCTCCGGAAACACCTGTCTTCTCGGACGACTTGGTTCGCTTGGTCGCCTGGTACTCCGCTGATGGGACGTTGACGGGCACCGAACAGCACCCTGGCCAGATCCGGATCGCCAAGAGTTGGCGTAGGAACCCGGGTGCCACCGCCCGTATGGTCGCCGCCTTGACTGGAGTTTTCGGACCTCCCCGCGAGTCGATGCTTCCGGGGACAGGTCCAGCCTGGCGGATGGAGTGGCAGGAACGCGGCATGATGGTCGCGGTGCTGAACGCCGCCGCTCGAGACGTGCTGTTGGGCATCGTGCCGGGCAAGTCCAAGGTCATTCCCCGTTCGTTCGTGGACAAGCTAACCAGCGCGCAGCGAGAAGTCTTCCTGGCTGCGTGGATGGACTCGGACGGTGAACGCGGTCGAACCTTGCTCCAGCGAGAGGCAGCACGGCTGGATGCTGTGGAGTACGCGGCGATCCTGTCCGGCCGACCGGTGCGCCGGTTCACTCGCGAGTCGAGCGGATTCAAGGCCGGGACGATGCACGGCCTGTCTATCGGGTCGGTTCCCACGGCCGTAGTGATGGGAGTACGCGAAACCCGGTATACCGGTGAAGTGTGGTGCCCGGTCACCGAAACCGGGACTTGGCTAGCCCGGGAGCCCGGTGGTTGGACGGAGTACACCGGTAACACCGCGTGGGCGATCTCCGAGGAAGGCATCAAGCGGATCAAGCCCTACCTGGCATACATCGCCGACGCGCTCACCCGAGGGTTCCTCCGGCCGGCGCTGACCAAGATGGGGGTCACCAACCCCGAGCGTTACGCCTTCTCCTTTGACGTGAGTCCGTTGGCTGCCCGTCCGAACCGGCTCGATGAAGCGCTCCGCCTCCACGAGCGCTTCCTGATCTCCGATGAGGAGGCCGTGAAGGCTGGCGCCTTCAGCTTGGACCAGATGCCTAGCAAGGAGGAGCGCGCTCGGATGATCGTCCTCCGGGCCGTGGCTCAGGCCCCCAACCTGTTGTCCGATCCGGGGATCCAGGCCATCCTCGGGATCTCCGGTCTGTCTACCATCTCGGTATCGGGCCGCCGACCCGGAATTGCTCCAGGTGAGGAGGACGAAGAAACTGGGAACGATATCCCGGACACCTTGGACGATGGCCCATCCGAGGAAGAGCCCAGGCCTGGCTCGAATCGAGCGCTGACCGCCGCGCTGGATCGACGGTCAGCGCGTGCCATCGAGGCCCGTCTGAACGACCGGATAGCCGAGATCGCCATGACGGCCCGGCCCACCCCGCCACCGAGCCCCCAGCACGTGTTTAACGCCGCCTCGAAGTTGATCGTCCTTCGGGCGTTGGAGCTGGCCGGGGGCCGGCTGACCACCCCGGCCGAGCGCCGGGGCCGGTGGGCCGAAGTCCCCCGTCACGAGCTGCACGTCCGGGTAGGACCGATCACCCCGGACAAGGCCGTCAAGGTCACCGAGGGGGCCTGGGACCACCTTCCCGAGGTGGCCCGAGACCTGGGGGTGGACGCTGAAGACTTTGGCCGGTTGCTGCGTGGGTACGTGTTCGAGCTGCTGACCCGGGGCATGGCCCACCACGATGACCTGTTGTACGCCGCGTTGTCCATCGCCAACCGGGGTCGAGGCCTGAAACCCGATCCGGTAGAGGTGCCAGCGTGACTCAACCAGTCTGGGATGGGGATGGTCGGGACCCGTGGCTCCCGGCCCGGTTGGATGCCCGGATCAACGCCGGGGCCGCTGAGCGCTCGATCCGGCGCGCGTTCTGGGCCGCCCTGGCCGGCTGGCTGGTGGAGACCGCCCGCCGCGTGCTCCGGGGCCAGCGCCCGGACCTGGAGGCGATCTGGGCTCGGGTTCCCGCCTGGGCCGCCGCCGTAGACCAGGTGATCCGGGGTGCGATCCGGCCAGCTATGGCCTCGGGATATGCCCGGTTGCTCGGAGAGGGTTTCCCGTGGGATCAACGCCCGTTCGCCTCGGCCTACCTGGCCGAGGTCCGGAATCGGTTGGTTCGTATCCCTGATGAGGTCTATGACCTGGTAGCTGGACAGGTTGCCCAGGGGGTAAACCTTGGGGAGGGCATTCCCGAGATCGCACGCCGGGTTGACAACGTTCTGTCAACCACGGCCAGCGAACGGTGGCCCAACCGCGCCACCGTGGTAGCTCGGACCGAGGCGATCGGTGCGCTGAACGCCGGGAGGTATGACGCCTTCCGGGTCGTGGCTGAGGAGACCGGGGACGAGTTCGAGAAGGTCTGGTTGGCTACCACGGACAGCCGGACCAGGCCTAGCCACGCCGAAGCCGATGGCCAGCGGGTTCCGGTGACCGAACCGTTCATGGTGGGCGGGTTTGCGCTGGAGTTCCCGGGGGACCCGAACGGGCCGGCCCAGGAGGTGATCCAGTGTGTTCCTTGGCAGACTCGGGTTCAGTACCCGTCAGTACGTGCCATCTTCCGACGTTGGTACGAGGGCGAGATGGTCACGATCCACCTTGCCGGAGGCGACCATCTCACCATTACCCCGAACCACCCGGTACTGAGGGGGGATGGGGCTTGGGTCCCCGCTCATCTCCTCCAAGAAGGCGACCACTGCGTCCGCGCTACCCCTCTCGGGCAGTTTGCGGGACAACCAAACGAAGATCGTAGACCACCCGAGATCGGCGATGTCCATCATGCGGCGAGCTTGACGGCCATGCCGCAACGGATACCCCTCACCCCACCAGACCTCCACGGCGACAGGCCAAACGGCGATGTCGAGGTTGTACCCGTATACGGGGACCTGGCATTCAACGGGCAGCCCGCGAGCGATCAAGAGGTCTACCAGTTCGGGCTCACCCTTGCCGATAAGGCGCGTACGACTTCTCGCGCTGTTAACCGTGGCTTGAGCGCGGTCCGGTCTCCGGGCCTTACCTTCAAACTCGATCCGGGTACGTCGGGCCGCGTTAGCGGCGGAAGTCAACTTACGGCGCTCTTGGACCGTCAAGTTGGCCATCCGGAGGCGGTTGGCCTCGCTGGCGCCTCGAATCGGCAGGCCCAGGGAAGCCAAGCGCCGCTGGATGACTGGGCGGCTAACGTTCAAATCTCTGGCCATCTTCAGGACACTGTGCCCTTGTTCGTAACGTTGGCGAAGATCGTCAAGGTCGAGCGCTATGCGTTTCATGGGCACGTCTTCAATCTGGATACCGGGGCAGGATGGTACATCGCCAATGGTATCACGATTAAGAATTGCCGATGCACGATGCTCCTGGTAGAGCCCGGGGAGTTCATCGACATGAGCAACCGCCAGTTCCTGGGCGGGGCGTAGTCTGGACTGACCAAGGAGGTTAACGATCATGGGTACCAGGTTCCGGGCGATGCTCGCCCCGATCGGCGTGAGCACCGGGGACGGGCGCCGGTTTGCTCCCGGTTCGATCACCGCCGCCCCCACCCCGTTCCCGCTCGAGTGGGCCAGGGAGCGGGACGTCGGTCACGATGGCGCGGTTGTCGTCGGCGCGGTTCACTCCGTGGAGATCACCAATGACGCCGTTTGGGCTGAGGGTGAGTTCTTCGATGACGTGGATCGGGAGGAAATGCCGCGCCTGGCCGAAGACGTGGCCGAGGCCATGAAGCTGGTCTCGGAGGGGGTCCTGGGTCCATCGGTGGACCTGGACGAGTTCCAGGGGGTCCCGGTCCGGGAAGGTACGGACATCGAGCTGGAGCCGGACGACTGGGACGACCCGGATCTGAAGGTGGAGCTTCTGATCACCGAGGGCCGGATTCGGGCTGCCACGCTGGTGAGCATCCCCGCGTACGTGGAGACCGTCCGGCCACTGGAGCTGCTGGACCCGGATAAGGATGAGTTCGCCACCCGGGTCGCCGCCAAGCTGGCCGCTGAGACCGGAACCGAGCCTGAGCCCACCGAGCCTGCTCCCCGGATCACCGTGGAGCAGCGGGCCGCGTTGGTGGCCTCGGTGGCCCTGCCGGACCCGACCTTCTTCGACCGTCCCGAGCTGGATGGCCCCACCCCGGTCACGGTGGACTGGGAGACTGGCCGGATCTTCGGGCACATCGCTACGTGGGGGACCTGTCACGCCGGGTTCCCGGACGTGTGCATCACCCCGCCGAAGAACCCGCGCGAGGACGGGGAGTACGCCTGGTTCCACCGCTTCCCGGTCGACACTTCGGAGGGGGTGGTCTGGGCCGGCCGGCTGACCGCTGGGGGCCGGCATCCGAGCCTGAACTTGACCGCTTCGGCCACCATGAGTGCCTACGACGGGAAGACCGTGGCCGCGTACGTGCGGGCCGGGGAAGACGAGCACGGGATCTGGATCTCGGGCGTGGTGAATCCGGACCTGGACGAGAAGACCAAGCGGATTCTGTCGCGCCGGAAGGTGTCCGGGGACTGGCGGGAGACGTCGGACGGGCTGAGCCTGGTGGAGCTGTTGGCGCTCTCACCCGGCCCCCGGTTGTACTCCGAGCCTGGTTTCCCGGTGGCCACCCGGTCCCAGGGTGGGCGCCAGGTGGCGCTCACGGCCGCACTCGGGCCGTCCCCGGACGATGAGCCGCGCCGGGAGCTGTTCGCCAAGATCAGCGCTGAGGTGGCGGCTCAGTTGCGCGCCGAGCGGGCCGCTGAGGAGGAGCGCCAGGCACGGCGTGCCGAGCTGGCCGCTGCCCTGGAGGCCGACCGTGCCAACCGGGCCGCGCCGGTACGTGCCGAGCTGGTCGAGATGCTGGAGGGCTGAACGATGGGTTGTAACTGTGGGGGCAAGAAGCGGGAGAGCTACGTGGTCCAGCTTCCCGGAGGGCTGCGGATCACCAAGACCTCCCGGGCCGCCGCGCTGGCGTTCGCGGCCAAGCATCCGGGCGCTAAGGTCATCAAGGGCTGAAGGCATGAGGAAGGCCCCGGACCGGAGTCCGGGGCCGGGGCCGGGGCCGATCAGGCCACGTACAGCTCTCGTACGGCGATCGGGCCCCGGCCCATCGGGGCCGCCGCCATCACCTGGTGGTTGCCGGTCCGGTTGACCCTCACCCGGTAGGCCAGGCCCGAGTCGTCCATGACCACCCAGAAGTACACCGCCTCTAGTGCGTCATCCCGGTTGGTCCGGAAGAACTCCTTACCCTGGCGCCGGGCCTCGAACAGCCCGATGACCTTACCGCCGGCCGCCAGGTAGTCCCCGAAGCCCGCGATGTCCGCCGGGTACTCCTTGATGTCGCCCGCCACCTGGACCTTGATCGTGGCCTCCATCGGAGTGCCACCCCCTTCCGGGTCGGGGGGCCGGCCTTTCCGGCCCCGGTGAGAACTACTTTACAGTCATGACGTTTAAGTGTCAACTCGGGTCGGTGTGAGCTACTTCACAGGCATGAGGAAGTCCCCCGGTCAGGGGACCAGGGGCCTTCGGGGGAAGGGGATCACGCGAACGGGTCCGGCTCGGGAGCCGGGAACAGGTCGAACGGGTCCGCTACTTGGTAGGCCAGGGGAAGCCGGCCCGAGCGCCGGGCCTCGGCCGCCTTCCGGTTGTCCTCGATGATCCGGCGCTGGGCCGGGGTTAGCGGTGGGGCCGGCTTACGGTGGTGGTGCATCCCCAGCGGTCCTCGAGCCCGTCCGGTCTTCGTCAAGCGCGTCTGCGTCATACCCACAACTATACAGGCATGGCGGCTAGGTGTCAAGCCCGGACACGACGGAACCCCCTGGGACTACAAGCGCTTCACCCAAAGAATTTCCGTACGAACCGCAGCTTTCTCGACCTTGGGCGGCTTTATACGGACCTTATCCCACCCGTGTCGCAGGCGTTCACTATACAGCTTGCTCTCGTAGCCACTTAGCACCACTGGCCCTGGATGCGCCGCGAGAACCTCAAGCATCTCGATATGCTCTTCCTCGGTCATTTCATGGCTGTACATTTTCTGGGTCCGCGTCGATAGAAGGTACGGCGGGTCAGCGTAGATGAGACAATCTTTGGCAGCGAAACGCTTCATGACCTCTATCGCGGGCCGGTTCTCAATTTCAGCATCAGCAAGTCGCCAAGCCAATTCAGCCAATTCCGCTGGAACCCGTTGCCAGCGAACCGACATTCCGCGTGCGCGCTGACGAACGCCTCGATTCTTCCAGCCAGTCTTATTAGCGAGGTTGCTTGCGTGTGCTTGCCAAACGCGGACAACAAACCGGCGAGCATCTTCGAGTGGGTCGCCAGTTTGTATATTCGATATTTCGTATTCTTCTCTCGACCAAGGCGTTGTCTCTAGCGCCCAACAAAGGTCTTCGGTCCTATCCCGCAAGACGCGGAAGAAGTTTATTAGGGCGCTGTTGGTGTCGTTTATTACCTCATGGGGGGACGGCTTCTTGGTGAAGAAGACCGCGCCACTGCCGAAGTAGGGCTCGACGTAGTGATAGTGCTCGTCAAAGTGGCTTACGATCTTCTGCGCAATGGACCATTTTGATCCCGGGTAGCGCAAAGCCGCACTTCGCTGCAACTTCATGCTATCTCCTGATGACTTGCTGGTTGAAGGGCAGTACAGCTGCCCTTAGCGGCCGGGTTTGCTGTGGAGTTTTCAACTTGCCCTTGCGCCCACAACTATACAGGCATGATGGGTAGGTGTCGAGTTCCGGGCCACGGTCGCGTCCTACGTCACAGCTATGACGTTTAAGCGTCATGATCCGGGGCACCCGGTGCGAGATGTCCGGCACATGCGCTACGCTGGTGCTCAAACGTACCGGTGTCAGCTTTTCGGATCGGCCGGGCGTGCGTAACGTGAAGGACTTAATACGATGGGATACGAGTTCCCGTTCGAGGTGCCGGCTGACCTGTCCGCCGTCACTGACGAGGCCCTGGCCGAGCTGTCCACGCGCGTTCGTGAGCACGCTCAGACTCTTCTCGGCCAGGATGACGCCGATCCCGAGGCCCTGGTGGCCACCCGGGACTTGTTCCACTCCGTGATCGCCGAGACCAACCGGCGCGCTACCGCCAATAAGGCCCGGGGGGACCTGACCGCCGCTCTGGACACCCCGCCCGCTCCGGTCCCCGAGCCCGCTCCGGCCCCCGAGCCCGTTCCGGCCGACCCGGCGCCGGCTTCGGTGACCGCCAGCGCCGGAGGGACGACCAGCACGCTGGACACCCCGCCGGCCGAGATCATCCCGGCTTCGGTCATCATGACCACCGCCAGCGACGTTCCCGGGTTCAACTCCGGGATGCAGCTGGAGAGCTTCGACCAGGCCGCCGAGGCCATCAGTAACCGTCTCGACACCTACAGCCAGGGGGGTGGGGCCAAGCGCCAGACTGCTGCACGCAGGGTGGGCAAGCACCAGTTCCTCACCCGGCCCGGCCACAGCGCGGTCCGGCACGGTGCCGTGATGTTCCGCCGGGAGTTCCCCGAGGACCTCCGTATCCGGGAGGGCGCTTCCAACCCGCTGGCGGTCCTGGACCACGCGGCCAATGAGCGCCGGCTTCCGGGTGGCTCCCTGGTGGAATCGGCCCGGCGCCAGGTGGAGGCCGGGAAGGCCTTGACCGCCGCCGTGGGATGGTGCGCTCCCTCCGAGGTCATCTACGACCTGTGTGAGCTGGAGACCGTGGACGGCCTCCTGGATCTCCCCGAGGTTCAGGCCGCGCGTGGTGGTTTCCAGGTCCCGTCCGGGGGCGGCCCTGACTTCTCGGTGATCTGGGACGGCCTCGGCAACGAGGGGGACGTGACCCTCACCGAGTACGACATCGAGAACGGGACCGAGAAGGTCTGTCTGGAGATCCCGTGCCCTGAGTTTGAGGATGTCCGGCTTGGCGTGGCGTATGCCTGCCTGACCGGCTCCCTCCTCCAGCGCCGGGGATACCCCGAGGTGATTCAAAGGTTTGCCAGGGGAGCCATGGTGGCCTTGGCGCACAAGATCAACGAGGCCGTGATCTCCCAGATCGTGGCCGCCAGCACGGGCCCCACGGTGATCCCGACCGTTCCTGGCAACGATGACGATGCGTCGCGCATCCTCAGCGCGGTGGAACTGGCCATCGAGGACACCAAGTACCGGAACCGGATGGCTCGGGCCGCCACGCTGGAGGTTGTCCTTCCCGCGTGGACCCTGGCCGTGATCCGGGCCTCCCTGGCGCGCCGGACTGGGGTCCCGAGCTGGGCCGTCACCGACGCCCAGATCCTGGAGGCGTTCGCGGTCCGCAAGGCTGTTCCGCGCTTCGTCTACGACTGGCAGGACGCTTTCTCGGGCCTGGTGGGCGGTCCGGGTGGAGACACCCCGATCACCGCCTTCCCGGACGACCTCCAGTTCCTGGTCTACCCGGCCGGGACCTGGATCAAGGCAGTCCGGGACGTCGTGAACCTGGACACCATCTACGACAACGCCCTTCTCACTTCTAACCAGTACACCGCGCTGTTCGCGGAGGACGGGTTCGCGGCGATCCAGATGTGCCCGGACTCCCGGCTGTACCAGGTGGCCGTGGACCCCGCTGACGTGATCGCCTGCTGCGCTGGCGGGGACAGCTAAGGCTCGGACAGGACAGTGACCGAGCGCGACGACAGGAGGAGGTGAGCAGGCCGTGGGTATCGTTCCCGGTCAATTGACCAGCGCGCCGGAACCGCTCCGGCGCCGGTACGGCCTGTTCACTGCTGCTTCGGGGCCGGTTGACCTCCCCCTCCCCCACGGGCGTGGGGGAGGGGTGAGGTTCATCCCGGTCACGTGCGGGGAAGCTCACCCGTACCCGATCGGGTGCTATGACGGGCTGGTAGAGGTCCCGGAAGATGGAAAGCCCGTCGATGACCCGGACCACGAGTTCGAGACTGGCGTGTTCGCGGTGGTCGCCTCGGAGGAGTGCGGCTCGGTGGGCTTCACCGCCCCCGAGTTCGAGGCCAAGGTTCGGCGCCGGCTGGAAAACGGGGAGCAGGGAGCTGCTGAGCTGGCCCTGTGGACTGGCCTTGACCCGGACGGGAACGCGCTGGGCATCCCTCACCTGGCCGAGACCGCTGATGATCTGACCGTGGACTCTCTGGACATCCGCTCGGTGGTGGCGGGCCTGGAGGATTGGGCCTACCGGGTCCAGGGGTACGGGCACGTGGCCTACATTCACGCCCCGGTGTCCGTGGCCGCCTGGGCCGCCGATGCGGGCCTGGTGATTCAGGACGGGCCGTTGAAGGTAACCCCGTACGGTTCGGTCTGGATTTTCGGCGGCGGCTACCCGGGTACCGGCGCGTCCGGTGCCCCGGCCCCTGATGGTGGGGCCTATCTCCACGTGACCGGCCAGGTCCAGGTCTGGCGTGCGCCGGACCCCGTGGTCTACCCGGCCAATCAGACCATGAACCGGACCACGAACCAGCGCCTCCTCATCGCCGAACGTGAGTACGCGATTAGTTTCGACTGTATGAACGGCCGTGCATTGTTCGATCCCCTGGGAGGGGTGTCCTGAATGGCTAACCTGCTATGTGCGAAGCCTCTCCAGGGGGAAACCCTTCGGGTGACCCGCCTGGACGAGTGCGGTTATCCTGCGTTCGGGGAGTGCGCGTTCGGAGTCTCGGACGGGTTCGTCCAGGCCGTGCTCACGCCGAACATCGAGGAAGGGGAACGGTTCTTGCAGCGCAACGCCGCTGGCCGCGCGCTGGTGAACCAGCGTTCCCGCCCCATCCTGAACTGGTACGACGTATCGATCCAGTTCCAGGAGGTAGACCCCGAGCTGTTCACCATCCTGACCGGGCTCCAGCCCTACGAGGATGACCAGGGAAACGTCATCGGCTTTCCGGTCACCGAGGAACACTACGCTACGGCGAACTTCGCGCTGGAGCTGTGGATGGGCAACGCTGAGGAGGAGTGCCCGCCGGAAGGTGAACCACTTCCCTACTACGGGTACAACCTCCTGCCCTGGGTGGTGGAGGGTGCGTTGGCGGATAACATCACCATCGCCAACCAGCTGATCACGTTCACCGTGACAGGCCGGACCCGCAAGGGAACCCCATGGGGTGTCGGGCCGTACGACGTGGTTCGGGACATGGACGGGAACCCGTCCCCGCTGTTCTCGCCTATCCCGCCCGACACCCACCACCTTCCGATTTGGACCCAGTTGGCGCCACCTGAGCCCGAGTGTGGTTGCCAGAGTTTGTCGAGCTAAGCCAGACGGACACAGGCCCGGCAGGGGGAAGCTCCCGCCGGGCCTGTGCCGTACCCTGGGGGATAGGAGGTGAGGCCCGATGCCGGCCCCTTGTGACTGGGACATCGACCCGGCCGCGCTCGGGGTGTGCCCGAGCTGGGCTGACCTCCCCGAGCCGGTCCAGGCCGCCGCGCTGGAGCTAGCTATCACGTTCCTGTGGGCCAACACCGGGCGCCAGTACGGATTGTGTCCGGTCACGGTCCGGCCGGCCCAGGACCGCTACAAAGATCCCGCGTACCGGGCGTACCCGGTCTGGCCGGGCCAGGACCCGGCCGTCACCGCCCCCATGCCCTTCCTGTTCGGGGGGGTGTGGCGTAACTGTGGGTGTGGCGCGCGCTGTTGCTGCCGACCAAAGTGCGCCGTGGCCCTCCGGGGACCGGTCGCCTCGGTGCTCGAGGTCCTGGTCAACGGCCAGGAGGTGAGCCCGGATGCCTACCGGGTGGACGTGACCGAGGGGACGTACTGGCTGGTCCGGCTGGACGGGAAGTGCTGGCCCACGTGTCAGGACTTCCAGGACGCTGAGGATGCCGCCGGAGCGTTCGTGGTCAGCTACGAGCGGGGCCGGGAGATCCCCCAGGCCCTGAAGGTAGCCGCCGCCATCCTCGCGTGCGAGTACTCCAAGGGGATGACCGGGGGGAACTGTCGTCTCCCGGCCAAGATGACCCGGCTCTCCCGCCAGGGGGTGGAGGTAGAGGTGGAGCCCGCCAATCCGGACGAGGGCCTGACCGGGATCACCGAGGTGGACGCCGTGATCCGGGCGCTGAACCCGTCCCGGCGCGCTCGGCCCCCGGTGCTGTTGAGCCCGGACCTTCCCGAGTCGTGCGACCGGATGACCGTGGTTGGGCCTGGGGGGTCCTGATGATCGCCGATCCGCTGGTTATGCCGCTGGCCCGGGAACTCCTGGACTGCCTGGAGGTCGAGGTGGCCAAGGTGGCTGATCCCCCGGCCCACGTCGGGCTGCGCCCCGGGACCGTGGTGGACCACCTGATATCGCTCAATGACGATGAATGCTGTGAAGGGCTGGCCTGGGTGCGGCCGGCCGGGTTCTACCCCAGCTCCTCCACCTTCCCGGCCCAGGATGAGGTCCCGCTGAAGACCGGCATCCGGGCCTGGGCCGTGACGCTGGAGATGGGCGTGGTCCGGTGCGCTCCCACCCCGGGACCGAGCGGTGTCCCGAGTTCGGCCCAGTGGGACGCCGTTACCCAGGCCGTGATGGATGATGCCGCCGCCATGCGCCGGGCGCTGTGTTGCTTCATCGACGCGAAACAGTCGCGTCGGGGCCGCACGCTGGCGGGCCTGTGGCAACCCCTGTCGGTCCAAGGCGGGTGTGTGGGCGGGGTGCTCCCCGTGACCGTGCTCGGGCCAGCCTGTGACTGCCCGGACGCTGGGGAGAACGGCTCCAGCTAGGCTGGCCTCATGGCCAGGGTGAGCTTGCACCTCAATCAGGCCGCGCTTCACCAGGTGGGCATGAAGCGCGCCAGGATGCTGATCAACAAGGTCACCCGGCAGATCCTCAACCGGTCAGCGGTCCTGTGTCCCGTGGATACCGGGCGCCTTCGGGCCTCGGGCTCGATGCGGATAGCCGAACGGGGTAGCGCCGTGGTGGGCCAGGTGGAGTACACCGCTGACTATGCCGCCGCTGTCCACAACGGCACCCGGCCGCGTGTCATCGTGCCCCGGCGTGGCCGGTATCTGCGCTTCCAAGTGGGGGACCGCACGGTCTACGCGCGCCGCGTCAATCACCCCGGCACACCAGCGCGCCCGTACCTGGCTACCGCGCTGGTTGAGGTGGCCGGCCGCGCCGGGTTCACCGTGTCCGTCGGCCGAAATGTCACCTCACTCGGTGGTACCGTGGCATCATGACCGAACAAGAGGTCGCCGATCAGGACCGGCCGATGGTGGAGGAGATCGAGTTTCAGGGTCGGACCCTGAAGATCAGGGCTCCCAAGCCGGAACAGGTCCTCATCTGGCAACGGACCGTAAAGCACCTGGAGTCCGCCAACCTGTCCGATTGGAACGGGGAACAGGTCCTTGGCGCGCTGGAGCGCGCCCGGATGATCATCGATTCCCTTCTGTACGATCCGGCCGATATCTCCTGGCTCGATGACGAGATGCTGGCCGGTCGGGTGGGCCTGAAGGAAGCCTCGGGGATCATCATCGAGGCCATGAAGCGGATGACCGGTCAGGACAACCGCGCCCAGCGCCGGGGCGCCCCCAAGAAGGCCCCCGCGCGCCGGAAGGCGCCGGAAGAGGCCGCCGCGCCGGCCAAGAAGACCAGCGGGAGGAAGTAGGCCGTGGACGTGGACCCGGCCGCGTCCTTGCGGATCTGGGCCGTGGAGTTCGAGTTGGGGGGCCGGACCTTCGAGGTTCCGGCCCTCCCGGCTGCTGACTGGCTCCCCCTCCTCCTGGAGGGAGATCCGCTGGCCGTGCTGGACCTGGGGGACCTGGGCGAGATAGACGAGATGATCCTGGGCGGGGAGATCACCTCGGAGGAGCTGGGTAAGGCCCTGACCTCGGTGATCGAACAGGCCACCGGCCGGTCCTTCCACGCTGCCCTGGTCCTGGCCCAGGTGGCCAAGATGCAATGGCCGATCATCGGGGGAGACCTGGTACGCCGAGGGATGCGCTTCGATCAGGTCTCGATCGGTGCCGCGTTGGACGCCATCCACGCGACCATTTTGGGCCTGTTGAAACCCGAGGCTGCTGAAAAGTTCCAGGCCCTCCTTGACAGTGAAGTGTCACCCGGGGGGAAGATCAGGCCCAACCGAGCCAAGGCCATGGCGGACTTCGAGGACATGGCCGGGCCTAAGCCGCCGCCTGTGAAAGCCACCGCCGGGCTGTCCGGAGGTGGACGCCCCAGAACTCGGCCACGGCCCCTGCCGCCCCGCCAGGCCGCCCGGTAGCGCGCGCCCAGGCTGCTACCCGGGCCACCCGCTGGAAGTGGTCCTTCGGCCAGCTACGCATGCCTCTAGGACGGGGCCGGGCCAACATCCGGTATTGTGTCTCCCCCTCCCCCTTCAGCGCGCTAGCGGCCACGTGGGTTACCTGGCGTAGGGGGATCTGATTTATCACCGTGGACGTGATTGGCCGGTCCTCCCGAGCTTCGATGTTCAGGGCCACCAGCGTCGGCCGGCCGTGAGCCCAGGAGATCCGGACCCGGACTGTCCAGGGCCAGCTCGGATCATCGAGGACCACCTCATTTCCCAGGTTCGAGAGCTGGGCTCGGGACAAGTCCATACGGCCATCGTACGTGAGATGCCACCCTGTCACAGGGTGCGGTGGCATCTCGGGCACCCGTTACGCTGGTCAGCGTGGATGTCGGCTCCGCCAAGGTAGAAATCGTCGGCGACGTATCGAGGTTCGCCGGTGAAGTAGCCCGTGAGCTGAATAGCATCCTGGCCAGGATGCGGCTCCAGCCAGTTGAGGTGGATGGCGACTTCAAACGGGCCGAGGATGCGGCCAGTGATGCCGCTGACAGTATCGAGAAGGAATTCCAAGACGGGGCCGATAAGTCCGAGGATGCCCTGGCCGAGGTGGACGAGGATTTCCAGGAGCCCCGACAGAATGCCAGCCAGGCTGCTGATCAGATTGCCTCGGACTTCGAGAGCGCTGGAAGTCGGGCGCGCCGGGCGCTGAGCGGGGCCGCCAGGTTCATGGCCGGGGCCATCCTCGGGGTGACCGCCGCCGCCACCGCCGCCGCTGGCGCCATCGCGGCTATCTCCCTAACCCGAGGGTTCACCCGACTGGCGGACATTGAAGATGCTCAAGCCAAACTTCGGGGCCTTGGCCATGAGGCCGAAACTGTCGAGACGGTTATGAATAACGCCCTGGAAGCGGTCCAGGGGACCGCTTTCGGGCTGTCTGAAAGCGCCACGATCGCGGCCAGCCTAGTGGCCGCCGGGATCGGGCCAGGGGAGGACCTGGCCCGGACCCTGAAAGCCGTGGCGGATACGGCCACGATCGCGGGATCGGACCTCCGGGACATCGGGACAATCTTCACCCAGGTAGCCACCGCCGGCCGGCTGACCGGTGACGACCTGATGCAGCTTCAGGAGCGGGGTATCCCAGTTCTTCAGTTCCTGGCTGATCAGATGGGCATCACCGCTGATGCGGCCCGGGAGATGGTCTCCCGCGGGGAGGTGGATTTCGAGACTTTCCGGGCCGCGTTGGAGGCCAACATCGGCGGGGCCGCCCTGGAGAGTGGGACCACCACCCGGGGCGCTTTCAGCAACATGATGGCCGCCATCAGCCGGGTGGGTGCGAACCTCCTTAGTGGCGTCTTCCCGATGTTCAAAGAGGTGTTCACCGGGATCACTGAGTTTTTGGCTCCCATCGAAGACGTGGCCAAGAACGTCGGGGACGCGCTGGGGGCCGCGTTCGATGTGATCCGTGGAGGTGGCTCGGTCGGGGAGGCGTTCGCTACTTTCCGTGAGAACTTAAACCCCGAGCTGTTCCGGGAGATCACCTCCACCATTCGGGATCTGGTGACCAACGGGATTCAATTCCTGGGTGACAACGCCGGGGACATCGTGGGGATTCTCCTTGAACTCCGGTCCGCGATTTTCGACGCTGCCATCAATATGTTTATGGGCATCGTTGATGCGCTGCCCGAGGTGATCCCGCAAGTCATATCCGGCTTGGTCGATATGCTGACCACGCTGGTGGACACGATCGTGGGGGCCCTTCCCCGGGTGGTCGCCGCCGCCGGGTTTTTGGTTACTGGGCTGGTAGACGGGCTGGTGACCGCGCTACCTCAGATCATCCAGGGTGCGGTTCAGATCGTCACCACTCTGTTGACCGGCATCGTGGAGCTGCTCCCGATCATCATCGGGGCCGGTCTCCGGCTCATTGAGGGGATCGTGGAGGGCATCCTTACCGCTCTCCCCCAGATCCAGCTAGCGATCATCGAGATCCTTCCCCAGCTACTTACGGCCCTGGCCACGATGGCTCCGGACCTGTTGCTCTTGGGCGTACGCATCCTTACCAACATCGTCCAGGGGATCGGGGACTCCCTCCCGACCCTGATCGATACGGTCCAGAATGAGGTCATCCCCACCCTGATCCGGACTCTTCAGGATGAGGGTCCGGCCATGATCGAGGCCGGGGGAGCCGCACTCACCGAGTTCATGCAGGGCTGGTTGGACTCGGTGGACATCATCACCACGGTGATCACCGAGAACATCATCCCGGCCATCACCGGGATGTTCCAGGAGAATCCCGAGGTTATCGAGGCCGGGATCAACGTATTGATGACGTTGATTCAGGCGTGGCTCGACAACATCGAGATGATCACCGACTTCATCACCGACACCATGATCCCCTTGATGACCACGGTGATCGAGGAAAACCTACCGGCGCTCATCGATGCTGGTATCCAAATTCTGGAGGCCGTGATCCAAGGTCTGATTCAGGCCATGCCCCAGATCAACCAGGCCATCGTGGGCCAAATCATCCCCGCGATGTTCCAGGCGCTGATCACCGCGATCCCCGCGATGAACCGCGCCGGGACACAGCTCATCACCACCCTGATCAGCTCCCTGTGGTCCACCTGGCGCACCAAGTCCGGGGAGAACTTCAACCGGATCAAGAACGCCATCACCAACTTCTTCAGAAACGCCGGTCAGTGGCTACGGAACGCCGGGCGCCGGGTCATCGACGGTCTGATCGGCGGTATCCGGTCGAAGTTCGATGATGTCCGGAACACTCTGGGGAACCTGACTTCGATGCTCCCGGACTGGAAGGGTCCGGCCGAGCTGGACCGGCGCATCCTTCGAGACGCTGGACGCCAGGTCATGGAGGGCTTCCAGGCCGGTATCCAGGATGAGCGTGGGAATGTGGAGCGACTGCTTCGGGGGATCACGTCGGACATTGGCTCGATCGGCGTCTTCACCGGGCGGGTTCAGGGTGGCGACGGGGCCGGCCAGATGAGGGCGCCGTTCGCTCCCCAGATCACGGTGAACGTCTACGGCCAGGGCCGGGAGGCTGGCGAACAGGCCGCCGAAGCCATCCTGGAGCGCCTGGCACAATCGGTCCTGGTGAGGTAGACCCATGGCCACCATCACGACGCTACGACCCTCAGCCACCTCCTCCGGGGTCGGATGGACCGCGCAACCTTCCGGGACCCTCCACGGGGTCACCTCGGATGACAATGACGCCACCTACGCTGAGTGGAGCGGTTCCGGTTCGGCCATGATCCTGGCCACCCCCTTGGACTCCCCTCCCGTGGGTGAACGGCGCCACCTAGTCCGCGTCCGAGCTCGGGGGGAGGGTGGCTCGGCCTGGTGGGCGGTCCGGTTGGCTACCGGCCAGCTTGTGGCCGGGGCCTCGGCATCGTTTGGCGGTTCCCCTGAGACCGTGGCCGGTTCCTGGCAGGCTGGCGCGCCGGCCGATGGCCCCACCACCTTGTCCTGTTTCGTGGAAGGTCAGAGCGATAACGTCCGGATTATCGAGCTGTTTGTGGACGTGGACACCCGGGCCGCGCCCACCTTCACACCCCAGATCCTGGACGGGTCCGGCACCCCGACCACCACGATCACCGATACCGTTACCCCCACTGCCCGGGTAAGCGCGCTGAACCTCGATGGCCTGCCTGCGCGCCAGTACCGGTACTGGGTGACCGATGCTTCCTCGGCCATTGTCTGGGACACCGGAGTGGTCAGCGGGCCGGCCGTGGATCGACTGATCACACCCTTGGAGAACGGGACCTACACGCTCCACCAGCAGGTCTGGAGCACGCTCGGCACGAACACCGCCTACGCCTCGGTGATCGAGGAATTGACCTTCACGATGGCGGTAGGCGCGGTGCCCGCCCCGAACCCACCGGTCGTCACGCCGGAGGAGCCCTTCTTCCGGGTCCAAGTGTGTGCCCCGGACGTGAGCGGGTTCGATGACAGTCGAGGGTGGGTCCAGCTCCAGCGGGTGGACTGCCCACATGGCGGTTACCTTCACCTGCCCGGGTTATCCGGCTCCTACGCCTGGGCGCCGGATGCCGACCACTTGAACGTCACGGAGGACCTGGAGGTGACCGTCCTGGCCCAACGATTCGATGGCTGGCGCCCCCAGGGAAGGGACGAAACCCTGATCTCGAAATACCTCGTCACCGGAGACCAACGCTCCTGGCGCCTGAGCTTGGACTGGGACGGGGCCGACAACGGAAGCGGGGCCGATGAAGCGCGCGCCGGCCGCCCGTTCCTGGCCTGGAGCCCGGACGGTACGTTGGCCAGCCTGGTGACCGCGTTCGCCGATGAGCGCGCGCCGATCGACGCCCTGGGTCGAGTTCACCTCCGGGTCTTCCTGGACGTGGACAACGGCTCGGGAAACTGGGAGGTCACCTTCGAGACCATGGACGAGACGGGGGTCTGGCGCCAGCTCGGGAATGTGGTTACCGGGCCCGGACCTACATCAATTCACGCTAGCACCGCAGAGTTGGCCGTGGGGTCCTATTCTGGCGGGGTTTCCGAAAACTTCGAGGGCCGAATCCTCCGCGCCCAGGTCCGATCCGGGCGCACCGGCCCGGTTGTCGCCTCCCCCGACTTCACCGGGCACCCTCTGGGGACAACACAATTCGATGACGCCCAGGGCAACACGTGGACCGTGGCCGGAGGAGCCTCGATCCACAGTGATCAGCAGATCACCACCGTGGCCATTCTCGGCCCACTGGAGACCGACCAATGCGCGGAGTGGCTAGACTTTACCGTTCCACGTAACGAAGTGGGCCGAAACTGTGACCACCAGCCCGAACCGTGTTGCTCCTACTACCGAGCCCGCACCGTGGGCCGAGTGGAGGGCTCGATCCTGGTATCGAACTGGTCCGATGCCTTCAACCCTGGGGTTCCGGCGGGCGTGATCTTCGCGTGGCCTGGCACTGAAGCGTCAATCCCGTTCGGGTGGAGCCGGGTTACCGCGCTGGACAGTCGGTATCCCAAGGGAATCCCGACCGCCAGCACCCAACCGGGCAACACCGGGGGGAGTGCCACCCACTCCCACGCCACCCCGGGCCACACCCACACTCTGAACCACTCCCACTCCCAGAGCGCGGGTACCTCGGGAAGCTCCTCAGCTTCCCAGACCTTCGGAGGGTCCGGGTCCGGGGCCGGTACCACCCACACTCACGATCTACCCACCACGAACACCAGTGTCGCCAACATATCCAGCCAGAGCTCGGCACCGGGTACCTCCGCCGTCCCCAACGATCCGGCACGCCTGGAGGTGATATGGATCGAGTCCAATGGGAACCCGCTCGGGGTGCCAGATGGCGCGCTCGGCCTGTTCCCCGATATCGCGCCGGACGGATGGGACACCTACGCCGATGCCACTGGACGCTTCCTGAAGGGGGCCGCGCCGGGCGGGGACGGCGGCGCCACCGCCGCCAGTGAGCTGGACAACCACACCCACACCATTGACAGCCACACCCACGCCGGAACACCGCACACGCACACTTCCGCGAGCACTGGACCTCGGATCGGATCACTACCTGACAGTATTGGTGGATCTGGAAACCCCCGGGTGAGCAACGCTCACACCCACCCAGTCATCGTGCACTCGAGCACCACCGCCAGTCTTCAGTCCGCCTCGGGCGGTACCTCGGGTGCGGCCAGCCCGAACGACCCACCTTTCCGCAACCTCCGGGTACGCCAGAACACTTCGGGAAACCCTAGCTTGCCTTTGGGGATCATCGGCCTGTGGTTGGGTTCCTTGGGCACTATCCCGGACGGTTGGAAGCTGTGCGACGGAACCGACGGGACGCCGGACATGCTCGGACTCTACCCGCGTGGAGCTACGTCCAATATCGAAGGGACCGGTGGAGGGACCGCCGGCCACACCCACACCGGGGGCACCCATACCCACGGCACCACCGGACACTCCCATTCTCGGAGCATCGGAGTCGCCGCTCAGACTCAGAGTGCTCAGAGCGGATCGACCCCCTTCTTCAGCAACGCTCATACTCACGCGATCAGCAATACCGACAGCGCCACCCCGGAGGTGGGAAGTTCGGGAACTGGCACCCTGGCCAGCACTACCACTGAGCCCGCTCACCGGGAAGTGGCCTTTATCCAGTTCCAGGCTGAGCCCGAGCCACCGCCCGAGCCCGAGACTTTCTGTCTGGAGTGGTCCGAGGATGAGCACTTGATCCGGACCTACGGCCCCGACGGCCCCATGTACGTCCCGGTCTGGGGGATGTTTGAGTGGGAGGTGGAGAAGCCGTTCACCGCCGCTACCGGGGTGATGGGAAGCCGGTTTGTGAGCTCGGCTCCCCCCGGGGGCCGGAACCTCCGGATGGTCACGGCTGTGGAGTCCGAGGCCGAACTGGCTGCGCTCCGGGCGGTCCTGGCGCGACCGCTGGTCCTGATTTCCCCCTCGGATTCCACCGAGACCTGGGCCGTGCCAGTGGCCGAGTCGATCCGTGTGGTCAAGATTGGGCGCATCCGGGAGGTTCGGGCCGAATTCATCGCCACTGGCCCGGAACCGGAGCCACAGGTCGCGGACGTAGGAGTGTAGATGGCTGTCATTGATACGCTTCGGCCGATTTTCACTCGGAAGGCGGGGGGAGGAACCGCCGTACCCTCGGGGACCCTGGATGCGGTCACCGCAGACGACGATGACACCACGTACATCGCGTTCTCCGAAGTTGACTTCGGAGACATCTGGAATCTTCGGGTCGCCCCCCACACCCCACCGGCCAATCACCAGCGCCACCGGATTCGGGGCCGAATCCGCATCCGGACCGATGCCGGATCAGCGTTGGAATACATCGATGTGGGTCGGGGGGAATTTGACTTTATCGACTTCTCCACGGTCTCGGCCGATGACACTTTCAGCGAGTGGACCACACCCTGGTTCCAGTACCCCGAGTTCGGCCTGGCCACCGCTGGCGCACTCACTGACCTGAACATCGGTGGCGGGTGGATGCACAACGCCACTGGCGGTGCGACCGAGCTGCGTACCGCTGAGTGCTACATCGATATAGATTGCCGGGAGCGCCCGAACTACTCGCCCGAGGTACGCGACGGCTCAGGAACTGACCGGTCTGGCGATACAATCACCGACACCAACCGGCCAATCCTTTACTTCGGCTCCCCGAGCTATGACGGGCTTCCTGCCAGAGATTGGTCCGTATCGGTATCGGGTAGCGCAGGGGAGGTTTTCAGCGCTAGCGGTTCCGGCGCCCCGCCCGAGTCGGTCCAGGTGGATACCGGGCTCGATGACGGCTCCTACACCGCCACCTTCACGGTCCGCTCCACCATTCGGGGGAGTGACCCCTTCCCGCACGTTCAACAGATCAGCTTCGATATCAACATCACGGTTCCACCCCCTCCCCCTCCGGTACTCGCGGTAAAGGAGATGTTCGGCGGATACCGGATCGAATGGAGTAACCCCGGGGGCCAGCCTTGGGATGATGACTACGTGGTGGCCGAGGTCTGGCGCGATGACTGCACGGGCTCCCACCGGATCGCGGTGGTGCCTAACGGCCTGAACGGGACCTACCTGGACCTGGCGATCCCCCAGCTCGATCCCCGCTACTCCCGGGTCAACGGCCAGTGTGAGGTCCACACCGAGGAATGCAACATCACTTACCGGGTGCGCTACCACGGGTACGTCTCCACCTTCGTGGAGCTACCGGACACCATCCCGGCCGACCTGATTCTGGCGTGGCCGGGCTCGGCAGCCACCATCCCGTCCGGATGGTCCCGGGTAACCGAGCTGGACGGAGTGTTCCCGCGCGGGAACGTAAGCTCGGGCACGCCTACCGGCACCGGAGGCAACGCCAGCCACTCCCACACCACCCCAGGCCACACTCACCCGATCGGGCCGCACTCCCACGCGGTGGGCGGCTCAACCGGCACCAGCAACGCCTCCACCACCAGCGCCCGGTTCAGCGGCGCCAGCCAGGCTCAAGCCGACCAGCCACACTCCCACCCCCGGCCCAGCTCTACCGGGTCACACCCGGGCCAGAACAGCGGAAGCAGCGCACCGGGAACCAGCTCAGCCAGCAACCTACCGCCCTATCGAAACGTGATCTGGATTCGGAGTGACGGTGCCCAGAGCCAGTACCCGGTGGGTGTGCTCGGGTGGGCTACGGAGTCCGTAGGCGGTTGGACTGACGATGCCGCCAGTGCCGGCCGGTTCCTTCGCGGGGCACCTTCTGGGCAAGACGGAGGGGGAACAGGGGGCAGCTCGACACACACCCATACGGTGAACTCCCACAGCCACTCCGGTTTCAGCCACACACACTCGATCGGGTCAACTGGGCTCTCGGTGCCGGTGGGGGTAAACGCTGGGTTCGGGTCGTCCACCCCGCGATGGCTGCCACGTCACACTCACCCGATGAGCGTGGGCTCCAGCTCTACGGGGTCCACCAGCAGCAACAGCGGGGGGACCACCGGATCGGCCAACCACGAACCGCCCAACCGTCGGCTACGGGTGCTCCGCAACACCGGGGGAGGCACCCAGCCCCGGATCATCGGCCTGTACCTGGGTGACATCGCCAACTTGGACCCGCTTTTGAGCTGGTGTAACGGGACCAACGGCACGCCGGATATGCGGGACCTGTTCGCGCGGGATCGGGGATCGAACTCGGTCAACTCCACCGGGGGTTCCACCAGCCACAGCCACTCCACCCCGAGCCACACTCACTCGATGCCCAGCCATACCCACACCACCAGCGTTCTGCCCAGCAACACCGGTAGCTTCCTCGCACCGAGCTTCGGAGACCTCGGCCCGAGCCCGACCGTCGGCCACACCCACTCCAGCGGGAACACCGCCCCAGCGGCCCCGAGTGTGGGAAGCCGGTCCAGCGGGACCACGAACAGTGTCAACCACATCCCCCCGTACCGGCGCGTCCACTTCGTCCGGCTGGACGGCACGATCAGCGGGGGGCCGCTCCCGGTCCCCGAGCTGAAAGTGACCGACTTCGCCTCGATGACCGTCCCGGCCTTCACCTACGGCGACGGGTTGGACCGGTTGGCCACCTTCACGGAGAAGATAGCGGTGGTCACCGACCGGACCAGCCAGTTCCCCCGGAGCCTGGTGGACTCGATCCCACTGGACGGGGGCCTCCACACCGTGGCCACCACCCTGGCCGGAGAGGATATGGTCCTAACCATCGGGGTGGAGGGCAAGCCAGCCATAGACAAGCTGGAGGAGATTCTGAGTGCCGAGCGGGTCTACTACTCCCCGGTAAGCGGTACGCCGGGATGGTTCGCTCCGGGGAGTTGGCGCGTGATCGCGCCCGCCCCAGGAGTGAAGGTCCTCCAAGTCGCGATGGTCCGCCAGCCCTGGCCGACCACCCCCGATCCTTCGGAGTTTCTGTGATGGCTACGCCGTTTGCTTCCGCGCGCCACCAGGCCGCGCTCTCCACCCCTACCGGGTACCGACGCTGGAGCCGGATCACCCTCTCCCGGGGCGGAGTGTCCCGGGTGCTGGAGCCTATCTCGGGCAGCTTCACCCAGGACCACCGCCGAAATGGGTTCTGGGACGGCCGGCTGACCTTCGCTGGTGATGATGTGATGCCGCGTCGGCCCGGGGACCTGTTGACCCCGTTCGGGACCACAGTGACGGTAGAGCTGGGTCTTACCCTTCTTGACGGTTCACTGTCAACTGTGCCGTACGGGACGTACGTGGTCGCCTCCTCCAAGGCGCGCACGATAGCTGGGGAGCGGGTCACCGAAGTGGGCCTGGTGGATGTCTCGGATCGGGTGGAGCGCTACCGGTTCGAGCAACCGTTGACCGTGGCCAGCGGGACCGACCTGGCCCAAATGATCAACATTGTGGTGGCCAACCGGTCCGGGTTCAACCCCCAGGTGAGCAACACCGGGATCACCTTGGGGGCCGCGCGGGTCTTCGGGCTCGATCCCGAGACCGGGCCGTGGTCCGAGATCCAGGATGTTCTTAGTGGGTTCAGTCGGCGCGCCTGGTACGACCGGGTAGGGGAGATCCGGATCGGTTCGATCAACCCGGACGCGACCTCAGCCTACCCGCTGGACCAGCTCACCAGCCTGTCCTCGGATTTCGATGTCCGGCCGCCCAACGTAGTGGTGGTCCGGGGGGAGCCACAGGATGGCCGGCCACCGGTCCAGGCGGTGGCGATGGACGATGACCCCTCGTCCCCCACCTATGCCGGCACCGGGCCGGGAACCAGCCCATATGGTCGTGTCACAAGGTTTTTCTCCTCCCCCCTGATCGAGACCGTGAGCCAGGCCCAGAGCGCGGCGGAAACCATCTTGGCTGAGCACGTCGGCCAGGGGGCCGGGTACACGCTGCTCCGGCCCTATGACCCGACCGTGGACGCCGGGGATGTGATCTCGGTGGCGGGCCGTGCACTGGCGGTAGACGCCGTGACCGTGGACCTTCTCGGAGACACCTCACTCCAGGTAAGGGAGCTGTGATGGCGACCGACTACACCAAGCTATTGGACAAGTTGATTCCCTCCCCTGGTGGGGAGGACACCGTTCGGATGAGAACTGCCACGGTTACCGCCATTAACCAGGACGGAACCGTTCGGATATCGATGTCCGGGGTGACCATTCCGAAGGACATCCCTCGATTGGCTTCTTCGGGAGTACTCGTTGGCGATACGGTTTCCGTTATCTCCTTCCGTGGGGAACTACTGGTCATCGGCCCGGTAGCCAAGGGGTCGGTAGCCGGGGCAATTGAAACGCCTGGGATCAATTTCGGTAATAGCCGGGTGTTTTGGAATGGTCGGACCTCCGTATTCAACAGCGCCACGGATGCCGGAATCGTCCTCACAGACGGTAACGGTGTGCAGATAGCCAGGGATAACGTCTGTCTACATCTAAACCGCGTGGGCGGCAGTAATGGCGCTGTCGCGCAATTCAGGCATCAAGGATCGGTGGTCGGGTCTATATCAGTGACTGACTCCGCTACCACGTACAACACCTCCAGTGATTATCGGTTGAAGACGAACGTCCGGGAGATCACGGACGGGTTGGAACGGGTGAACGCGCTTCGGCCTGTCGCCTTCGACTGGATCAACGGTGGGCCGGGAGAAGGATTCATCGCTCACGAGGTCCAGGAAGTAGTTCCCCTGGCGGTTACGGGGGAGAAGGACGCCGTAGCACCGGCCCCGGTGGAAGATGACGATCCGCCCGAGGGTTCGATCATCCCCCAGATGATCGATCAGACCAAGTTAATCCCGATCTTGACGAGCGCCGTTAAGGAGCTGTCCGCCATGGTGGAGGCCCTGACCACCCGAGTCGCGGAGTTGGAAGACCGGCTCGGCGGTTCCTGAGCCCATCGGGGGGACCGGGGGGACCGGGGGAACCTTCACTCTCCAGTGAGATGGTTTTACGCGAGTACTACGCGCGTACGCGCGTGTAATACATCTAGGGCGTGTTTCTAAGGAAGTGGGTGAGTGGACCTTCCCCCGGTCCCCCCAGTCCCCCCGGGGCCGCGCCGGTCATCCCCCGGTAACCGCCAGTCCCGTACGATGGGGAACATGGCAGGCGTAGTGGTTCCCCGGGTCATCCACTGGTGGTGGGACGGGCCACCGGTCCCCCCGGAGTACGTCCGGTTCCGGAAACGGTGGTCAGAGCTTCACCCCGGGTGGACCCTCCAGGTTTGGGATGAGACCCGGTTCCTGTCCGAGTTCGGCCCAGACCATCCGGTGGTCCAGCTCTACCGCAACCGCGCCCGGTGGTCCCCCCACGCGCACGAATGGGGGTGGAAGACCAACATCGCCCGGTACCTAATCCTCCAGCGGGACGGGGGCCTGTGGGTGGACGCTGACTTGGAGCCGCTGAAGGCCGTGGACCCGCTGATCGAGCGCCTGGAGGCCAGCGAGCACCACAACGCGCTGGCCGCGTACGAGGACCGTACGCACATCAACAACGCCTTCTTGGCCTCTCCCCCGAACGGCCCGTTCATCACGGCCCTGGTGGACGGGTTGGCCGATCGGGTCCGCAACCGGCGCGGCAAGCCCAGCAACGTCATGACCGGCCCCCACTACCTGACCGAGATGGCTGATCGGACCCCGGGCTTGATGGTCCTGGACCGCGCGCTGGTGTACCCCATGCACTGGTCCGAGCTGGAGCGCCGGAACGATGAGTACCCGGCCGCCTACACGCTCCACCACTGGCACAGAAAGAGCACAGAACAGACTTCCCGGGCGGGTCAGGTCTTGCGTGATACCCAACTGGCATCCACCCGCCCGGGAGTCAAGCCCGATCGGACCAAGATCACCGCCGGGCCACACCACCGACCGGAAGGGGCGCCGCGCCCGGCTGTGGTGCCGGCCGCCCCAGTCCAGACGAGGAAGTCTCACATGGTCCCCCCCACCCGCATCCGCAAGATTCCCGGCTTGACTCCGGAGTCGGTGGCCCTGGCACTGGCCGACATGGCCTCCCAGGTCCCCCCGGACCGCGCGATCGTGGAACTGGGCACCTACCAGGGTCGAACCGCGCTGTTCCTGGCTTGGGGAGCCCGTCAGGGCCAGGGAGCGCACGTCTACGCCATCGACCCCTGGGACCTTCCGGGCAAGCGTGAGCCATACAACCAGCACCGGGGGGGAGCCCTGGGCAAACACCGGAAGGCGTTCGACGATCCCGGGACGTACAACTGGGCGCGGTACAACGTGCGCGCCAACGGCTACGCCAATCGGGTTACCTTGATCCGTGATTTCTCCGTGAAGGCCGCTGAGAAGTGGAGCGCCGGCCCGGTCGGGCTCCTGTTCGTGGACGGAGACCACCGCTATGATGCCGTCCGGGCCGACGTGAGCGCCTGGGCCGCGCACCTGGCCCCCGATGCCGTGATCGCGTTCGATGACTACGCGGCCACTCACCCCGAGGTGATCCGGGCCGTGGATGACATGGTGAACGAGGGCATCCTGGAGCCGGTGAAGGTCTACCACGATCGTCTAGCCGTGACTCGGTTGGCTCCGGGCGGGCTGGAACCCCTGACTGCGATCACCTCAGAGGGAGTGGAACCCGAGCCCGAGACTTCCGACCCGGACCCGGTGGCGACCCAACCGCTTCCCCCGGAGGAGGTCACGGTTCGGGCCGGAGAACTGGAGGGGGTGGCGGAGGGGACCCCCGTGGAAGACCTGAACGTAAATCAACTTCGAGCCCTGGCCAAGGCCCGGGGGATCAAGCTGGGAGCGCGCAAGGACAAGCGGGCTGAGATAGTGGCCGCGCTGAGGGCCGGAGAGTAGGCCCGGGGTGAAAGTATCTGCCTCGATCATGGCCCACCCCGATCGAACCGAGTTCGTGGAGGAGTTGGCGGACAGCCTGGACCGGGAGGTCCCGGTCTTCTGGGACCCGTTCGGTCCCCCGAGCGGGAAGGGTGACCGGGTGTGGTCGGTGGCCCGGGAAGCCTGGCAGATGTACGACCCGGCCGCTGACTTCCACGTCCTGATCCAGGATGACGCGCTGGTCTGCCGGGACTACCTGGCCGGGCTGGAGGTGGCCCTGGAGCACGTCCCGGACTACGCCCTGGTTTCGATGTACCTCGGGCAGGGTCGCAACGTCCCGGCACGCTGGGCCAGGATGGCCGAGAAGGCCCAGACCACCGGGGCCTCCTGGGTGCGCTCCTACACACTCATGTGGGGAGTGTCACTGGCGGTGCCCACCCGATTCATCCCGGACATGATCAGGTGGTGTGACCGCAAGGCCGGGATGCCCGATGACATGCGGGTGGGTCGATGGTTCCAGCGCCAGAGGATCGACACCTGGTACACCTGGCCGTCCTTGGTTGACCATCGGCCCGCCCCCTCTCTGACCAAACACCGCCAGGTGGAGCGGGTAGCTGTACGCCACCACCAGGGTTCGGCCCTGGAACTGGACTGGTCCGGCCCCACTGTGGTGGACCCCATGATCATTCGACGTAGGGGGCCGAGATCCGGTCCCCAAGGAGCCTGGAGGTGAATTGTTCCCGTGCCTACCCCATCGGCTTCCGAGGCTCAATTAGAACGCCGGATCGAAGAATTGTCCCGTTCGATGGACCGAGGGTTCGAGCGCGTCCACGATGACCTCGCTGAGGTGAAGCGGGATGTAAAGGCCATCCATCAACAGGCCATCCCCCACCGGGTCGCCGCCTTGGAGACGTGGCGCGACAACCTGTCAGGCCGCCTATGGACCTTCCTCATCGGTTGTGGGGTGGCCTCGGTTTCGGCCTGGATCGCGGTCATCTTCCGGTAGCGCCTGGCTGTGGCTCACGTCACCGTCAAGGCTGTGATGTTGCGTCTAGGTCGCCATGCCTGTATGGTGGGAATTGCCCATGACAGTGGGATCAAGGCCCGGGGAGACACGGTCTCCAGTACCAGGTACCCCGGTTCACTTGATCC
>Ga0207873_1000591_pt1 | contig 38900 bp, 32 predicted proteins | sample BGWIniCompost_FD_187373 | JGI IMG/M metagenome (GOLD analysis project Ga0207873, IMG submission 187373) | Cellulose adapted compost microbial communities from Newby Island Compost Facility, Milpitas, CA, USA - BGW Initial Compost (SPAdes)... ... | reverse complement strand
CGGGTTCTTCTCCGCGAGCCGCAGCACCAGGTCGTCCACCTGCGCGTTGGTCTGCGCCACCACCATCAGCGGGCGGCCCGCCGCGGCCAGTTCCAGTGCGGCGCGCACCACCAGGGTGGACTTGCCGGCGCCGGGCGGGGAGTCGACGACCACACCGCGCGCGGAGCCGTGGAGCGTGTCGTGCAGGATCGCCTCGGTGGCGAGCGCGGCGGCGGCGCCCGGGTCGGCCACGTCGCTCATGACCTCAGCGGTCACAGGATGTCCTCCTCCGTCACCGGGTCGGCGGGCTCGGCCGCCGGTTCCTCACCGGGCGGGCCGCCGTGCGTCCAGGGCGTCTCCTCCGGGTCGGGGAGCTTGGCGCCGCCACGCGGTTCGTGCTCGAAGAGCGTGAAGCAGAGCCGCTCGCCCTTCTCCGGCACCGACCCCGGCTCGGGCTCGCGGCCGCGGCCCATCCGGTCCAGCACGCGCAGCACCAGCACCCCGCCGTCCTCCTCGCGCGCCACCAGCTCCGCCGTCTGCGGCTTGCCGTTCGACGAGCGGTACACCCGCGCGCCCTCGGCCAGATGCGGACGGTCGTCCGTGCGGACGGTCACCAGCGGGCGGGGGCTGGGGCGTCTGCTCTCGGTCCAGGTCATCACCACGTCGGTGACCTCGCCCGCAAAGGCCTCCCCCGAGAGCCGGCGGGCCGCCATCACCAGCGGATCGTCCAGCGCCTCCTGGGCCTCGAGACGGGCCTGCTCCCGCTCCCGGGTCGCGAGCTTGGTGGCCGCGGTCACCGGGTCGTCCCGGCGCGGCTGCGGCGGCTCACCGGCCAGCACCCGCTCCCGGTGGCCGGTGTACGACCAGCGGTCCCGGGTCCAGCGCTCGGCCACATGCGCGCCCTCGGGCAGCTCCCGCAGCAGGTCGAGGCCCTGCCACACCGCCCGCCAGGTGGGCAGCGTGCGGCTCTCCACCAGGTCGCGGACGCGCCGCTCGGCGGCGGTGAGCTCGCCGAGCCGGGCATCGGCCTCGACGCCGTCCTCGGCCGCGGCGAGCGCGGAACGCGCCCGGTCGTAGGCCTCGATGGCGGGGGCGAGCAGCTTGTTGTCGAACGCCGGGTCGGTGGCCGGTCCCGCGGGCGGGTACAGCAGCTGGCCGTCGGCGTCCCGCGCCAGCTCCCGCTCCCGGGCCGCCTCCGCGCCGCCGCGCCCCTCGGGCGGGTCGATCCACGCCAGCAGCGCGCCCAGGTGCTGGTCCTCCAGGCTGGACTGGCCGGTCGCCCAGTGCCGGGACAGCACATCGGTCATCGCCAGCAGCAGCGAGGACCCGGGCACCCGCGCCCGTTCCCCGAAGTGGGTCAGCCACCGTCCGAGCAGCGGCACCCGCGGCGGCGCCGGGAAGGGGGCCTGCGGGTCCTCCTCGGCCGTGCGCCGGAAGCGCATCGAACGGCCCAGCAGGCGCACCAGCTCGACACCGGCCCGGCTCGGCACGATCAGCTGGGGCGCGTCCGCGCACAGCTCGACCTCGACCTTGACGCGTTTGCCGGTCTCCGGGTCGGTCTCGGTGCGCTCGGCGGCCTCCACCGCCTCTCCGTAGGAGTCGACGTACGGCAGCACCACGTCGGCCAGTTCGGCGAGGAACGCGAACCGCAGGTCCCGGTCGCGTGGCTGGGGCACCACGAGCAGCCTCGGCGCGTCCCGGTCGGTGCCGACCAGCGCGCCGAGCGGGGCTCCCGCCTCACCGGCGGTGGTGAGCGGCACGAACACCAGCGGACGGTCCGACAGATGCCGGTGCCGCACGGTCGCGGCGGGCTGCGCCCGGTCCCTGCTGACCGCCTCGAGCCGGGCCAGGGTGGTGATCAGCGACACCCGGCCACCTCCCGCGCCGCCAGCGCCTCCGCGCGCAGGGCGGCGGCCCGGCGCAGCGCCGCCACCACCGGGTCCTCGGGGTCGCCGGCCTCGCCGCGGGCCGCCGCCAGCACCTCGCCGACCGTCGACAGACCGCCCAGCTCGGCGCGGACCGGGCGGCCCAGGCAGGTCACCGCCCCGGCCTCGCGGGACCGCTCCCGGCAGTGGAAGGCCAGCTCACAGGAGGACAGGCACTCCGGCGCGTACGTCGCGGGGACCGACTCCACGGCCGCCGCCAGCTGCTCGGCGGGCAGCTCGGGCGAGAAGCAGACGTCCTCGGGGAGCGCGTCGGCGATCTCCTGGATGCGGGTGAGGCGGGTCAGCTGCCGTGCGGTCACCGCGCGCTGCTTGCGGACGTCCACGGCGGAGGCGGTGGGCAGGTTGGAGAAGTCCTTGGGGCAGACCAGCAGGATGCGGTGGCGCACCCGGGCGGGAGGGCCGAGCCGCGCCGCCACCTCCTCGAGCGCCAGCACGTACACCGCCGCCTGCCGGGCCGCGGCGCCGACCTTGGCCGGATCGGCGGAGCCGTCCAGCATCGGGAACGACTTGATCTCCACCACCGACCAGCTGCCGTCGGGGTGCACGATCACCGCGTCCGGCTCCAGGAAGGCGGGCGAGCCCGCCACGTCCAGGGCGAGCATCGGATGGTCCAGCAGCGTCCAGGTGCCGCTCGCCCCGGTGGCCTCGCGCAGGGCGAGGGCGGTGCGCGCGGCGCGGCCCTCGGGGCCCTGCGCGGTCAGGTCGGGCACGCTCGCGCCGGCCGGCGGCTCGGCCGAGCGGTCCAGCTTCTCGTGCGCCAGCCGCAGCAGCTCCGTGCCGCCGTCGGCCTTGACCTTCGCCTCGAAGGCGTTGCCCCGCACGAAGGCGAACTGCGACTGGCCGAAGACGGACGGGGCGCCCAGCGCGCTCGCCAGCCTCGCCTTGTCCACCCCGGCGCCGTCGAGAATGGCGCGGCGCCGGCAGCCCGGGTTGGCGGCGAGGGCGGCCAGGGCCCGCGCGTCCAGCGCCTTGGCCTGGACCTCGGGGCCGCGCAGCTCAGCGAGCCGGTGCCGCAGCGCCTTCTCCCGCGTCCGAGGGGGAGGCACCCGGCTGCTCGGCTCCTGACTCGAACCGTGACGCTCGCTGCCGTGGAATTCGCTCACCCGCGGAAGTCTGGCATCCGGCACTGACAATCGGAGAACCCGCACCGGACGTGTCCGCGGCGGCGGACGAGGCGGCCACCGCCCCGGAGGGGGAACCCACCGCCGCACCGGAGGCGGAGCCCGCCGCGGGAACGGCCGCGGTGCCGGTCCGCAGCCGCGCCTTGACCCGGTCCGCGGTGCGCAGGGCGAACGGGGTGAGCAGCAGACCGGCGCCCATCACGGCGGCACCGGCGGCCGCGTCGAGGAAGTAGTGGTTGGCGGTGCCCATCACCACGATCGTCGTCACCAGCGGGTAGACCACGGCGGCGGTCCGGGCCCAGCGGCTGCTGCTGTACCTCCACAGCATCACGCCGCACCACAGCGCCCAGCCGACGTGCAGGCTCGGCATGGCCGCGTACTGGTTGGTCATGCCGCCCAGGCCGCGCGGCGCGCTCGCCTCGCCGCCCCACCAGCCCCAGGAGCTGAACTGGGCCATGGTGTCCACGAAGCCGTGACTTGCGTCGAGCAGCCGCGGCGGGCAGGTGGGCAGCAGGGTGAAGCCGATCAGGCCGATGAACGTCGAGGTCATCAGCCAGGTGCGCTCGGCGCGGTAGCGCACGGAGCGGCAGCGGAAGAGCCAGACCAGGATCGCCGGCGTGACCAGGTAGTGCAGGGAGGCGTACCAGAAGTCGGCGGGTATGCCGATCCAGGGCTCGTTGGTGAAGAGGCGGTTCAGCGGGTGCTCGGCGTTGAGGTGGAGCGCCTTCTCCATGCGCAGGATCGCCAGACCGTGGTCCACGGCGTCCGCGACGTCGCCCCGTACGATCAGCCGGCCCGCCGAGTAGCAGGCGTACACCAGGACGATCAGCGGCAGCTCGGTCCACCAGCGCAGCCGGGTCGCCGGGGCTCCCTCGGTGCCCGGTTTCTCGCTGTGCGGCATCCGACCGCCCTCCCCGTTCCTCTTCGTGCGACGCGGCCTGTCGGCGGTCAGCCACTCTACGGTGTGGCGGACGCCTGGCGCGGGCGCCCTCGGCCCTGAGAGACGCTGAGATCGCCCTCGGGGTTGCTCCGGAACAGGGTGCGCGATCGCGGGGAGGTCATGCCTGTGAGTTTCGTCCCGTGGGGTCCCGCCCCTCGCCGCGCCCCCGCACGACACGCAGGCATGCTCGGGCATATACGGACATACGCGGGCGTACATCCGGTGGTGGCGAGAGGGTGGGACCCGGCGGGAGTGCGACGGGGAGCGCGCGGGAGGCCGGCGGAACCCGGGGAGACCGCGGGCGGGCTACGCGGACAGCGAGCGGGAGCGCGGCGCGGACAGCGAGGCGTGGCGGTCCAGGAAGGCCGAGACGCCCGAGGTGCGGCGGTGCGGCAGCAGCACGCGGGCGGTGCCCGCCAGCATCGTCTGGATACGGGACGACTGCACGTCCGTCAGCAGGTTCAGCACCCGCATCCCCGCGACCGCCGCCTCGTCGGGGCGTCCGCCCCGGGCCAGGTCGTCGGCCAGCTCCGCCGTGTAGAGCGCGATGTTGCGGGTGAAGTGCGGGTCCTGCAGCTCGGCCGCCCGGCGGGCGTGCCGGGCGGCGCGCGGCCAGTCGCCCAGCGTCGACCAGCACTGCGCCTCGAGGCCCTCCAGCTCGGCCTCGCCGTAGAAGGTCATCCACTCCGGGTCAGCGTCGCTCGGGCCGCGGTCGAAGTACGCCTGGGCCCGGGCCAGCGCCTGCTCGCAGCCCGCCCGGTCGGCGAGCCCCGCCCAGCCGCCCGCCTCCCGCAGCGCGAGCAGCGACATCAGCCGGGCCGAGCCCAGCGGGCGGGCGACCCGCTGCGCGGCCTGCGCCGCCCGCACCGCCTCCCGCGGCCGGCCCGCGTCCCGCGCCAGGAACGCCGTGTTGCAGAAGGCGTGCGCCTCCAGGCCCGCGTCGCCCGCCATCCGCGCGGTCGCCAGGGCCTCCGCGTAGTGCGAGCGCGCGTCGTCGAAGCGGCCGGAGTCGTGCGCCAGCCAGCCCACCGAGATCGCCAGTTCACCCGCGCCCGAGTACAGGCGGTCCGCCGTGCGCTGCCGGGTGGTGCCCGCGTCCAGCAGGGCGTAGGCGGCGCGCAGCGGGGCGGCCGCCCGCCGGTAGAGCCCGTCGGCCCCGTGCCGGTCGTCGAGCAGCCGGATCCGGCGCACCGCTTCCTCCAGGGCGCGCGCGTCGCCCGCCCCGGCGCGGCGCACCGTGCGCTGTGCCGCCGAGGCGTCCGCGGCGAACGCCAGCGGGCCCAGTGAGGCGGCGGCCACCGTGGCACCGCCGCCGGTCATGAATGCGCGACGCAGCACGTCGCTCTCCTCGTTGTCGTGCGTGTCGTACGGGTCCGACGCGTCATACGTGTCATACGGCTCGTACGCCCCGCTGGTCTCACTCGTCGCGTCCGCCGGGTCCGCGGTGCCGGCCGGGGGCGTGGCCCCGTCGTACCGCGCCCGGCGCCCGCGTACCTCCGAGCGGGGCAGAAAGCCCAGGTCGGTGAGCGTGCGGCCGGGGAACATGTGCAGGAAGACCCGTTCGTAGGCGTAGTTGGGACAGCGGATCTCGCCCGTCTCCACCCGGTGCACGTACCGCGCGTCACAGCTGACCCGCTCGCCGATCTCGCGGGCGGCCCGGCGGACCGCCGCGGCGAACTCGGCAGGGGAGCGCGATCCGCGCAGCTGCCGGAAGACGAGATTCGGCCGGGGTGGCCGGTGCGGCTGGGCTGGGTGGGGCGAGGGCACCGTTGACGACGCCATGGCCGGGTCCTCTCTGCGAACCGTCGAACCATGCCGGAGACGGGGTGACTCGCGGGCGGTTTGTCCATGAGACGCCCTGTTTCCGGCGGGCAAGAACGTACCTGCTGTGACGGAGCCGCCACGCGGGGTTTGGCTACAAACCGGATATCTCATCCGTGATCTGCCATGAAGTGCCATCCTTTGCGGCGCACTTCCGGCGTAGCCGTTGACGCCCCGCCGCGTTGAACCCTGTGCAGGGTTCCGTGCGCGGAGTTTGTGTGGAGGCCGAGATGGTGACCAGTGCGGCAGGTTCGGCGGGTTCGGCGGATTCCGTGGGCGCGCCGGTTGCCGCGTGCGATGTGGTGACGGTGCCGGCCCGGCAGGGCCTGGAGGCGGTGGACATCCTGCGCAGGGGGGCCGGCGACGAGGCCGTGGGTCCCGTGCTGCACGACGACGGCGGCGACACGCTCGCCTTCCTGGTGCCGCCGGGAACGGCCGCCGGATGGGACGTGCCGGGCAGCGTCTGCACCGAGACGGAACCGGCGGCCGCGGGGGCCGGGGAGTGGCTGCTGCCGCCCGGTGAGGCGGAGTTGGCCACGGACCCCGCGGTGCTGCGGGAGGCGCTCGGCGAGGCACAGCGCCTGATCGACGCGGCCGACAGCTGTCAGTGAGCGGCTGAGGCCGCCCGCCCGTGACCGCCCCTGCGGCGGGTGAGCGCGCCGCTTGCGACAATGCGGGCATGGGAAAGGCCAGGAAGCGGCGGCAGAGCGAGGGCGAGGACGTCGCCGTCCAGGTGGACGGCGGGCTCGCCCAGCTGGTGCCCGACCGGGACCGGGCCCGCGGGTGGACCCTGCTGATCGACGGGGCCCCGCAGTCGTACGTCGACCTCGACGATCCCGAGTACCTCTCCTTCGAGTACCAGCGGCGGATCGGGCATGTCATCGACCTGTGCGCCCCGGCCGGCCGGCCCGTGCGGGCGGTGCATCTCGGCGGGGGCGCGTTCACCCTCGCCCGGTACCTCGCCGCGACCCGGCCCCGCTCCACCCAGCAGGTCGTCGAGCGGGACGCACCGCTGGTGGAACTCGTCCGCAGCAGACTGCCGTTGCCGCCCAGGGACCGCATCCGGGTGCGGTCGGCGGACGCCCGCGAAGGGCTCGCCAAGGTGCCCGACGGGTGGGCGGACCTGATCATCGGCGACGTGTTCAGCGGGGCACGCACCCCGGCCCATCTGACCTCGACCGAGTTCCTCGACGAGGTGCGCCGGGCGCTCGCCCCCGGCGGGATCTACACGGCCAACATCGCCGACGGCCCGCCGCTGCCGTACCTGCGCGGCCAGATCGCGACCGCAGCCGCCCGGTTCGCCGGACTCGCCCTGATCGCCGACCCGGCCGTGCTGCGCGGCAAGCGCTTCGGCAACGCGGTGCTGGTCGCCTCCGACGCGCCCCTGCCGGTCGCCGAGCTGACCCGCAGATCCGCCTCCGACCCGCATCCCGCGCGGGTCCAGCACGGCAGGGAGCTGCGCGACTTCACCGGCGGGGCCGCGCCGGTGACCGACCTCGCGGCGGTCGCCTCGCCGGCGCCTCCGCCGTCCGTCTTCCGCTGAGCGGCTGACCGTCTGCCGCTGAGCGGCAGAGCGACAGAGCGGCCGAGCGGCAGAGCGACAGAGCGGCCGAGCGGCAGAGCGACAGAGCGGCCGAGCGACAGAACGACAGAGCGGCAGAGCGCCTGAGCCCCTGAGCGGCCGAGCGACGGAGCAGCCGAGCGGCCCGTCCGTTCTCGACCGAGCGGCCAAGGGCCTGGACGACCGCGCGGCCGAACTGCGCGGGGGCGTGCGGCGCTTCGGCTCAGTACGTCCCGATCTCCACGCGCGGCGGGCCGTCGTGCCAGGTGCAGAACACCGACACCCGGTCCGCGCCCGAGCTGAACTCCACCCGGATCCAGGTCTCCGTCTTCCACACCTGCATCGACCAGCCCGCGCCCGGCGTCGCCGACACCAGCGTCGCCGAGGTCTCGCCGAGGTCGAACACCGCCCGGCCGCCCTTGGTGTCGTAGCTCTTCACCTGGCCGGAGGCGGTCGGGGCGGGCGTCTGTGTCCGGTCCCGGGCCGACGCGGACGGGGAGGAGGACTTCCCGCCGGGGGAGGCAGGCCGGGTCGCCGAGCCCTTGGCGTCCCCGCCGCTCTCGCCGGCCTTCCCGGTCTCCTCCGCGCCCCCGGCGCCGGTCGGGCGCCGCGTGGAGGACGACACCGGCCTGGACTCCTGCGTCGCGGAGTCGGCCGCAGAGACGGACAGGGCGCGGGGCGGGGTGTAGGCGGTGGCCGCCATCACCGTGTGGACACCCCACCACGACAGCGTGACCGCCGCGCCGGTGGCGAGCAGCCAGGCCAGTACGTGTACGAGTCCTCTGCGCATCGTCGGCCCATACTGCCTCACCCGCCGCACTCGTGTCGCGGTCCGGGACAGGACCGGGGCCGGTCCGGGACAAGATCCGGGCAAGACGGGACGCGCTTCGCGAGGCCGCCGCCGGAGTTGTCCACAGCCCGCCGCCGGGGTCGCCCGTATGGCGTACGGTGCCGCCCATGGCAAGTGTTCTCGTGGTCGAGGACGACCAGTTCGTACGTTCGGCGCTGATCCGGCACCTCACCGAGGCCTCGTACACCGTGCGCAGCGTCGGCACGGCGCTGGAGGCGCTGCGCGAGGTCGCCCATTTCCGCTTCGACGTGGTCGTTCTGGACCTCGGACTGCCCGATCTGGACGGCTCCGAGGCCCTGAAGATGCTGCGCGGGATCACGGACGTGCCGGTGATCGTGGCCACCGCCCGGGACGACGAGACGGAGATCGTGCGGCTGCTGAACGCCGGTGCGGACGACTATCTGACCAAGCCCTTCTCCGTGGAGCATCTCTCGGCCCGGATGGCCGCCGTGCTGCGCCGCGCCCGGTCCGGCGGGGCCGAGGCGGCGCCGTCCCCCGTGCTGCAGGTCGGCGCTCTGACCGTCGACCCGCTGCGCCGCCAGGCCGAACTGGACGGCGTGCGCCTGGATCTGACCAGACGTGAGTTCGACCTGCTGGCCTTCCTCGCCGCCCGGCCCGGAGTGGTGGTGCCGCGCAAGGAGCTGCTCGCCGAGGTCTGGCAGCAGTCCTACGGCGACGACCAGACCATCGACGTCCATCTGTCCTGGCTGCGTCGGAAGCTCGGCGAGACCGCCGCCCGGCCGCGCTATCTGCACACCCTGCGCGGCGTCGGCGTCAAGCTGGAGCCGCCCGCCGAGGCGGCACCGGGGGCGGAGCAGATGCGATGAGATGGGCCCTGGTGAAGGTGTCGCTGGCGGTCACCGCGATGGTGGTGCTCGCCTTCGCGGTGCCGCTCGGCCTGGTCATCCGCGAACTCGCCCGGGACCGGGCGTTCTCCAACGCCGAGCGGGAGGCCGCCGCGCTCGCCCCGGCGCTGTCCATCACCACCGACCGCGACCAGCTCGAACGGGTCGTCGCCTCGGCCGGCGGCGAACTGGCCGTGCACCTGCCGGCCGCCGACGGCGAGCGGGCCTCCGACATCGGGCGAGGCCGCGCCGCGGCAGGGGACGTCGCGGCGGTGCGCAAGGTGGGCCGCGCCTCCACCGCCGCGGTGGAGGGCGGCTCCGCGCTGCTGCAGCCGGTCGCGCTGAGCACCGGTGAGATCGCCGTGGTCGAGGTGTACGTCCCCGAGTCCGAGGTGACCGCCGGGGTCGGCACCGCCTGGGCGGTGCTCGCGGGGGTGGGGGTCGCGCTGATCCTGGGCTCGGTGGCGGTGGCCGACCGGCTCGGCGTGCGGATGGTGCGCCCGGCGCAGCGGCTTGTGGAGGGGGCGCACGAGCTGGGGGAGGGCAAGCTCGGGGCGCGGGTCCCCGAGGAGGGGCCCACCGAACTGCGCCTGGCCGCCGTGGCGTTCAACTCCATGGCCGACCAGGTGGTCCAGCTCCTCGCCAACGAGCGGGAGCTGGCGGCCGACCTCTCCCACCGGCTGCGCACCCCGCTGACCGTGCTGCGGCTCAACGCCGCCTCGCTCGGCGACGGTCCCGCGGCCGAGCAGACCCGGGCCGCGGTCGAGCAGCTGGAGCGGGAGGTCGACACCATCATCCGTACCGCCCGCGAGGCCAAGCCCCAGACGGCCGCCGCGGGGCCCGGCGCCGGCTGTGACGCCGCCGAAGTGGTCCGTGAGCGGATGGCGTTCTGGTCCGCGCTCGCCGAGGACGAGGGCCGCAAGTGGCGGGTCGCCGGGGCGGACCGGCCGGTGCGCATCCCCGTGGCCCGCGCCGACCTGGCCGCCGCCCTGGACGCGCTGCTCGGCAACGTCTTCCGGCACACCCCCGAGGGCACCGCCTTCGCGGTCGACGTGCACAACGGCGAGGACGCGGTGATCGTGCTGGTCTCCGACGCCGGCCCCGGCATACCCGACCCGGAGGCGGCGATGGCCCGCGGTCAGGGCTCGGGCAGCGACGGCTCGACCGGGCTCGGCCTGGACATCGTGCGCCGGCTCGCCGAGTCGACCGGCGGCGACGTGCGGATCGGCCACTCGGTGCTCGGCGGGACCGAGGTGCGCGTGTGGATCCAGCTCGACGGACGCCGGCGGACACCTGGCCGGCGCGGCCACCGCGGGACGGTCCGGCGCAGGCGGCCCGGGACATCGCTCTCCCGCCGATTGGTCTCGACCTTTAACCGTCCCCGATCCCTTCCTTAAGCGCACCCTAAGACTCTCGACCGGCGGCCGGATCAGGTCATTTGTCCGAATCCCGCTCGCTAGCGTGCTGCCGCGCCCACCCCCTCACCGGGCGCCTCGAATCCCCCCATGACCAGCAGCGAAGGCAGGCACGCGATGAGCACCCACCGGCGCAGGATCAGTGGCAGGAACAAGGCGATCGGAGCAGTGGTCGCCGCAGCCGTGGCCGGCGGTGGCGCGCTCGTGTTCACCAGCACCGCCTCGGCGGCCGGTGTCGGTGCCGTGTTCACGAAGACGAGCGAGTGGTCCACCGGCTACACCGCCCAGTATGTGGTGAAGAACGACAGCGACGAGCCGGACACGGACTGGAAGCTGGAGTTCGAGCTGCCGGCCGGCAGCAAGCTCAGCTCGCTGTGGAACGGCGAGTCGAAGGTGGACGGGCAGCGCGTCACCGTCACTCCGCCCAAGTGGGACACCGACGGACTCGCCCCCGGCGAGTCCGTCACCGTCGGCTTCGTCGTCAGCGGGACGGCCAGCCCCACCGCTTGCACGATCGACGGCGCCGGCTGCTCCTCGGACAGCAGTCCTGCACCGGAGCCCAGCGGCCGTCCCACCGAGACCCCAGCCTCCACCCCGTCGCCCACGCCCACCGAGAAGCCCTCCGAGACCGAGGAGCCGGAGCCCACCGCGGACCCCGGCAACGGCACCAAGGCGTCGGCCGGGTTCGCCCCCTACGTCGACACCTCCTTGCAGCCCGCCTTCGACCTGCTCGCCGCCGCCGAGGCGACCGGCGTCAAGCACTACAACCTCGCCTTCATCACCGACGGCGGCGGCTGCACCCCCAAGTGGGGCGGCACCGGCGACCTGGGCAGCAACCCGGTGGCCGGGCAGATCGGTGAGCTGCGCGCCAAGGGCGGCGACGTCCGGGTGTCCTTCGGCGGCGCGGCCGGCTCCGAACTCGGCACCACCTGCACCTCGGTGGACGCCCTCACGGCCGCCTACGAGAAGGTCGTCGACGCCTTCGACCTCACCAAGGTCGACTTCGACGTCGAGGGCGGCGCGCTGCCCGACGCCGCGGCCAACACCCGCCGCGCCCAGGCGATCGCCAAGCTGCAGCAGGACCACCCCGACCTGGACGTCTCCTTCACCCTGCCGGTGATGCCGCAGGGCCTGACCCAGGACGGCGTCAACCTGCTCGAGGACGCCAAGAAGAACGGCGTGCGGATCGACGCCGTCAACATCATGGCGATGGACTACGGCCCCGCGTTCAGCGACGACATGGGCACCTACGCCGAGCAGGCCGCCACCGCCACCCAGGCCCAGATCAAGGGCGTCCTCGGGCTGAGCGACGGCGAGGCCTGGAAGAAGGTGGCCGTCACCCCGATGATCGGCGTGAACGACGTGGTCACCGAGATCTTCAAGGTCGACGACGCCACCCAGCTGGTGGACTTCGCCAAGTCCAAGGGGATCGGCTGGCTGTCGATGTGGTCCGGCACCCGCGACAAGGCCTGCCCCGGCGGCCCGAAGCCGTCCGCCGACGCCACCTGCAGCTCCATCGACCAGCAGCCCTTCGCCTTCAGCAAGGAGTTCGCGGCCTACCAGTGAGAAGGGCGCGGCACTGAGCCGCACGGGCCGCTGAGAAGAGCACCTGAGAAAAGCACCTGAGCAGAGCAGGAGCCACTGAGAAAACGGGGAGCGCGACGCCCCGGCCGGTCAACCCCCCAGCCCCGGCCGGGGCGTCCGCGCGGTTTCACGCGCCCCGGCGGCAGCGCGACCGCGGCCCCCGTGAACGGAAAGCCGGGGCGCGGCACTCCCCTAGGGTGCCGCGCCCCGCCCCCCGTCCTGGTGCTGAGCGGCTCAGATACGCTCCGGCTCGGGCAGCGTGCCCGACCTGGCCGCCCGGCCGTACCACAGGGCGCTGGACTTGGGCGTGCGCTCCAGGGAGGCGTAGTCGACGTAGACCGCGCCGAAACGCTTCTCGTAGCCGTACGCCCACTCGAAGTTGTCCAGCAGGGACCACAGGTAGTAGCCCCGCACATCGGCGCCGTCGGCGATGGCCCGGCGGACCTCGGTGAGGTGGCCGTGCAGATAGGCGATGCGCTCCGGGTCGTGCACCCGGCCGTCGGCGTCGGGCTTGTCGTCGTAGGCCGCGCCGTTCTCGGTGATGTACAGCGGCAGGCCCGGGGCCTCACGGGTGTAGCGCATGATCAGCTCGTAGAGGCCGGTCGGGTCGACGGACCAGCCCATCTCGGTGCGCTCGCCGGGCAGCTGGTGGAAGGCCACGTCGTCCGCGCCGGGCCACGGCGACTGCTCGCTCGCCCCGTGGCCGTCGGCCCGCGGCACCTCGGCGCCGGGCTCGGCCGCCGACACCAGGGTGGGCGTGTAGTAATTGAGGCCCAGCGCGTCCAGCGGCTGGTGGATCGCGTCCAGGTCGCCGTCCTGGAGGAAGGACCAGTCGGTGATCGCGGAGGTCGACTCCAGCAGGGTCTCGGGGTAGGCGCCGTGCAGGATCGGGCCGTGGAAGATCCCGTTGGCCAGGTCGTCGATCTTGCGCACCGCCGCCAGGTCCGCGGCGCTGTCCGGTGAGAGGGGCCGTACCGCCGAGGAGTTGAGGGCGATGGCGACCGAGTTGCGGGCCGGCATCACCGAGCGCAGGGCGGCGGCGCCCAGCCCGTGCGCCAGGTTCAGATGGTGGGCGGCCCGCAGCGAGGCCAGGTGATCGGTGCGGCCGGGGGCATGCACCCCGGAGGCGTAGCCCAGGAAGGCGCTGCACCAGGGCTCGTTGAGCGTGATCCACTGCTGCACCCGGTCGCCGAGCGCCTCGCCGACCAGCTGCGCGTACTCGGCGAAGCGGTGCGCGGTGTCGCGCTCCGGCCAGCCGCCCGCGTCCTCCAGCTCCTGCGGCAGGTCCCAGTGGTAGAGGGTGACGGCCGGCTTGATGCCGTGCTCCAGCAGCTCGTCCACCAGCCGCCGGTAGAAGTCCAGGCCGCGCTGGACGGCCGGGCCCCGGCCGGTGGGCTGGACCCGGGACCAGGAGACGGAGAAGCGGTAGGCGGTCAGGCCCAGCTCCGCCATCAGCGCCACGTCCTCGCGGTAGCGGTGGTAGTGGTCGACCGCGATGTCACCGGTGTCGCCGCCGGCGGTCTTGCCCGGCGTGTGGCTGAAGGTGTCCCAGATGGACGGGGTCCGTCCGTCCTCCCGCACCGCCCCCTCGATCTGGTACGCGGAGGTCGCGGCGCCCCAGAGGAAGGAGTCGGGAAAGGTCGCCGGGGTCGCCGACGTGGCGGAGTCAGACATGGAAGCGCTCCCATTGATGGTCGTGGAAGACCGGCAGATGAATGGAGGGGAGAGGGAAGGGCCGAGGCGGCGGTGACCCGGCCCGCGGGGACGCGACGGGGCGGCAGCCTGCGCGGCGGGGGCCTCAGCCCTTCACCGCACCCTGCATGATGCCGCCCACGATCTGCTTGCCGAAGATCGCGAAGACCAGCAGCAGCGGCAGCGTGCCCAGCAGGGCACCGGCCATGATCAGGGACTGGTCAGGGGTGTAGCCGCGGCCCAGGCCCGCGACCGCGACCTGCACGGTGGGGTTGCCGCTCTGGGTCAGCACCAGGAACGGCCACAGGAAGTCGTTCCAGGCCTGCACGAACATCAGCATGCCCAGCACGGCCATGGCGGGACGGGCCGCCGGGAACACCACGTGCCACACCACGCGCCAGCTGCTCGCACCGTCGACCCGCGCCGCCTCGATGATCTCGTCCGGCAGGGCCTGGAGCAGGTACTGCCGCATGAAGAACACGCCGAACGCGCTCACCAGCGACGGGAAGATGACCGCCTGCAGCTGGTCGGTCCAGTCCAGCTTGGCCACCATCATGTACAGCGGGATGACGCTCAGCTGCGGCGGCACCATCATCGTGCCGATCACGAGCAGCATCATCGCGTTGCGGCCTCTGAAGCGCAGTTTGGCGAAGGCGAACCCGGCGATGGTGGACAGCACCACGATGGTCGTCGCCGAGATGCCCGCCACGATCGTGGTGTTGAGGAACGCCTCCCCGAGGTTGGCGTCCGTCCAGGCGATCTCCAGGTTCTTGAAGAGGTTGGAGCCGAACCAGAACGGCGGCGGCGTCTGGGCCAGGCGCTGGTTGTCCCGGGAGGCGGCGATCGCCGTCCACACCAGCGGGAACAGCGACAGGATGGTGAACACGACCAGGATCGCGTAGGCGATCGGGCCGCCGTGCAGCGTGCCGCCGGCCCGCGCCGCCTTGGGCAGGCGGGACTGCTTCTGCTCCTTGGCGGGGGTCGGGGCGGAGGGGGGTGTGTCCGTCGTCGTCACGGCCGGAACTCCTTAACTACTGGCGCGCAGCCGGCGCGAGATGACGTAGTTGACGATGCCGATGACGATCAGGATCGCGAACATCGTCCAGGCGATCGCCGAGGCACGGCCCAGATGCTGGTTCACCCAGCCCTGCTCGTACAGGTACAGGCCCAGGGTCTGGAACTGGTGCTCGGCGCCGCCGGAGGCGCCCTTGTTGGCGTCGAACAGCAGCGGTTCGCCGAAGACCTGGCTGGCACCGATGGTGGACACGACCACGGTGAACAGGATCGTGGGGCGCAGCGACGGCAGCGTCACATGCAGGAACTGCTGCCAGCGGTTGGCGCCGTCCAGCGCCGCCGACTCGTACAGATCCTGCGGGATCGCCTGCATCGCGGCCAGGTAGATCAGCGCATTGTAACCGGTCCAGCGCCAGATGATGATGGTCGAGACGGCGATCTGCGAGGGCCACTTGTCGCCCTGCCAGTCCACCGCGTCGATGCCGATGAGGCCCAGGCCCCAGTTGATCATGCCGTAGTCGCGGCCGAAGAGCAGCACGAAGACCAGGGAGGCGGCGGCGATCGAGGTGGCGTAGGGGGCCAGCATCACGACCCGGTAGAAGGTCGAGGCGCGCAGCTTGTAGTTGAGGATGTGCGCGATGCCCAGGGCCATCAGCAGCTGCGGCACGGTGGAGATCAGACCGATGGTCAGGGTGTTCTGCGCCGCGTTCCAGAAGAAGTCGTCGTCGAAGATCCGGGTGTAGTTGCGCAGCCCCACCCAGTTCATCTCGGTGGGCGCGGTCAGCTCCACCTGGTGCAGCGAGGCCCAGCCCGTGTAGATCAGCGGGAACAGGCCGAAGGCCAGGAACAGCAGGAAGAACGGGGAGACGAAGGCATACGGGCTCCAGCGGACGTCCCGCTGCCAGCGGCGGGACTGCCGGGCCCGGCGGCGCTCGTCCTTGTCCATGGGACCCTCGGTCTTCGTCGTACCGGGTGGGCGGCCCGGGGCCGCGCCCCCCTTGGCGGGGGGCGCGGCGGTGTCGTGGCGGGTGGCCATGCGGCTCACTTGTCCAGGTTGTTGTCGATGGTCTTGGTGGCCGTCTCCCAGGCCTCCTCCGGCGACTTGCCCTTGGTGACCAGGATGACGCCGTTGTCCGCCAGACCCTGTCCGATGATCTGGTCCTTCGGGCCGATGACCTGGAGCGGGATCTGCTTGGCCGCCTCGGCGAAGATCTTGCCGATGGGCGCGTCACCCGTCATGTCGTTCTTGGCGTCGGTGACCTCGGGCATGGAGTAGGCGGGAGGCGAGCTCGGGAAGCTGCCCTGCACGGCGAACAGCTTGGCCTGCTGCTCGGGCGCGGTCAGCCAGGCGGCGAGCTTCTTGGCCTCCTCGACGTTCTTGCCGCTCTTGGGCACGGTCAGGAAGGAGCCGCCCCAGTTGCCGGACTTGGGAGCCAGGGCCACGTCCCACTTGCCGGCGGCGTCCGCCTTCGACTTGCCCTTGATGTAGCCGAGCATCCACGGCGGGCAGGCGATCGCGGCGAACTTGTTGTTGGCGATCGTCTGGTCCCACGACGGCTGGAACTGCGTCTGGGCGCCGACGAGACCCTTCTCGGCGGCCTCGGCGGTCAGGTCGAAGGCCCGCTTCACGGCGGGGTTGGTCTTGTAGATGATCTCGCCGGAGGAGTTGTAGAAGCGCTCCTTCTCGCTGCTGAGGATCGCGCTGATCAGACCGCCGGGGGAGTCCATGAAGGTGGTGCCCTTGGGGGCCTTCTTCTGGTAGTCCTCACCGACCTCGATCAGCTTGGCCCAGTCGCCGGCCCACAGCTTGCCGACCTCCTCGCGGTCGGTGGGCAGCCCCGCCTTCTCGAACATGTCCTTGCGGTAGCAGATCGCCATCGGGCCGATGTCGGTGCCGAGGCCGATGGTCTGGCCGTCCTTGGTGGTGGCCTGCTGCCACTTCCAGTCCAGCCAGTCGCTCTTCTTCACGCCCTGCACCTTGGACAGGTCCTCGAGCTTGGCGGCCTGGGTGTTCACGATCTCGGTGATGTTGCCGACCTCGACGGCCTGGATGTCGTGCAGGCCGCTGTTGGTGGTGAGGTGGTTCAGCAGCGCCGGGTAGTAGTTCTCGTTCCGCTCGACGACATTCTCGGCGATCTTGATGTGCGGATTGAGCTTCTCGTACTCGTCGTAGAGGCCGGCCTCCTTGTAGCCGAAGGCGCCGAACAGACCCAGGGTGATGGTGGTCTTGCCCTCGCCGCCGGACGAGGAGCCGGAACCGTCGTCACCGCCGTCGTCGGCACAGCCGGCCAGCAGCCCCGTGCCCAGCGACACCACGGCCGCGACGGCCAGCGCCTTGCGCGCGAAGGGCTTCCCCCATTTCGAGCGCGATCGAGACTGGGGGAGGGTACGTGCTCGCATTGCGGTCCTCCTGTTGCCCTGACGTGCCGACCCCCCGGCCAACGGCATTGTCGGGCCCGTAGTGTGCTCGCTGCGGCTCGGGCGGGGAACGTGCGGGATGTGTATGTGTCAGGTACTGTGGGAGCGCTCCCACAAGTGATGTGTTGAAGAGTCGCGGCTCCGGCCGGGGGTGTCAAGGGAGCAGACGGAGCGAATCGCGTTCAGTTATCGGGCTGTTAACTCGGCCGAGCCGGGTGGCCCGAAGGCGCCGGGGACCGGCGGCCCCGGCCGCCGTCCCGGTCACGGCAGTACGCAGGGCTGTTACATTCCAGCCGGTGACCTACGACGGAAGGCGGGGCTTCGATGGCAGGCCACGGAGCGCGGGGCCGCAGCGGTGGCCGGCCCACCCTCGAAGAGGTGGCGGCGCGCGCCGGCGTCGGCCGCGGCACGGTCTCCCGCGTGATCAACGGCTCGCCCCGGGTCAGCGAGGCCACCCGTGCCGCCGTGGAGGCCGCCGTCGCCGAACTCGGCTACGTCCCCAACACCGCGGCCCGCGCCCTGGCCGCCAACCGCACCGACGCGATCGCCCTGGTGGTCCCCGAGCCGGAGACCCGGTTCTTCGCCGAGCCGTACTTCTCGGACATGCTGCGCGGCGTCGGCGCGGCGCTGTCCGACACCGAGATGCAGCTGCTGCTGACCTTCGCCGGCAGCGACCGCAAGCGGCAGCGGCTCGCCCAGTACCTGGCCGCCCACCGGGTGGACGGGGTGCTGCTCGTCTCCGTGCACGCCGACGACCCGCTGCCCGACATGCTCGACCGGCTGGACATCCCGGCGGTGATCAGCGGCCCGAGATCCGCCGACGAGTCGCTCACCTCGGTCGACTCCGACAACTACGGCGGTGCCCGGCAGGCCGTGGAGCATCTGCTCGGCCGCGGCCGGCGCAGCATCGCCCACATCACCGGCCGCCTGGACGTCTACGGCGCCCAGCGCCGTATCGACGGCTACCGCGACGCGCTGCGCGAGGCCGGCCACGAGGTCGACGAACTCCTCATCGAGCCGGGCGACTTCACCGAGGAGGGCGGCCGCCGCGCGATGGCCGCGCTGCTCGAACGCCGGCCCGGCCTGGACGCGGTCTTCGCCGCCTCCGACGTCACCGCGGCCGGCGCCCGGCACGCCCTGCGCGAGGCGGGCCGGACCATCCCGGGCGACGTGGCGCTGGTCGGCTACGACGACTCGGCCATCGCCCGCCACATGGACCCGCAGCTGACCAGCGTGCGCCAGCCCATCGAGGAGATGGGCCGCAGCATGATCGACCTGCTGCTCACCGAGATAGCCGACCGCCGCCCGGCGGTCTCCCGTGGCCTGGAGCGACGCCATGTGGTGCTGCCGACGGAGCTGGTGGAGCGGTCGTCGTCCTGAGCCGGTGGTGCTCCGCGTCCGGAGCGCCGCAGGACGGGACAACGCCGAAGGGCCGACCCGCTTTCACGGGTCGGCCCTTCGGCGATCAGGGTGAGTGACGGGACTTGAACCCGCGACATCCTGGACCACAACCAGGTGCTCTACCAGCTGAGCTACACCCACCACGACCGGTACTGGGAAGAAGTCGTTCTCCCTGACCGGCCGAGAAAAAGTGTACAGGGTCCGAAGGGGTGCTCGCGCACGACTTCGGCGGCGCCCCCTCCAGGCCCTCCGTCTGCCCCCCGTTCTGCCTACTGGGCAGGCAGAACGTACTTGGCGGCGATCTTCTTCGCGGTGTCGGAATCGGGCCCCGGCTGCGGCACGAAGATGGCCTCGCGGTAGTAGCGCAGCTCCGCGATGGACTCCCGGATGTCCGCGAGGGCGCGGTGGTTGCCGTTCTTCTCGGGGCTGTTGAAGTAGGCCCGCGGGTACCAGCGGCGCGCCAGCTCCTTGATCGACGAGACGTCGACGATGCGGTAGTGGAGGTAGTCCTCCAGGGTGGGCATGTCGCGCAGCAGGAACCCGCGGTCGGTACCGACCGAGTTTCCGCACAGCGGGGCCTTGCCCGGCTCCTTGACGTGCTCCTTCACATACGCGAGGACCCGCTGCTCGGCGTCCTCGAGTGTCGTGCCGCTCTCCAGCTCGGCGAGCAGCCCGGACGCGGTGTGCATCTGACGCACCACCTCCGGCATCGTCTCCAGTGCCCGCTCCGGCGGACGGATGACGATGTCCACGCCCTCCCCGAGCACGTTCAGCTCGGAGTCGGTGACGAGGGCGGCCACCTCGATGAGCGCGTCGTCCGACAGCGAGAGGCCGGTCATCTCGCAGTCGATCCACACCATGCGATCGTTCATGTGTCTCACCCTACGGCGCGCCGTGGCGCAGAGGGTGTGGCGGTGGTCGCTCCGGTGCCCCGCGGTGGTGGGTGACGGCACACGGGAGGGGCCGGGGGCCTCGCGGTCCCCGGCCCGTCGTGGCTCACCGTGGCGGCCGGCTCACGGTGCGCTGCGCTGGCCCGGGACGCTGCCCGCGGCCGTCAGGCCCAGCGCGGCGCCGGCCGAGCGCCGGGACTGGTGCGGCACCTGGCTCTCCGGGTGCAGCGGTGCCTGCGGCCGGGCCGGAGGCTGCTGCTGTTCCGGAGCGGCAGGACCGCCCTGCTTGTTCTGTGCGCCGCCGTCGCCGTCCTGGTTCCGCTCGCCCTGCGGGCGGCGCGCCCGGTAGGCGGCCCGGTAGGCGGCCGGGGAGGAGCCCAGCTGCCGCCGGAAGTGTCCGCGCAGCGCCACCGGTGAGCGGAAGCCGCAGCGTCCCGCGACCTCGTCGACCGAGTAGTCCGACGTCTCGAGCAGCCGCTGCGCCTGCAGCACCCGCTGGGTGATCAGCCACTGCAGCGGGGCGCTGCCGGTCAGCGAGCGGAAGCGGCGGTCGAACGTACGGCGGCTCATGTACGCACGGGCCGCCAGCGTCTCCACGTCGAACTGCTCGTGGAGGTGCTCCAGCGCCCAGGCGACGACCTCGGCGAGCGGGTCGGCGCCGATCTCCTCCGGTAAAGAGCGGTCCAGGTAGCGTTCCTGGCCTCCGCTCCGGCGCGGCGGCACCACCAGGCGGCGGGCGAGCGCTCCGGCCGCCTCGTTGCCGTGGTCGGTGCGCACGATGTGCAGGCACAGATCGATCCCGGCAGCCGTGCCCGCGGAGGTGAGCACGTCGCCGTCGTCCACGAAGAGTTCGCGGGGATCGACGTGCACCGACGGGTAGCGTTTCGCCAGCGTCGGTGCGTACATCCAGTGGGTCGTCGCCGGACGGCCGTCCAGCAGTCCCGCCGCCGCGAGGACGAAGGCGCCGGTGCACAGCCCGACGATGCGGGCGCCCTCCTCGTGGGCGCGGCGCAGCGCCTCCAGCGCCTCCTCCGGTGGCGGTGAGGTGATCGAGCGCCAGGCCGGTACGACGACCGTGCCCGCACGGGAGATCGCCTCCAGGCCGTGTGGCGCGGTGAGTTCCAGGCCCCCTGTGGTCCGCAGCGGGCCGTCCTCGCCTCCGCACACCAGCAGTCGGTAGCGCGGCACGCCGGCGTCCTGGCGGTCAACCCCGAACACCGACAAAGGTATGGAACTCTCGAAAATGGGGCCGCCGCTGAACAGCAGCACCGCGACGATCTCCTTGCGGCGGCGCCCGGCGAGTTTCCGGGCCGCGTTCTCCGGCGCGGCAGTGGAGTCGTGGCTCATGCTGCTAAGCCCCCCTCGGTGGTCGCGGCTCCTCGGTCGTGTCGCTCCTGCACGTTTCCCCTCGGTTTTGCACGAGTCCCCCGCCGTTACAGTCAAGATCGAATCTACTGTGTCCGGTCGTGCCCGGGTGGCTGGTTCGGCACCCGGCGCATTGTCGACTTGGCAACTTGGCGTGAAGCATTCGATCACGAAGCGTTGCACTAGGGGAGGGCGCAGGGAAGTGCGCCTCGTCGCAGTGGCCAAACCCCGTAGGGTGCGCAGACCCCGTGCGACCCTTTCCGTGCAGGTCGGATGCGGGTTACCGGGCGGCCTGGGGCGGTGATGCACAGGAACCGGAAGTTGGCTGAAAACATGCGTCCGAGGGCATGGAAACCGGTCAGCCGACCGGTGTATCTCCGCCGCGCCGCCCGCTCCGGTGGGTGCCGCCCCGGCTACGGAGGGCGGTCACCGGCGCGCGGCGGCGCCGGCCGCGCTGCGGTGCACCGGTCCGGGGCGACCTCTGCGGCGGGGGCGATCCGGCGGACGCGCCGCCCGTGAACGGCCGGGCGGCGGCCTGGGCGGACCGGCGGATCAGGACGTGACAGGCGCCGGTGACGGCGGCCAGACCCAGGGCCACGCCGGTGGCGCCGGCCAGGGAGGAGCCGCACCACAGCAGGACGACGGGGACGAGCAGACAGCTGAAGGCCGCCCAGCGGACCACGTCGGTGATCGCGCGGTCCGCCTCCGGGGCGGGACCGGTTCCGGGCATGGCGTGCTCCCTGTGGCGTGGCTCACGGTGTTCAACGCGCGGTGCCGCTCTCGGTCACTGCGCGATCCCCGCGTTTCCCGCCGCGGCAACCGGGAAAGCAGCCGGACGGGCCCGGAGAGCAGAGGAAATGTTGAATCCTGTGCAAACCGCCTGTACAACGCAGCAACCATTGCGTTACGGGCACCGGCTCGTGCATGCTCCGGGAAACCCGCTGCCAGTGTGTACGGGATCTGGGCTCAGGAGGCGTGCCGCCGTACCCTTGGGGGTATGGGGTTGGGAAGACCATTCCCGGACACAGCTCCGCCGCACACTGTCGTCCCCCATAAAAGGATCACAACGCCGAGACAGCCATGGCCGGTCACGAATTCTTCGAACCAGCGGACCGCAAGCGGCCGGTCGCCGACCCGACGGCGGCCGATCCTCTGGCGGCGGAACAGTCACGCCACTCCTGTGATCCCGCCTTCCGGCACGGAGTGGTCGTCGGCTTCGACGGCTCCACCTCCAGTGAGCGGGCCCTCGCCTATGCGATCGGCATGGCGCGGCGCTCCGGTTCCGGACTGATCATCGTCCATGTCGCCAACCGGCTGCCGACCACGGTGTGGGCCGGCTGTGAGCCGCCGGTCTTCGTGGACGTCCCGGATCACCGCACGGAGGTGCTGGGCCTGGAACTGGCCTGCGCCGACTACCTCGCCGAGGTGCCCTGGATCCTGGTCGAGCGCGGCGGCGACATCTGTCACGAACTGGAAGAGGTCGGCCGGGAGTACGAGGCCGACGCGATCGTGGTGGGCTCCACGCACGGCCTCGTGGGCCGCATCTTCGGCTCGGTGGCCGGGCGGCTCGCCAAGCGGGCGCAGCGCCCCGTCGTTGTGATTCCGTAACTTCTCGTCGTCCCGGGCGGGTTGAGATCTGGGAACCCGTAAGCTCCTTCCGCGGATGTGTGAACCTACTGGCGCGTAGAGGTGTTTGTGCCCTTGTGAAGGGCATATATCGCTCACCGCACAACTGCACATGCACGAAGGGAGCCCGCCGTGGACAACGACGTCTCCGCGGGAAGCGGAATCACCACCGTGGTCGGCCGACTCGCCCTGGGCATCACCCTGCTGGCCTTCGGGCTCGGGACCACCGAGGTCATCAACGGCGTGACCGCGGCCGATGCCGGATCCATCGCCCAGTACGTGGGCGGTGTCGCACTGTTCCTCGTGGGGCTGTTCGCCTTCCGCGACCGTGACTCGGTCTCCGGAACGGCGTACACGGTCCTCGGCGCCCTGTGGTTCACCTGGGCGGTCGCCGAGCCGGCGTCCGCCAACGCCACGGGCCTGTTCCTGCTGCTGTTCGCGCTGGTGGCGCTGACCCTCACCGCTGCACCGGGCGACCAACTCGCCAAGGGCACCTACGGGTTGTTCCTGGTCGCGCTGGTCCTGATGGCGGTCGCCTCGTTCGCGGGCAACGACGGCCTGGCGAAGGTGGGCGGCTGGTTCGCCGTCGTGGCGGGGGCGGTCGCCTGGTACGCGGCGACGGCCGCGTACGCGCACTGGCCGACGGTGCTTCCGCGGCGCGCGGGCCGGGGAGTGACGGCCACCGGCTAGCCGCGTGAACGCCTGTCGGCGGCCGGGAGTTGGGCGGCTCCCGGCGCACGAGAACGGACCCCGGTGTGTGGGTGGCACACCTGGGGTCCGTTCGGACGTTCCGGCGGGTCCTGCTCGGCCTCGGCCCTGGTCGTCAGGGTTCTGCTCGGCCGGCCGTGCGGGTCCTACTCCACCGTCACCGACTTGGCGAGGTTGCGGGGCTTGTCGATGTCCCGGCCCAGGGCCAGGGCCGTGTGGTAGGCGAGGAGCTGCAGCGGGATGCCCATCAGGATGGGGTCCAGCTCGTCCTCGTTCTTCGGCACCACGATGGTGTGGTCGGCCTTGGTCTCCTCCTGGTGCGCCACCGCGAGGATCTGGCCGCTGCGGGCCTTGATCTCCTCCATCGCGGCGCGGTTCTTCTCCAGCAGGTCGTCGTCGGGGACGATGGCGACCGTCGGCAGAGCCGGCTCGATCAGGGCCAGCGGGCCGTGCTTGAGCTCGGAGGCGGGGTAGGCCTCGGCGTGGATGTACGAGACCTCCTTGAGCTTCAGGGACGCCTCGCGGGCCACCGGGTAGCCGCGGACCCGGCCGATGAAGAGCATCGAGCGGGCCTCGGCGTACTTCAGCGCCAGCTGCTTGATCTCCTCCTCCTGCTTGAGCATCTCCGCGATCTGCTCGGGGAGCCTGCGCAGGCCCTCGATGATCCGCTTGCCGTCGCGGACCGAGAGGTCGCGGGTGCGGCCGAGGTGCAGGGCGAGCAGGGCGAAGGCGACGCAGGTGTTGGTGAAGCACTTGGTGGAGACCACGCAGACCTCCGGTCCTGCGTGGACGTAGATGCCGCCGTCCGCCTCGCGGGCGATCGCGGAGCCCACCACGTTGACCACGCCGAGGACTCGGGCGCCCTTGCGCTTCAGCTCCTGCACCGCCGCCAGCACGTCGTAGGTCTCACCCGACTGGGAGACCGCGACGTAGAGGGTGTCGGGGTCCACGACCGCGTTGCGGTAGCGGAACTCCGAGGCCGGCTCGGCGTCGGCGGGGATGCGGGCCAGCTCCTCGATCATCTGGGCGCCGATCATGCCCGCGTGGTACGAGGTGCCGCAGCCCAGGATCTTCACCCGGCGGATCCGGCGGGCCTCGCGGGCGTCCAGGTTGAGGCCGCCGAGGTGCACGGTGGAGAAGCGGTCGTCGATCCGGCCGCGCAGCACCCGGTCCACGGCGTCGGCCTGCTCGTGGATCTCCTTGTGCATGTAGGTGTCGTGGCCGCCCATGTCGTAGGAGGCGGCCTCCCACTCCACGGTGGTGGGCTCGGCCGTGGTGCGGGTGCCCTCGGTGGTGTAGGTGCGGAAGTCGTCCGCCTTGAGGGTGGCCATCTCGCCGTCGTCCAGGGTGACGATCTGGCGGGTGTGGGCGACCAGCGCGGCGATGTCCGAGGCGACGAACATCTCCTTCTCGCCGATGCCGAGCACCACCGGGGAGCCGTTGCGGGCCACCACGATGCGGTCGGGGAAGTCGGCGTGCACCACCGCGATGCCGTAGGTGCCCTCGATCAGGCGCACGGTCTCGCGGACCTTGTCCTCCAGCTTCTCCGCCTGCGAGCGGGCGATGAGGTGGACGATCACCTCGGTGTCCGTCTCGGAGAGGAACTCCACGCCGTCCGCCTCCAGCTTGCGGCGCAGGTCGGCGGCGTTGTCGATGATGCCGTTGTGGACGACGGCGACCTTGCCCTCGGCGTCCAGGTGGGGGTGGGCGTTGACGTCGGAGGGGGCGCCGTGGGTGGCCCAGCGGGTGTGGGCGATGCCCACCGTGCCCTTGAAGCGGGCGGGGACCTTGGCCTCCAGGTCGCGCACCCGGCCCTTGGCCTTGACCATCTTCAGGCCGGCCGTCTTCGGGGACGTCACGACGATGCCCGCCGAGTCGTAGCCCCGGTACTCCAGGCGCTGCAGTCCCTCGAGCAGCAGGGGAGCGACCTCACGCCTGCCGATGTATCCGACGATTCCGCACATATGGGTGGTTTCCTAGCCGTAGACGATGCGCCGCAGCTGCCGGAGCGAGAGCTCCGGCGGCGCCACCGCGCGATATCTGAGGTCCGCCGAGATCCGTTCGAAGATCGCCGCGTTCACCAGGCCCTGGGCCTGGAGCTCGCGGTGGCGGCGACGGACGTACTCCTCGGTCGTCTCGTCGAAGTAGGCGAGCACGTCCTGGATCACCCGCAGCGCCTCGCCCCGGCTGAGGGGCGTGGAGCGCGTCAGGTGATCGACAAGTTCGTCGTGCACTCGATGATCCTGGAGTACCGGGGGTTCTGACGCAAGAATTCTGCCCGATATCGGGCAGGGCTGTGGCGATCCTGCTACATGCGCTTCAGGATCGCCTGCTTGGCCAGGGAGAACTCCTCGTCGGTGAGCACCCCGGAACGGTGCAGTTCGCCCAGCTCACGCAGGCGGCGGAGCAGGGCGTCGTGATCGTCCTCGGCCACCTGGACGGGCACGGGAGCGGGGGACGGGCCGGCGGCGGCCGGAGCCGGGGTCTCCCGGGCCCGGGGGAGGCTGTGGGCCCCTCCGGCCGACTTCGGGTGGGGCAGGCGGGCCTGGACGGCGGCGGCGACCAGCGCCATCAGCGGGTCCTTCTTGAAGCCCCACAGCTCCACCGCGTTCGGGTCGTACTTGGCGGGCGCCTCGGTCGCGGCGCCCCGCACCTGGAAGCGCAGATGGCCGTTCTCCAGGCCGGCGGCCGGCTGCCACTCCACGGAGGTGATGTCCGCAAGCGCCAGGGTGCGGGTGCCCGCGGCGGCCTTGGCGTCCTCCGTCTTCCAGTTCCACTCCAGGCGGACCCGCTCCCCGTCGAAGCTCACCGTGCCGTCCCCGGCGGAGACGGACAGCGGCACGGAGGGGCCCGGCAGCAGATAGGAGTCCACCGGCCCCGACGGAACCTCGTCCAGGAGCAGGGCGTTGCGCACCTCGTCCACGAAGTACTCGGCGACGCCGTAGCGGTCGGAGTCCACCACCAGCTGGTACGGGTCGTGCGGCTCGGTGAGCCGGCCGCCGGTCGCCAGCAGCAGCGGGTCGGCGCCGTCGCGCAGCCGCAGCCTCAGCCGCCCCGACTTCTTGCCGTGCTCGAACGAGATCCCCGCCAACGCGCCCAGCGGCACCACCAGTTCGCCCAGGGTCCTGCGCAGCAGACCGACGCTCTTGTCCCGTCCGGGGGTCAGCCGGAGTGCATCGCCGTCGAAGGTCCAGGTGCCGTCCCTCTGGATGATTTCCGCCATGGTCTGGATTGTTCCACCAGACTCGCGAGAGGGTGGTCCAGACCTCTTTGAGCGCAACTGCGCACGGAAGGGACACGGTTGTGAGAGAACGCTGTGTACGACCGCACCACAGAACGTTCCGCCTTCTCGGTTCCCTGCTGCTCGCCACGGCCCTCGGCGCCTCGGTCACCGGGGCCGCCCCCGCCGCCGGGAACCGGACCCCCGCCCCCGTCCCGCTCGACCGCGTCGTCCCGGCCCCCGCCTCGGTGCAGCCGGGCGGCTCCCCCTACCGCATCACCCGCGGCACCCACATCCGCACCGACGGCTCGCGCGCGGCCCGCTCCGTCGGCCAGTACCTCGCCGAGGTCCTGCGGCCCTCCACCGGCTACCGGCTCCCGGTCACCACCCGCGGCCACGGCGGCATCCAGCTCCGCCTGGCCAAGGGGCCCTTCGGCGAGGAGGGGTACCGCCTGCGCAGCGGGCGCTCCGGCGTCACCATCACCGCCGCGCGGCCCGCCGGGCTGTTCCACGGCGTGCAGACGCTCCGTCAGCTGCTGCCTCCGGCCGTGGAGAGGGACACCGTGCAGCCCGGCCCCTGGCTGGTCGCCGGCGGCACCATCGAGGACCGCCCGCGCTTCCGCTGGCGCGGCGCCATGCTGGACGTCTCCCGGCACTTCTTCTCCGTCGCCGAGGTCAAGCGCTACATCGACCAGATCTCCCTCTACAAGCTCAACAAGCTGCACCTGCACCTCAGCGACGACCAGGGCTGGCGCATCGCCGTCGACTCCTGGCCGCGCCTGGCCACCTACGGCGGCTCCACCGAGGTCGGCGGCGGCCCCGGCGGCTACTACACCAAGGCCGACTACAAGGAGATCGTCCGCTACGCCGCCTCCCGCCACCTGGAGGTCGTGCCCGAGATCGACATGCCGGGCCACACCAACGCCGCCCTCGCGTCCTACGCCCCGCTCAACTGCGACGGCGTGGCACCCCCGCTGTACACGGGCACCGAGGTCGGCTTCAGCTCGCTGTGCGTCGGCAAGGAGATCACCTACGACTTCGTCGACGACGTGATCCGCGAGGTGGCCGCGCTCACCCCGGGCCGCTATCTGCACATCGGCGGCGACGAGGCGCACGCCACCCCGCACGAGGACTACGTGACGTTCATGAACCGCGTGCAGCCGGTCGTCGCCAAGTACGGCAAGACCGTCATCGGCTGGCACCAGCTCACCGGGGCCACCCCGGCGCCCGGCGCGCTCGTCCAGTACTGGGGCCTGGACCGCACCGGCGACGCGGAGAAGGAACGCGTGGCCGCCGCCGCGCGCAACGGCACCGGGCTGATCCTCTCGCCCGCCGACCGGATCTACCTCGACATGAAGTACGACAAGAACACCCCGCTCGGCCTGTCCTGGGCCGGCCATGTCGAGGTGCAGCGTTCCTACGACTGGGACCCGGCCGCCTATCTGCCCGGCGCCCCCGCCTCCGCGATCCGCGGCGTCGAGGCACCGCTGTGGACGGAGACGCTGGAGAACTCCGGGCACCTGGAGTTCATGGCCTTCCCGAGGCTGCCCGGCGTCGCCGAGCTGGGCTGGTCGCCGGCCGCCACCCACGACTGGGCGGACTACCGCGAGCGGCTGGCCGCCCAGGCACCCCGGTGGGAGGCCCTCGGCATCGGCTATTACCGCTCGCCCCAGGTGCCCTGGCCGGACACCAGCGGCTGAACCGTCCCCGGGCGGCAGCCCTGTTGACGCCGGGCCACGCGGGAACGCGCTGACGGGCACCCCGGAGGACCGTACTCCGGGGTGCCCGTCCGTCCGCGGGCCCGCCCCCCTCCACGGGCCCGTCCCCCCTCCACGGGCCCGTCCGCCCGCTGCGGCGCCCGCAGTCCGCGGGCCCGTCCCCCTGCGGGCGCGCGTCGCGGGCGTCGTTCGCGGGCGGCGGGTCAGAACCCGGCGATCGGGTTCCGCAGTGTGCCGACCAGCTGGAGGGCGCCCGAGGGGTCCGCGAGATCGACCATCTGCTTGTTGTTGCGCAGCTGCAGCCGGTTGAGGCAGGACAGCGCGAACTCAGAGGCGAACATGTCGTACTGCGCGAACTTCTCCGCCAGCTCCGGCCTGGACTCCTGGTACTCGCGGGTGACCTCGGCGACCGTGCGCCAGAAGGTGTCCTCGTCCAGGACGCCCTCGGTGGCGAGGTTGGCGGCGAGGAAGCGGAAGAAGCAGTCGAAGACGTCCGTGAAGACGGACAGCAGCTTCTTGTCCTCGGGGACCTCCACCCGGATGCGGGAGACCCCGGGCGGCAGCACCGCCTCCGGGTCCATCACCGCGATCTCCTCGGCGATGTCCTTGTAGACCGCCCGCTGCACCACGCCGTCCTTCAGCACCAGGATCACGTTCTCGCCGTGCGGCATGAACACCAGGTCGTAGGCGTAGAAGCTGTGCAGCAGCGGGACGTAGTAGGCGTGCAGATAGCGGCGCAGCCACTCGGCGGGGGCGAGGCCCGACCGCTCGATCAGGGCGCCGGCCACGGACGCCCCCTGGTGGTCCACGTGCACCAGCGCGGCCATGGTGGCCAGTTGCTCGCCCTCATGCAGGGAGGGCACGGGGCTCTCCCGCCACAGCGCCGCCAGCATCTTGCGGTAGGGCGAGTAGCGGTCGGTGGCCCGCTCGTACTCCAGATGCCGGTAGCCGACGGCGGCCCGTTCCCGGATGATCGACAGGCCGGTGGAGCGCAGCACCTCGTCCCGCTCGATCAGCTGCGCCAGCCAGTCGTTGATCGCCGGAGTGGCCTCCATATAGGCGGCGGACAGGCCGCGCATGAAACCCATGTTGAGCACCGACAGGGCGGTCTTGACGTAGTGCTTGTGCGGGGCGGAGCGGTTGAAGAAGGTGCGGATGGACTGCTGGGCCAGATACTCGTCGTCGCCCTCGCCCAGCAGCACCAGGTGCTTCCTGGCCACCTCGGCGGCGAAGGTGACGGTGAGCTTGTTCCACCACTGCCAGGGGTGGACCGGGATGAACAGGTAGTCGGCCGGGTCGAGTCCCTGGCCGCGCAGCACGCCGTGGAAGCGCTCCACGGTGCCGTCGCCCAGCTCGCCCCGTACGAAGGACTCGTACTCGATGCCCGCACCGGCCGTGAACGCGGCCCGCGAGCGGTGCGCGGCCAGCCACACCAGCCGCACCGGGTCGGCCGCCTCGGGCGCGTAGGCCAGGTACTCGTGGGCGCCGAAGCCGAGCCGTCCGTTGTTGGCGACGAAGCAGGGGTGGCCCTCGGTCATCGACGACTCGACCGTCTGGAAGTCGGCGCGGGCCAGCTCGGCGGCGGTGACGGGCGGTTTGGTGAGCTTGTAGCAGGTGCCGGAGAGGGTGGAGGATATCTCCTCCAGGTAGACCGGGAGCACCTCGTCGCTCAGGCCGAGGGACTTCTGCAGCTCGGTGAAGAAGTCCAGGGCCGCGAGCGGCAGCTCGGCCCCGTCCCGGTGCCGGGTGATGGAGGCGGCGTCCACCTGCCAGTGGTCGAGGGCGCGACGGACGGCGGTGAAGCGGTACTCGGTCAGCCCGTCGTCGGAGCGGACGACGTAGCCGCCGTCGCCGGCCGGCTCCGGCTCGATCAGCCGCTCGTGCGCGAACTCGGCGAGTGCCTTGCGGATGAGCAGGCGGCTCGCCCGCTCCCAGTGCTCGGGGGTCAGATGGGCGATGGCGTCGGCGAGGTTCACGCGGCGGCTCCCGTCGCCGTGAGGAACTGCTCCCGGGTGCAGAAACTCAGCAAGGCCCGCTTCTCCGGCTTCTGTATCTCGCGCTCGGGCACGAACCCGACCGCCTCGTTCAGTGCGTGCACGGCCGTGTTCGCCACGTCCGGCTCGACCACGACCCGCCGCACGGCCGGGTCCTCGAAGAGGTGCGTCATCACGGCGGTGATGACGCACCGGGTGAAGCCGTGCACCGGCCTGTCGGTCGGCGGGGTGAGGAAGTGCATGCCGATGTCGCCGGGCTGCGGCTCGTAGAGCCCGACCAGCTCCCGGTGCGCGGGGTCGTACTTCTCCATCAGGAAGGCGGGCGTGCCGTCCTGGTGCAGGCCCAGGTACGCGTGGTGGTGCTCGTCGGCGGCGATCTTCATGTACTCGCGCTCGACGTCCTCCAGCCTGGCGTCCTGCATCATCCAGAAGGCGGCCTTGGGGTGGGTCACCCACGCGTGCAGCAGTTCCGCGTCCTTCAGCGGGTCTACGGGACGGAACGTGAAGGTCATACGGCGAACTCCTGGAACGCGATGGACTTCTCGACCGGGTAGTACTCGGTGCCGAGCAGCTCACGGATGATGTACGAGTTGCGGTAGGCGCCCATGCCCAGGTCGGGGCTGGTGATGCTGTGGGTGTGCACCCCGCCGTTCTGCAGGAAGATCCCCCGGCCGGTGACGTCGATGGCGTAGTTGCGGGCGACGTCGAAGTTGCCCTGCGCGTCGTAGCGCAGCCGGTCGCGCACCGGTGCGAGGAACGCCGGCTCGACGTAGTGGTAGCCGGTGGCGAGGATCAGCCCCTCGGACTCGATCTCGAACTCCTTGTCCTGCTCCTCCTGGTGGAAGGTGAGGGTGTAGGTGCCGTTCTCGTGGCGGGCGCCGGTGAGGGCGGAGTTGGTGAGCAGCCGGGTCGGCACCGGGCCGCCGAGGTTCTTCTGGTACAGCAGGTCGAAGATCTCGTTGATCAGGTCGCCGTCGATGCCCTTGAACAGGCCCTTCTGCTGGGCCATCAGGCGGTAGCGGGTCTGCTCCGGCAGGGCGTGGTAGTAGTCGATGTACTCCGGGGACGTCATCTCCAGCGTGAGCTTGGTGTACTCCAGCGGGAAGAAGCGCGGGGAGCGGGTCACCCAGTTCAGCTGGTAGCCGTGGACGTCGATCTCGCCGAGCAGGTCGTAGTAGATCTCGGCGGCGGACTGGCCGCTGCCCACCAGGGTGATCGACTTCTTCCGCTGGAGCTGCTCCTTGTGCTGCGTGTAGCGGGAGTTGTGGATGAAGTCGCCGCCCAGGCCCCGGCAGGCCTCCGGGATGTGCGGTGAGGTGCCGGTGCCGAGGACGAGGTGGCGGGCGCGATAGGTCTCATGGGTGTCGGTGCGCACCAGGTACGCCTCGCCGTCGTAGGTGACCTCGGTGACGGTGGTGCCGAACCGGACGGTGCTCAGTCTGCTCGCGGCCCACCGGCAGTAGTCGTCGTACTCGACGCGCAGCGGGTAGAAGTTCTCCCGGATGTAGAACGAGTAGAGCCTGCCCTTCTCCTTCAGGTAGTTGAGGAAGGAGAAGGGGGACGTCGGGTCGGCGAGGGTGACCAGGTCCGACATGAACGGCGTCTGCAGATGGGCGCCGTCCAGGAACATCCCGGAGTGCCACTCGAAGTCCGGCTTGGACTCCAGGAAGACGCCGTCGAGTTCGGCGATGGGCTCGGTCAGGCAGGCCAGGCCGAGGTTGAAGGGCCCGAGCCCGATCCCCACGAAGTCGTAGGTCCTCGTCGTGGTGTCAGCAAGCGCGGTCAAGGGTCTCTCCCAGGTACTGCTCGGCGTGGCCGGCGATCAGTTCGAGAACGGCCGCGATGTCGGCCGTGGTGGTCTCGGGGTTGAGCAGGGTGAACTTCAGGTAGTGGCGTCCGGCCACCTTGGTGCCCGCGACCACCGCGTCGCCGGAGGCGAACAGGGCCTTGCGGGCGTAGAGGTTGGCGCGGTCGATCTCCGACGGGCCGGTGACGGCCGCCGGGATGTAGCGGAAGACCAGCGTGGACAGGCTCGGCTCCACGACCACGTCGAAGCGCGGGTCGGCGGCGAGCATCCGGAAACCCTCGGCGGCGAGGTCGCACACCTCGTCGAAGAGCCGCCCGATGCCGTCGGCGCCCATCACGCGCAGCGTCATCCACAGCTTCAGGGCGTCGAAGCGGCGGGTGGTCTGCAGGGACTTGTCGACCTGGTTGGGGATGCGCTCGGCCACCGCGCGCCGCGGGTTGAGGTAGTCGGCGTGGTAGGTGGCGTGCCGCAGCGTGGCGGCGTCCCGCACCAGTACGGCGGAGGAACTCACCGGCTGGAAGAAGGACTTGTGGTAGTCGACGGTGACCGAGTCGGCGCGCTCGATGCCGGCGATGCGGTCCCGGTACTTCAGCGAGGCGAGCAGTCCGCAGCCGTAGGCGGCGTCCACGTGCATCCAGGTGCCGTACTGCTCGCACAGCTCCGCGATCTCCGGCAACGGGTCGATGGAGCCGAAGTCCGTGGTGCCCGCGGTGGCGACCACGGCCATGGGGACCAGGCCGGACTCCTTGCAGCGCTCCAGCTCGCGGGCGAGGGCGACGGTCTGCAGGCGCTTGTCGTGGTCGACCGGGACCGGGACGACGGCGTCGGGGGCGAGGCCGAGCAGTTTCGCGGACTTCTTCACGCTGAAGTGGCTGACCTCGGAGGCGAAGATCCGCAGCCTGGCGAGCGAGTCGGTCTTGGCCTCCTCGCGGGCGAGCAGCAGCGCCTGGAGGTTGGACTGGGTGCCGCCGGAGGTGAACACGCCGTCGGCGGCGTGTCCCAGGCCGATGCGGGCGGCCGTCCAGTCGATGAGCTTGCGCTCGATGAGGGTTCCGCCGGCCGACTGGTCCCAGGTGTCCAGGGAGGAGTTGACGGCGGAGAGCACGGCCTCGCCGAGCACGGCCGGGATGACCACCGGGCAGTTGAGGTGGGCGAGGTAGCGCGGGTGGTGGAAGTAGACGGCGTCCCGGAGGTAGAGGTCCTCCAGCTCGTCCAGCGCGGCGGTGCTGTCGCCCAGGGGCTTGTCGAGATCGACCGCGTCGATCAGCGGGGCCAGGTCGTCCACCCGGACGCCGGTGAACGGGCGTCCGGTGGTGGCGAGTTTCCCGGCCACCCGCTCGACTCCTTCGATCACGGAGCGGCGGTAGTGCTCCGCGTTGGTGTCGTTGAGCAGGTGCGAGCGCATGGGCGGGTCCTCCGGGGGCGGTCCGGTGCGGGAGGGAGAGCGGAGTCGTCGTGCGTGACGCGCGGCTGGACTTAGGTTAGCCTAACCTCAGTCTCCCTGCCGCACCGGCTCCCGAATCGTGACCGTCCTCACGCCCGCAGCGGGTGACGGGCGGTCAACTCACCGGTCTATTCGCCCCGTTCGCGCAGCTGCTCCTCGGAGAGCCCGCGCCGCCAGTAGCCCACGAAGGTGACGCACTGCCGGTCGAAGCCGCGTTCGCCGACGAAGTGCCGCCGCAGCGCCTTCACCCCCGACGACTCGCCCGCGATCCACACATACGGCCGCGCGGCGGGCGGGAGCTGGTCGCCGCGGATGCTGTCCAGGGCCATGGGGACGTCCGGGGGCGCGCCGTACCCGTCCCGCACGAACCAGGTGATCTCGGCCGGGGCCGCGGTCGTCAGATCCTGCACGTCCCCCGAGTGCGGCACCTCCAGCCAGGCCCGGACCGCAGTTCCGGCGGGCAGCGCCTCGAGCACGGCGGCGGTGGCGGGCAGGGCCGTCTCGTCGGCCCACAGCAGGATCAGATCGGTGCCCTCGGGCGGACGGAAACGGATGGCACGGTTGTCGGCCACGGCGGGGCCGAGCAGCAGCACCCGGTCGCCCGCCGCGGCCCGCGCCGCCCAGCGGGAGGCGGGGCCGGCCGCGGACCCGCCCTCGCCCTCGACCCCGTGCAGCACGAAGTCGATGTCGATCTCCGTGGTCCGTCCCACGGCGTCCGTGCGCAGCCCGCGCAGGGTGTAGGACCGCATCACCGCCCGTACGTCGTCGGGCAGTTCACGCCAGGCCTGCCACCAGCCGTCGCCCAGCTCGACCGGGACGACGGGCTGTTCCTGCCCGGGATGGGGCAGGAACAGCGACAGCGACTGATCGAGCCCCTGCGAACGGAATGCGCGCAGCTCGGGCCCGCCGAAGGTGACCCGGAGCAGCGACGGCGTGAGCCGCCGGGTGCGCAGCACCTGCAGGTCGAAGAACCGGAACGGACTTGCCACGGCGGTGGTCATGCGGACCTCCTGCGGAGGATCGTGGGTAGGGTCCCGCGCCGGGGTCATGCGGAACGGCGGGCGGCCGGCCGCGGGTCACCGCGCGGCCGGTCCGTCGTCCGTTTCCGTACCCCGGCGGTTGCCGGACCCGGCTCAGCTGACCTTCTTGGCCTTCTCGAGGGCGGCGGCGAGGTTCTCCACCAGCGGCACGCACTTGTCGTACGAGAGGATCGGCTCGGCGGAACGCGGGATGACCTGGCCGGCCTTGACCGCGGGCAGCTTCTTCCAGGTCGCCTCGGTGATGTCCTTCGGCTGGATCGCCGACGTACGGTCGTCCATCATGATGATGTCGGCCTCGTACTTGTCGATGTTCTCCCAGCTCAGGCTCTCGAACCAGCCGCCGGTGTCCTTCTTGGCCTCCTCGGACGGCTCGACGAAGTTCACGCCGAGGGACTTGAAGTACTCCAGGTCGACGGAGAGGTTGGAGCCGGAGACGTAGAACAGCTCCTGGCTCGCGGAACCGGCCATCACCTTGATGTCCGGGTTGGCCTTGGCGGCCTTGCGCAGCCGCTCGGAGGCCTCCTCGAAGCGCTTCTTCGCCTCGACGACCTTCGCGGCCTTCATGTCGGCGCCCAGCGACTCGGCCAGCTCCCACATGCGCTGCAGCGGCTTGGTGAGCTGACGGTCGTAGACGGAGATGGCGACGCTCGGCGCCAGCTTGGCGATCTTGTCCTTGGACTTCTCGGGGACGTACCAGAGGGTGCCGGCGCTGTCGAAGGTGGTGGAGATCAGGACGTCGGGCGCGAGGGCCGCGTACTTCTCCACGTTGAACTGGTCCCAGACGTTGCCCAGGATGGTCACCTTGCTGATGTCCATGTCGCCGGCCTGGACATCGGCCTTGCCGTCCTTGGTCTTGGTCGGGCCGAAGACGCCCTTGACCTCGATGCCGTAGTCGTACAGGGCGGCGGCGACACCGGTGAACGCCACGATGTTCGCGGGCACCTTGTCGAGCTTCACGGTCTTGCCGCGATCGTCCTTGTAGCTCCAGGGGCCGGACTTGGCCTCGCCCTTCGAGCCCGATCCGCTGTCCTTCTTGTCGTCTCCGCAGGCCGTGAGCACGGCACCGAGTCCGAGGGCGCCACCGGCGGCGAGCAGTCCGCGACGGGAGAAGCGGGCGGTTCTGGCATTCGACATGGGTGGTCTGCTTTCGTGCGTACGGAGCCGGCGGATGCACGCCGATCCCCCCTGGTGGAAACACGCTTAGGCTAGCCTAACCTCAGCTCCCGTCCCAGAGGGCGTCCAGCCCGATCGACGGTGATCCCGGTCACCTGGAGGGGCGACCCGGCACACCGCGTCGGACGGCACCGGTGCCCGGGCGCATGCACGGCGGGTCCGCGCCGGGCTCACCCGGTGCGGACCCGCACCCAGCAGACATGTCGGGCCCCGCGGACCCGGAGACTCAGCCCGCCAGCCCCAGTTCGCGGGCGATCAGCATGCGCTGGACCTCGCTGGTGCCCTCGCCGATCTCCAGGATCTTGGAGTCGCGCCACATGCGGGCGACCGGGTACTCGTTCATGAAGCCGTAACCGCCGTGGATCTGGGTGGCGTCGCGGGCGTTGTCGACGGCGATGGTGGAGGAGTAGAGCTTCGCCAGTGCCGCCTCCTTCTTGAAGGGCTCGCCGGTCACCAGGCGGCTGGCCGCGTCGCGCCAGGCGAGGCGGGCGGTGTGGGCCTTCATCTCCATGTCGGCGATCTTGAACTGGATCGCCTGATTGGCGCCGATCGGGCGGCCGAAGGCGTGGCGCTCCTTGGCGTACTTCACCGACTCGTCGACGCAGCCCTGCGCCAGACCCGTCGCCAGCGCCGCGATGGCGATGCGGCCCTCGTCGAGGATGCGCAGGAACTGGGCGTAGCCGCGGCCCTGGACACCGAGCAGGTTCGCCTCGGGGACGCGGACGTCCTGGAAGGACAGCTCCCGGGTGTCGGAGGCGTTCCAGCCGACCTTGGAGTAGGGGGCGGCCACGGTGAAGCCGGGGGTGCCGGACGGGACGATGATCGCCGAGATCTCCGGCTTGCCGTCGGGCTTGCGGCCGGTGACCGCCGTGACCGTCACCAGGCCGGTGATGTCCGTGCCGGAGTTGGTGATGAAGCACTTGGTGCCGTTGATGACCCACTCGCCGGTCGACTCGTCCAGGCGGGCCGTGGTCCGGGTGGCGCCGGCGTCGCTGCCGCCGTCCGGCTCGGTCAGGCCGAAGGCGCCCAGGATCTCGCCCGAGCACAGGCGCGGCAGCCACTCGCGCTTCTGCTCCTCGGTGCCGAAGAGATGGATCGGCATGGCGCCGAGCGAGACACCGGCCTCCAGGGTGATGGCCACCGAGGAGTCGACCCTGGCCAGCTCCTCCAGGGCCACCCCGAGCGCGAAGTAGTCGCCGCCCATGCCGCCGTACTCCTCCGGGAACGGCAGACCGAACAGCCCCATGCGGCCCATCTCCCGCACGATCTCGTACGGGAACTCATGACGCTCGTAGAAGTCACCTATCTTCGGCGCCACCACGTCGTGCGCGAACTCCTCGACCGTACGGCGGAGTTCTTCCAGTTCGGGGGAGAGCTTGTGGTCCATGGTCGTTCACTGCTCCTGGTGGGAGAGGGCTCGTACGGTGCGGGACGGGCTGGGTCGGCCCAGGTGCGCGGCCATCCAGACGCTGGTGGCGACCAGACGGCCGAGATCGACCCCGGTGTCGATGCCGAGGCCCTGCAGCATCCACACGAGGTCTTCGGTGGCGAGGTTTCCGGTGGCGGACTTCGCGTACGGGCAGCCGCCGAGGCCGCCCGCGGAGGAGTCCACGGTGGTGACTCCCTGCTGGAGGGCGGTCAGGGTGTTGGACAGGGCCTGGCCGTAGGTGTCGTGGAAGTGGACGCCGATGACGGAGACCGGCACCCCGGCCTCCCGCAGCGCGGTCAGCAGTGCCTGCACATGGCCCGGCGTGGCCACGCCGATGGTGTCGCCCAGGCTCAGCTCGTCGCAGCCCATGTCGAGCAGCGCCCGGCAGACCTTCACCACCTGGGGGACCGGGACCGGGCCCTCCCAGGGGTCGCCGAAGCACATCGACAGATAGCCGCGCACGCCGACCTGCTGTGCCTTGGCCCGCGCCACCACCGGCTCGAACATGGCCAGCGCCTCGTCCACCGTGCGGTTGAGGTTGGCCTTGGCGAAGGACTCGGTGGCGCTGGCGAACACCGCGACCCGGCGGGCGCCGAGCGCCAGCGCCCGGTCCAGGCCGCGCTCGTTGGGGACCAGCACCGGCAGCTCCACCGGCAGATCCGCCACCTCCGGGTAGAGCTGCTCGGCGTCGGCCAGCTGGGGCACCCACTTGGGGTGGACGAAGCTGGTGGCCTCGATGGTGCCCAGGCCCGTCGCGGCCAGGCGGCGGATGAACTCCGCCTTCACCTCGACCGGGACGACCGCCTTCTCGTTCTGCAGGCCGTCGCGCGCGCCGACCTCGTAGATCCGCACCCGTCCGGGCAGGCCCTCCGCGGGTACGGTCATCGGCAGGCCGAGCGAGCTGGTGCCGGTGGTCATGACTGCGCCTCCTCCGCGTCCTCGTCGGGAGCGATGACCGCCAGGACCTGGTCCATGGCGACCGTGGTGCCGGGCGTCACGTCGAGTTCGGTGACCGTGCCGGCATGCGGCGCGGAGATGACGTGCTCCATCTTCATCGCCTCCACCACCAGCAGGCTCTGGCCCGCGGCCACCCGGTCGCCGACGGCGACCTTCACCACCGTCACCGTGCCGGGCATCGGCGCGGTCAGCGAGTCGGCACCGGCGTGCGCGGCCCGGTTGAGTGACGCGGCCACCGGGTCGTGATCGCGCACCTGCCAGGCGTCTCCGTCCCGGCCCAGCCAGTCGGCGGCGCGGTGGAAGGTGTGGGTGACGCCGTCCAGTACGACCGTCACCCGGTCCTCCTCGACGACCCCCTCACCGCGCGGGCTGTAGGACACCGGGTCCTGGACCTTCAGCTCGAACGTCACCGGCTTGTGCCGGCCGCCCATCCGCCAGCCGCTCGGCACCGAGAAGGGGTCGGTCCAGCCGTCGCCGCGCGGGCGCAGCGCGTCGAGCCGCACCGCCGCGGCGGCCTCGTAGACCTCCTCGGGGACGCCGGTGACGACCAGGGAGTCCGCCTCGCGCTCCACCAGGCCGGTGTCCAGGTCGCCGCTGACCACCGCCGGGTGCGCGAGCAGGCGCCGCAGGAACCCGGCGTTGGTCTGCACGCCCAGCGTGACCGTCTCGGCGAGGGCGGCGCGCAGCCGGCGCAGCGCGGTGTCCCGGTCGGGGCCGTGCGCGATCACCTTGGAGAGCATCGGGTCGTAGAGGCTGCCGACCTCGGTGCCCTCGCTGAGCCCGGAGTCGGTGCGCACCCCGTCGCCCTGCGGCTCGCGCAGCTTGAGGACCGTGCCGCCGGAGGGGAGGAAGCCGCGCGCCGGGTCCTCGGCGCAGATCCGGGCCTCCACCGCGTGACCGGTGAGCCGTACGTCCTCCTGGGCGAAGCCCAGCGGCTCCCCC
>Ga0207873_1000590_pt1 | contig 38952 bp, 27 predicted proteins | sample BGWIniCompost_FD_187373 | JGI IMG/M metagenome (GOLD analysis project Ga0207873, IMG submission 187373) | Cellulose adapted compost microbial communities from Newby Island Compost Facility, Milpitas, CA, USA - BGW Initial Compost (SPAdes)... ... | reverse complement strand
AGGGGAAACTCAGTTTGCAGACAACTCTTAAAGATGTCTTTCCTGATTTTCCCGGTTACGGTTCAGGCATAACAATTAAAAACCTGCTTCAGCATACATCAGGTTTAATAGACTATGAAGATCTCATTCCTGATACTGCAGCAGAACAACTGAAGGATAAAGATGTTTTAGATTTAATAATGAAAACTGATTCAACGTATTTCATTCCCGGAAGTCAGCATAAATACAGTAATACAGGTTATGCTTTGCTTGCTCTTATTGTTGAGAAAGTTTCAGGGAAAAACTTCAGAGATTATTTACAGGAAAATATTTTTAGTCCTTTGGGAATGAGTAATACAATTGCATACGAAAAAAATATTAATGAAGTTAAGCACAGGGCATACGGTTATGATATAAAAAATGAAACTGCTGAATTAAGTGATCAGAGTATAACAAGTGCTGTTCTTGGTGATGGAGGAATTTATTCATCCTTAGATGATCTGTATAAATGGGATCAGTCGCTTTACACAGATAAACTTATTGATAAAAAATATATTACCGAATCTTTTACAAAAGGCAGGACAACAGGCGGGGAAGAGTTCCCCTATGGTTACGGCTGGAGATTGGAAAATTATAAAGATCTTAATGTTGTATTTCATACCGGCAGTACAAGGGGATTCAGAAATATTATTTACAGAATACCCGGAAAGAAATTTACAGTAGTGATTTTAACTAACCGGAATTCAGGACCGGAATTTGTTACTCTTGAACCAGCACATAGGATTGTGGATCTTTATTTAGAATAAATTCATTCAATCATTCAGTCATTCATTGTCAATCAATGGTCATTCAATTGACAATAAGTTGTATTTAGAAAAATAAGACCATGCATTGGCGGCATGGTCTCTTTTAAGGTGTTGCAGTAATTCCACACGCGTTGAACGATTGAGGCTGTTGTCATATTATTAATTAATCTTATAATTAAATTTTATTTTTAGTAAAGAGATTCAGATAATCTACAAAACTAAATAACCTGTATCTCTTTCCACCGGTAATTTCTTTAAGTATTCCAAGATTAATAAAATCTTGTATTAATGAATTGGCAGTCGCAGGAGTAACTTTAAGCAATTCACTTACATCACTGGAATCAATAATAGGATTCGAATAAAGTTTATTCATTAGTTCTTTTGCTTTCGGAAGCTTTTTCCCAAGCTTAATTATCTTCTCATTTTCGATCTTGTCCTTTAATTTTAATATCTCCTGAAAGGTGTCTATTCCTTTTCTGCTTGTTTCAATTACAGCAACAAGAAAAAATTTTATCCATTGTGCCAAATCATTTTTAATTCTTACAAGATTCAGATTATCGTAATAAATTGTTCTGTGCTTTTCAAAATAATCGGACAGATAAAGAGTTGGTTTTGAAAGTACGCCCGATCCCACTAATTGAAGAGTAATCAACAGCCTTCCGATTCTTCCATTACCATCTAGAAACGGATGTATAGTTTCAAACTGATAATGACTAATAGCCGCTTTGATCAACGGTGGTACATTTATATTTTCATTATGCAGAAAATTTTCCAGATCACCCATCAACTCATTAACATATGTATGTGGCGGTGGAATAAAAACAGCATCGGCAATTGTAGCTCCTCCAATCCAGTTTTGACTTGTTCTGAACTCGCCCGGAGTTTTACTTTCTCCTCTAACACCCTGCATCAAAATTTTATGGGACTCTTTCAACATTCGTGTTGACACGGGAAGCGTTTTTAATTTTGATATTGAATAGTTCATTGCCTTAATATAATTCTGCACTTCTTTCCAATCGTCTCTTCTCTCAGGTTGAATTTCGTTATCCTTTAATAATGCTTCTTCCATTTCAGTTCGTGTTCCTTCAATTCGGCTGGACTTGGTTGCTTCTTTTACTATATGCATCCTGATAAAAACATCAACATCCGGTACATAAAGCGAGAAAGCATTAAAATTGCCAAGGCATAGATTTGCCTCTGATAAAAGTAAATTTATCTTCGCATCATTCCAGACCCACTCGTGGTTTATTTTATTGGGAATGAAGCTTTTATATTTATATTCCTGCTGGTAGTGCCCAGCTTTGAATTCTTCGATTTTCATCAATTTTCTTAATTTTACTTAAAATTAGCTATTGGTTTATTTTAATTTAGCACTTTTTCTTAAAATTAACCAAATTTTATTATAGTTTAGGTCATTAAACTCCATTATGATTTTTTATAATGGAGTTTAATCAATTTAGGACAATTATGGTTAAACTTAGGCGACTTTCTTTAATTGTGGCAATTTATAATTAAACCAGATTTATTATAAAATAATTAGGCTCTCAAGATTGGGGAGATTTTTTTTATCCACGACTTAAAAGTCGCGGCTATTCATACCAATCTTCCTTCAAATGCTTTTTTTAAAATACTTTGCCTGAGTGCTTCTGATTTTTGCAGACTATCATCTATCGCTTTTTCAAGATTGTCTGCTTCCGAAAAACGCTTCTCTATTTCTGAAACGATTTGGTGTTGTAGGACTATTGGACAGATTGGAATTAAAAGTTTAGATAATTTTGTGCCATTTACATTTGGTTGTCCGATACCAACTTGTCCTTCTGTAATTTGTTTCCAATAATTTAAACTCTGAAAAAAGAAATAGACATATTTTTTATTTATGTCAGCAACCAGTTTAATTCTTATTAAATAAGAAGCAAAAATACTTTCTGGAATTTTTCCTGTAATCAAAAAGCTTTTACCAACTGTGGCGCCTGTTCTTGCAAACACAATATCCCCTTCATTTAATAGATATTTATGTTTCTGGTCATCTGATATCTTACAATAAGGAACTTCCATCCAATTTACATTTCCATTTTGAATATCTGTTATTCTCAAAAACTTCGGACCAATTTTTTCTGATGAAGCTGACTCAGTAAAACCATATTGAATTTTACTACTAATATCCCCCAACTTCACCCATTTCCATCCATCCGGTAAAGTCTGGCTGTTATATTTTACTTGTGGTTCTGCTGCTTTGCCGCTAAAGATGACATCTTTTAGCTTGCTGTTCTGTTTCTGAAAGATGTCATCTTTCCCTGTCAGACGACCTGAGAACGCAGCAGCAAGCACACTCTGCCTGTAGAGTTTAATCTGCTCTTTAGCTTTTTTAAGAGAAGCAGCACCATTATCCAGTTCACTGAAGAGTTCTTCAATCTTCTCAACAATTTTTTTCTGCTCGTGGAGGGGTGGGAGGGGGATTTTCAGATTGCCAAGTTTTTGGGCGTTTACATTTGGTTGACCAATACCTGCAGAAATTTTTTTAATTTGAGACCAGTAATCGTTAGATTGAAAGAAAAGAAAAATAAAAGATGGAAGTGCTTTGTCTGAAAGTTGTAACCGAATTAAGTATGAAGCAAATACAGAATTTGGAATTTTACTTTTTATTAAAAAACTTTTACCAACTGTTGCACCTGTTCTTGCAAAAACAATATCATTTTCTTTTAATAAATACTTTTCGACTTCTTTTTCATTAATCTCACAATAAGGGACTTTATTCCAATCTACATTACTATTTTGAATATCAGTAATTCTTAAAAACTTTGGGCCAATACTTTTTTCCTTTGCTGAAGCCGTATAACCATAGTGAATCTTTATTGCAACATCACCAAGTTTAACCCAGGACCAGTGAGGGGGGAGATTATGGGAAGACATTAAAAAGAGACCTCAACCTCAGGCATATCATCGTAGGTTCTGCCATTAAGTATTCTGCCAGTTTTCTTTTTATTAGTTCCGCCCCATTGTTTAAAGAAAAATTTAACATTTGCTTTTTCACACTTCTCAAAAATTTCATAAACCCATTCATCTTTCATAGGTCGTGGTTTTCTGCCGCTTTCTCCGCCAACTATTACCCAATCGATCTTATTCAATTTTAATTTTGTCAAAGGACCAAGCAAAGGTTCAAGAGAAAGAAATTTTGTTTTTGCTTTGGTTTTTCTCAGCAAGTTAACTCTCCATAATTCTTTTTCATTTTCAACTGATACGCCCATCCAGATATTATGTGTCCAGTTAAGCTTTTTATGATAATCATAGAGTATATCTGCACGTTTAGTAAGCACTTGGAATACGTGCTGCGGATTATCATTCATCACTTTGAAAACTCTTTGTATAAATTCAAGTGGAATATCTTTATGAAAGAGATCACTCATCGAGTTTACAAAAACAATCTTTGGAGTCTTCCAGGTATAGGGAATTTTTAGCGTTTCTTCGTGTAGAGTCAACTTGAATCCATTTCTGTATTTTTCGTGACCCATTGCTTTCAATCGTCTTGCCATTACTTCAGCATAACAAAACTTACATCCCTGAGAAACTTTATTGCACCCCGTTGTCGGGTTCCAGGTTAATTCAGTCCATTCGATTTTTGTTTGTGCCAATTAAACACCTTTTGTTATTTGATTTGCAATCTTAACTGCATTCTGATAATTGGAAGCAAATACAAAATGAAAAATAGGAAAACCGTGATTATTATTCAGCCGCAATGGTTTATCAATTGTAAATTTCCAAATTGCGCTCAACCTGGTTAAATATAGATTTGCAATTTTTTCAATTGGTTTTAAAATTTTCCTTGTTATTTCTATTTCACCAAAAAAAGTCTCCTGAACTTCAGTCTGGTAAAATTCCTGTCTTATTTCCTCCTCCTTTAAGCCAAAGAAAGATTGTAGCTTTTTTAAAAATTTTAGTTCGCCTTTTTTATCTAATAACCTGTTAACTATTACACCGGTAGGAACTAATATCCAGATATCTGACCTGGTATCTTTCAAACTTTCAATGGAGTCCCAGTCTATCTGCATTCCGAATGGGTCAAGGAAAATTAATGCCGAATACTTTTTTGTTTTTAAAGTTCTGGCAAGTTCTTTCAACCATTTATTTGAATCACCAGTTCGAAAAGCTAAAGCTTTACCTTTAGAAGCTTCAATAGAATTTAATTTAGCTTCTAATTTTTGTATTGATGATTTTTTAGTATCAATAAAATAATAGTAGTCAAAGGTTAAATCATCCTTAATAGATAAAACCCTTTCGGCAGAGCTTTTATAGACTCTTTCATCTTCTTCAGTAAGCTTTAATTCTATAATTAATTCGCTCTTTTCTTTTTCCCTTGAGCCGCTGCCTGCAAATCCATCGAAGTAGATTGTTTTCCAGTAAGGATGCTTCTTCATTATTGTCAAATAAGACCAAACATACTTTGAAAAAGCTTCTAGCTTTTTCTCGGTCCAGCTTCCTCCCCATTCCGAAGTTGGCTCTTTAACAATTGATGAATTTTTCATTCTTATCCTCACAAAGAATTAAGCTGCTAACTCTTTATTAATTTCTTCAATAATTTTTTCTGTCTCTCCGCCAAACAGTTGGAAGAATTTCCCTAAACCACCCTCATCAACAAATGGTGCTAGTTCAAAATCATCCTTTTCAATTCTTACGGAAGAGATGATATGGTCTTTAATCATTCTCAGCCATTTCATTTGCTCTTCCGTAAATTGTACGGGTCCTGCATTTCTTCTGAATACCCACTCCTTAAAATTTCGGTTAATAATTTCGCTATAAGGTTCCAGAAATTTATCAATATCTATTTCAAATCTTATAAGTGAAATAATATCCGTTAACATTCTTTGCGGTGTTACTGATTTTATAACATTCGGCTTTACTCTCTGGTAAGCATTCCAAACCTGTTCAAGAGTTAAATTGTACGGAGGATTAATTAATGCATCACGAAGTTCTTTTATCATTTTATATGTTAATTCTTTTCTCCGCTCAGGCTGGGAGTAAAGAATCTTCAATGCTATTATTTCATCCTTATTCTCTTCAATAAATTTTCTGAAGTTATTAATAATTTCATCCGCATTTTCTTTTGCTGAAGAATCAAAAGCAGAATGAATTATTCTATCTATGTTTGTTTCATCAATTATCTGGTAAATCTTTTTGCGGACAGTCTCGATGAAATCACGGAACTCCGGATTATCAAATGGTTTTATTGCTTCATTGTTAAATTGTTCAATTGTTTCTTTAATTTGTTTTTCATCAGGTTCAGCTTCATCAGGTATTTTATAAACTTCCCTTGCTCTTTCATAAATTGCATCAGGATCATATATATTAGCGAGATCATTGGCTATTTCAGTAATATCTTTTCCGCCGGAGAGCTGCTTAAATTTTTCCCTGTCTGTTTCGGATATTTGTTTATCGAGTCTTGTTAACCTTGAAGCAAGAGAAGTAACATTATCCTCATCGGGCTGCAGTATAACCATTTTCATAAGATCCTTCAGAGGCACGGAAGGTTTTTTATCTACGATGGGATAATCAACTTTAACCGATTTAAAAACACCTACTGCATCAATAATATAGAATCTTTCCTTGTTCAGTTTTGCGCCCGGAGTTACTTTAACAAGTTCATCTTTTGAAAAAGAGCGGGTTCCTCTTCCAATCATCTGCTGGAAATAATTGCGTGAACGGACATCGCGCATAAAAATTAAAATTTCAATCGGTTTTACATCAGTCCCGGTTGCAATCATATCTACAGTAACTGCAATACGCGGGTTGTACGATGTTCTGAACCGCTGCAGAATTGATTCGGGGTCTTCATCTTCAGCTTTATAAGTAATCTTTTTGCAGAAATCATTTCCTTCACCAAACTCTTCACGTACAATGTGAACAATATCTTCAGCGTGACTATCGGTCTTGGCAAATATTAATGTTTTGGGAACCTCAAACCCGGGATCTCTTTCAGGAAAGAATTCTTCATTCAGAACTCTTTTATATTCTCTTATTATTTGCCGTATTGTACTTGGATTAACAATATCCCTGTCAAGCTGATTTCCTTCATAAACAACTTCATCCTCAAGCTGCCGCCATTCTTTTTTGCGTGTCATTTTATTTCTCAGGTTCACATATTGTTTTGCTTTTATCGCTGCACCTTTCTTTGTTATCTCGGTTTCGATTGTATAAACATCATATCCTACATTTACTTTATCAGCAATTGATTGTTTAAGAGTATATTCACTTACAACATTCTCATGGAAGAAAGCGAAGGTGCGTTTATCGGGTGTGGCAGTTAAGCCGATCATAAAAGCATCGAAGTAATCGAGAACCTGTTTCCACAAATTATAAATTGAACGATGGCACTCATCAATAATAATGAAGTCAAATGTTTCAATGGGAACATTGGGATTATAAGCTATCTCGACAGGTTTATCTAATATTTTAGATTCATAAGGAGAATTTTCTTCAAGGGATTCATCAAGTTCTTTTCCTTTAAGAATTGAATACATCCTTTGAATAGTACTTATGCAAACCTGTGCAGAGGGATCAATAAAGTTTGATTGCAACCTTTGAATAGTATAAAGCTCAGGAAAGAGGCGCTTATCATCAACAGGTTTATATGCACAAAATTCCTGCTCTGCCTGTTTGCCAAGATTTCTTGTATCAACAAGGAATAATATCTTTCTTGCTTTTGCAAATTTCAGCAATCGATATACAGAGGTAATGGCTGTAAAGGTTTTGCCGGCACCTGTAGCCATTTGAATAAGTGCACGGGGTTTATTTAAGGCAAAAGATTCTTCGAGATTTATTATTGCATTGAACTGACATACCCGCAAACCGGATGAACTGAGTGCAGGAAATTTCTTTAACCTTCCTCTTAGTGAATCTTCTTCTTTACTCCATGCGTGAAGAGTTTCAGGTTTATGGAAATGAAAAATTTCTCTCTGTCTTGGTGAAGGATCTAAACCATCGGAAAAATATGTTTCAGTTCCGGTTGATTCATACTTAAAGCGGAGATCTTTAATCTGTTTTATATATTTAAGCTGATCTGATGCATATCTTACAGTCTGTTCATGAACCTGGCTTAATGTATGTCCTTCTCTCTTTGCTTCAATTACACCTACAGGTTTGCGGTCAATGAATAAGATATAATCAGCCGAACCTGATCCCGTTGGATATTCCCTTACAGCAATTCCAAAACCGTCGGAAGGATTTAATGATTTAAAATCCTGGACAATCCATCCTGCCGCCTTAAGCTGCTTATCAATATTTTTTCTTGCTTTTTGTTCAGGCAGAAGCAAATAAATAACCCTTAACTTTATTTATCTTTTTGATCATCAAAACCCAGCCAAGCAGGTCCCCAATCGAAAGGATAAAACATCGTAACAAAATTATTTTTGTTTAAAATAAGGAAAGATTCAGTGAATAGGAATAAGAGGGGAGATGGAAGATGGAAAATGGAAGATGGGAGATGTTCATTTACAACTGCTTTAAATCACCATCACCTTACATAAGAATATCTTTTTAGTAAATTAAAAAAAAGATAAGCAACGGGTAAGAATGATGATTTATAAATTAATTCTCTTTTGTGCATTGTTTCTTCTTATGCTGATAACGGGTGTATTCTGGGGAACGTGGTTTACACTTACAAGATCAATAAATGATTTTTCAGCGGCGGAATTTATTCACATAGGAAAAACAATAATTGCAAATGTGGCTGTCCCGATGAGCATAATTATGCCTTCTGGAATTATATTAATGATTGTTTCTGTATGGCAGATAAAGAAAAAAAGATTGGTAGGTTTCATTCCTGGAATAATTTCCCTGGTATTAATAATTGTTGTATTGCTGATAACGCTTATTATTCTTGTCCCTATTGATAATGATATAACAAAGTGGACACCATCAACAATGCCAGCCAGCTGGGAAGATATTCGTGATAAATGGGATTTATGGCATTCGGTTAGAACATTTCTATCATTAGGGAGCTTTGCATGTTTTTCTTATTTGGTTTTGAGGTGGAAAGATGCTTTGTAAAGGATTCGTTAAGAGAATTGAATTCAGGTTTCAAGAGATACAGGATCAAGTCCTGTTTAATAACCAACCCCCGCTGCAAACAGCGGGGGTCCTTCAATCATTTCTTTTATTTTACCAATGTCATCTTTTTTGTTGAGGTAAATTTATTTCCATCAACTGCAGTTGTTTCAAGTTTATAGAAATACACTCCGCTGTTAAGACCTGCAGAGTTGAAATCAACCGAATGAACACCTGCCGGAAGGTTTGTATTAAGCAGTGTTATTAATTCCTCGCCAAGAATATTATAAATCTTAAGTGAAACATGAGAATCAGTCTTTAAACCAAAAGAGATTCTTGTAAAGGGGTTGAACGGGTTCGGATAGTTTTGTGATAAATAAAAATCAACAGGAGATATATTAATCTCAACAACAGATGAGTAACTAAATGTACCATCAAAATCATACTGCTTTAATCTGTAATAATTAACTCCAGCAGAAGGGGAGGCATCTGTATAAGTATATGATTTTGTTTCTGTAGTTGTTCCATACCCATTTACAAAACCAATCACTTCCCATCCGTCATTGTTAAAACTTTGCCGGATAAATTTTCCATCTTCCATTTTCCATTTTCCGTCATTAAGTTTTTTTTCAATCTCAAATCCTCTGTTATTAATTTCAGAAGCAGTCTGCCATGTTAGCTGAACTGAATTATTAACCTGGTTTGCAGTAAAGGAAACTAACTCCACAGGCACAGTAGAAGAAGAGCTTCTGTATACTCCGCTTCCGTTAGAAGCAGCATATATATATCCTTCCTGGTCTGAAGTGAAAGCTCTTATATCAGGATTAAAAATACCATTGGTATTCTGAAACCAGCTGTTACCATTATCAGTTGAGGTAAATATGCCGCTGCTTAATGTTCCTGCATAAATATGATCGAGAGAATTTATAGTTAAAGCATTAACATCAAAATCAGTTAAACCGCTGCTTTGGGAAGTCCAGGTGCTGCCGTTATCCGTAGAACGGAAGATACCTCCACCCATGCCGAATTGAGTTTGGGTAGATGCAAAGATATGTCCGCTTGAATTAGATTTGAGAGATGTAACTAAATCCGAAGTGAAGCCATTATTAACCTGGAACCAGCTGTCTCCGTTATTTGTGGATTTAAAAACAGCTTCATTACATCCGGAAGAACCTGCATAAATATTATCGTTCTCATCAATATAGAGAGATAAAATTAAAGGACAGGTTAAGCCATTATTAATTTCTACCCAGGTATCTCCGTTGTTTGTTGAACGGTACATTCCATAAATATATGATCCGGCAAATATATGACCGCTTGAATTTACAGCAAGATCGCGAATATCGGCTTCGGGTAAACCATTACTTATATTTGTCCAGGTATCACCATTATTTGTAGATCGGAAAACACCCCTGGTTCCATTGATATTATCTGTTGCAGCAAAGATATGACCTGAATTATTAATTGCGAAAGAAGTAACATACAGTGCAGTTAAGCCATTATTTATTTTTGTCCAGCTATTGCCTTTATCTGATGAACGGAATATACCAATTCCATAAACACCGGCATATACATAACCATTCGGGTGATTAATTAAAGCTCTAACCTCAGATGAAATTAAACCCTGGTTGATTTCCGTCCATGTATTGCCGTTATCTGAAGACCTGAGAATACCTCCTCCTAAAAAGTGTCCTGCAAAAAGAATATCATTTGAATTAAAAGCAAGAGATACTGTGTGAGTTGAATTCAGAACCGGTGACCATGAGTCTCCGTTATCTGTTGATCTGAAAATACCATCGCCATAAGTACCAGCAAAAACATATCCGTTGGAATTAATTGCAAGTGCATTAACATTATTAGTTGCCGTAAAACCGTTACTGAGTATAGTCCAGTTTGTACCATTGTCGGTTGAACGTATAACACCTGCTAATCCGAATAACCCATCAAGTCCGGCAAAGATATGGTCATCTGAATTTATGGCTAAGGATATAGCCAGAGGATTAGTTAAAGAGCCATTTACTGTGACCCAGTTTTCACCGTTATCAGTTGATCTCATAATCGCGGCATCCTCAAATGAGGTAGCACCTGCGAAAATGTGACCATTAGAATTTATTGCTAAGCATTGAACGTTTGTTCTGTCACCAAGCCCGTTGTTTACCAATGTCCAGCTTTCACCATGATCTGTTGAACGGAAAATACCCCCGCCCCAATTGGTGCCTGCAAAAATATGATCATTTGAATTTACAGCGAGAGAAACTACATCAGTAAATGTAAGTCCATTATTCTTTAATACCCATGTGTTTCCATTGTCTGTAGATTTAAAAATACCTTCAGTAGTTGCTGCGTAAATATGTTCCTGAGAATTAAGTGCAAGAGCATGAACAAGATTAGCTGTTAATCCATTATTTTTCTTAATCCAGGTATTACCATTATCGGAAGAATTATGAATCCCGCCTCCTTTGGTTCCTATAAAAATTTCATCATCAGAATTGATAACAATAGATAAAACATCCCCGCCATAAGGACCGTTTGTCTGAAGCCAGTTAGTTTGTGAATAGGAAAGAACAGAAACAAGCAGAAGAAGCAGTAAAGTGAAAGAGGCTCTCATAATGTATCCCTTTCTTGTTTGTTAATGAATAATTATTTATTTAATGACTTTATAAAGGTTTTAAGCGGAACTGATTTACTCCAGTAACTTTCAAACACTTCTTTCTGAGCCAAAGCAAAACTCGGATGATCAATAATCATTGTTGTAATAGAAGGCTTCATCGAAACCGGGTCATTCAAAGCAAGCATTGTTATTTTTTCATCAATTATTACAAGCTTCATAGGAAGCTCTTTTATAACCCTGCATTCTTCACCAAAACTTGCATACATACTAACTACCTGTATAAATTCATTTAATTCAGCCTTTGTTTTATAACTGCCGTATTCAAAGATTCCACGCTCTTTAACTTTTTTCTTTTTAAGCATTGCCTGCTGGTACTTGGCATTCTGACTATGCTTTATACTGTATGGTGCTTTATTAAAAGCTAATAGTTCTTTGTGAGTATTGTTCTGAAGTTCAATCCATTTATTGCGGATCTGGGTTATGTCTTTCAGTACCTGGATATATTCAATGTTTGAATTTTTTCCGATGTTTTTATTGAACAGGTTATTTAACTCTTTTTCAAGTGAGCTGAGGGATTCTTTCTTTTTAAGAAGTGTTTCTTTCTTTTTTATAATTTCATCTTCAACTTCCTTCTCGTAAAATGAAAATAAATTGTTTAGTGCTATTGAAGGTTCAACTGCCTGATAAAATTTTTTATTATCTCTGTTAATCTCTGTGCACAAACCTTTTGAAACAAGGTTTGGAAGAATCTCATAAATTTTAGTCCGACCAACCGGAACCATAGCTGCAATCTCGGAAGCTGTAAATTCATTTTTCTGAAGTAAAGCAAGGTAAATGTGTGCTTCCCGCTTGGTAAATCCATTTAAATGTAATTTCTGAATTAAGTCCATTTGTACCTCTTACTTTGGGGGTACAGAAATCTATTTAATTAATTTTTCAGATGCAAGTATTAATGAAGAATATTCGATTTGAAATTTTAGAAAAGAACCGATGATGATTTAAATCAATAAATGTTTGGATGACGGAAGTATACCCGGGCTTTATGAACTGGTATCATAAGGGATATCCATAAAGCCACTTCAGGGAAAATCTGCCTGTGTAAGTTTTTATATCGTTAAAATAAATTCAGGAAGCAGCCTTGATTTATCTCATTAGAATCATTTTTTTTGTTTCAGTAAAAGAACCAGCCTGGAGCCGGTAAAAATAAATTCCACTTGCAAATTTACTTCCGTTGAACTTCACACTATAATTTCCGGCTGTTTTGTATTCATTAATCAGCGATGCTATTTCTCTTCCGAGAATATCATAGATCTTTAGACTAGTAATGCTACCATGCGGTAATGAAAACCTTATTGTTGTTTCAGGATTAAATGGATTCGGAAATGATTGGTATAAAATATATTTATCAGGAGGTAGATCTATATCATCCTGAATTCCCATAACTGATGAAGCGCCTAAAACATTAAACCCTTTATTATTATTCTCATGAATTTCACTTATAGTATTTTGCTGATCAATTACGGCATAGATTCTTGGGAATGAAGGAAGGTCATCCGGCACGACGAGTTTAAAATTTACCTCTCTTTTTCTACGTGAATCAATTATATCATTAATTATAATTGTGTTAGTTCCATCAATACCTACCAGGGGTGTTCCGCCTGAATCAGGATCATTAATATAAAAGCTAACTGAAAGCGGTGATGTTATTTGTTTGAAACTAAAATTTCTTACTATTGCTGTAATTGTTAAAGTATCTCCCGGTTCCGGTTTCCTCGGGATAAAAGTTATATCTTTAGTCTGGAAACGCTTATCCGGATCTCCAAGCGTGTAACCTTTTTCAGGATCCAAACGCCATGGTAGTGAAAACGCAGGATCCGGTTTATTTCCATAATGATCATCCCACCAGGTTGATGGGAATCCAGGCAGAGAAAGTTCCGGTTGAACTGCATAGTCAACTACAAGGACATCATTTTTTCCCCAATATGCATAGGGTGTAACAGCATATTTTACATCACCCAAACCCATATTAATACTGCCAAGATGTACTTTTAAATTGATTAAATTTTTAATGGATGTTTTATGTGTTGTCATTTTATTGTTGTCAAACCTGAAATTTGTAGCAACAGACCCAAATTCTATTCCGGCATCAAAACCTAAATTTTTTTCTGTGCTTGCTCCACTCTGCTGAAAATCGTTAAAGGTTAAGTTCCAATCATAAGAAGAAGAACCATCAAGGGAAAATCTGTCAGACTGATAACTTGCACGAATTACTTCCGAAAGATCCGGATTGTTTGAGAGAGTATCATAAGGATAGTATGATAAAATATTCCCAACTTCATGATCGGGTACAGAATTTTGTGCAAAATAACTTTTACTGCTGTACCATGTAGCCTGAACATTTTTGGGAACCAGCGCAAATAATGACCGGCGTGAAAATGTTTCAATACCATGAAAAATCGGATATTCCCATATATCATAATCCGATATCGTTGAATATATACGATCATCTTCTTTTGCCTGAACCTCTACACTTATGGAAATAGTAGAAGTGTTTGAAGAGTCTTTATTGAAATGTTCTCCGACTTTTCCTATTGCCCAAAGTTTATAGTTGTTGAGAACTCCAATACCAAGTGGTGCTACCTGAATTTGACCTTCACTTTTGAAACCTGAAGATAAATCCCAATCACTATGTACCTGAGTTGAGACTTCAATAGAAGTAGTAGTTTCCTTTTTATACAAAGCCCAAAAATCACAACTGCCTCCATTAAAACAGCCATTTATGTCATAACTTGTTTCTCCAAAAACATCAAAATGGATCGGTGGTGCATTTAATAAAATAATTGGCTGAACTACTCCGTTTTCATGAAAAAGAGAAGGGGTACCAAGTGTAAAATCAAATCCATCATAATCTCCAATACTAATTGCATATTTAATATAACCGGTAATCTGCGGTTCATCTGTTATCATTCGGGCAATTGTTTTAATCAGGGTTAAACCGGTATCCGGGCAGGTTAAAGTTTGAATCCAAAAGCCTGCATCAGCACCTGAAGTAATATGTTTTATGAAAGTTATATCATCCTTGTTGTCCATATTAATATCACCGACTTTAAGAAAACTGCTGCCCTGAGAGTAATCATTCACACCACCCGATGCTATTGAACAAGTAACTTTGGGTTCAAAATAATAATCATTAGTAATTTTAAAAATATGCAGCGCATCATTCCATGCTAAAACTATAGCTTCATCCTTTCCATCATCATTAAGATCACCTGCTGCCATAGCGAAAGGTGTATAACGATAGACCTTTGGAAAGGTATTTGCACGTAAATAAAATCCTACAGGTTTCACTATTAATAAATCTTCCGAAACATTTAATAAATAGTTGTATAAGGTTCGTATAACTTCTGATTCTGTCATGGCTTGATTAACCGCACTGAAAAACAATTCATCGCCGTTATCACTATCAATTTGACCTTTATCTCCTCCCATTACAAATTCCCACAATGGTTCGGGGTATTTGGGAACATAGAATTGTGTGGAACCCTTTGGTACTATATTATTATTATCCACTGAATAAACCCGGACATTTACAGGAACATCACTATATAGTTCTTCTGTTTCACTTGTAAATAAAATAATTTCATCTTTTCCATCTCCATTCAGATCAGCAATTTGAGGATAATATCTTACAAATCGTGATGCTTGCTGGATTGAAAGTTTTACAACTGATGATCTTATAATTGTGGAAGCCTGCAGGGTTGAGTCCACATCAAATAAACAGATTACTATAGAATCACTTTCATTAACACTAATAACAATAAATTCATCCAGACTATCAGCATCAAAATCCCCGGTCCTTACATGAATTTGTTCATTCGAATGAATCGGTTCCCCAGTATCCAAAGTAATTGCAGAAGTGTTTGAGAAAAATCCGGTTGTATCAAAATTGCTTATCATAATCTCAATCTTTTGATCAGATTGTGCCGATCGCCAGACTGAAACAGTGTTATCAAAACGACTTTTGTTAAATCTTCCGGTAGCAATATCTATGTAATCGTTTTTTGCATTTCTGATATCTTCTCTTTTGGAAGTTTTAAAAAACATGGTATCAACAAATACGGAATCGGGTGGTATTGAAATTCCATCGGTTTTATAACGATAAACTTTTTGAAATGATTTATAATTTCCGACTCCAACATCCTGAATCCAGTTAATAAATATATCATTCGATTGAACAGTTCGAGATCCTGTTTCATTAATCCTGAAAGGATCACTCTGGGCTTGAATAGAACCAATAAACAGAATTAATAATCCGGCTATGATGATAGCTTTCATAATTTTCCCCTTACGAAAAGTTGAAAAAATTATTTCAAATCATTTGCTTCGGGAGAGTATTCGGTGTGTTCTCTTTGTATATGATTATGATAACAGGTTATTATCAAATATTCTCTTTAACTCTAACACTCTCGGAGTAAAGAAAACTTATTGTTATAACTTGCAAATAATATTTTATAATGGCAACGAATGCTTAACAACCGGCAATCAAAAAATCTTAAAGCACTAATCTTAAATCTTAAACTTCTTATTTATATAATTGACTTTTAAATTTAATAATATTAGTTTCCTGTACCCCTTAAATATTAATAAGGGGGTACAACAATGGAAAAAGTATTATTAAATAAATTAAAGCTTGCCGGTCTTACAAAAAGAGAAGCTCATATTTACATGGCGCTTCTTCAGAAGAAAGAATTAACTGCCTCAGAAATAGCTTCTATTATTCCTATCAGCAGAACAAAAATTTATGAAGTAATTCCAAATCTGGTTTCAAAGGGATTTTGCAGTGAGGTTCAAAAAGACGGCAAGCGGATATATTCTGCAGTTGAGCCAAAGATAGCATTGAAGAGTCTGCTTATTTCAATTAAACAGAATTATGAAGAGACAATAAAAAGTTCAAAAGAAATCTTTGAGAAAAAATCTTCAGTAATAAATGAACTTGAAAATCAGCTTACAAAAATTCACTCCGAAAATATTAAGAAGCAGGATAATATTGATTACATTGAAGTGATTAAGGATAGAAATCAGATAAGAGACAGGTGGCTTACTATTCAGAAGCATGCAAAACTTGAGGAACTTGCATTTAATAAACCACCTTACAGCATAACTCCCCAGGAAAATATTCAGCACGAGAAAGAACTGATAAAAAGAAATGTTATATGTAAAGGAATATATGAATATGATGATTCATCTATGCCCGATTCTTCTTTTATTGAAATGCTTGAGAGTTTTGCAAATATAGGTGAAGAGGTGCGTGTAATAAATAAACTACCAATGAAACTTGCTATTATAGATGAAAGAGTTTCTATGCTTGCGTTAAATGATCCCGTATCATTAAAACCAAGTATTACTACAATGGTAATAACTCACCCTAGTTTTGCACTTGCTCAGAAAGAAGTTTTTGAAAGTTACTGGAACAAAGCGGTTCCATTTAAAGAATTCAAAAAGAATATAAAAATGAAATCAACATCATAATCCTTTAAACTAATTAATCAAGGAGCAATTTCATGAAAAACCTTGTTCTATTAATATTATTTGCATTCTTTCTATTTGATACCGGCAATGCACAATGGCAAACGTCAAACGGTGCATACGGAGGTACAGTTATGGATATTCTTGTATTTGGCTCCGATGTTTATGCCGGTACAAGAGGGGGAGGAATATTCCGATCAACTAATAACGGAGAAACCTGGACCGCATTGAATAACGGATTAGATAATCCATATGTAAATGCATTTGCTGTATCAGGTTCAACTATTTTTGCAGGAACAACTATAACTTATGGAGGTATAGGCGGCGGTGTTTACCGTTCTACAGATAATGGGGCTACCTGGGTAAATGTAAGTTCGGGGTTATCATCAATAAGAGTTAACGGACTTGCTGCGAATGGCTCAACAATTTTTGCAGGAACTGATTATGAAGGTGGAAGCGGCGGTGCTTTCCGTTCAACAAATAATGGAAATAACTGGACATTAGTTAACAGCGGCTTGCCTGCAAATCATGTAAATGATTTTGCCTTTATCGGAGATAATGTTTTTGCAAGCACTCCCGGTGATGGAGTTTATCTATCCACAAATAATGGTGCATCATGGAGCCCGGTTAACAACGGTCTTACAAATCTTGTTATCGGATGTCTTTTAGCAGACGGAAATAATCTTTTTGCTGGAACCAATGATGGTGTGTTCTTAACAACTAATAATGGAAGTTCCTGGACGCAAGTTAATTCAGGTTTAACAAATCCTTATGTTTACTCACTTTCATTATCTTCAAACGGAAATTTATTTGCAGGTACCGACAATGGTGTATTTGTTTCTACTAATAATGGTACTTTATGGACAGAAGTCAGCACAGGTATAACAAACAAATATATATATGCACTTGCAACAAACGGAAATAATGTTTTCGCAGGAACTTTTGGCAAAGGCGTATTTCATTCATCAAATAACGGAGCTAACTGGAACTGGGCAAGTGAAGGTATTACTGCCGGTGATATAAGATCTTTCGCAATTGATGGTGATAACTTTTATGTAGGTACCGGCGGCGGCGGTATTTTCAAATCCACCGATAATGGTTCTACCTGGGAGAATCTTGGATTAGACAGCCACTGGTTTTATTCAATGACTGCCAAACAGGATGGCGGAACAACATACATTTTTGCTGGAACTATGGGTGAAGGTATTTATATCTCTTCAGATAATGGAAATACCTGGACACCATCAAGTTCTGGAATTACTGTTCCTTTAATCTGGTCGCTGAAAGTTATACCAAGAGGTACAGACTTAAATATTTTTGCAGGCTCCTGGGGAGGCGGAGTTTTTATATCTTCTGATAATGGAGCAAGCTGGACAGCAGGCGGTCCTATTCCCGGAGCTCCCCTTGTCTCTGCAATAGTCTATAATGAAAATTATGTTTTTATATCATCATGGGGAAGCGGTGTATTCCGTTCTTCAGATTTTGGAGTTGGCTGGACCCCGGTAAGTTCAGGTATAACAAATCCTTTTGTTAATTCACTCTATATAAAAGATAATCAACTATTTGCCGGAACTCTTGATGGTACATTTAAATCAACAGATGAAGGCAACAACTGGTTTCCTATTAATAATGGTTTAGGAAACAATGATATTTATGCTTTTGAGGAAATTGGCGGAAATTTAATTGCCGGTACAACGAATGGTATTTTTATGTCAACCAATGATGGTGCTGAATGGACATCTATAAGCACAGGTTTATTAAATAGTAATATCAGATGTTTTGCTATTAAGGGCGGCAATCTGTTTACAGGAACTTATGGCGGCGGTTTATACCAGAGACCGCTTATTCAGATTCCTGTTGAATTAACTTCATTTACAGCATCAGTTGTAAATAATAAAGTTTTACTAAAGTGGGTTACTGCTTCTGAAACAAATAATAAAGGATTTGAGATTGAAAGAAGTCGTAAAGATGGAAAATGGAAAATGGAAGATGGAAAATGGGAAGTGGTTGGTTTTGTAAATGGGTTTGGAACAACAACTGAACAGCAGTTATATACTTTTACAGATGAAAATATTTCAACAGGAAAATATCAGTACAGATTGAAACAAATAGATTTCAATGGCTCATTTGAATATAGTGATGTTATTGAAATTGAAATTTCATCACCTGATAATTTTGTATTAAATCAGAACTATCCAAATCCATTTAATCCTTCAACTACAATAAGCTGGAATCTTGCGGCAACCAGTGATGTAACTGTAAAAGTGTTTGATGTACTTGGACAGGAAGTCGCTGAATTAGTTAAAGAAAAACTTGATGCAGGATTTCACAGTATAGAATTTAATGCTTCTAATTTAAACAGCGGCACTTATTTCTATACAATTGAAGCTGCAGGTAATGATGGAAATAATTTCCGTTCAACAAAAAAAATGACTTTAATTAAATAAAGCTTTATAAATTAAAGAAATAACTTTTTTTATTACTGGTCCTGGTAAATTAACCGGGACCAGCTAACAATTTAAAACAAACTTTATGATGAAAAAATTTTTACAATTATCCGCCTTATCAACAACAATTATTATTTTAATTTACTTATCAGGATTTACATTTCAGGGAACATCATTAACAAATTATTATTTCTATAAAGATAAACCCTATTATCTTGATCTCGTTCCTGATGCTGTATTTCTTGAGCTTAAAGAAAATGCAGATGAAGCATCACTAAATAATCTTTTAAATGAATTTCCTTCACTTTTCCTCAAAAGAGATTTTAGTTTTACTTACAGAAAAGATTTTATTTATTTAAATCAATCATTAGCTGAAGAAAGTTTAATAGAGTTATTAAATAATCTTAATGAAAAAGAGATAGTAAAGAATGCTTCTCCGGTATTTAAAATGATGGAAGGACAGGGAGGTTCCGATGTTTTAATAGGTGTAGAAGGTGAAATTATAGCACAGTTTAAACCATCTGTTTCCGATAATGAGATTGAAGATTATTTAAATGAGAATGGTTTAAATATTGTCCAGGAATTTAATTTAAGCGGCGGTAAAACTTATCTTTTGGAAATACCTGAAGGTAAATATGCAATTGATTATGCAAATGAACTTTACCAGACAGGCTTTGTTAATTATTCAGAACCAAATTTATATTTTGAAAATCTTCTTCAGGCGGATGTAATTCCTAACGATCCACTTTATCCTCAGCAATGGGCACATCATAATACAGGAAACAATATACCCGGAGGTGTTCTTGGAACTCCCGGCTGCGATATGAGAACAGACAGCGCATGGCTGTTTACTATGGGAAATCCTGATGTAATAGTTTCTATAGTTGATACCGGAATTGATACTCTTCATGAAGATTTGAATGAAAGAATTGTTAATGGATTAAGTATTGATACATATAATAACCTGCCTTATGCCTGGGATGATAATAATCATGGAACATCTTGTGCAGGAATTGTTGCAGCTACCGGGAATAATAATCTCGGTGTAATAGGTGTTGCCCCTGAAAGCAGACTTTTTGGAGTAAAGATTTTTAATTCATTCGGCAATACAAATTCTGTTGCAATTATTAATGGTTTAATTGCAGCCTGGGAAAGAGGTTCGTGGGTGAGCAGTAATTCCTGGGGAGGAGGCTCACCGATTTCTGCTGCAGAAAATGCAATTGAAGATGGTGTAAATTTTGGAAGAAACGGTAAAGGGGTTGTATGGGTTTTTGCAACAGGTAATGATAATACATCATATATAAGCTGGCCTTCAACTCATCCTGATGTTATTTCTGTCGGTGCCCTTTCACCTTGCGCACAGAGAAAAAGTACTACAAGCTGCGATGGTGAAAACTGGTGGGGCTCACAGTATGGTGATGGATTGGAAATCGTATCACCCGGAGTAAAAATTTATACTACAGACAGAACAGGTGCCCCCGGATATACAACAGGAAATTATGTGCCGAATTTTAATGGTACTTCTTCTGCTACACCAAATGTATCAGGTGTTGTTTCTCTTATGCTTTCTGTTAATCCTGATTTAAACTGGGATGAAGTTAGAGAAATAATTTGCCTGACAGCAGATAAGGTTGGAAGTTATACTTATAATCAGCCCGGGCAGTTAAGCCTCGGCGGTTGGAATAACCAGATGGGATATGGAAAAGTAAATGCTTACAAGGCTGTTAAATTAACAGTTGAATTGATGGGTCCAAGAATCCTTCATTCACCCTTAGGAAATACTGAAGATGTAAATGGTCCATATATAATTGAAGCTGATATAAGTTCTTTCTATCCGATTAATCCAAATGAGATAAAAGTAGTGTGGGGTGTTGGTAACGGAGTTTTTACAGATACGTTATCAATGAGTAATACAGGCGGTAACAGCTATACAGCAAGTATTAATGGAATTGGTTCATCTGCAGTATACAGTTATTATATTTATGCCGAAGACTCAACAGGACTTTCTTCAACATTACCAGAGGGCGCACCGGCAAACTATTTTTCATTTGAAGCTGCAACTGATTTTAATCCTCCGGTAATTAACCACACTCCGCTGACTGATATAACTTTTATGCAATGGCCTGTAACAATATCAGCAGAGGTTACTGATAATATTGGAATTAGTGAAGTTGAATGTGAAATAAAAATTAATGGAGGAACCTCTACTATATTTCCTCTCGAATTGGTATCAGGAAACACTTATACAGGAACTCCAAATTCTTTATCTGTTTCAGTTGGCGATTTTGTTGAGTATAAAATTAAAGCGGAAGATATATCAAGTCAGAGCAATATTTCCTTTCATCCGGAAACAGGTTATCATTCTTTTAATATAAATGATACCCGGGGTTTAGTTCTGATACTTGATGATGATGTATCTTCATCTGACCGCATTTCATCTGATAAAGGATTTACAGAAGCTATTGATTTACCGCTTGGTGCTTCTGCCAATATTATTAATTCAAAGCTGAGCAGTATTGGTTATTATGTAGAACAGTATGAATTCAATTCTGTCGATACTTCAATTATTAAAAATTTCGACCTGGTAATTATTACTGCAGGTGTTAAAGCATCTTCATTATTAAGTAATGCTGCAGTAAGAAAAGCAATTTCTGATTTTACTTTATCTGGCGGAAAAACATTGGTTGAAGGTGGTGAAGTAGGATATACATTCAGAAAAACTTCAACAGCAGATCCTGATCCATTATTCAGAAGAGAAGTACTTAATGATAGTTCATGGGTTTCTGACAGATCAGGTGGTAATCTTAATACCCAGAGCGGATTTCCTTTATTTAATAATCCTAATACTATTCCCGCTACAATTAATGTTTCTGATAACGGGTATGGTGCAAGAGATGAAGTTACTCTTCTGCCCAAAACAGGTGTTTCGAGAATTGCTTATTGGTCAAATGGTATAAATTCAAACGGCGGAATTATTATTCATCATCCTGACGGTGATACATCTGTCGCAAGAAATGTTTTTTATACATTTTCTATTACTCAACTCTCTCAAAGTACAGCTGAAGAGTTAATTGAAAATACAGTTGATTATCTTATGAGAGATCTTGTAGTGCCTGTAGAACTGACTTCTTTTACTGCATCAACAATCGGAGCAAAAATTAATCTTAGCTGGCAGACTGCTTCCGAAATAAATAATAAGGGATTTGAAATTGAAAGAAGTCAGGTTGATGGAAAATGGAAAATGGAAAATGGAAAATTTATCCGGCAAAGTGTTAACGAAGACGGATGGGAAATGATTGGATTTATAAATGGAAAAGGAACAACAACTGAACAACAGGTATATTCTTTCACAGATGAAAATCTTTTAGCAGGGAAATATCAATACAGGTTAAAACAGATTGATTTTGATGGAAGTTTTAGTTATTCAAATATTATTGAAGTAGAAGTTTTAGCTCCATCTCATTTTTCATTAGAGCAGAATTATCCGAATCCGTTTAATCCTGCAACGCAAATTAATTTTTCACTTGCAAGTGACTCTAAGGTTATATTGAAAGTATATAATGTAATGGGTCAGGAAGTGAAAACTTTGTTAAACGAAAACAGGAAAGCAGGATTCCATCATGTTAATTTCGATGCATCGGATTTATCAAGCGGCGTCTATTTCTACAGCATAGAAACATCCGGAGATAACGGGAATAATTTCTCAGCAGTTAAAAAGATGATTCTTCTCAAGTAAAAACCCTGTTTTTCAATTTGATTATTTAAGTTTGTTTGTGTACTTTGTAATAAAAAGTACTATGTATATGAAAGAAAAACAGGATTACATTAAGGATATTGAAGAAATACGTTCCATGATGGAACGTTCATCCAGGTTTTTATCTCTTTCAGGGCTATCCGGGGTAATGGCTGGTATTTACGCTTTGGCTGGTTCTTACATAGCATATTCGGTTTTTAATTTTAATCCTGATGAAGTTGTTTTTTATTCAGCGCAATCTGATTTAATTAAAGTCTTCTTTCTTGCAATTGTAATTTTAATTTTGGCATTATCCACTGCAGTATTTTTATCATATAAGAGTGCACTTAATAAAGGAGAGAAAGTTTGGAATGTTACTTCCAAACAATTGGTTACGAGCATGCTGGTTCCGCTTTTAGCAGGAGGAATATTAATTATCGTTTTAATTTCAAAAAGCTTAATCGGATTAGTTGCACCGATGACTTTAGTTTTTTACGGATTAGCTGTTTATAGTGCAAGCAGGTATACAATTGATGAATTAAAATTTTTAGGATTAGTACAGATTGTATTGGGTTTATTCAGTTCATATTTCGTTGAATATGGATTATTAGTCTGGGGTTTTGGTTTTGGAATTGTTCATATAGTATATGGAATGTACATGTATTTCAGGTATGAAAAGTGAAAACAATAGTTCAGGTTAAGTATATAAATAATTTACATAAAGCTTTTGAAAGCCGTGTGCGTCTGGGGATTATGTCTGCTCTTGCAGTGAATAATAAACTCGACTTTAATTCGCTGAAGGAATTATTGAACCTGACGGATGGAAACCTGGCTACACATTTGAAAGCTCTTGAAAGGGAAAATTTTATTTCAGTTGAAAAATCTTTTAAAGACAGAAAGCCAAATACTAAATATTATATAACTAAGGAAGGAAAAAAAGCATTTGAAGATCATCTTAAAGCTCTGGAAAAAATTATAAGTAATAAGAAATAAAAATTTTTTTATACTATTACTTTGTAATAAAAAGTACTTTTCAAATAAGAATTTTTTGTGAATGATTTTATAATCCAAAAATCAAACTTATATAAGAGGTAAAAAATGAATACAGAAAAACTTTCCGGGCTTTTTATAATGCCAGCAGCCGTGACAATTGCTTTACTGGCTATTCCCTTTTTTGCGAAAGCCGACTGGAACTTATTGGATTTTGTAGTTGCCGGTTTCCTCCTGTTTACCACAGGTTTTATTTTTAAACTGATAACATTTAAAGCTACAAATTTAACCTACAAAATTGCTGCTGCTATTGCACTTGGTTCGGGACTTTTTTTGATCTGGGCAAACCTTGCAGTGGGAATTATAGGAGAGTTTACAGAGCATCCTATTAATCTTGTCTATTTTGGAATTATTGCTATCGGAATAATCGGTACAATTATAACACGTTTTCAGGCTAAAGGTATGAAATACACTATGCTGGCAATGACCGGTGCTTTATTCTTAATTGCTTTTATTGTTTTACTCATCGGAACGGATGAAAAGTATTTTCCCAGTCATAGTCATTTTGGATTCTGGGTATTTCATTTTTTCTTTGCTGTACAATTTATTATCTCTGCATTATTGTTTCACCGGAGTGCAAATGAACAAAAGGTTTCAGCAACAAAAAATTAAAGAAACGGTCCGGGATTTTTTCTGCTCCGGACCTAAAGAAGAGTTATAAGACTTATAAAGCTAATTCCACTCTTGTTCCATAAGCAAAAGAATAGGTATTACAATTGCAAAGTGCCGGGTTAATAACATATTGAATATCAGGCTGAATTTTTAACCATGAAGTAACATTAAATATGTAAGTCAGCTCAACAATGTGTTCAAATTCTTCCACTCTGAAATCCTGTTGAGCCATAACATTTATATACTTTGGGTTATTGCTGATTGAGGCAATTGCTAATCCGATAATGTCTTCATCTCTGCCTGGGATAAGACCTGTGTAAGTTAATCCTGCTCCATAATAAGCATTAACCTGGTTTACGTTATTATCTGCAAAACCAATTCTTAAAAAGCCTGCTAATCCCTGTGATGAATTTTCAGACTTTGAGAGAAGAAATTTTTCTGCTGATATGTAAACCCCATAATTCCCTTTTTGAATTTTATGAATATTATCAGTATGAAGTTTTTCAAACTTACTTGTATAATACCATCCGCCGACAGATAATTTGAAGAAATCAGAATTAAATTCTTGTGTTTCACTTTTATAAGTCAGTTCACCGGTTAGTAATATTCCATCTTCTTTATTTAAAGAGATATGAGTTCCATGTGGTTTGTTTAAATCTCCCGGTACACCATCAAATACTGCTGCTTTAATATCAAGGGATTGAGAGAGATTATATTTTATTCTAAATGCAAGAGAAGTGTAAGGAAAAATAGATGGACCATTTTCTCCGGTTAATGCATATTCTGCTCCAATGCCGTGAGAAGGATTAATAAATATTGATGAAGTTTCCCTTACATCAAATTCAGAATTTAAATCATATAAGCCAAAGAGTAAGGATATTTTTTCATTAAATAAATTTTGCTCAAACCAGAACTGGTATAACTTCCAGGTTTGAAATGCAGCAATATTACTTATTCCCTGAATTGCACCGGAATATTCTGAAGGGTCACCTCCATGATTTCCTGAAATGTGAATATTAAGATTTGCACCTTTCCATTTTACTAATTCATCAAAATTTAAACCGAGAATTATGTCGATGTTATCAAGATAGATGCTCTTTCTTTCCATTCCCCCTGAAAGATTTGAAAAGACTTCGCCTTTATAATTTAATTCAGCATTTAAGCCTCTTATATTTTTAAAAGGATTTAATGAGAAACCATTTTCAGTTTCTTCACCTGTTTGTGAAAAAAATAATGGTGAGGTGATAAAATTTAAAAGTAAGAAGTATACAAATATATTTTTCATAGCTACCCCTGATAACTTTCTAAAGCGTTTCAAAAGCTTATTTAAACTTAATCTTAACAGGATATGCCGGCAATACCTAAAAGTATTATTTCAATTAATAATAGTTGGAATTTTTTGTAGTAAAAAATATTACATAGCTGTATCAGAACCGATACTTCTCATCAGGATTAAATAAAGCTAAATGATTAGTTTTACATATAGAGTTTTGAAAGTTTCTGAAATGAAAAACAAAAAAATATTAATCGTACTTGTAATTTTAATTTCTGTTTTATCTGCAATTGCAACATCATCAGGAATTTTTTCTGCCGGTGGGCAGGGGGAATATGAATACAAATCAATAAGGGGAGAATCAGTTACAATTTATGGGAAGGGTTTGTATAAAGATATGTCTGCCGATGTAGCAATACAGGGAATTGCAAAGGATTATATAACTTTATTTACTGGTGTCCCGCTTCTCTTAGTTTCTTTATATCTCTTTAATAAAAATTCAGAAAAGGGATTATTTCTTATTTCAGGAACTGCTGCATATTTTCTTGTTACATATTTGTTTTATACGGCAATGGCTATGTATAACAATATGTTTCTTATTTATGCTGCGCTTGTCGGATTATCTTTTTTCTCATTCATTTTAACTCTTTTCTCTTACAATCCTGATAATCTCATTAATACTTTTCAATCAAAAAAAGTAATGAAGTATACAGGAATATTTTTAATTATTGTTTCATTAATGATTGCATTACTCTGGCTGAATGTTATTCTTCCGCCAATGTTCGAAGGAAAATTTCCGAAAGAGCTTCAGCATTATACAACTTTAATTGTACAGGGATTTGACCTTGGGCTTTTTCTTCCGTTAACATTTGTTACCGGTTTTCTTGCAATAAGAAGAAACAAATATGGATTTATGTTTACTCCTGTTTATATAATTTTTCTTTCATTATTAATGATTGCATTATCAAGTAAAGTATTTTTTATGGCAGGTGCGGGGATAAATGTGATTCCTGCAATTATTATAATCCCGGTTATAACATTAATCTCGATTTTATTTTCATTCTTACTTTTAAAAGAAATCAGGTGATTTGATTTTTCAGACACTGTCAGATTATTTCTTTTCATCTTCTTTAAAAGAATTGATGAATACTGTCAAAATTAGTTTATCCATCTCATCTCATTTTTTAATAAATTAAACCATCATATTAATAACATCTGATGTTCTCAAAATTTTTTCAGAAAACAGGAAGTATAACTTTAAATTTTTTCAGAGAGTTCGGACAGGTTTCAACTCTGCTCTTCAAAATATTTAAAAGCTTTACCTGGATACCACGAAGCAAAAAATTAATCTTCTTCCAGATGGAACATATCGGTGTTAACTCACTCCCGCTTGTTTTAATAATAGCAGTATTTACAGGTGCTGTTGCAGCATGGCAGGCAGCATATCAGCTTAAGGGAATTGCACCTCTATCTTTTCTTGGTGCAGCAACAAGCAGGGCAATAATAACAGAGCTTGGCCCTGTTTTAACAGGAATTGTAATTGCAGGAAGAGTAGGTGCATCAATTGCAGCAGAGCTTGGAACAATGAAAGTTACAGAACAGATTGATGCACTCGAAACAATGGCAATAAATCCCGTACGATATCTTGCAATGCCGAGGTTTCTTGCAGCAATTATTATGATGCCTGTTCTTGTAACTTTTGCAAATACGATTGCGGTATTGGGTGCATATATTGTTTCGAACTATTTCCTGGGAGTGTCCTTTGCAGTTTATTTTAATTCTGTAAAAAGATTTTTTGTGTTTTCTGATTTTATGGGTGGACTCTTTAAAACAATTATCTTCGGCGGAGTTACATCTCTGCTTGGCTGCCATATTGGTTTCAGAACTGAAGGCGGCGCTGAAGGTGTGGGTCTGGCTACTATCCGTTCTTTTGTTCTTTCAGCAGCACTTATTCTAATTCTCGATTATGTTTTGTGGATGATTGTTTTGAATTAGCAAATGAAATTATTCTTCGCGAGATATTATTTCAGTTTTTGTTAATCAGGAAAATCAGAATATATTCTGATATCTTGCTGTTCAATTTCTTAATTAATTATAATTAGGATTTTTCTTGTCCAAAAGATTAATTGTAAAACTTATACAATGGCGTACAAGATTTTTACCTGACAGAATTTTTATAATTGTCGTCAGTATTATTATTGGTATTCTTGCAGGGTTAATTGCTGTTGCACTTAAAACATCTGTTCATGCTTTCCAGGAATTTTTAACTTCATTTTTTTCTGCAAGAACTAATCTCGACCTTTACATAATCTTTCCGATAATCGGATTAACACTTTCCACAATTTATGTAAGAGTTTTTCGCAAAGGAGTATTGTCAAGAGGAATAGGAAATGTTCTTGTTGAGATTTCAAAGAAGAAAGGTGTAATTGCAAAACACAAATTATATTCACAGCTTATTACTAGTTTTTTCACTTTAGGATTCGGCGGTTCAGCAGGTCTTGAGGCACCAATTTCCGTTACAGGTGCTGCAGTCGGATCTAATACAGCAGGGTTTTTCAGATTAAGTGAAAGTCACAGAAAACTTTTATTGGGCTGCGGTGCTGCAGGCGGTATAGCTGCAATATTTAACAGTCCGATTGCCGGTGTTCTCTTTGCAGTTGAAATTATTTTATCCGAACTTGTCGTATCCAACTTTATCCCCCTAATTATTTCATCTGCTTCAGCTACAGTTGTATCCAAATTTTTATATACAGGTCAGCCATTCAAATTAATAACTGAAAGCTGGGAACTTGCTTCAATTCCTTATTACATAGCTTTGGGAATTATCTGTGCTCTAATTTCTCTTTATATGATTAAAGTTTACTACTATTTTTATAAAACTTATGGTCAGTGGAATAAACCTTACATTAAAACTTTAATAGGGGGACTATCATTAGGAATTCTTCTATTTCTGTTTCCTGCACTTTTCGGTGAAGGATATAACATTGTTGAAAATCTTTTGGATGGTGAATACTTACAATTAATTAATAATAGTCTTTTTGCAGAACATCAAAACAACATTTGGTTTCTTCTCGTCTATGCTTTTTTAATAATGATGCTGAAGATAATAGCAACTTCAATTACCGTTAACTCAGGAGGGAATGGGGGAGTTTTCGGGTCTTCACTTTTTGTGGGGGCATTGCTTGGATTTATTTATGCTCGGCTTATAAATCTCTGGGGTCATTACCAGGTTACTGAAGTTAATTTTATTGTTGTTGCAATGGCAGGCATTCTTGCGGGAACAATTCATGCACCTTTAACCGCAATCTTTCTTATAGCAGAAATTACAGGAGGCTATGCTCTCTTTATTCCTTTAATGATTGTTGTTGCACTTTCTTATTTCATTTCAATTTATTTTGAACCTTATTCTGCCTATACAAAAGGTATAGCAATGAAAGGTGAATTTATTCTTTATAACAGGGACAGGTTAATTCTTGAAAATATATCTATTCAGAAATTAATAGAAAAAGATTTTATTCCTGTTAATGCAGAAGATACTTTAGGAGAATTTATAGAGATAATTGAACAGAGCAGAAGAAATATTTTTCCTGTTTTAGATAAAGATGAAAAGCTTGTGGGAATTGTTTTACTCGATGATGTCCGTGAAATTATTTTTGAAAGACACATGTATAATCTGGTTCTGATAAAAGATGTTATGATTAAACCTCCTGCAATTATAGATATAAAAGAAAATACTTATGATATTGTAAAAAAGTTTGATGAACTAAATGTCTGGAATTTGCCTGTTACTATTGAAGGTAAATATGCGGGGTTTATTTCCAAGTCAAGTATTCTTAGTCATTACAGGGATTTACTTGTAAAGCAGGTTCAGCGTTAATAATTTACATTTCTTCCAAAGCTTTTAAAATTTTGCTTTCATCTTTTAAAGAAAGAAGCTGCTCAACCTTCTCTTTATCTCTAAACTTCTTTACAATATCTGAAAGAAGTTTTAACTGGAGCTCATTTTCACCTTCAGGGGTAAGAAGTAAAAATATTATTCTCGCCGGAAGATTATCAGTTGAATTAAAATCAATTCCTTCTTTATTAATTGCTGCTGCAATAAAAGGTTTGTTTGAATTAACTCTTGCATGCGGTATTGCAAGATAATTTGCAATGCCTGTCGATATTGAGTTTTCTCTTTCCAGGACTTTCCTGAAAATTTCTTCAGAATTAATTTTTAGATTTTTTGATGCTGAAGAGGATAAGAAATTAATTATCTCTTCTTTACTCTTTACATCTGTAAAGAAAATTAATTCAGGCTTTAACAGGTTTTGAAGAGTTGGTGTTCTTTTAAGAAAGAGATTCATTAATGGAGCCCCGGTCATTGAAGTGAACAATGCCATTACAACGAGTCCAACAAAAACATTATCTTCAATCAATCCATATTGTAAAGCAAGCAGACCAATTATAATACCCATAGCACCGCTTGAACTCATACCAAAACCAACAGCAAGAGCATCATTCTTTTTTAATCCTCCTAACCTGGCACCGAGACCGCAGCCGGTTACTTTTCCTGCAAGAGCAATAATCAATAGTACGATTACAATTGCAAAATCAAAATTAGCAATGAAATTTACCCGTAACCCTATCGAAACAAAAAAGAGCGGGGCAAAAATATTTGTAATAAACTGTTGAATAATTTCTCTTGTTTCTTCTTTTAAATGAACAGAATCACCGATTGCAATTCCTAAAATAAATGCACCGAGAATTGCGTGAATTCCTATATACTCAGTAAAAGCAGCTCCTAAAAACCCAAGTATGAGAATGAAATTTAAAATTCCTCCCGGGAAGGATAATTTTTCCTGTATCCATGGAACAGCTTTGTTTGTTAATCTTCTTATAAAAAGAAGAGCAGTAAGAAGGAAAGCAATTGTAAGAATTAATGTTTCTGTAAATGTAAAACCATGAGCACCCGATTCCATCATACCAAGAATGAGAGAAAAAATTAACCAGCCAATTACATCATTAAGCATTGCAGCAGAAATAATTATGAACCCGATTTGTGTTTTAAATATCTTAAGGTCGATGAGAATTTTTGCTATAACAGGAAGCGATGAGATTGCAATTGCTGTTCCTATAAACAATGAGAAAATAACTCTTCTATCGGGATCAGTTAAACCCATAAACTCAGGTGAAAGGTATGATATACCGAACCCCATTACAAAAGGAACAATAATTCCTATTACACTGGTAGATACTGCTATTCTTCTGTACTTCATTACTATTGATAAATCAACTTCAAGACCTGATACAAGCAGAAGCAAAACTACGGCGAGAGTTGTTATTCCATCTATTGCTATTTTTAATATTGTATCGGAAGGAAAAAGAAATGTGAAAGTTTCAGGTGAAATATTTCCGAGTACTGTGGGTCCGAGTATTATTCCTGCTATAATTTCCCCGATTATTGCTGGCTGCTTCATCATAGTGAATAATTCACCAAGCAGCTTGGCCATAAAAAGCATTATGCCTATGCTCAAAAGAAAAACCGCAACCTGTTCTGATGTTAGCTGCATTAGCTCATTAATATTTTATTAATAATATTAATCCGGGAAATCATATCTTATCTTATTATTAATAGATTTGAAGGAAGGCGTTCAAATGAATATTCAAGTTCATGGTGAAATAATCTGTCAATAAACTTCAATCTTTTCTGAGGAGCTGTAACAACAAAGATATCGGCTTTATGCTGCCTTGCATAATTACTGGCTTCCCATCCTTCTTTACCATATAATGATACGGTTTTAATTTCTAATCCTTTTAAGTTTAATTCCCTGACAAACATTTTCAAATTTTCCTCTTCTTCTGTTTGCCATAAATCCTTTGTTTTCTGAATTTCTTCCATAGAAACTGAATCAAGAATTGTACTTGCGAGTCCGGGTGTATTGTAATCACTTATCACTACAAACTCTTCGGCATTTTCCAGGAGTGCAAAATTATAAGCAATTTTTATTGTTCTTTCACTTTCAGGAGTAAAGTCAGTCGATACATAAAATTTTTTAAAAGGTGCAGGTTCTAAAGATGGTTCCTTTAAAATTAAAGAAGAAGAGGATGCTTCTCTCATTATTTTCCTGGCAACAGAACCAATGTAATATTTTATTAGTTTTTCTTTTTCAAGAGCACCTGCAATTAACAGGTCAACGCCCGCTTTTTTGCTCGATTTCAGGATTGCATTTGCAGGATCTCCGCTGGTCCAGATAATCTCAGTTTCCTTTAAAATTCCCGCTTCGGAAATAATTTTATTTAACTGGGATTCAGTTTCTGCTGTTTTTTTCCCAACGTGAATTAAAACTAATTGTGCATCAAAAAGTTCACTTAATCTTTTGGTTTCTTTCAATAATGCTTTACCGGTTGGAGAAAAGGTAATTGCAAGACCAAGTTTATTAAATAATGATGCCATAATAATCTACTTCAAAGTTTTAAATTATTATCTTATATTAAGTTACAATTAAACTGAAATAATCATTTATTTCAGTAAGAATATACAAGAAAAACTGATATATATAAAAATATATACAACTACATAAGGGAAAGTTTAATGGAAAAAATTAAATATCAGCTTAAAGAAAAAACTAACGGGACTACGCTCCCTGATACATTAGGCTTTGGAATGGTATTTACAGATCATATGTTTGAAATGGATTATGATGTTAAAAACGGCTGGCATAACCCGGTAATTAAACCTGTAGAAAAAATTTCGCTACATCCCGCCACTATGTTTATCCACTATGGTCAATGCATTTTTGAAGGTTTGAAAGCATTCAGAACAGTTGATAATGATATAGTTATGTTTCGCCCCGATGAACATATCGCCAGACTTAACAGGTCAGCTAAAAGAATGTGCATACCGCAGATTGATCCAGAATTTCTTCTCAATGCTTTAAAAGAATTGGTAAATATTGATAAAGACTGGATTCCATCAAAGAATGGTGAATCTCTTTATATAAGACCATTTATGTTTGGTTCAGATCCGTTTCTTGGTGTTAAACCTGCCACAATGTATAAATTAATTGTACTCCTTTCACCTGTTGGTGCGTATTACCCAGAAGGCTTTAAACCTGTTAAAATTCTTGCACAGAATGATTATTTCAGAGCAGTAAGAAAAGGACTTGGTGAATGCAAAGCTCCTGCTAATTATGCAGCAAGCCTCCTTGCAGGTGAGGAAGCCAGAAAGAAAGGCTTTACTCAGGTTTTATGGATGGATGCTGTTGAACAAAAGTATATTGAGGAAGTCGGTACAATGAACATCTTCATCAGGTTTAAAGATGAAGTTGCAACACCAAAATTAACAGGTGGAATACTGCCGGGAGTTACAAGAAAATCAGTTATACAATTATTAAAAGACTGGGGAGAAAATATTAATGAAAGATTAATTTCAATGGAAGAAGTAATTGAACAATATAAAAAAGGAAACCTGCTGGAAATTTTCGGTACAGGTACTGCTGCAGTTATTTCATCAGTTGGCTGGTTAACATTTAAAGATTTTAATATGACCATCAACAATGGAGAACCGGGTGATCTTGCAAAGAAACTCTTTGATGAACTAACCGGCATTCATTATGGAAGAAAAGAAGATACATATAATTGGCTTACTTATGTAGTAAAACAAGGAGCTGAAGTTTTGTGAAAAAGATTTTCTTTTTCCTTTTAATAATTGTTCAGTCTGTTGTTTATTCCGATTCTCCGAAAAATATTATAATTATGATTGGAGACGGAATGGGAGTAGCACAGGTTTCAACATCTGTTCTCTCATTAAAGAATGATTCATTCAGAAGATTTACAACAACAGGCTTTTCTGTTACCTGTTCGGCAGATAAACTGGTTACAGATTCTGCTGCAGGTGCAACTGCAATTGCAACAGGTTACAGAACGAACAATTATATGGTTTCCATTCACCCGGAAACTAAAGAGCCCATGCTTACAATTCTTGAACTTGCAGAAAAGTTAAACAAATCTACCGGTGTGGTTGTAACAAGCTCGGTTACACATGCCACACCGGGCGGCTTTGTTGCTCATGCGAGCAATAGGAGCATGGAGATTGAAATTGCAGAACAATTCACGAAACTTGATCTTGAAGTAGTAATCGGTGGTGGAAGAAAATTCTTTACACCTAAGTCTTCCGGAGGAGATAGAGTTGATGGAAGAGATCTAATAAATGAACTTGAGAGAAAAGGCTACAGTATCTACAGTAATTATAATAAATTGAATTCTGAAAAACCTTCAGGAAAATTTTATGCTCTTCTTGAACCTAATGGATTGATGAGTGCTGAAGACAGGGAATATTCCCTCGCTGATCTTGTTAAGATTGCTTTAAATAATCTTGCTGATGATGAAAATGGATTTGTTTTGTTAATCGAAGGTTCACAGATAGATTGGGGAGGACACAATAATGATCAGGATTATTTGATTTCTGAAATGAAAGATTTTAATGATGCTATACATGCTGTTTTGGATTTTGCAGAACAGGATGGAGAAACTCTCGTTATTGTAACCGCTGATCATGAAACCGGAGGAACAGGCATTGTAGATGGAGAAAAAGACGGATGTGATATTGAACTTGATTTTTTAACAAAAGGTCACACCGCTTCAATGGTTGGCATTTTTGCAAAAGGTGTAAATGAAAAAGAATTCAGCGGTGTAATGGATAATTATATGATTGGAAGAAAGCTTTTCAAAATGCTCGATAGTTCCTACCAGTTTACAGAAAATTTTTAATTTCCCCTCTTGACAGGTGCTCATCTGTTCACTATATTTGTGGTGAACAAATGAGCACTATATGTCAAACAAAAATAATCTAACAGAACGCCAGGAAGAAATCTTAAATTTCATTAATTCTTATAGAGAATTAAACGGGTATCCTCCAACCATTCGCGAGATAGCAAAAAACTTCGGACTCTCATCTACATTCGGTGTTAAAAAACACCTGGATGCACTCGTAAAAAAAGGATATCTGCATATAGAAAGTAATGCAAGCAGAGGAATCTCCACAATTCAGAATGATGAATACTCGGGAAGGAACAGGGAATTTCACAAGATACCTATTGTTGGAAGAGTTGCAGCAGGTTCTCCGATTCTCGCAGAGCAAAACATTGAAGGTTCTCTTATTGTTGATTCATTATTCACAAAAAATAAAGAGGAATGCTTTGCACTTAAAGTTAAAGGCGATAGCATGATTAAAGCCGGAATATTTGAAGATGATTATGTAATTGTTGACCGTCAGTCCGAAATTAAAAATGGTGATATTGTAGTTGCATTAATCGGTGATGAAGCCACAGTAAAAACATTTGAAAACAGGAATGGAAGAATAAGACTTATTCCTGAGAATGATAATTACCAGCCAATTGAAATTGAAAACACAGAAAGCTTTTCCATTGCAGGAAAAGTAAAAGGTATAATAAGATATTTTAATTAAGGAGTTTAAAATGAAATCAGAAATTTTTGCATCAGCAATTTACGGCAGAAAGAAAATAAGATTTTTATATGGATTGAATGAAGTTCTTCTTGAACCATATTACATAATGAGAGAGAAATCTGGTAAAAAAGTTATTTACGGCCGACCTGTTAATTCAAATGAAGTAAAAAAATTTGAGTACAACAGAATCACCAATATCAGGGTTCTCAACAGTTCAAGATTTTCTCCAATAATCAGAATAAGTAATTATATCAATTAATTACGGATGAGGAAACTATGTTAGATAAAAGAAAATATGTAGATACTTTAATAAAGAATTTCTGGAAGCTTGGATATATGACTGTTAAAAGAAAATTCGGAACATATCTTCCCGAACCGGAACGTGTTGGTGGATTTGATATAGATGTAATTGCCAGGCAGAAAGATGATTATGCAATCGGAATTACTTTAACAACAGAAGATTTAAATAATCCTCATCTTCTTGAAAAATTAACCTTTCTTGCAACAAGGCATACAAAATTCACTAACAGAAGTGTGCAGCTTTTTGCAGGAGTTCCTTCACATCAGGTAAGAAAAGTAAGGATGTTAATTGAAAATCTTGAAGATGAAGTAAAAAAGAATATAAAAATAATTTCTCTCGCAGATACAGAAATCCCATCTATAAGAAGAAAACGGAGAAGGGAAAAAACATTTTTTACATGATTTCCTTCTCCTCTTTTTTTACCTTTATTCATCTTTCATCCATTCTTAATTTTAATATTCATTAATTCATTAATTGATAGAAAAGCTTATAATTGCTTTTCTTGACATTATTTACTCATAAGTTTAATTTTACACGCTATATCAATTTTTGAGAAAAAACTTTGCGCAAAACTGAAAAGCAATCCGATGAAAAACTTCAGGAGAACTTAAAAAAATCGGGAGAAATTCCCCGGCATATTGCCATAATTATGGATGGAAATGGGAGATGGGCACGCAAAAAAGGTCTTCCGAGAGTAGCCGGTCATAAAAGAGGTGTTGATACTGTAAGAGATATTGTTGAAGCTTGTGCACAAATTGGTGTTAAATATTTAACCCTTTATACATTCTCCATCGAAAACTGGAAAAGACCTAAGGATGAAGTATCTACCTTAATGCACCTTCTTCTTAAAAGTTTAAAAGACAGAGCAGATGAATTAAACAATAATGATATAAAGCTTACTACAATCGGGGATATTAGTACTTTGCCTAAGGTTGTTCAGCAGAGATTGTTTGAAGATATGGAGAGAACAAAGAATAACAAAAGGATGACTCTTAATCTTGCACTCAGTTACAGCGGCAGGTGGGAACTTATAAATGCTATAAAAAATATTGCTCATTTAGTTGAACAGGGGAAAATTAAACCCGATGATATTGATGAAAAAGTTCTTGCCGATGCTCTTACTACCAAAGATATCCCCGACCCGGACCTTCTGATAAGAACAAGCGGCGAATTCAGAGTTAGTAATTTTTTGTTATGGCAAATTGCTTATACAGAATTTTTCATTACAGATGTTTACTGGCCAGACTTTACAAGAAAGCATCTTTATGAGGCAATAAAAAATTTTCAGGGAAGGGAGAGAAGGTTTGGGAAAATCAGTGAACAAATTAAACCTAATGGAAAAGGCGTTGTTAATGTTTCAAACATCCCCAAAGAAATTGTCTAAAATATTTTTCATCTCTTTTATACTGCTGTTTTGTTTTACAGCTTACTCACAGGTAAAAAGTTATAAAGTTCTCGGTATTTCTGTTCAGGGAAATGAATCAACAGATGCAGGAACTATTATTGCAAGCAGCGGAATAAAAGTAGGTGATGAAATTCAGATACCCGGCGATAAAACTCTTAATGCTATAAGAAATTTATATGCACTAAATATTTTTTCCGATATCCAGATATTGATTGATAAAGAAGTTGGTGACGGGGCTTTCTTTGTTATAAAGGTAAAAGAGTATCCGAGAATTGAACGAACAGTTATCGAAGGTAATGATGAAATTGGCACTGATGAAATTGAAGAAAAAATAACTTTCATTCGAGGAACAATTCTTAAACCCAACCAGGTTGCAAATTTAAAACTAAGGATTAAACAACTTTATGAAGAAGAAGGATACCTGAATGCAGAGATAACAGAAAAGTATTATGATTTTTATCGTGCAGATACTACCGAAGATGGAATTGAAGTAACATGGAGAAATCAAAAAGACCTTTCTGATGAATACATTCTTCTTTATGAGGAAGATGAAATTGTATATGCTAATCTTATTGACAGAATAAAAAACCGTGTACTTCTAAAACTTGAAATAGAAGAAAATGATGAAGTTGTTGTAAGAGAAATTGAATTTGTTGGTAATGAAGCATTTGATGATGATGACCTGTACGGCGAAATGGATGAAATATCTGTTGCAAGATGGTGGAAGTTCTGGAGCAGTGCAAATTTTAACAAGGAAGGTTTCAAAAAAGATAAACAATTAATAAAGAACTTTTACAGGAAAAACGGTTACAGGGATGCCGATATTATTTCTGATTCATTAATCTATTACAATGATAACAAAGACCTTAAAATTGTAATGGAAGTTTATGAAGGTCCTCAGTATAAAGTAAGAAATATTGAATGGGAAGGTAATACAATTTATCCCGATGAAGTTTTAAGTGAACGTCTCGATTTTGAAAAGGGGGATATATTTGATTATGAAAAATTCCAGAGAAATTTATTCGGCAATGAACAACAGTCCGATGTAACGGCACTTTACCAGGATAACGGATATCTTACATTCCGACTTATTCCTTCCGAGCATAAAGTAGCCGAAGATTCAATTGATATTGTCATTAGACTTGAAGAAAGAAATCAATTCAGAATCGGTGAAGTTAAAATAGAAGGCAATACTAAAACAAAAGATAAAGTAATCAGAAGGGAACTTTACACAGTCCCCGGAGATTATTTTAACAGGGGACTTTTATTCAGAAGCATTCAGCAGCTTGCCAACCTACAATATTTTAATGTTGAAAAACTATACGGTCCGCAAGGTTTGGATTACACACTTCCAAATGACAGTACAGTTGATATCACATTCAGAGTTGAAGAAAAATCAAGTGATTATTTAAATGCTTCGGTTGGTTACAGCGGCAGTTTCGGATTTAGCGGTGCCGTTGGTGTTACTCTTACAAACTTCTCGATTGCTGAACCATTTTCACTTGGCGGCGGACAAATCTTAAGCTTCAACTGGCAGTTTGGTGTAGGAAGTTTATACAGAACATTTACTCTTGGTTTTACTGAACCCTGGCTATTTGATACGCCAACACTTGTAGGTTTTGAAGTATTCGATACAAGGCAAAGATATATTTACGATTTGCGCCAGTCAGGTGGAACAATGAGAGTCGGACGCAGGTTAAAATGGCCGGATGATTTTTTCTATG